>Ga0302324_100010838_pt1 | contig 18795 bp, 9 predicted proteins | sample Palsa_T0_1_FD_201949 | JGI IMG/M metagenome (GOLD analysis project Ga0302324, IMG submission 201949) | Peat permafrost microbial communities from Stordalen Mire near Abisko, Sweden - Palsa_T0_1 | ecosystem: Environmental > Terrestrial > Soil > Palsa > Peat permafrost | place: Sweden: Abisko...
CAACCTCTAGCGCGGGCTGTGGAGTGCTCAACATCGCCGCTGGCAGGGGCGTCCCCTTGTCTTCGACGACGTGGTGCGGCACCGGCACCTCCATCTCGCGTGCACTCACGGCCGCCACGCTGGGGATAGAGATTAAGTGCCGGGACCTCTCCGGCTCGGGGTCATCCGAATGACTCGCGGGCGATACGGGTTTTTCCGGCAGCTTGATCCGGGCGACGGGCTCCAGCCGGAAATGGGATGCGACTGACTTGATGACCTCCACCGGCACGACGCGAATCTGCCGCGCGCAGGCCGCAGTCAGAGCCTGGTCGCAAATACTGTTGACCAGCCGGGGAATGCCCTGCGAATAGGAGTAAATTGCCTGGACCGACTCCGGCGGGAACAATGTCGCCGCTTGCGAGCCTGCTCCGGCAAGTTCCAGCCGCCGCTCGATGTAAAGTCCTATGTCTTCGGCTCGGAGCGGTTCCAAATGGCAGCGAACCGCGATGCGTTGTTTCAAGGAGCGCAGCTCCACCGTGTCCAGTTTCTTGTCCAGCTCGGGCTGCCCGACCAGGACAATCTGCGCGAGCTTTTGCTGAGCCGTTTCGAAATTCGTCAGGAGCCTAATTTCTTCGAGAACACTACGCGGCATCTGGTGAGCTTCATCGACGATCAGCACGGTCGTGAAGCCCTTCTCGAATTGGCTCAGCAAAAACACGTACAACGCGCGCAACAGGTTTCCCTTGCTGGGTTCCGGCACGCTCAGTCCCAACTCAAACGCTATATAGCTCAGGAAATCGACCGTGGACAAACGCGGCCCTATGAAGTACGCGAAGGGGATTTCCTCCCGCTCCAAACGCTCCATGAGACAGCGCAGCACCAGGGTCTTACCGGTGCCCACTTCACCGGTCATTACGACAAAGCCTTTCCGCAGCCGTATCGCGCCGTAAATCGACGCCAGGGCTTCCTGGCTCTTTTCCGACGGAATCATAAAGAACGGATCGGGTGACAGCTGGAACGGGCTGGAAATCAAGCCGAAAAATTCTTCATACATAAAATGTCCTGGTCTGCCTACTTTCCGGGATGTGTCCTGTTATTGTTGGAATTCGCTTCGCTCTTAGCGATAAATCTAGGCGCAAACTTCCTCACCTTGGCTCCCTGGGGTTTTTGCGAGTTCCCGGGGTACCCAAAACTCGGGCATTGGGTTGGGAAATTCAAACGCAACGTCGACGCCGCGCCCCAGGCGGGCGCCGAGGAATTCCACAACGCATTCCTGAGAGTGCTCGTTCTGCTGATTGGTGATAAGGATCTTCTGGCCCGGCTGTACCGCGGTGTTCATCGAAAGCAATCCCCCGTGCGGATTGGTCGCGACGGTGTGGGCGTGCTCATAGAACGGCTCGCCGTCCGGTCCGCAGCCGTACACAAATAACGGGAGCTTAATCTGATTGATCCCGACGGGCGGCTGCTGGCTCGTCTGCCCGGCGGTTCCGTGGATGGCCGTGTTGAAGCGCGGGCGCGTTGGATAGCTGCGACGGCGGCGCTTGGTGCGGCTCTTCCGTGGAGGCTGCGGCTCTGTGGAATGGTCAATCTCATCCAGGCTGAGATCGCGTGCCACTTGCTCGACGACCTCAGCGGAAACAGATCTTTCCCGATTCATAAACGCTCGGACAAGCGATTGTTCGCTGATTAGATTTGTCACGCGCGGAATGCCGCGCGCATGCTTGTGCACGGCTTCGATCGCCTCGGGAGTGAAAATCTCGTCCCCATTGCTGCCCGCGATACGCAGGCGCTCGAGAATATATCCGGAAGTTTCTTCCAGCGTCAGGGGGAGCGTCTTCGCCCGGAGCGCGATGCGCTGCCGGAGCTGCCGAAGGTCCCGCTGGTTCAGTTTCTTTTCGACTTCGGGCTGTCCCGCCAGCACGATCTGGAGCAGTTTGTGTGTCGAAGTCTCCAGATTCGTCAGCAAACGGATTTCTTCCAGCGCCTGAAGCGAGAGGACCTGGGCCTCATCCACAACCAGCACGGTTTGCTCGCCCGCCTGGTAGCGGTCCAGCAGCCACTGATGCAACCTGAACAACACATGGCTTCTCGCCTTCGACGTTACCGGAATACCAAAGTCGGCAATCATATAGTCGAAGAGCTGCGACGCGGTCATCCGGGGATTAAAGACAAACGCCGTCGCAGCGCGCTGCTGATGCAGCGAATCGAGAAGCTTGTTCAGAATGGTGGTCTTGCCGGTTCCCACCTCGCCGGTCAGCAGGATGAAGCCCTTGCGCGCTTCGATCCCATACGTCAGGCAATCGAGCGCTTCTTGCGTGCGTTTGGTCAGATACAGATAGCGGGGGTCCGTGTTGATGTTGAAGGGATTCTCGTTCAGTCCAAAATGCGTCTTATACATGTCAGTAGCCTCAGTCGTGGGGAAGATTTCCCTCGAAACCCAAACCTGCGCATGAGCCTCAGCTCAGCCTGAAATCAAAGTTGGTCGTGGCTTGTGAATCGATCGGGGCCCCGTCGAGTCTCGCTGGTTCGTAGCGCCTCGCAGCCACCGCCTCCATGGCAGCTCGGGCCAGAATGGGAGCGCCCGTCACCGATTTCACGTCATACACCTTTCCTTCCGGACTGATGCGGAACTGCACTTCGACCCTGCCCGAGACAGAGCACTGCTTCGCGACCGCCGGGTACATTGGATCCTTAGGCAGAATCAGCGTGGCAGCCACAACGCTGCCAGTTGCCTCGAGTTCCGGTTCCAAAGGTGCCAAAGAACGAAGCACGCTACGCGGCATCCGCAACAGCGAACGCACGATCGGCCCTTGTTGTGGGGGCTTGGCGCTATCTGCGTCTTGCGACCTCTCAGGCGACAGGGTCGTGTCCAGACCGTCTGCCAAATGCGAGCCCGACTTGGGAGATTGCGCGGTCCCCGGGGCAGCTTCTCGCACACTTTTTGATTTTTCGGCGTGCTTACGCGCGTCAAATACCCTGCTCAACCTGGTTGTCTCCTGCGGGCGCCTATTTTCCTGAGTCGGTCACGACACGTTTAGCCTGTCACTCGGCCAAACGTTCAGAATCGAGTGTGATCGAATATTAGGCCGAGCGGAAAGGGAGTCAATCGGACAGAACAATTTAAAGGATGTGGAAAATCGTGCCACTGTGGAACGTATCAGTACCACCAGTACCACTCGACGAAAACTCACTTCCATGAGAAGGCCGGTAACAGTCAAGGTGGTTTTGTTTTTACCTAAAGGGAGTCTTTGCCCTTAAGCCAAGCCGCCTCTGACGCCATCCTTCCATCCGCACTCTTTGTGAGCGATGATCGCTCGGTGCAAGTTGGGCGTACTCGTTTCAGCAGGTGCTGCTACCTGATTATCGACCTCGGCTCCCGGTTTCGATGGGAGTGGGGCCAGGAGTTAGTCGCAGTCACCTGAACTCGGCGGTTGAGCTCGGCTGTTGAATCCCCGATCTATGCCACTCGGCCCACCACCTTGTGGTTGTTCCGCAGTGGTTCATAGACTTCTCCACTTACCCACAACTTGTGAAGCAATACTGCCAGCTTCCGTGCAACGGCAACAACAGCCCGCTTTTTGGCATTCTTCCCTCCACGCTCCGCCAGCCTCAATCCCCAGCGCCGCAGATCGCTGTCTTCGCCAAACGGGCCGAGAATGTAGTGCGCCCCCTGCACCAGCATTGTTCTCAAATAACGATCGCCTTCTTTGCTGATGTGTAGTTGTGGCTGACTCATGCCCGGGTTCCTGCGTCCGGGACGCAACCCGACAAAGCACCCCGCGTCCCGGCTGCGGCAAAACCGGTGCGGATCGTCCAGGGTCAGAACGTAGGTCAACGCAATCAGTGTCCCCACCCCCTTCACCTGTTTGAGCAAAGCTACCTGAGGATAAACTTCCTTGGCGATTTGCTCGATCCGCCGATCGTATTCCGCGATCCGCGCGTTCAGCGATTCGATTTCTGCTAACAACGGATCCAAAGCATCGCGCAGCTCCTGACTCAGTCCCTTGGCGCTCTCCCGATTCATTTGTTGGGTGCCGCATTTCTGCAGCCGCTCGCCATAGGACTTCGTCAACCCGCGTGCCGCATTCACCAGCGCCGTGCGAGCACTGACCAGGCCCGCTCGAGCGCGGATCACCGTCAGATGAATTTGCGCCTTGGCGCTGCGATGTCGCACCGGTCCCAGCAAGCCGGGATCGATTCTGGCTAGCCGCGCCAATGTCCGGGCATCGAGCCGATCGTCTTTTCGACTGCTGCCCCCGATCAGCCGCACGTTGCGAGCATGGGCCACGATCACTTCGTGCCCTAAACGGGCCAACTGCCGGCTCACCCAGGGTGAATGCGTTCCGGTTTCTAGTGCCACCCGACTGGGCGGAATCTTGCTAAAAACTTCGTCGATTCCTTTCGGCGTCGTCGGTAATCTGTCCTCCCAAATCACTTCGCCCGCTCCATTCAAAACGCAGTAATGGCTGAATCGGTCTCCCAGATCCACTCCGATGGTCAGCTTGTCATCTTTGAAAATCTCGACTCGGTTGCTCACCACGGTGCTACTCTTGCTCATAGCCGGTCTCCTTTATCTTGCGCTTCGAGCGCGTCGATCATTGGGAGCGTATCGCATCCCGCTGGAGACCGGCCTTCTCATCCCATCTGATTACTACTACGTTGATGGAGTATTTCAGTAGTCAGCTGGATGGGCTGAGGGACTACCTGATACAAGAAACTGACTTCTTCGAACTTGTTGAAGCACTCCCTTTCCGTCTGGCACTATAAAATACAGGCCACCCCACTGGAAATTGACCAGGACCAGGACCATGACCAGCACGACAGCCTCGAAGGCGGACAGCTCGATTTCGGAACGCTGGATCGAAGCCAACCCGGCGCAATTCCACGAGAAGTTCAATCGCAAGAGCTTTGAAATCAGGCACTACCTGGCGACGCATCCCCTCTTTCAGCTTCCGAAGCTGCTGGAACTCGCCGACCGCACGCTGAAAACTCGTCCCAAGGAAATCTACTACGATGCGGGTGACATCAAGATTGACCAGCGCTGGGATGCAGTGCCCGAAAGGCCCTTTTCCGTGGTCGAGGCCATGGAACGCATCGAAACTTGCGGCGCTTGGTTCATTTTCCGCTCCGCTCAGAACGATCCGGAGTATCGGGTCCTGCTCGATCGCGGCTTGGCGGAAATCAAGGAGCATATCGGTCCGGGAATCGACTCGCAGATATTGGTCGAGGACATCATTATTTTCGTGACATCCCCCAAACGCGTGACCACGTACCATATCGACCGCGAATGCAATTTCCTGCTGCAAATCAAAGGCACCAAAACGATGTACGTCTTCGATCGCGAGGATCGCGACGTGCTTCCGGAAGAAGAGATCGAGCGTTTCTGGACCATCGATAACAATTCGGCCACTTACAAGCCGCATCTTCAGGACCGGGCCATCGCCTACAAGATGGCGCCAGGGCTAGGCGTGCATATTCCGGTGAACTCGCCGCACTGGCTCCAGAATGACGACAATGTCTCCGTTTCACTCAGCGTGAATTTCCAATTCAAGGATCCCCTGCGAGCCAACGCCTATCGCGCCAATTTTTTGCTCCGAAAACTCGGATTGAAGCCAACCCCTCCAGGGGTCTCTCCGGCTCTGGATGCCGTCAAATCGCAGGCCGTGAAGCCGATCGTCTGGGCCGCCAACAAGTACAAGCGCCTCCGCTGAGCCCCTGTTAACCATGCCTTTATGGTGATACTTCCCCTTATAGCATTCATCGGATGCTGGGCTGCACTCTACGTCGGAAATCGAGACTGGCGCACGAGCTTTATAGAGGCTGCGATTCTGTGGGCCGTGTGGCTGGCCTTGACAACGGAAACCCTGAGCAGCGTCTTCTGGATCTCCCAGCTGGGCCTGGCCGCGGCGTGGTTACTTGCGGCAGCTCTCGCATGGCTCGTGGCGATCCGCAGGATGAAAATGCAATCCGCGGCTCTTGGTGATAACCCCGGTCGGACAGTGGCTGTCAAACTTTCTGGCATCGAACGCGCCTCGATCGCGGCTATCGTCGCGATTCTTGCACTGACAGCGGTCGTCGCTATTGCCGGGGCGCCGAATTCATGGGACGCCATGCAATACAACATGCCGCGCGCGATCATGTGGCTCGAAAATCACAGCGTCCGCATGTACCCCACGGTCGACTATCAGCAGCTCATGATGAGCCCCTGGGCCGACTACGCAATGATGCACCTGATCGCGCTGCAAGGGAGCGATCGATTCGCCGATCTTGTATCCTGGTTCTCTTTTGCGGGAAGTATCGTCGGGGTCTCTTTAATTGTGAGAGAACTCCGAGGCAGCCGGTCGGCACAACTTCTCGCATCGCTGCTTTGCGCCACGATCCCAAGCGCTATTTTGTTCGCTTCCAGCAGTAAACCGGACGAAACGATCGGTTTCTGGGTCGTGGCCTGCGTATATTGCCTCCTGCGATGGCGCTCTGACCCAAGTTGGACGAATGCGTTGCTGGGCGCGGCGGCGATTGGGCTGACCGTGATGACGAAAGGCACCGCTTACGCGCTCCTGCCGGCGCTCCTGGTCGCGGTTTTCTGGATGTGGCCCGCAGATCGCCGGAGAAAGTTTCTTCCGTGGATTCCAGCCGTCGCCGTCATCATTCTGATGCTGAACGGCCCTCTCTACGTGCGGAACATGCGGCTGAGCGGTTCGCCTCTTGGCTTTGCTTCCGCCGACGGCGATGCCGACACTCTGGGCCAACGGCGTTTTGCCAATGGCACATTCAAGCCGCAAGACATTGCCGCAAATGTCCTGCGAAACGCCGCCCTGCACCTAGGAACAACCGGCCGGATCGACGCCCTGACGGAGAAGGTTTTCAGGGGAATGATTCGCGGCCTCGGCGCCGATCCCGACGATCCACGGATGATCGAGGGAGGGAATGCAGGGGAAACGATTCCATTCGGACTCAACAGCTTGTCTCTAACCGAGACCCGTGCTGGAAATCTGCTCGTTCTCTTTCTGTTTCTCACAGTTCTCCCGCTGATTCTTCTTATGCGCTCACCCTCGAAGCGGGAGACCGCCATCTTTACGATCGGGTTGATCAGTGCGTTTGTCTTTTTCTGTGCAAGCCTCCGCTGGCAGCCCTGGAATGGACGGTTTCATCTACCCCTGTTCATGTTGGCATGTGCTGTGGTTGCGGTAGTGCTGTCTGAGGTCTGCCCCCGATGGATCGTCGCGTTCGTGGCGACCACAGTCATTGCTGGGTCTGTTCCTTTTATCCTCTTGAATTCTCCTCGGCCCCTTTTGCAAATCAAGGAGGCCCACAGAAGGGTACCTGTACCCAGTATTTTGAGGATGGGCAGAGACAGGATGTACTTCGCGGATCAGCACCTTTATCTCGCCGATTCGTTTTTCGCCGCAGCGCGCTTCGTGCAGGCAGCTGGGTGCCGCAACATCGGGCTCGACGCCTCGGTTCAGCACTACGACTATCCGATGCTGGCTCTGCTAAAGGCGGGTGTGGGAGGCCCGAACGTTCATTACGTGGGCATCCACAACCGGTCAGCGGCTTTCCCTACAAGCGCCGGAGATCCCTGCGCGGTCGTGTGCCTCGGTTGCAGTCTGGTTCATCAGAAAGCAGCGCAATACGGCGGCCCTTCCGTCTTTTCGACTTCCTTTGACCGAGTCGAAGTCTTTGTGCGTTCGGGAAGTTTCCGGCAACAGCAGGATGTGATTCCTCCCAACCCAGGATATTGTGGCTTGTTACCTCCCAATCAGCTGCAACAACTGCTGGGCGATCCAGTCACCCCCGCGCCCTATGCGAATTCCTGCGCGTACCAGGGATCGGCTGGCCGCGTCCTGGTCCGCGAACTCCCCAATGGAACCGATGCTCCAAACTTCGCCGACTTGGCGGGAGAGGGGATGGGCTCCCTTCCCGGGGGAGGCGAGGGATACTCCACCGTGATCGTTTTCGATGGCGGGTGGGGTGACCGGCCCGTCCTGGTGTACGTGAGTAAGAACGACCGCCTTTTCGGAATAAATCTCGATCTCACGCAGGGTTCCCCCAAAAACGAGGATTTTCTGCGGCTGGCCAATGAACTGCGCACCGGCCAGCCGGCGTTCGGAAATACTGCGCTACACTGATCGCCGAGGCGTTCTTGACTCTCCGAAAAGCTTCTGTCGAAGTTCTGGCTTCGGAACCTTGCCGCACCGTCCTGACGGGAATCGCCGGCATTCCCGGTGGCAGGCACGCCTTAAACGCCTTCAGCGGGCCCTACGGCTGGTATGCGACGTTTGAAGAAGGATGGAGGGCTGCGCGAAGGGCAAACCTGGTCGGCCACGAAGATCCCGGCGAAATTGAAGTCCATCTCCGCCATTCCGAATCCCTTCGCCCAAGCGACTACGCCGCGTTGTACTGGATTTCAAATATCCACCCGCGAAATCCAAGAATTTTTGATTTTGGCGGCAATGTGGGGAATGTCTACTACAGCTACTCGCCGCGCTTGCTGAATCTGGGGAACATCGAGTGGACCGTCTTCGATATACCGCTCATGTTGGAAAACGGACGCCGGATCGCAGCGGAACGAAAAGCTGCCTCTCTGCGGTTCGTGGATTCTCCAGGCGCCTTTGAGAGCGATCAAATCCTGCTGGTTTCAGGAGCATTTCACTACTGGGAAAAGGACATTCCTGCTTTTTTGCAGCAGTTCAACAACCCGCCCAAACATATACTGATCAATCGAAGTCCCGTTCACGAAACGCAACCTTCCTTCATCAGCGCTCAGCAGACCGCGTCCTGCGCTTTCCCGTGCAAGGTATGGAATTCGGACGAACTGATATCGTCGTTCGCGGCAGGAGGATACAAGCTCATCGACCGGTGGCGAGCTCTCGAATTGTCGCTGAAATTGCCGCTGTTCCCGAAGCTGTCAGTCCCCTTCTACTCCGGGTTCTATTTCTCGATGGAGAAAAGTGCCCAATCCTTCCCATTGCCCGCTGTTGCCAACGAGCGATAGCGAACACGCATACCCTCTCCATGCAATCGCTAGAGGCTACGACAATCTTTTCCCAGCCAGGACGCGTTGCGTCTTGTTGACCACTCGCCCCAATAGCTGAAGCGGAATCGCCGCCTTCATCGCTCGGGCCTTCAACGCATCTGCCGCCGGATGGGCTCCCAAATGGGCGGGGGAAATTCCCAATTGGCGAAGGCAATAATTGAAGGCGCGCGTGCGGCCCCGCGCGCGCGAAATGTCGGTTTGAAACACGAACGTGTAAGAAACGGAACGCGAGTCCCCCGTCCGCACCCAGTGAGGCGAGTTCTGCGGCTGGTGAAATCCCATCCCTGGCAGAAGCCGGAATACCTGCTCTCGTTGCGCGTCCAGTCCGCTGAATTCCACGTTGCCGATGTCCACTCTTCCGCGCACGTAGAAGCGCTCCATCTCCATTTCACTGGCGCTGTCGGGCGGATAGACGTGGTAGAACTTCTCTCCCTCGATTTGCGAAAAGAAACCGATCTCCGGGTCAAAGTGAATCGGGGTCGTGGTCGAACCGGAGCTGATCAGGATAGCTGACTCCAGCCGCTCAACCCGTTCGCGCCCGAGTCCCCCCAGCAGATCGACTACCTGCCCAAACAGTGTCTGAAGCAGGTCCCGGAAGCGCGCATCGTGGCTTTCGGGGCGCTTCAGCAATATCCGGCAGCTTACCTTATCGAGATTTTCGAGCGCCTCGAGGGGGCTGTGTCCTCCATTCGGCACGGCATAAAACTTCGTCTCCGGCGATGCGGCGCTTCCGGCTATAAAATAGTCGCGCGGAGAGCCGGAAAACTTCTCTGAAAGACTCCGCAGTGAATCGGCGGTAAACAAATCGAGCGTGCTTAGGTTGTGGGCGAAAGGAAAAGCCTGGCGGTCAAACAATTCCTTCAGACTCTCCTGGCGAAGATTCAGATGAGGGCTTTGGCTGGATTCCCCAGGAACCGGCTCTCGCTTCAATGCGGGTTTCGCAGCGGCGGTCATGATTCTTCTCCCCATCCGTCAGCGGCACGATCGCGAAAGGCGTCATGCGCGGAGGATGATTTGAACCTTGATGCTAACGCTTGCCGGATTTCAGGCTTGTCCGCACACTTGGAATACCGCGCTATAGCGCTGGACACAGTCTTTCCGGTTTCGGTTTAGGGGTTCCAGACCATAATACTTCCACGGCCAGTGGCGCCTTGCATCCAGATCCAGTTCTGCGTTGTGGATTTGCTCCAATCGAATGGGTAGAGGTTTCAGATGGAGACGGCTTACAACCTTCTGCCGCACATTCAAATCGATTCCACGACAGACCAGTATTCCTCCGGGCCTCACGAGGCGCGCGACACTCATAAGAGCTGCGCTCGCATCAGCCGGCTCCATGTGGATCAGAAAATTATTCGCCAGGACGATGTCGCAGCTCCCGAATTTCGACGGAAGAGCAGGGTCGCGGGCATCGCCCTGGACCCATTGCGCTCCCCTTCGGACTGCATCCTTCACGCGAAAAACCTGGCTATCCGTTTCGAACAATCCATGAAAGTCCTTATCGTAAATCGACCCGCGGAACTCCATGTCATCCCGCAAATAACAGGCCAGGCGGGCTCTCTCGAGAGCAGCTTCGGAAATGTCGACGCCGAAGGCAACAACGTCCAAATCTGGCCGAGCCTTTCGAAGCAGCCAAAGAAGCGAATAGAGCTCCGCCCCCGAGCTGCACGCCATGGAGCAAATCCGAACCGTGGCGCCTGAGGAAAAGCTGCCACTGATGATTTCGAGGACCGTAGAGAGCAGGGGTTCATTTCGGAGGAACCACGTCGAGTCAGACTGGCCGCGAGAGCTGAATTTGCGCGATAGTGCGTGAATACAACTCCCCACCAGCCGGCCCGGAGATCCTTCCCGCACTGTGGGCGGTAAACGACGCCACACGGTGTCGCCTGCCTTGCCCACGTTTCGCAGTAACTCATATGACATGGAAGTATTCCGACAAGGGGAAATTACACCTCAGGGGCGTAAGACTCAAAGGTTATTTGTATTCGGGCGGAAATTATCGAGGAGAAACGGGCAATAATTAGGGTAGTCGACCGCTCGCAAGCTAACTACACATGTAATAAAGTAGAGGAAAGCCTTCGAACTATTTCTTCTCCGTAGCCTTCTCGATCGAATCTCGGAGTGCCCTCGCCAAATCCCGAACGAAAGGTTCCAGCAGCATGCCTGCCGGATAGACCCGCAGAGTCACAATATCGTGTTCCTTTGCCAGCCCCGTCCAGTCCATTGGCTCGCCGAGGTACTGGGAGTACTGCCGCAGGGGACGAAAGTCAGTGATCGTTCCAGGGTATGGCTTCGGCTCGTAACTCAGTATCGCCCGGTCGTTCACGTCCCAAATCTTCGCCAGCACCGAGAATTCCGAATCGCTCCCGATTTTCCTCTCGAACCAGCCCCGCCAGACGCTGCTTCGATTCCAAAGAACCCTTAGTTTTTCCCGGATAAATTCAATTTTTTGCGCAAAGTCTAAAAGACCGAAGTTCAGACAATGAAACACGATCCTCTGCACCTGGTAGACGATTTTGTCGTACAGCACGTTCCTTCGGATCTTTGCCCAATTGACGGTATCGAACAAAGCAAGCAGAGCGACATCTTCCCCTTGGGCCGTGAGCCGCTGCGCCATCTCGAGCGCCACCGTGCCGCCCATGCAATAGCCCCCGAGAAAATAGGGGCCGTGAGGCTGCACGCGACGCAGCTGCTTGACGTAAAGCCCCGCCATATCCTCGATTCGCGTGAGAAGCGGACGCTGGCCGTCGAGCCCCTGCGACTCCAGCCCGTAAAAAGGCTGATCGGCGCCCAAACGTTGCGAGAGCGCGCGGTAAATCAAAACGCTTCCGCCGCCTCCGTGAATGCAAAAGAAGGGAGGGCGCGAGCCGGACGGCTGGATGGTGACCAGCGGGCTCCAGCCACCCTCTTCGCCCTTGTTGTCCAGAACATCGGCTAACTGCTCGATGGTCTGGGCCTCAAATAGAGTCGCTAGCGGGAGATTGACATGGAATTCCTTCTCGATGCGGGCGAACAGCCGGACCGCGAGCAGCGAATTCCCGCCAAGGTCGAAATAGTTTTGTCGAATGCCGATCGGCGCCACGCCTAGCAGCTCCTCCCACAACTTCGTCAGGCGCTTCTCAGTGTCATTTCGAGCGACTGTGGTCTTTTCCTCGGCGCCAGTCGTAGGCGCGGCGGCTTTCGCTTTCACGGGAGCTGAAATCGGGAGTTCGGCGACGCGCCAATCAGGATCCTGTGTCATTGCCTGGAGTATGTTGCAGTAATCGCAGAGAACGCGCCGAATCGTAGCCGGCTCGAAAAGGGCGGCATTATATTCCATCTGTAGGCGCACACCCTCAGCGCGTTCGATAATGCCCAGCTGCATTTCAAACGGCGTTCCCAGTCCAAACGTGGACATGGGTGTGATCGTCAAATTCTGCAATTGGCGCGGCTGCAGAAACGCCGTCTGGTAGAAAAAATAAAACTGAAACAACGGGTTGCGTCCATGCACCGATCGCACTTTCAACTGATCGAGCAACACTTCGAACGGTAGTTCGGCGTGAGCCAGCGCGTTGAGCGTCACGTCCCGCACGCGCAACAGTACTTCCCGCAGGGTGGGATTCCCACCGGTTTCCACATGAAGCGCTACGGGACCCGAAAAGGGCCCGATCAGCCCTTCCGTCTCGGTGCGACGGTTTGCCACAGGCGACCCTACCGTGACTTCCGATTGATCGGCATAGCGCGACAGCAGAATCACGAAACCCGTGAGTAGTGTCATGAACATCGTCACGTTTTCCGACTGGCTCGCGGATTTAAGAGCAGTCGTTAAATCCTGCGGGAGAAGAACCGTTTCAAGACGGGATTCAAGCGAAATACGATGGCTCGGCGGATGATCGGTGGGAAAATCGAGGATTTTCAGCGAGTCTGCAAGCTGCTTCATCCAAGACTCAACATGCTCGCGGGCCGCGGCCGAAGCAAGCCAGTCGCCCTGCCACGCTGCGAAGTCCCCGTATTGGATGGGAAGCGCCGCGAGTTCCGGCTTTGCACCCTGGACAATCGCATCATAAATGGACCACAGCTCCTGTTGAAACACGTTATGAGACCATCCATCCGCGATGATGTGATGCATGGTCACCACTAGGACATGATGCTCGCTGTCCAAGTGGAACAACTTTGCTCGAAAAGCCGGACCCGTCCCTAGATCGAAAGGCCGCTGGGCCTCTTCTCTCACGAGCCGCTCCACATTCGCGTCGGTGGCTGCGCCGTTGGAATTCTGAAGATCGACGACTTCGAGCGTGCACTTCTCGAAGGGTGAAATGATCTGGGTCAACTTGCCGTCGTTCTCCTCGAAGCTGGTACGGAGAATTTCGTGCCTTCCGGCAAGCATGCAGAGGCTTTCGTCGAGGGCTTTTTCCGACAGAGGTCCCGTCAGCCGGACGCAAGCCGGCATGTTGAAAGCGGCGTTCCCGGGCGCGAATTTTGAAAGCAGCCAGAAACGCTCCTGGGCAGCACTGGCCGGCATGGCGTAGAGTTCAGTCTCTGAAGCAGCCATGTCAGGCGACTCCGTGGCAGACACGCGGGCCTCACAGCCCGGTAACGCGGAATCGGGCGAAGGACCCGGCGAAGGACTTCGATGCGAAGAAAGCTGCGATAGCTTGCGGGTCGGATCGCTCACGATGCGTTGCATGAGATCCTGGAAATCCCGCAGCATTCGCTGTGCGGAAGCTTCCTGGTAGAGGTCGGTATTGTATTCAATCGAAAGACGCCAGCCCGCCTCCCGCTCGATCAGAAAGAAATTGAGATCGTAAAGGGCCCCCTGGGACTTCGACGGCATCGTCGACATCCTGATCCCGGCAAACTCAAACACGAATTCCGAAGCCCGCGCGTATTCACGCTGGCAAATAAAGTTGACGCGGAAGAATGGTTCCTCAAACGTTTCCGCAGCGGGCTGCAACGACTCAATCACATTTTCAAAAGGAACATCCTGATTGGCGAAGGCATCCCACACCGTCTCGCGGACGCGTTTCGCGAAATCGACGAATGCCGGATCCCCTTCCGCCGACGCACGCAGAACCACGTGATTCACAAACAGACCTATCAAACCTTCGACATCGGTCCGGTTTCTGCCCGCCAGCGGCGAGCCCACCGACACATCCTTCTCACCGGTATAGTGCGACAGAAGCGCCAGGTAAGCGGAAAGGCTGGTGATGAACATCGTTCCGCCCTGTTCGGTGCTGAACTCCTTGAGCGCGTCGGTGAGGCCGCGCGGCAGGAGCGTGGAGACGATTGCGCCGTTGGTCGTCCGCTCGGCAGGCCGCGGAAAATCCGGGCGAACTTCGAGGGGCCGGTACCCCGAAAGTTTGCGCTTCCAATAATCGAGCTGTCTCCCAATCTCCGGGCCGGACAATTGGTCCTGCTTCCACACCACATAGTCGGCGTACTGGATGGGCAGCTCGGGAAGGGGAGATACGAGCCCCTCCGCGAAGGCACCGTAAATTTTCTGGAACTCCTCCATGATCAGGCCCACCGACCAGCCATCCGACACCAGATGGTGCATCGTCAGCATGAGGACGTAGCGTTGTTCTTCCATCCTCAGAAGCCCGGCACGGATCAACTCGTCGTTTTCGATGTTGAATCGCCGGCAAGCCTCTTCGGCGCACAAGCGGTCCATCTCTCGTTCTCGAATTTCGGAGGAAAGCGGCCTGAGGTCTGTCAAAAGGACGCGCAGGTGCAGATCCGGAGAAACGACCTGGACCGGTCTTCCATCGACCAGGGCAAACGTGGTCCGTGACGCCTCATGCCTCCGCACGATCTCATTGAACGTGCGCTCCACCAGAGAAGGATCGACGGGGCCTTCCAGAATCCAGCGAAACGATCCGTTATACGCCGGATTGCCGGGATTGGCCCGGTCTCCATGCCACATCCTCTCCTGCACCGGCGAAAGAGGGAAAGCGAACAACTCCTCTTCTTCGACGTTCGGGTTCGCGCGTGAATCTGGAATTGCCATGTCCGGCGGAACCCTCCGGAGGTCGCCTGAATCCGTCATACCTTCGGTTCTAGCTCCGGCGCACCCTTGCGTGTGACTCGATATTTCGCGCGGGACACCGGAACGATCGCCGGTTGCAACTTAGCCCCGGCCGACTTGGATAGTTCCGCGAGGATCGCGCCCACCGAACGGAACTGGAGTATCTGGCGCGGCGTCACCGGAATGCCCGCTTTGTTGGCCCGCGCTGCAATCTGGAAGACGTGCAGGGAGTCGGCGCCCAGCTCAAACAGGTTGTCGTTCACCCCTACTCTTTCCAAACGTAGAACCTCGGCCCAAATCCGCGCCATGGATTGCTCTTCGGTGGTTCGCGGAGCCGCATATTCAGAAGCTCGCGTTTGTCCTGACCAGTCAGGAGCAGGCAGCGCGCGCCGGTCGATTTTGCCATTGGGAGTCAAAGGAAACGCTTCCATCGCAATAAATGCGGCCGGGATCATGTAGTCGGGCAACTTTGCCAGCAGAAAATCACGCAACTCCGCAGCGGCAGGCTTTTGAGGGCCGCCGTTCAGGACGAGATACGCCACCAGGCGTTCTTCATCCGGGACGTCCGTGCGCAAAAGCACGACCGCCTCCCTGATCCCGGGATAAGTGGTCAGCACGGATTCTATTTCGCCCAGCTCGATCCGAAATCCGCGGAGCTTGATCTGATCGTCCAGCCGGCCGAGAAATTCCAGGTCTCCATTCGGGCGCCGGAGAACCAGATCACCCGTCTTATACATCTTCGCGCCGGGCTGCTTGCTGAAAGGATTCGCGAGAAACCGGCTCGCCGTGAGCCCCGGCTGGTTCAGATAGCCTCGCGCCAATCCGTCGCCCGCGATGTAAAGCTCTCCCGGAATTCCCAAGGGAGCCAGCTGAAGCTCCTTATCGAGCACATAAAACTGCGTGTTTGCGATCGGGCTCCCGATGGGAACCGGGCCGCCGCTGCTTTCGACCTCGTCCGTCCCGGACCAGATTGTCGTCTCCGTGGGTCCGTACATATTCCACACGGATATCGAGCGTTTTGTTAATTGATTTGCAAGTTCTCTCGGAAACGCTTCGCCGCCGCACAGCACTTTCAGCGGGGGATTCCCGTCCCACCCTGCCTCAATCAGCTGCTTCCACGTGACCGGCGTCCCCTGCATGGCCGTCGCGTTTACTTTCTTGAGGTATTCGAGGAGTTGGACCCCAAATGCGCCCACCTCGCGGCTCACGATCACAAGCTTGGCACCGGTACAGAGAGGCAGATAAAGTTCCAGCCCGGATATATCGAAGGAAAGCGTGGTAATCGCCGCGAATGTGTCGCTTTTCTTGAGCCCGGGCCTCAAAAGCACAGCTTGCAGAAGGTTGACGACGGCCCGATGCGGAATTTCCACGCCCTTGGGCTTTCCCGTGGAACCTGAGGTATAGAGCACGTACGCGAGATCTTCTGCACCGGCGATTTCTTCCGGCGAGTTGCCGCTTTCCTTCGCAATCTGCGGCCAATCCGAGTCGAGGCGAATCACCCGCGCGTCGCCGAACGACCAACCTTTGGTGAGCGGGTCCTGGGTCAGGACAATCGACGCCTTTGCGTCGCCCAGAACGAACCGCAGGCGATCCGGCGGAAACGTGGGATCGAGCGGCACATACGCTCCGCCGGCCTTCATCGTTCCGAGCAGCGCCACGATCATTTCCACGCCCCGCTCAACAAACACGGCCACCAGGGAACCCGGCTTCACGCCAAGTCCTCTCAAGTGGTGAGCCAGCTGGTTCGATCTGCGATTCAGTTCCGCGTACGTCACGTGAGTGTTTTCAAAAATAACCGCGGTCGAATCGGGTGTTTCCTCCACTTGCTGTTCGATCAGCTTGTGGACCGTGAGATTGCGCGGGAACGCCCGGGCAGTGTCATTCCATTGCTGCAGGAAGCGGCGTGTTTCCGATTCGGTGAGCAGCGGCAAACGGGAGACCAGGCTATCGGTGTCGGCCACCATCCCATCGAGCAGCATTTCGTAGTGGTCGAGCCACCGCGCAATTGTTGCTTCGTCATAAATGCCGGTGTTGTAGTCGCAGTCGAGCGTCAGGCCGTCTTTCGTTTCCACGACATTCAGGAAAATGTCGAAATTGACGAAGGCCTTTGGATTGGGATCGACCTCCGCCTCAAGGCCATCGAAGCGGACTCCTTCCCCGACCTTTTCCAGATTGAATTGAATTTCAGTGAGCGGCAGCCGCCCAGGATCGCGCTGCAGGTTGAGTTTCCTCACCAGCCGGCCATAGGTGTAGTTCTGGTGATCGTAGGCCGCGAAGAGTGTCTGCCGAACCTGTGCGAGAAACGACGCGGCAGTCTGTCCGCTTTCGACGCGCGCGCGCAGCGGAAGGAAGTTCACGCAGTGCCCTACCAGAACTTTGTCTTCCACGAGCGACTGGCCCGCCGAGGGAATCCCGACAACAATGTCGTCCTGGCTGCTGAGCCTCGACAGCAGGATCTGAAAGCCCGCGAGAAGGGTAACAAAAAGCGTGCATTTCTGCCGCGCGCCGATTTTCTTAATGCTGTTCAGCGTTTGCGCGTCGATTTTCTTGCGGTACGTTGCGCCCTTGAACTCCTTCATCGCCGGGCGGATGTGATCGGCCGGCAGATCGAGCAGCGCTGCGGGTTCGCGAAACTGTTCCACCCAGTATTTTTCGTTCTCCAGGCCTTCTGCACTGTTGAAAAATTCCTGCTGGGATTGCGCGTACGCGGCAAACGGCATCGCTGGGGGCAGATCGCACGCACGCCCTTCCTTCAGGGCGTCATAGAGCTTAGCGACCTCGTCGAGCAGCACATTCGTTGACCAACCGTCACAAACGATGTGATGGGAAGTGAATATCAGCTGGTGATACTGCGGATCGATCCTCACGAGCCGCGCCCTGACGAGAGGCCCCTTGCTCAAATCAAAGCGCGTCCGCGATTCTTCGTCCTTCAGGTGTTGCACGCGAGCCTGGCGTTCCGGCTCGCCCAATCCAGCCAGGTCTATGAGCGGAATGTCCAGCTTCAGGTGCGTGGCGAAATGCTGCTTCCCGCCCTCGGAGTCAAAGCTTGCCCGCAACGCGTCGTGGCGCGCAGTGGCCTGCCGCAGGGCTTCTCGCAACGCGCTTTCATCGAGCTTCCCGCGCAAGTGCAGCGTGAACGATTCGTTGTAGCTGCAGGAAGCTTCGTCGCTGATCTGGTCGGAGAGCCATACCTCCAGTTGCGACTCGGTAAGCGGCGCTTCCGTGGCGGCCAAAAACGAAGCCGATGCGAGCGCTTCCACAGGCACGGGCTCAGGGATTGTTTCGGTTCGCAGCGCCTGAGGAGCGACCATCGGCAACGTGTCGCCGCGCTTCATTTCTTCGATCGTTTCTTCGAACGCGCGAACGATCCGTTCGATATCGGCATCCGTGTGCGCCGTCGTCAGGAAACACGGGAAGCCTTCAAGCAGGTGTATCCCCTTCGCGCGCAGGTGGTAGTAGAACAGGCTGCCGAACCGGGCGTCGGAAGGAAAACTGAAATAGAAGATGCTGGCGAAATTCTCGACGCGGGTGGCCACGCCGTTCTTCTCGATCATCTCATTCAGGCGCTGCACCATGTTGCCGGTGCGCTCGCTCAAGCGCCGTTGTAGTTCCGGGCCTTGTTCCCTTAAATGTTCTAGCACGGCTTTTACCGCGGCCAGCGTGAGCGGATGACGCACGAACGTTCCCGCGAAGAAGGTGACGCCCACTTCGGGGTAAGAGCTGTCGCCAAACTCCCACATGCCCCCATCAAGTGCGTCCATGTACTGGCGCTTCCCTG
>Ga0302324_100010839_pt1 | contig 18794 bp, 15 predicted proteins | sample Palsa_T0_1_FD_201949 | JGI IMG/M metagenome (GOLD analysis project Ga0302324, IMG submission 201949) | Peat permafrost microbial communities from Stordalen Mire near Abisko, Sweden - Palsa_T0_1 | ecosystem: Environmental > Terrestrial > Soil > Palsa > Peat permafrost | place: Sweden: Abisko...
GATCTCCACGTAATTAGGATCGAGTTCCGCCGTTTTCCTGCAATGCAAGCCGTGATCGAGAATCCATGGCACATTGGCGATGTGCGTGATGCGAAAAATCAGGCCCTTCTCTGGTGTGAGCGAACTCATAGCGGCTTATTAGATGCAATCGTCATGCAAAAGTCAGTCATCACTACTTACACAAAATCCCCCCTTCGCCGCGAATTCGCCGGCTCCAGCCTCAATACGCCGCCTGCACGCCTTTGACAGACCGCTTCTTCATCCAGGGCATGAGCGAGCGCAGGCGCTGGCCGACGCTCTCGATGGGGTGTTTCTGACCGGCTTTGAGGAGGGCGTTATACTTCTTATATCCGCCGTTGTATTCCTTGACCCAGCCTTTGGCGAATTTGCCGGATTGAATGTCCTTCAAGGCCGCCTTCATCCGTTTCTTGACTCCGGCGTCGATGATCTTCGGGCCGACGCTTACGTCGCCCCACTTGGCCGTTTCGGAAATGGAGAATCTCATGCCGCTGATGCCGGCTTCATTCATCAAATCGGCAATCAATTTCAATTCGTGCAGGCATTCGAAGTAGGCCATCTCCGGCTGGTAGCCGGCTTCGACCAGCGTCTCGTACCCGGCCATGACCAAGGCGGAGGCGCCCCCGCAGAGAACCGTCTGTTCGCCGAAAAGGTCTGTCTCAGTTTCTTCCTTGAAACTGGTTTGGATGACGCCCGCGCGAGTGGCGCCGATGCCCTTGGCCCAAGCCAGCGCGATCTTCTTGGATTGTTTGCCCGGGTCTTGATAAATGGCGATCAGCGAGGGCACGCCTTTTCCTTCCATGTATTGCCGGCGGACGATGTGCCCCGGCCCTTTGGGGGCGACCAGAATCACGTTCACGTCCTTGGGCGGAACGACGGTCTTGAAATGAATGGAAAATCCGTGCGAGAACAACAGCGTCTTGCCCGCCGCCAGATTGGGCGCGATGTCTTTTTCGTACGCTCCGGCTTGTTTGGTGTCCGGGATGGCGACGAAAATAACATCGGCGCGCCGGACGGCCTCGGCCGTGCTGACGACCTCAAAGCCGTGCGATTGAGCGACGGGCGCGGATTTGCTGCCTTCGTAAAGGCCGATGATGACGTGGCAGCCGCTGTCCTTGAGGTTGAGCGCGTGAGCGTGGCCTTGCGAGCCGAAACCCAGCACGGCCAGCGTCTTGCCTTGGAGATGTTTGAGGTCTGCGTCTTTGTCGGAATAAACTTTTGCGGGCATGGTATGGAGTAGGTTAAGGATTGATTGACTAATCTCACTTGCGGGCCAGGGCAATCTTGCCCGTGCGGGTCAGTTCGAGCACGCCGAAGGTGGACATCAAGCGGAGAAATTTGTCTATCTTGCTTTCGTCGCCCGTGATTTCAATGGTCAGGCTCTTGGGCTGCACATCGACGATCTTGGCGCGGAAAATATCGGTCATCTGCATGATTTCGGCCCGGGTCTTGGCATTGACCGCCACGCGCACCAGCACCAATTCGCGGTCGATGAATTCCGATTCGCGGAAGTCATGCACCGCCAGCACGTTGACCAGCTTGTTGAGTTGCTTGACGATTTGGTCCAGCGTGGCGTCATCGCCGACGGTGACAATGGTCATGCGGGAGGTGTTGGCCTGCTGGGTCGGAGCGACATTGAGCGTGTCAATATTGTAGCCGCGGCCGCTAAAGAGGCCGGCCACGCGCGTGAGCACGCCGAACTTGTTTTCCACCAGGACCGATACGGTATGTCGCATAGAATAAAAATCCCGCCTCCGGGTTGGACAGCGGGCAGCCTGTAAGCCGGCACAGTGCTTCAGGCCGCGTCAGTCAACAAGGACGACGCGCGCCACCAGCGGCAAACTGGCCGTTAATTTCATCGCGCGCAAGGTAGCAACGGACGCCATCCCGGTCAACCCTCATTTTTCGCGCATCCGAAAATCAGGGCCTGGGCCAAAAAAAATCCATCCTTCATTCCAAGGGACCGCGGCGGTTGGCTGTCCACATCTCGCGTGCGATTGGCTCGCAACAGGACACTTTCTTAATTCGCGAAATGCCCCATTCCAGGCCTCTCAATTCTGACAAACCAAGTCTTTGCCACTGTGGACAGCACGCAGGAGGACATGCGTGACAGCGGTGGCATGGGAGTTGCGAAGCTCATCCGTCAATGATGAACATACATGGCGCAATCAAAAGCTTGCTTCTAACCGGATGCCTCTCCCTGCTGACGCCCGCCTATGCCGTGACCAACACGCCGGCGCATATTTACCCATGCGGCATCGAAATCGCGGCCAAAATTGGGAACGACCTCGTCGCGACGCTGGACCCAAAATTCCAGAAGATGCTTAATCCCGAAGTCGTTTCCATGGAACAGTTGGAAGCGCCGGTCATAGCACCCATCCGGGGAAATCACCGGGGCCTTCTGTGTCAACTATCCGTATCAACCGGCTTTATTGATCTGCTCAACCACATCGCCCATGCCAAGGCGATCGACCGGCTTCAACCGGGTTACTTTAGGCAATATGTCGCCCATCTGGCGCAAGAGGGCGCAAACGACCATCCGGTCCTGCCGCCCAACCTCGATGACTCCCGTTATTGGACGGATGCCGTCATGCAAGACCAGGCCAGCTTTTTCAACCAAATGATCAGCATCACCCTGGCCCTCAATCTCTCCCATCTTTATCTGGACCACTACGACAAATATGCCGCCCACATGCCCGATGGAAAGCCGGCGCTCATCAACAACTTCGTCGCTCTGGACGAGTGGAAGGCCAGCGTCAAATGCGCCACGCTGAACTCGCTCGATTGCGCGCTGGCCACCGAAGGAGCCGAAGCCCTCTTCGACTGCATTGACCAAATGCCCTGGCGTCCGGCCTGGACAGGATATATCGTGCCCCAAGGTGTCAACATAAAAAAGCTCAACCAGCAATTGTCCCAATATGAGCGTGATTATTATGGCGGCAGTCCGACGTTTTCCCAGCCTCGACGCACTTGGAGATTGCCAGCCAGCAAGGACGGCTCATCCGCGCCGCTGGCCGCGCAGCAAGTAGCCCAACTTTACAAACCATAGGTTTTGAATCCTGAAAATCAATGGCTGTGATATTCCGGGGAAGGCACCGAACCCACCTCGGCGCCGCCGGTGGGAAACAAAAAACTCAAGGGTTGCCGCCTGGCTCGCCGAGCCACCGCGCGATAGATCGCATGGCGCTCGGGGGATTTTATGTCGCACGCGCGAGTCGCGACGAACATGGCCAGCGAAAAACTCACGGTCAAATTCATCAGGGCAATGCCCGCAATCCCCAGGGCCGCCAGCACAAACTCGTTCGTCGCCAAGGCCCCAAAGCCGAGCGTTGCCACCGAGGCTGTCAAAAAGCCGGCCGAGAGCGTGACGTGTCGTATGTCCAGCGGCACACCGGCGAACTCCGCCACTGCCGGAAGAATGCCCAGCATGAAGCCGAACGAAATGTTGCCGCACAACCCGGTGATGTTCCGCGTCCAGAATCGCGCGAACCGCGCCGCGCGGGTCGTGCCCAAGGTTCGGATCAAACGGCGGTCAGAGGCCAGCGCTTCGCCAATATGATGGCAGGCAAACCAATTGCCACCCCACGCGGCCGCCAGGCTGGAAGCCCACAGCAGCACGCCGGTGAACGCGGCATAAATCACGCTCGGCCCCAGAATGGAAATGGCCCGCATCGCCTTAACCGCCTTTTCCGGCGGCAAGATGTCCTTGCCGGTCCACCCTAAAACCAAAAAATGCAGCAGCAGCATCGCTGGCGCCACCAAGGCCAAGTTGCCCGCAATAGACGCAATTTGGGAGCGGATGAGGCACACGATTTCATCCACCAATTGCTCAACCGCCGCCGGTTCGCGGACGTTGTGCATGCGCGCGGCCAGGGCGGGCGCGGTATTGGCCGGCTGCTTGGTCGCCAGGGTCGAACCGGTCAATTGGATGGCGACAAATCCCAGCGAGTAATTCAGCGAAGCGGCGATCCCTTGCATCAAGCCCGGCAAGCTCCAAGCCAGGAGAATGGTCTTGAGCCACGCGGTCACGGCCATGATGGCCCCGCCACCCGCGGCGCTCTTGAGCATGAGTCCGTATTCCGGCCGGCTGCGCGCGATGTAATGCTCGCCGGTTTCGCCGCTGCGCTCGACTATCTTGCGTGTCAATAATCGCCAATTCTGCCGCAGCAAATCGATCACGCTTTCCTGCGCCCGGTTCTGCCGCGCCAGCAACGCGACAAATCCGGCGTTGCGCTTCAGTTGCGGCGCCGGGTCGAACGTCAATTCGAGCAACTCTTGAAACCGTTGCAACGACGCCTCGATGAATGCCAGATGATAGACCACCTCGGTGCTGACCCCGCTCCTTTCCAAGTGTGCCAGCGCCTCGGCTCGGGCGCGATCACAGGCGTCCATCAGGGACTGCAAGTAATTGAGTTCCGCCGCCATGGCGGCCTGATCGCCTTTTTCACGCGCGGCGAAAGTGGACGAGAGCGCCGTCCCCAATTTGAAAAAGGCCAGATCGCGCACGCTCTGATTTTTCAACAGCCCCCGGATTGCTCCCGAACAACCGGTCACCCGAATCTGCGCCGCCAAACAAGCCAGCGCATCCTCCAATTCTTCGCCCAGCTTGTTCCAGCCCGCGTCGGCCGGGCCGGCGCCGTGCTCCAGCAGCGCCCCAAAACGCTCCAGCGCCGCCTCATCCAGATTCTCGATCCAGGCGTCATCGTCGCGGTAGGGAAACAGGCGCTCGAAGAGCACTCCCAGTTCCGCCGATCCCGGTTGTGTTGGGAGAAATTTGCGCGTCAACCGCTCGCCAATTTCTGTCAATAATCCAAATTGGCGCGGCAATCCTGTTTCCGAAAACAACGCCACCGCCCGCGTTTCGCGGATGATCGAGCGCAAAGTCCGCGCCACCGCCAATTTCCAGGCCGGATTGCGGTCCAATATGTCGAGCAACCGCCGCAGACGCCCGCTCTGCAGCGACATGTTGGCCGCTGGCTTTTCTCCATCGTGACCGGGACGGCGAATCCATTGAACCACGTCCACCAGCCAGTTGAGCCGTTCCTCCAAGGCTTGGTCGGGCGAGGCCGAGGACGCCAGCACGTCCAGCGCCGGCAACGCACCATGGCGTCCCGCGTAACGGTCGATCAATGCTTTGAGTGAAAAAGGCACAACGCTGGCACTGATAAGGAGGGTGCCCTAAAATGCGGCGCAAGCAAGCCTCTGTCCAGCCCGTTTCGCATTCATGTTGGAAAAAGATTGAATTCAATCATAACGAAGGGCATTGACCCTGAGCCAGTCTTCGCCCTACACTTGACCGTCCTGCCGCTCCGTTGGGATTGAAGGAATTCCGCCTGCTCCAGGACCAAGCCGCAATTCATGCAAGGAATCTCAGAATCAGGGCCGGTTACTTCCAGTCCGCCGGCGCCACCACTGGCCGGCAGCGTTCCGGCGTTCTGGCCCGCTTTTCTCCTCGTGCTCGCCGCCTCCTGCATCACCGTCGGCATCATGTGGGACATCTCCTGGCACGAGACCATTGGACGCGACACTTTTTGGACACCGGCCCACATGGTCATTTACCTTGGCGGCTTTTTGGGAGGGTGTGTCGGCGGATGGCTTGCAGTCCAATATACTTTCCTGGCCGGTCCGGCGGAAAGGGCCGCCACGGTTCGGGTTTTCGGCGCGCGGGCGCCGTTGGGAGCCTGGGTGGCCATCTGGGGGGCCGTGGCCATGATCACTTCCGGCCCTTTCGACAACTGGTGGCACAACGCTTATGGCTTGGATGTCAAGATTATCAGTCCGCCACATGCGCTGCTCGGTTTGGGGATGTTTGGCATTAGTTTTGGCGCATTGCTCCTGGTGCTCACCCGCCAAAACCGGCTGCAGGATGGCACCGGCAGCGGATTGTTTATCTGGGCCGGCGGAATGTTCGTCGTGTTGGCCGGCGTCTTCGTGATGGAATATAGCTTTCCCAACTTGCAACATGCCGCCATTTTTTATGAGGTCTGCGCCGTGACCTTTCCCTTTCGCTTAGTATGCTTGGGGCGCGCGGGTCGAACCTCCTGGCCGGCGACGCGCGTTGCTGCGGTTTACATTTTGGTCGAATGCCTGATGGTTTGGATTCTGCCGCTCTTTCCCGCCCAAGCCAAGCTGGCTCCGATTTTCAATCCGGTCACCCACATGGTTCCGCCGCCTTTCCCGCTCCTGCTTATTTTTCCGGCGATGGCGATGGACATTCTGTTGAGCCGAGCAGGGGGGGCGACTGGATGGAGACGCGTGGCTCTGGCCGTTCTTCTGGGGATGATTTTCCTGGCGGTGTTTGTCCCGGTGCAATGGCTTTTCTCCAAATTTTTGCTGTCGCCCCAGGCCAGCAATTGGTTCTTTGCGGGAAACAGGGTCTGGGGTTACGTAAACCGACTCGGCGATTGGACCACTCGTTTCTGGCGTGTGGATCCCTCCGACCCCGACGCTAGTTTGCTCACAATCCGCGCTCTTGCCGCCGCTTTGGCGCTGGCCGCTGTCAGTTCATGGCTCGGGCTTTTGTTGGGCGGCTGGATGAGAAAGGTCCAGCGATGAAGCCGCGTCTTTTCCTGCTTGTTTTCTTGACTCTATGGTTTACCGCGCCGGGCCAAGCCCACGTCGGCAGTCCGAATGTTTTTTATGATGGGATGGTGGGGCCCTGGCGCACGCGCATCACCATCCGCGTGCCTGGAGTGGTGCCGGGGCGGGCCGAGATCATGGTTCAAGTCCAAAGCCGGGAACCGGTTTCTGTGGCCTTCACGCCGCTTTCCTCCATGACCGCAATCAGCAATGCCCCCCCGGCTGAACTGGCCCAACCGGCGCGCGGGGAGACTAATCTTTACACCGGTGAATTGTGGCTCATGACCGACGGCGCCTACAGCATCAATGTTCGCATCCGCGGACCCTCCGGCGAAGGTTCCGTGCAAATTCCCGTCAATTCAATTGCCACCACACAACTCCCGCTCCCGCCCTTACTGGGCCAAATCCTGCTGGGACTGGGCCTGTTTCTGTTTTGCGGCGGGATAGCCATTGTCGCCGCCGCCGCCGGAGAAAGCGCGTTGCCGCCGGGCGTTCTGCCCGGCAAAGCCGAAGTCCGTAAGTACGGGAAGGCCGCCATTATCTCGGGCGTCGTTCTGGGATTGGCGCTCGTAGGCGGAAAGAAGTGGTGGAATTCAGAGGAAAAGGATTTCCGTTCCCGACTGCGCGAAGGCGGTTGGCCCGATCTCGCCGCAACCGTCCGAATCGAAGGCTCCCAACGCATCCTTCGTTTGATTTTGGGCCAGACAGCTTTTGCATCCTATGGCCCGAATGCCAAACTCCAGTTGGCGACAGACCACGGGAAGCTTTTGCATCTCTTCCTCGTTGGCCAGCCCAGCCACCAAGCCTTTGCGCATATCCATCCCGTGCGCCAAGCGGGCACAACTTTTGAGGTGGCTTTGCCGCCGCTGCCTGAAGGCGATTACGAATTGTTCTGCGACTTGACGCTGGAGTCCGGCCTCAGCTCCACCGCCACAAATTCCGTCCATCTTCCGGCCATCCCTATCGGCGTTGCGGCTGCTGGCACCGCCATTTATTTGGAACCTGATCCCGACGATTCCTGGGCTGCCAATTCTGCCGCGCCCGCCCGCGAAAATTCCGGCGGCGAAACCATTTGCCGTCTGTCCGGTGGAACACAAATTATTTGGAAAGCTCATCCTCCCTTGCGCGCTCAACAGGATGCCGGGCTGCAATTCCGGGTGCTGGATCAAGCCGGACAGCCCGTCCGTCTCGAACCCTACATGGGCATGATGAGTCATGCCGCCGTGCTGCGTTCCGACGGCCGCGTCTTCTCCCACCTGCATCCGTCGGGCAACTTTTCGATGGCCGCGCAAATGGTGTTTGAAGGAAAAATGGCTAAAGAAATAAACCCCGCGAGCGGCAAAGGCGCCGTGGACCATTCGATGGTGGATGATTGGTGCGGACCTGGCGCGGGCGGCGGTTCCTCCTTCATTTCGCTGCCTTACGAATTTCCGACCCCAGGGGATTACAGAGTTTGGGTGCAGATCAAGACTGAGGGTCAGGTCAAGACCGCTATTTTCGATACCACAGTGAATTAGGGTATTGGGTTTGTGACGGAATTGTGCAACTGTTCCATGGTATTTATGCAGGAAGTCCACATTGCGTCCATGATCAGCAGGCCAATAACTCATCCTCTTGGAGCCATTACCGGAATACTCGTCTTTTTGTTGCTCTGGGCTGCCGTCAGATGGTGGATTGATCGCAGCAACTGAAATTTTAAAATTGAAACTGTACCACTACCCACTTTCGGCCTGACTCGTCAATTGAACCACTATGAAATATAAAACTGAACCCTTGGCAGAAGTTCGCGGAATTACAATCACGACCAGTTATCTTAAGCAGAAGAATGGCAAAGAGTTGCTCTGGATCGAAATGCGGCAAAAGAATGGAAAACGCTGGAAAATGTATTCAGCTCTTGCCTATGGCAGAAGCGCCGATGTTTGCTTCATAGCTGAACCCGAAACTAAGATTTTGACGCGTTCAAAGTAACCCACCACTCGAATTAGCCTTCGGCGCAAAATCCCTGTTTGCAACGCGGCTTTCGCCGTTTAAACTTCCGACATGGACATTACGAGGACTGCATTCGGCGCTTGGAATGGCGGCCGTTTCATGAATTTTGGCGAGCCGCTGACGGACGAACGCTGGCTCAATCTGGTTCGCCACGCGTTCGAGCGCGGCATTCGCACTTTCATCACCGCCGATGTCTATGGCGCCGGCGCAGCCGATGAATTGATGGCCCGCTCGCTTTCCGGCATTCCGCGCGCCGAGTATTGTCTCGTTGGCGCGATCGGCCATGATTTCTACAAGGGCCAGCGCCAAGGCTCTCGCGGGTATCCGCGCTTTACCGATCCGTCGCTCCGGCCACCTGGGGATTACGCCGATTATCTTCGCATGGCCGCGGAGAAATCCTTGCTCCGCTGCCGGGCTGACAAATTTGATCTCCTTCTCCTCCACAATCCTGATTCCACCGGCTATGGCAGCGACCGGGTCTGGTCGGGCATGAGCAAACTTATCGACGCCAAGCTGACCGACCGCATCGGCATCGCGCCGGGGCCGGCCAATGGTTTCACGCTGGACTTGATCCTTTGCTTTGAGCGGTTTGGGCCGCTGCTGGATTGGGGCATGATTATTCTCAATCCTTTGGAACCGTGGCCCGGCCAGCTTGTGCTTCCCGCCGCGGCCAAACATGAGGTTAATCTGATCACACGCGTGGTTGATTACGGCGGCCTTTTTCACGATGACGTCAAGCCCGGACACAAGTTCGGCGCGCAGGATCATCGCGCTTTTCGTCCCGCCGGCTGGGTTGAAGCCGGGAACGAGAAAATGGACCAAATGCGCTCCATCGCTGAAAAACACAAGCTGACGCTGCTCCAACTGGCTTGCATTTGGAATTTGTCGCAAACGCCGGTCAAATCGGTTGTGCCGACTCTCATCCAGGAGAGCGGCGACTCCGGCAGGACGATTGAATCCAAAGCTGATGAACTGGCGCTGCTCCCTCATGTCGATCTGTCTGAAGAAGAAGTTGAAATCGTCTCCCGGCTCGGTGACAATCGCGGCTGCATGTCACTCAAAGGCGCCAATCGAAGTCACACCACCGCCCCGGAAGCGGACCGGTGGGGCATGTCGCCGGATTTGGAGGCCATCGGCAAAGAGTGGGGCATCGATCCCGACCGTGATTTGGTTTTTGCGCATTGAAGACGATTTACTTTGATTACAACGCCACCACTCCGCTGGACGCCAACGTCCGCCAGGCCATGCTGCCGTTCCTGGACGAGATTTTCGGCAATCCGTCCAGCGCCCACCACGTAGGCCGGCGGGCGCGGGCACTTTTGGACGACGCGCGCGAGCGCGTGGCCAAAACCTGGCGCTGCAAACCGAGCGAAGTGGTTTTCTCCAGCGGCGGGACCGAAAGCAATAACTTCGCCATTTTCGGAGCGGCCCGCTTGTTGCGCGACAAAGGCCGGCATTTGATCACCTCAACCATTGAACATGATGCCGTTCTCCGTTGCTTCCAGTATTTGGAAAAATACGAGAATTTCGACGTGACGTATTTGCCAGCCAGCCCGGAAGGTTTGGTTTCGCCCGACGATTTGAAGAAAGCGATCCGACACGACACGATCCTGGTTTCCATCATGTCGGCCAACAATGAGATGGGGGCGATTCAGCCGGTGGCTGAGTTCGGAGAAATTTGTCGTTCGCGAGGCGTTCTTTTCCACACCGACGCTCTGCAATCTTTCGGCAAGGAGCCATTCACGGGTATCAATCAGTTTAACGCCGATTTAGTTGCTTTCTGCTCGCATAAGTTGCATGGCCCCAAGGGTGCGAGCGTTCTTTTCATCAGGTCCCCGCTCCAACCTGATCCGATTATTCACGGCGGCTCGCATGAAAATGACCGTCGAGCCGGCACGGAAAATCTCCCCTGTATCATCGGAACGGCCCATGCCATCGAAAATTTTTTAAGTCCTCCTGTTTTTCCCGCTGAACATCTGAGCCGATTAACGGCTCATCTGATCCAATTCGTTCATTCGCTGGACGGCGTTCAATTTCGCGGCTCCACGAACCACTGCCTTTCAAATACGGTTGCCTTGACCGTTGAAGGTTGCGACAGCGCGACTCTTCTCGCCGGCTTGGATTTGGAGGGGGTCTGCGCTTCCAGCGGTTCCGCTTGCGCTTCCGGCGCCCTCAAACCATCACATGTCATGCTGGCGATGGGCGTTGAAAAAAAACTCGCTAGTTCGCTGGTTCGCTTTTCTCTGGGCCGGGAATCCACCATGGAGGAAGTTTTGACGGTCGAGGAAGCGCTGAAAAATGTGATTAAACAAGCGCGGGGCCACTGAATTCGATGTGAATTGTTTGTGCCGAAGACCAATAACCACGACTTTTCGTCAATTGCAGGGCGCATGCACAAGGTTATTTACCGCATCTTTTCTTCCTAAACCATTGGCGCTGGCTTGACACCATAGAATGCTTGCATTATTCACATGCCTTAATAATAGTGTTTCTTTGAAAGAAGAAAGAATATATTAAAGGCGCACATGAATCTGACCATAGCAAAAGAACAATTGATTCACGGTTTGCAATCTGTGCAGAACATCGTCAGCACGCGAACCACCCTGCCCATTCTTTCCAATGTCCTGCTGCGAGCAGGGGACAATAAACTGGAATTCACCGCCACGGACTTGGATGTCAGCGTGGCGTGCTCGGTGGAGGCGAACGTGAAGAAAAAGGGCGCGAGCACCGTGCCGGTGAAGCGTTTCTTTGGCATCGTGCGCGAGCTTGGCAGTCCTGAAATTGAGTTGGAGGTTGATGAGAAAAACGCTTGCAGCGTGCGCGCGGGAGCCTCGTTTTACAAAATTCACGGTTTGAGCGCCGATGAGTTTCCACCGGTTCAGGTTCTTAAGGAAGAAAAAAAAATAACACTATCTCAGGAAAAGTTCAGAGGCATGTTGCGCAAGACTTCCTTCGCCATCTCAACCGACGAATCGAGGTATGTCCTCAACGGGATATTCATCAGCCTCAAAGAGCACAAAATAACGCTGGTGGCGACCGACGGCCGCCGATTAGCGCTGGTTGATGAGGAAGTGGATATTCCCGAAACAAGCCAGGGCGAGTTCATCATTCCCACCAAAACCGTCAATGAATTGAACAGGCTGTTGGGCGACAAGGGAGACATTGAAATTTGTTTTACGGAAAATCAGGCCGCGTTCACCCTGAAAGACGACAAAGGTTTTTCCATTCTCATTATTTCCAAGCTGGTTGAAGGCAACTATCCCAATTATCGCCAGGTCATTCCCAGCGAAACCAAGGAACGCATCGCTTTGCCGCGCGAAGAACTTCTCGCCGCCACGCGCCGGGCGCAGATCATGACCAGCGACAAGGCCAATTCGATCAAGGTCGCCGTCAGCCGCAATAATCTCGCCATCACCGCCAATTCGCCCGAAGTGGGCGAAGCGCGCGAAAGTCTGGCCATAAACTACAAGGGCAAAGACATGGCCATCGCGTTCAATCCGGCTTATCTCATTGAGCCGCTGGCGGCGTTGACCGAGGACGAAGTATTTCTGGAGTTGATTGACGAGTTGAGTCCGGGAGTGTTGAAAATCAATGGCCCGTTCCTCTACGTCGTCATGCCTATGCGACTGAGTTAAATGGCGCGGCTCCTGTGAATTTCCGGTGAGCAAGAATTAACAACATTGTCGTGCTCCCGGCTGCCCCGGCGTTAACATCGGCGGGACATGAATGATTTTCAACGCGTTCTCGACACCGCCGAACGTCATCTGCTCACGCTTAAGGCGGCGGGCGTTCGTTTTCTCCCAGTCCAGCACGAAACCTTGAGCCGATTGCGCGAACCACCGCCAGTCCTTGAAACGCAAACCATAGGCCAGATCGAATCGCCGCCGGACCAACCACTCCAGCCCTCGGAGGACACCGAAACGGCCATGACCGAGTTGCGCCAGCGGGCGTTGGCCTGCCTGAAATGTCCCCACCTGGTCAAAAGCAGGAAAAACGTCGTGTTTGGAGTGGGGGACATTCACGCGCCATTGATGTTCGTCGGCGAAGCACCCGGTGCAGATGAAGACGCGCAAGGCGAACCTTTCGTGGGAGCGGCGGGCCAATTATTGACACGCATCATCAAAACCATGGGCTTGAGCCGGGAAACGGTCTATATCGCCAACATCCTCAAATGCCGTCCCGACACCCCAGGCCAGTCCGCCGGCAATCGGAAGCCGACCGGCGACGAAATGAAAACCTGCCTGCCGTATTTGCTGGAGCAGATTGATCTGATCCGCCCCAAGGTTTTGGTGGCGCTCGGCGTGACGGCCATCGAAGGATTGTTGGGCGCGGGCGGCGGCATCGGCAAGCTGCGCGGCAAATTCCAGACCTTTCGCAACATCTCATTGATGCCGACTTTTCATCCGGCCTACCTCCTGCGCAACCAGGCGTTGACAGAGAAGCGCAAAGTTTGGGAAGACATGCTGCTAGTCATGGAAAAACTGCAACTGCCGATCAGCGAAAAGCAGCGCGGCTATTTTCTCCCCGCATAGTGTGGGGTGACCAAATGAAATCTTTAGGCGAACGCCGTTCCGTCTCCCTCTCCTCCACACACTTGTGGAGGAGAGGGCCGGGGAGAGGAGGTTCCGTTCTCGATTCAGGTTCATGGAGAGGGTGGTCGCAGGCCGGGAGAGGGGTTCTTAATAAAACCATTTCTGTGGCAGCGCGGTAGAGCGCGAAGCTATGTCAAGACGAGGAAAAATTCGGGCAGCGGTGGTGTCACTGGCATTAGCGTTGGTCGTGCTGATTCCGCTTTGTCTCCGCTGGCAGGCACAATGGAATCTGAGCACCTATCGCAAGAAACTGATTGCGTCCGGTGAAAAATTAAGTCTTTCGGAAATCGCGCCGAAAAAGAGCTTGCAGGCGACCAATACCGCGTTGTTTCTGAAACTGATTTCCGCATTGCCGGAGCGTTGGGTCTATGCTCCAGCGGCGATGTGGTCAATCAAGCCCGGCGTGGCCCGTGTCGTGTGGCGTCAACCCCGAATCATGGAGAGAATGGGCCACAACAAGGCGGCAATCGATGTTTGGCCGATCTTCACGGACGCAGTGAGGACGAACGAGCCGGCCTTGGGGCAAGCGCAGGCACTGCTGGATGCGGGAGGGATTGAGTTCGTCCAAGACATCACCCAGCCAGATTTCGGCGAACAAAGTTTTCTGACTAAAATGATGGATATGGTCTCTGACTCAGGCGGCTCAGTTATACTGGCGTTGCATGAGGGACGAATGCAGGAAGCGTATCATGATCTCAAGTCCAGCGGCGCTGTGCTTGAACTCGCGGCGAAGGATACAACCATGGACGAGCAATTGGCGAGGTACGCAATTATGACGACAGAGTTTGCGTATTTTTGGGAAGCCTTGCAGGCTGGCGGCTGGACGGACGAACAGTTGGCCCAATGGCAACACCAATGGGAGCAGACAGAGATCCTGGCAGGGGCGGAAGCGACACTCGACTTGGAACGCTTGCGGGGGATGATGCTTTTCGTAGCGGCACGCTCATCGCGGCAAGAACTGGGACGGGATTCTGGTGTTCGCAACAATGACGAAATCTGGAACGATTTTTTGCTTAATGCCCGCACCAGTGTAAATGATCTTCTCGATTCGTATCCCCGCTATTGGCGTTGGCGGTGGATCTGGTCTTACCGGGAAGAAAAGCGTTATCTGGAAATCATGCAAACCTTGATTGTAGCCACGCGGGACGCGCAAAAGCGCCGATCCATTCTTTCCTTTCTCGAAGAGCGGAAAGCATCTGGCACCAAGTCGGCATCGGTTTCGACTGATTTTGATGTGCTGGGATCGATGATCTTCCTCAACACAAAAGTTGCAGATTTTATCATAGGCGCATTATGCACGCAAACGGAGGCCAACATGGTCACCGCCGCCATTGCCTTGGAGCGATTTCGTCTTGCCCATCATGCCTATCCGGATGCTCTGGCCAAGCTCGTGCCGGAGTTTGTGCAGGCAGTTCCGATTGATTGCATGGATGGCCACGATCTTCGTTACCATCTCAACGCTGACGGCAGTTATCTGCTTTACTCCATAGGCGAAGACGGCGTTGATAATGGAGGCGCCCCGACTCCCAAAGAAGGAAAGATGCTGTATTTATTCTACGGGCGGGATTGGGTTTGGCCCCGCCCCGCCACCGCCGAGGAAATGCAGGCATACGAAGCCGAACAAAGCAAACGAGCCACGCGCAAATAACCATCACAACTTGAACAAATCGGCGGGATTCTCCGAGGCCGGAAGAAAACGTCCGCCGGCGAAGCAACTTTCCACTTGACTGCCGGCCCAGCGGCGGAGGCGGAAAAGTTGCGCAAAGAGGAATGCCGGCGCGGCCCCGCCCTGCCCGCCCACCAACTCCGCCCCGCGCCGCACGTTGTCCATCAGCCACGCCGGAAACAACACATGGTAAGGATTGCGCCGGACTTCTCCCACGTGAAAGGACGTCGCCGCCATTAAATCCGCCACGACATCGGCGGAGTATTCGACCATGAGGTTGGGCGTTTGCATTTGGCCCCAAAATTCAGTTTCGATGAGGTGGCATTGGACGTCGCGCGCCGCTCTCAGGGCGTCCAGCACCAAAAAATGGACGCCGACGTGGGTGCTGTTCCAATCCAGTTCGTGCGGAAAAAAAATCACCTTGGGACGATGCTTCTCCAGCAGCGCGGCGATAATGCCGACCATCCGCGACCAGGCTACGGCGTCATGGGCGCGAGTGGCGGGGCGGACGTTGTCCAAGCCATCGGGAGCGGTTAGTTCCAAGCCAAGGCCGAGGAAATGGCAGGCGTTGCGCAATTCCTGCCAGCGCCCCACTTTGCGCTCTTTGATGCTGCCCAGAGTAATGGCGATGTCAATCACGTTCCATTTGGCCTCGCGCAACAGGCGCAGAGCCAGGCCGCCGAGGATCGTCTCATCATCCGGATGGGGAGCGAAAAACAGCGCCGTCGGAGCATCCGTAGCGGGGGTGGGTTGTGGAAGGGGTGGAAATCCGCCCAGCGGCAGGGCTTTGCCTTCGGCGACGAGGCGGGCGAAGTCGGAAACTAATTTGGAATAGGGGTTCATAGAGCGAGGCCAAGACTCTCACGTCGCCGGCAGGCTGGCGGCGGCGACGGCCTGACCGTGGCGCTTGTCTTTCTCATCCGGCAGCTGGAAGGCGATGCGGCCGGCCAGTTCGGGGAATTCCAACCGTAAAACCTCCTTGGCGTGACGGATAATCACGTCCCCGCCGGGGCCGGTGGTAACCCGCCCCAGAACCAGGATGTGTTTGAAATCGTAGAACTCGGCGTAATGCGCGACGCCGTAGCCGAAGCAGACGCCGATGGTTTGATAGATTTTTTCCGCCCTTGGGTCGCCTTGTTCCATCAGCTTTTGCGTGTGTTTCAATTTCTCCGGCAGCGGCATGTCGGCGGGAGTTTCGATGCCCGCCGCAGGCAACCACCGTCCGAGGCATTGCTGCGAGAAATACTGCGCGCCGCAGCCGCGATCGCCGGACCATTCATCCACGGGCGCGCCGGGGTTGAAATCAACGGGGGCAAAGGCCAATTCATTGAGCCAGGAAGTGATGTTGCCTTCGGGGGTGACAAAACCGCCCGCCAGACTGGATCCCATGGCGACGCCCAGCACGGCGTTTTGCCCCAGCGCCATCGAACCGGCCAGGGCCGTGACCTCGCCGTCGTTGACCACTTCAAAGGGGATGCCGTCCCAGGCGCGCTTTAATTCGAGAAAAAGAGTATTGACGCGCGTCTTGAACGCCTCTGCCGGCACGCCGCGAAAAAGCGACGCCACGCGGACGTGATTGTTGACATACACGCCCGCCGCGCTGCCGCCGATGGCATCGACACGCGGCAAGTGTTCCGCCGCCCGTTCGAGCGAATCCATGATTTGGTCGAAGTGCCATTGCGGGTCGGTTTGCGGCACCGGATTCCAGATTGTCTCCTCGGAAAAAACCGCGTTGCCGTCAGCCACGGCGGCGGCTTTGCGGTCGCTGGCCCCGAGGTCGAAGCCAATGCGGAAACCGTTCCAGTGGCGTCCCAGCGGCGTGGTGGTGGCCCGCGGCGGCGGGAGGCCCTTGGTCGTGACGACGGCGAAGGGGCGCTCGTAAATCCTTTCGCCCATGATGTCGGCATCGAACCTGCCCGTCGCCGTTTCCGTGAAATACCGCGCCAGCCGCGCGCCAAGTTCCGGCGGGCCGTCGAAAAAAACTCGGTAGCCGCCGCGGGACCAGAGCAGGAATTTGATCAGCCGTTCCAAGTATGAAAAATTGCATTCGGCGGCCGGGTGATGGGGCGGAAGGATGCTTTTAGCGAAATGAAAAACCGAGCCGTCCGCCTGTTCCAAAGCGATGCGAACGGGCACGGAGGCTTCGGCGGCGAACGCGCGGCAGGCCAGCGCGGCCGGTCGGAAGCCTGGTTCCAAGGGCGGCGGCAGCATCGGCGTCTTGAGCAAAAACCCGTCGGCACTCACGCGCCTATTGAGCCATCGTTCTTGCGGGGCCGCAAGAATCCTTTGGCATCGTAACGCCCTTATTTCAATTGGCCCACAGCAGCCGGAAATACATTTGCGACCCGGTCAGAACGTTGGTATGGGGACTAGTGGCGCTGGGCACGTTGGTAAAGGGGCCGGCCAGCGCCCGCGCGGACTGGAGAGCAAAGGCCGAATTGGGCCAACTCAAAATCACGGAGTCCGCCGCCTGCTGAATTGTCAGAGGAACAGGGGCGGGAAACAGGTTGAACGCGAAGACCGTCCCGTTTCCTTTGGTTCCGCCGTCCTGCGCCGTACCGTAGAATGATGGGCCGGCCAGCACCAACCCGCCATTGGGGTCAAAGCCAGTGGCGTTGGTGTAATCGCCCATCTCGTTGGCGGTCCTGACCGGAAATGCGAAAAGATTGGTAAAGTCCGTGCCGTTGGTGGCGAGGCCGAAGATCGTGGCGGGCGTGGTTCCGTAAAGCATGTTGCTGGACAAAACCAACGGCCCTTGCGGATTGTAGTAATCTTCGCCGCCGCTGAAGGAATAGAGCGTGCTGAAACCGGACTCGGAAACACCAAACTTGTACACCGTCCCCCAGCCATTGGTGCCGCCATAATAAGCCGCGCCGAATAACATGGCGCCCGACAAAACAACGCCGCCTTGGGGGTAGGCGCCGCCTTCGTTGGGGGGAGGAAAATCACCAGGAGTGGTCGCGGCAAAAGCATAAAACGCATCGAAGTTTGGCGGGTTGGTGTCAGCACTGAACAAAGTGCCTCGTCCAGAATTGCCGCCGTCAAAGCCCGCGCCATACAAGGTGTTGCCCGACAAAGTTAGCGGTCCGGACGGCAGGAAGCCGTCGCCGTTTGTCTCGTTGGAAGAAACCGGCGCGCTGAAACGATGGAGCAGGCCGAAGGCGGAGCCGTTGGTCCTCATCATAAACAGCGTGCCGTAGCTGGAGCCGGAAGAAGTCCCCGCCGTCGTGCCATAGAGCGTGCTGCCCGCCAAAAGCAGGCCCGCCGCCGGCCTCGCGCCATCCTCCCCGTTGGTGAAGGTATAGAGGGTCGAGAAATTTGATCCCGCCGTGCTGAGCCTGAAGACAGTGCCGTAATTGGAGGAGCCGCCTGCGCTGGCCGTGCCATACAGCATCCCGCCTGCCACCAGGAGCGGCGCCAGCGGCGTGGCCCCATCGGTCCCGTTGGTGAAGCTGTAAAGGGTGCGGAAACCCGAGGCGTTGGTGTTCACCTCGAAGACGGTTCCATAGCCGGCGACACCGCCGTTGGCCGTGGTCCCAAAAAGCGTATTACTGGACAAAACCAGGCCTGCGGCAGGGGAAGCGCCGTCGCTATTGGTGGCCGGATTGCCGGAGGTTGCGGCAAAGGTGTGCAGCACTAGTAAACTCGTTGTCGTCTGGGCGGCCAGCCTCAGAGGTACAAGGGCCAGGGCAATGACGGCGGTTAATCGCATGGCATCAGTCCTTCTCGACAAATATTGTGAAAACTAAGACACCACTTTGACCCCTAAAGTCAACGCAAAACGCTGGGCTTGCCTCACTGTTCTTATTATTAGCGACTTCTTGGGAGATACGGTCTTCTGGGTCAATAGTTTTTTGCACGATTTTTGACGCGCCTGTTTGTGCGGGCTGGGCCAGTCCGTTACGCGGTGGCGACCGACGGCGACCCGAGCTGTGGGTTCGGAAGCATGT
>Ga0302324_100010841_pt1 | contig 18792 bp, 12 predicted proteins | sample Palsa_T0_1_FD_201949 | JGI IMG/M metagenome (GOLD analysis project Ga0302324, IMG submission 201949) | Peat permafrost microbial communities from Stordalen Mire near Abisko, Sweden - Palsa_T0_1 | ecosystem: Environmental > Terrestrial > Soil > Palsa > Peat permafrost | place: Sweden: Abisko...
TAGACATGCGCTCGCGCTGCTCCGGCGACGCACTAGCTATTCAGTGGCTGAGCGCCGCGACTTCGATTCTTGCCGCTCGTTCCAGCGCTTAAGCCGCGATCTGCGACGGGTCGTAGAAGAATTGCTCCTCAGCGATGAAGTCGCCATCCCAGCGCTGCCAGGCGATCTCCTCGAGCACGCGCGTCGGGCCGGCGGCCGGGGCGAACCTGAAACGCCAATGCACCGCGACATGGTCGCCGGCAATCGTCGGCGGAGCGACCAATTCCGCCTCGATCGACTCGAATGCGCCCATGACGCCGCGCTCCCATGCCACCAGGCTGTCCCGGCCGACCCGGGGCGGGGCCATGTTCTCGCGCATGGAGGCGGCCGGCGTGTAGAAACGCTCGATGGCGCCGACGTAGTCGCCGGATGTGACCGTATCGACAAACGACTGGATGCGGTGGGGACTTGGCATGGCTGAGGGCTCCTGGCGGTGTTCGATGCGGGGCGATATAAACCGACCTGAAGTCGGTTATTACCGACTGAGAGTCGGTAAATCAATGGAGAAAGCATGCGCCAGGCCGAACGGAGCCAACTCACGCGCAATGCGATCGTGGAAGCCGCCCGCCAGCTGTTCGCCGACCAGGGCTTCGGCGGAGCCACCATGGACGACATCGCGCGCGCGGCCAGCGTGGCGAAGGGGGCCGTCTATCATCACTTTACTGCCAAGGAGGATCTGTTCGAGGCGGTGTTCGAACAGGTGTCGGCGCAGCTGGTGACGGAGGTGGTGCGCAGCGGGGCAGGAGCCAGGGACGCGCTTGACGCCATGGTGGTGGGCACGCGGGCCTATTTCGAGATCTGCTCGGGTTCGCCCTACCGGCAGATCATGCTGATCGACGGCCCGGCGGTGCTCGGCTGGCAGCGATGGCGAGAAATCGATGCGGAACACTTCGGTCGCATGATCCCAGCCGGACTGACCGCCGCGATCGAACAAGGCTTGCTCCCGGCGCAGCCTGTCGAGCCCCTTGGCCGGCTGCTGCTGGGCGCGGCGAGTGAGGCGGCCGCGGCCTGCGCCTCGAGCACGGACCCGCGCACCGTCGGCCTGGCGCATGCGGCGGCGTTTCAAACTCTGCTTGACGGTTTGAGGGTCTCCAGGCCGATTTAAGCGCCGCCGAGTCGGGGGACGGGAATGATTCGTCTTGTCCGTTAAGCGGTTGGCCGTCTTCGCCAGTCTGGCGCTGCTCGCCGCCTGCGATCCGATGAAGCGTCACGTGACCTATATCGTCACTAGCCCCGCCAACGCGGTCGATATCACTTCGACGAACGCCTACGGCGAGACCGAGCAGCGCCTGGTCAAGCCGCCCTTTGTCCTGCCGTTCCTGGCCGTCTCGCACTCGCTGTTGTTGATCCAGGCGCAAGCCATGGGTCCGCGCGGCGGCGTCGCCTGCGAGATCGTCGTCGACGGGGTCAAGCTGCAGAGCGCCCGGTCCACAGGCGAAGGGTCGACCGCAACCTGTAGCGTCGAGGCGCCGTGAGCCACCTCAGGGCGCGATGGGATCACTGGCTGGAAAGGTCTCTTCGAGCGCCTCGTCGAGTCGGGCGTCGTCCGCGTCGCGCGCCGTCTCCAGGTGCGTGAGGATGTCGAACCCGGCCTTGAGAGCCAGGGTCACCGGGGTGCGCTCGACAATGTCGCGCAGACGCGTCAGCGCCGCCTCGTCCGGCGCGCCTGCCACGGACACCTTACGCCTGATCGAGCGTCGGTCGCCTTCGCCCTTGTCAAGCTGCAGGGTGACGCTCGCCTGCACACCATCCCAACCCTTGTGCTCGGCGTACATGCGCAGGGTCGTCACAGTGCAGGCCGCCAGTCCCGCCAGCACCAGGGCGAACGGCTCGGGGCCGGCGTCGGCGCCGCCAAGCGAGGCCGGCTCGTCAGCGACGAGCGTGTGGCCGGCGGCGTCGATCTCGGTGCGCCAGTGGGCGTCGGCCGTCTTGCCCGTCACATTAAGGCTCATGGGAGTCTCCTTTAGACTCATCTAGGCGCCGAGGCCGCCTTCCACAAAAATGCGAGTCCGGCGGTCAGCTCTTCGGGAGATCCTTAGTCGTCCAGCCGCCGCCAAGCGCCTCGATCAAGGTGACCGCGGTGGCCAGTCGGCTGGCCTGCAGCTGGACCAGAGTGTTCTGATCCTGCAGCGCGGTCGCCTGTGCGGTGGCGACGGTGGTGAAGTCCACCGTGCCGGCGCGATACTCATTGATGGTGATGGTGACGTTGGCGTTGGCGTCGTCAGATGCCGCTTTCGCCAGGGGCTCCTCGGTTCCATAGACACGTTGGGCGGTCAGGTTGTCCTCAACCTGTTGGAAGGCGGTGAGCACGGTCTGGCGATAATTAGCCACCGCCTCGTCGAACGCGGCGCGCGCGCCCTGCACCTTGGCGTGACGAGCGCCAGCGTCGAAGATCGTCTCGCTCGCACTCGCGCCAAGAGACCAGAAGCTGTGGGAGGCGTTGAACAGATTGGAGAGCGCGTTCGAGGCGAAGCCGGCGTCGGCCGATAGGTCGAGTGTGGGGTAGTAGGCGGCGACGGCGACGCCGATCAGCTCGTTAGCGGCGGCGGCGCTGCGTTCGGCGTTGGCGACGTCAGGCCGGCGTTGCAGCAGCGTCGAGGGCAACGTGGCCGGAATCTCCGGCAGGCTGAGGCTCCACGGTCCGGACGCCAGGGTCAGTGACGCCGGCGGTTCGCCGATCAGGATGGCGATGGCGTGCTCCATCAGCGCCCGCTGACGATCCACATCGGCGTCCGTGACCTTGGCGCTCTCGAGCTGGGTCTGCGCCGTCAGCACGTCGCTGCGGGCGGCGTTGCCGACGGCGTACTTGTTTTTGGTGATCGCCAGCGTCCGGGCGAAGGCGGCCACGGTGGCGTCGTAGAGGCGCTTTTGTTCGTCGAGTTCGCGCAGGTTGATGTAGTCGTCGGCCAGTTCGGTCTCGGCCGACAGGCGCGCGTTGGCGACCAGGGCGGCGCTGGCCTGGGCGGAGGCTTTGGCGTTGTTGACCTGGCGCCTCACCGCGCCCCACAGGTCCGGCGCCCACGTGGCGCCGAGCGTCGGCTCATAGATCGTGTGCGTGGCGCCGCCGCCGGTCGATGCGCTGCCGCCGCCCGATTGTGTGACGCTGGCGCCGAGGCTGACGGTCGGGAAGAGGGCGGCCCGATCCTGCGCCACCAGGGCGTGGGCCTCCCGGTAGGCTGCCTCGGCCGCGGCCAGGGTCTGGTTGGAGGTTTCGACCTTGGATTCTAGGTCGTCGAGCGTGGGATCGCCGAACGCCTTCCACCAGTCCTTGCGGTCGGCGGCGTCCGACGGTTGAGCGGGCGCCCAGCCGTCAGCTTCCTTGTAGGCCGGCGGCGTCGGCGTCGCAGGACGCTTGTAGTTGGGACCGACCATGCAGCCGCCGACGCCGGCGAGCAGGAGGGCGGAGAGGGTCAGAGTGCGGGTTCTGGTCATCGGACGGCTCTTCAGTACGCGGGGGCAGGAGCGCCGGAGAGGCGGCGCCGGGGCCGGTGACGGAGGGACAGTCGGTCGAGGTAGAGGTAAATCACCGGTGTGGTCAGCAGGGTGATCAGCTGGCTGACCAGCAGGCCGCCGATGATCGTCACCCCGAGCGGTTGGCGGAGTTCCGCGCCCTCGCCCCAGCCGATCGCCAGCGGCGCGGCGCCGAGGATGGCGGCGAAGGTGGTCATCATGATCGGCCGGAAGCGGGTGATCGCCGCTTGGCGAATAGCGGCGTGCGGCTCCAGGCCGTGCTCGCGCTCGGCGGCGATGGCGAAGTCGATCATCATGATGGCGTTCTTCTTCACGATGCCGATCAGCAGGATGATCCCGATCAGCGAGATGATGGTCAGCTCCTGATGAAAGATGATCGAGGCGACGAGGGCCCCGACGCCGGCCGACGGCAGCGTGGAGAGCACGGTCAGGGGGTGGATGTAGCTCTCATATAGGATCCCCAGGACTAGGTAGATCGCCACCAGAGCGGCCAGGACGAGAAGCGGCTCGCTGGCGGTCGACTGCTGGAAGACCTTGGCCGTGCCCTGGAAGCTGCCGTGCACCGTGGCCGGCATGTGGATCTGAGCCTCGGCGCGAGCGATCGCCTTGGTGGCGTCGCTGAGCGATTTGCCCGGCGCCATGTTGAACGAGATGGTTGTCGCCGGCGATGTGTCCTGGTGGTTGACGGAATTGGGCGTCGATCCGTCCGCCCAACTGGCGAAGGCGGAGAGTGGCACGATGGTCTCGGGCGTCGAGCTCACGGCCACGCCCTGTGACGCGGCGTGGCCGGCCGGCGCCGTTGGACCCGAGACGGCGGTCTTGCCGACGGCGATCGCCGCGCCCGCCCCGCCGCCGCCGGCGACCGCGCCCGGCTGCCCGGCGGTGTTGGCCGTGCCGGGCGCATTGGGGTTGGCGGTTGACGCCAGACCCGTCGTCGACGTTGTCGTCGTGGAACTGGAGGCCGCCGCGGCCTGATTGGCCTGGAGCAGCGACAGCGCGGTCGAGAACGAGGAGGGCGCCGCGCTCTGGGCCCACGTCGAGTTGGTGGCCGACGCCGCCAGTGTCGAGATCGTTTGCCGCGCCGGCGTCGCCGTCACCGGCGCATAGGCCGCCGCCGCGGTTGTCGCGGGCGTGGTCAGGGCCGCCGTGGCGAGCCCGACGGCGCTGGTGGGCGCCGCCGAGGTCGAGACACCCGAGGCCGCCGTGCCGTTGCTGACGTAGAGCTGCTGCAGGGTCGTGGGATCCTGGGTGTATTTGGGATCGGCCTCCATCACGATGCGATACTGGTTGGTGTCCTTGTAGATCACCGACACTTGCCGCTGGCCGAAGGCGTCGTAGAGCGTGTTGTCGACCTGGGTGTCGGTGAGGCCGAGCCGGGCGGACTTGTCGCGGTCGATGGTGACATAGCTCTGGAGGGCGTGATCCTCCTGGTCGGTGTTCACGTCGGTCAGGATCGGATTGAGCTTCAGGGCCTCGGCGAGCTTGGACGCCCACTGACGAAGCTCGGTGAGATTCTCCGCCTGGAGGGTATATTGATAAGTGGCGTTGCTCTGGCGACCGCCCACTTGCAGGTCCTGCACGGGGTTGAGGAACAGGGCGGCTCCGACGACACGGGCGAGTTTGGGTCGGAGGCGCGCCACCACGGCGGTCACGCCGCCCTTTCGCTGGTCGCGGGGCTTGAGCACGGCGAACAGGAAGCCGCCGCTGGCGTTGCTGCCCTGGAATGCGACCACATTCTGCATCGATGGATCATGGCCGACGATGCCCACCAGCTGGCGCAGCCGCTGGCTGGTGATGGCGAAGGAGCTCGACTGGTCGGACTGCAGGCCGCCAAACATCTGGCCGGTGTCCTGCTGGGGGAAGAATCCCTTGGGCGCCACGACAAACAGATAGCCGCTCAGCACGATGCACAGCACCAGCACGACCACCATCACCGGGCCGGAGTCGAGCGCCCAGTCGAGCGCCTTCTCGTAAGTCCGCTCCATCCAGCGAAACGAGCCTTCCGAGAAGCGCGCCAGGCGCCCAGGCTTCTTGGTCTCGTCCGGCTTGTCGACGAGAAAGGCGCACATCATCGGCGTGGTGGTCAGCGAGATCACCAGCGAGACCAGCACCGCCGCCGAGAGGGTGAGGGCGAATTCACGGAACAGGCGCCCGACGATGCCGCCCATCAACAGGATCGGCAGAAACACGGCGACCAGTGAGATGCTGATCGAGAAGACGGTGAACCCCACCTCCCGGGCGCCCAGCAGCGCCGCCTCGAAGCGGTTCATGCCCGCTTCCACGTGGCGGGTGATGTTCTCCATGACCACGATGGCGTCGTCGACCACGAAACCCGTGGAGACGGTCAGCGCCATCAACGAGAGGTTGTCGAGCGAAAAGCCGGCCAGATACATCACGCCGAGCGCGCCCAGCAGCGAGGTGGTCACGGCCACGCTTGGGATCAGCACGCCGCGGCCGTTGCGCAGGAAGAAGGCCGTCACGGCCACCACCAGGATGATGGCGATGATCACCGTCCGCTCCACGTCGGCCAACGAGGAGCGGATCGTGATGGTGCGGTCGGCGGCGACCTGCATGTCGATGTCGGGCGGCAGAGCCTGGCGCAGCACCGGCATGAGCGCCTTCACGCTATCGACCGTGGTGATGATGTTGGCGCCGGGCGTGCGTCTGATTACGGCGACAACGGCCGGCTTGCCGTTGAACAGGCCGAAATTGTGCACGTCGGTGACGCTGTCGATGACGTTGGCGACATCGGAGAGTCGCACGGCCGCGCCGTTGCGCCAGGCGACCACCACCGGCTTGTAGTCGGCGGCCGAAAGACCGCTGTCGTTGGTGTAGATCTGTAGCTTGGTGTTGGCGTCCTGGACGATGCCCTTGGGCTGATTGGAGTTGGACGACGAGATCGCGGCGCGGACGTCCTCGAGGCCGATGCCGTAGCGCGACAGCGCCAGCGGGTTGAGCTCCACGCGCACCGCCGGCAGGGACGAGCCGCCGATGTCGACCTCGCCGACCCCCTTCACCTGGCTGATCTGCTGCTCGAGGATGTTGGAAGCGGCGTCGTAGATCTGCCCGGGGGTGCGTGTCTTCGACGTCAGCGCTACGATCATGATCGGCTGATCGGCCGGGTTCTGTTTGCGGTAGGTCGGATTGGCGTGGAGCGTCGCCGGCAGGTCGACCCGGGCGGCGTTGATCGCCGCCTCGACGTCCCGCGCCGCGCCGTCGATGTTGCGGCTGAGATCGAACTGCAGGGTGACGTTGGTCTGGCTGGTCCGACTGGACGAGGTCATCTCGCTGACGTCGGAAATGACGCCGAGATGCTTCTCCAGGGGAGAGGCGACGTCGGTGGCCATGATCTCAGGGCTGCCGCCCGGGAGGTTGGCGCTGACCGAGATGGTCGGCAGGTCCACCTGCGGCAGGGGCGAGACCGGCAGCAGGAAGAAGGCCGCCGCACCGGCCAGGGCGATGCCGCAGGTCAGAAGGACCGTGGCGATCGGCCGGCGGATGAAGACGGCCGAGACGTTCATGTCGCCGGCGCCGGTTGGTTACGCCGCGGGCCGAAGCGTCGGGCCAGACGGTCGAACTCGAGGTAGATCACCGGGGTGGTGAAGAGAGTCAGGGCCTGACTGACGATCAGGCCGCCGACGATGCTGACGCCGAGCGGGTGGCGCAGCTCCGAGCCGACGCCCCAGCCCAGCATCAGCGGCAGGGCGGCGAAGAGCGCGGCGAGGGTGGTCATGATGATCGGCCGGAAGCGCAGCAGGGCGGCCTGGTGGATGGCCTCGCGCGGCGACTTGCCTTCGTTGCGCTCGGCGTCGAGGGCGAAGTCGATCATCATGATGGCGTTCTTCTTCACGATGCCGATCAGGAGGATGATGCCGATGATGCCGATGACGCCTAGCGACTGCCCGGCGAGCATCAGGGCGACGAGCGCCCCGACCCCGGCCGAGGGCAGGGTGGAGAGGATGGTGATCGGGTGGATGTAGCTCTCGTAGAGCACGCCAAGCACGATGTAGACGGTGACGATCGCCGCCAGGATCAGCCACAGCTCGTTGCTCAGCGAGGCCTTGTAGGCGTTGGCCGCGCCGAGGAAGGCGGTGGTGATGCTGGCCGGCACGCCCACGTCCTTCTCGTCGTGCTGGATGGCGGAGACCGCCGCGCCAAGCGCAACCCCCGGCGCCGTGTCGAACGAGATGTTGGCGGCCGGGAACTGGGCGACGTGGTTGACCTGCAGGGGCGCCAGCTTTTCGGTCACGGTGGCGACGGCCGAAAGCGGCGTCGGCGCGCCGTTGCCGGCGGTGAGATAGAGATTCCGCAGGTCGGTCGGCGAGGAGGTGGTCCTGGGGTCGGCCTGAAGGATCACCCGCTCCTGGGTGGCCTGGGTGAAGATCGTCGAGATGATCGCCTGGCCGAAGGCGTAGTAGAGCGTGTTGTCGATGGTCGAAGGGGTGATGCCGAGCCGCGCGGCGGTGTCGCGGTCGATGTTGACGTAGGCCGATAGCCCCTGGTTCTGCAGGTCCGAGGAGACGTTGCGGATCCTAGGCTCGTTCTTCAGGCGCTCGACGAGCTTGTTCGACCAGTCGGACACCGTCTGGGTGTCGGCGCCCTGCAGCGCGAACTGGTACTGCGTCTTGCCGGAGGATGAGTCGATCGTCAGGTCCTGCACCGGCTGAACATAGAGGCCGGCGCCCGGCACCTCCGCCGCCTCCTTCCGCAGGCGGTCGAGGATCTTGTCCGGCGACGTCGTCCGATGGCCGAACGGCGCGAGGTTGATGAGCATCCGCCCATTGTTGAGCGTGGTGTTGACGCCATCGACGCCGATGAAGCTGGTCAGGCTGTCGACGTCGGGATCCTGCAGGAGGCGCGCGCCGATCTTCTGCTGCAGCGTCGCCATGCCCTGGTAGGAGATCGACTGCGTGCCCTCGGTCACCGCCTGGACGATGCCGGTGTCCTGGGTCGGGAACAGGCCCTTGGGGATGATCATGAACAGGACGACGGTGAGCACCAGCGTGCCCACGGCCACCAGCAGGGTCGCGGCCTGCCGGTCGAGCACCCAGGTCAGCGCCCGGTCATAATGGTGGATGACCCCGTCGACGACCGCCTTGGACCGGCGGCCGAATTCGCTCTCTTCAACCTTGTCGTCCGTGCGCAGCCAGCGGGCCGAAAGGGTCGGCGTCAGGGTCAGGGAGACGACGGCCGAGATGACGATGGTCACCGCCAGGGTGATGGCGAATTCGCGGAACAGGCGGCCGACGACGTCGCCCATGAACAGCAGCGGGATCAGCACCGCGATCAGCGAGACGGTCAGCGATACGATGGTGAAGCCGATCTGCTCGGCGCCCTTGAGCGCGGCCTCCATGGCGTTGTCGCCGGCCTCGATATAGCGCGAGATGTTCTCGATCATCACGATGGCGTCGTCGACGACGAAGCCGGTGGCGATGGTCAGCGCCATCAGCGTCAGGTTGTTGAGCGAGAAGCCGAGGCCGTACATCACCGCGAAGGTGCCGACGAGCGAGAGCGGCACGGCGACGGCGGCGATGAAGGTGGCCGGAATGCTGCGCAGGAAGAGGAAGATCACCGCCACGACGAGGAAGATCGACAGCAGAAGCTCGAACTCGACGTCGTGGACCGAGGCGCGGATCCCTGTCGTCCGGTCGGTGACCACCTTGACGTTGACGCCGGCCGGCAGAGAGGCGGTGAGGTCCGGCAAGGCCTCCTTGATGTGGTCGACGGTGCTGATGACGTTGGCGCCCGGTTGGCGCTGGACGTTGAGCAGCACGGCGGGCGTCTTGTCGTACCAGGCGCCGAGCTCGGTGTTTTCCGAGCCGGCGATGACGGTGGCGACGTCGCGCACGCGGACCGGCGCGTTGGCCGTGTAGGCGATGATCTGGTTGGCATAGTCGTCGGCGGTCAGCAGCTGGTCGTTGCCGTTGATGGTGTAGGAGCGGGTCGGCCCGTCGAAGCTGCCCTTGGCGCTGTTGGAGTTGGCCGAGGCGATGGCGCTCTGGAGCTGGGCCAGCGACAGGCTGTAGGCCGCCAGCTGGGTGTTGTTGGCCTGAACGCGAACCGCCGGCTTCTGGCCGCCGCTGACCGAGACGAGGCCGACACCCGGCAGCTGTGAGATCTTCTGGCCGAGCTGCTGCTCGCCGTAGGCCTCGACCTGGGTGAGGGGCACGGTGTCGGAGGTCAGGGCCAGGGTGAGGACCGGCGCGTCGGCCGGGTTGACCTTGGAATAGAGCGGCGGGGCCGGCAGGGTGGTGGGCAGCAGACTCTGGGCCGCGTTGATCGCCGCCTGAACCTCCTGTTCGGCGACGTCGAGGCTGAGGCTCAGGTCGAACTGCAGGGTGATGACCGAAGAGCCGCTCGAGCTGATCGAGCTCATCCGGTTCAGTTCCGACATCTCGCCGAACTGCACCTCGAGCGGCGCGGTCACGGTGGTGGCCATCACTTCGGGGCTGGCGCCCGGATAGGACGTCGTCACCTGGATGGTCGGGTAGTCCACCTCCGGCAGGGCCGACAGCGGCAGGAACTTGAACGCCACCAGGCCGGCCAGCAGGATCGCCACCATCAGCAGCGAGGTCGCCACCGGTCGTTCGATGAACGGACGGGATGGATTCACAGCCGCGCCCCACCGGGCGTGCGCGTTGGGTGGTAGGGGCTCATCCGGGTTCTATCCCCCGTCGCCCTGGCCGCCGCTCCCGCCCTGACCGCCACCCTGGCCGCCGCCCTGTCCTTTTTGATGGTGGTGATGGCCGCCCTGGCCGCCGCCCCACTGGCCGTGACCGCTCGCGCCCCCCTGGACCGGGTTCTGGCCGGGCAGGACGACCTTCGACCCTTCCTTGAGCCGGTCGCCACCGTCGGTAATCACCGATTCACCGAGGTTGAGGCCAGAGGCGATCGAGACGGTCTCGGGGGTTCCAGGCCCGACTTTCACCGCGCGCTCGGTCACGGTCTGATCCGGCTGCAGCAGCCAGACGAAATCGCCGTTCGGCCCGTGGCGCACCGCCGTGGTCGGCACCGTCACCTGGTTCTTCAGCGTGTCGACCAGCAGCGTGACGTTGACGAACTGGTTGGGGAACAGCTTGCCGCCGCCGTTGCGGAACGTGGCCCGGGCCTTCACCGTGCCGGTGGTGGTGTCGATCAGGTTGTCGAGGGTCGAGAGCTGGCCGGTCGCCAGAACTTCGCCGCCGGCCCGGTCGTAGGCCGTCGTCGTCAGGCCCGCGGCCCCATGCTGGGCGATGGGGCCGATCTCGTCCTCGGGAACCGAGAAGATCACGGTGATCGGATCCATCTGGGTGACCACCGCGAACGGCGTGGTCTCGTTGGCCGTGATCTGGTTGCCGGGGTCGATCTGGCGCAGGCCGATCCGGCCGGAGACCGGCGCGGTCACGTGGGTGAACTGGAGATTGAGGCTCGCCGATTCCACCAGCGCCTTGTCTGACGCCACCTGGGCCTGGTCCTGCTTCACCGTGGCGATCTGGTCTTCGTAGGTCTGGCGGGCGATCGAGTCCTGGGCGTTCAGGGTCTTGTAGCGGTCGAGGTCGCGCTGGGCGCCGGCGAGACTGGCTTCGTCGTGCAGCAGCGTCGCCTTGTCCTGGTCCAGCACCGCCTGGAACGGCCTGGGGTCGATCTGGGCGATGAGCTGGCCCTTGCTCACCATCTGGCCCTCGCGGAACCGGACGCTGTTGAGCTGGCCATTGACCCGGGCGTTGACGCTGATCGTCGCCAATGGCGTGACGGTGCCGAGCGCGCTCACCGTGATCGGAATGTCGCCGGCCGCCGCCTTGGCGACGCCGACGGTGATCGCCGGCCGCCCGCCCGGACCTCCGCCAGCCCCGCCGCGTCCGCCGTGGCCGCCGCCCGCGCCGGGGGTTCCGGTCTGCTTGGCGCAGAAGGTCAGCAGGGCGGCGATGAGGATCGCGGCGACGATGACGACGGCGATGGCGACGAGGGTGCGCATCGGGCCTCGCCTTGGCGCACGTCGAGCGCCGGGCGAATAGGGAGGACTATCGCTCATTCACCTTCCACGGGTTGGGGCGGTCGGGCCGGATGTCATAGCCTTTGGGCAATTGAATTGCGACGCCGACATTTTTCGAGAAAAATTAAGGTCAAGCTCGCCGCTCACGTTCCGACCAGCGACCGCGTGCGTCAACGCGCCTCAGCCTGACCGTCTGGACGGGCGCCCTCGCTAGGGTCACTCTGTCAATCGGATCCAAGTGTTAGTTAAGTGTTAGAGTATGGAGGGTGTCGGCATGCCGCGCTCGGGATCCGAAGCCGTTAGTGAAGCGAAGGGCGCCCCAACGCGCCGGGCACGGAAGGTCGAGGGCGCCGTCGCCAACGCGCCGCCGAACGCCGCGCCGCGAAAGTCCAGGGCCCGCGCCGCCACGGCGGCCCCGACCGCCACGCCGCGCAAGCCAAGGCCCCGTGTGGCCGGGGCCACCCAACGGATCGCGCCAATTCCACAGGCTGCCATAGAGGTCGAGACGCCTCGCGCGGTCGTATCCTCAGCGCCGCCACCGGCGCCTCATCCGCAAGCTCGGCAGACGCCCGCGGTGCTGGTCATCCTGGCGCAACTCTGGGTGCGCGTGTCGGCGTTCGTGCGCGGTCCGGGCCGGGCGGCGGCTGTCGTTGCGCTGAAGACGGCGAGACTGTTGCTCGCCAAGACCTGGTCCCTGCTCAAAACCGCGCTTCGCCGCCGTGAGTCGGAGCCGTCGCTGCTCCCACCGCGGCCGGCCGCCGAGACGTCGGACCACAGCGAACCGGACTCTTATCAATCCCACGTGCAGTTCGGCGTTCCGCTCGGCGACCGCATACCGCCGCACCAGCGTCACATCTACGCACGGATGACTAGCTGCTGACGGACCGGGGTTAGTGAGGTCAAGATTTGTCGGCCGCCCGCCCAACGTCATGTCCTCGGCATTCCGCCGGAACGGATCCGTTTCACCCGTGTAAGCGCGGTAATTCGGGCAAGAGCCTCGCCAGATCATTGATATTCGAAGAACAATTCGCTCGAGAGCGTTTGCGGGTGATCGTTTGGCAGAGTAGATGCTCCTAACGGCATTTTCTGGCCGCGCCGCCGCACAAGTCGGTCGCGCGGCCGAAGAATATTTGGGGGGTAGGATGGCGTCTTCGAAGATTCTGTCGGTACGGCGCCGGCTCTTAACGACGGCTGGTGCGGCCAGCGTGTTGGCTCTGGCCTCCGGAGCCTGCGCTCAGACGATAAACGCCTCGACGCCCGCGAACATCGCCACCGCGATCACCGACGCCAACACGGGCGGATCGCCCATCGTCCTTACCACTTCGGCCGTCAACCTGACCGGCGTGACCATGCCGACACTGACGACGGGCGCCCTCCAATTCGGCGAGGTCAACGGCTCCGGCGTCGGACAAATCGGGCAGGTCTCCGGCGGCGAGATCGTCGATGACGCCAACGTCACCTTCGCGACGCCCACCGGCGACACCAACACCGTCAGCACCGAGTTCAGTGGCACGGGCTCCCTGACCGTAACCGGCCCCGGCGTGCTCACCCTGGTGGCGGGCAACACCTACACCGGCGGGACGACGATCAGTTCGGGCGCGACACTGATGCTAGACAGTTCCGGCTCGATTCCCAACTCTTCCGTGACCGTGAACGGAACCCTCGACGTCGCCGAGACCGTGCTCAGCACTCCGATCATTGGAGGCCTGTACGGGACGGGCGTCGTGCGTGACGCCGGCGCCTTGCTCGGGATCGGCGGCGGCTCGTTCTCGGGCGTGATAGCCGATGGTGCAACTCCCGGTGGCATTCTCGTTCTAGGCGGAACCTTAACCTTGAGCGGAACGAACACCTACCTGGGCGTATCCGAAGCCAGCCTCAACTCCACGCTCGCGCTATCCGGCTCCGGCTCAATCGCGACTTCGGCGCTTGTGAAGGTCTATGGAGCCTTCGACATCTCGGGCACGACCGCCGGCGCCTCGATCGAGAGCCTCTCCGGCTCGGGGACCGTCAACCTGGGCGGTCAGACCCTGACTCTCACCGACGCCAACGACAGCTTCTCAGGCGTGATTGCCGATGGCGGCCTTTCCGGCGGGACTGGCGGCGGCCTAACTGTCTCCAGCGGCACCGAGACCCTGACGGGCGCCAACACCTACACCGGCGCCACCACCATCGACACTGGGGCAACCCTTGCCCTCTCCGGCACCGGCTCCATCGCGGACTCCTCGGGCGTGGCGTCGAACGGGACCTTCGACATTTCCCAGACCACAGCCGGCGCCTCGATCATGAGCCTTTCGGGGTCGGGAAACGTCGCGCTCGGCGGCCAGACCCTGACCCTGACGAACGCCAACGACACCTTCGCAGGCGTGATCGCCGATGGCGGGATAGGGGGCGGGACCGGGGGTGGTCTGACCCTGACCTCAGGAATGGAAACCCTCTCCGGCGCCAACACCTACACCGGTCCGACAACAATCAACGGCGGTGTGCTGGAAGGCGGGGCGAAGAACACCTTCAGCGCCGCCAGCGCCATGACCATCAATGCCGGCGGCACGCTCAATCTCGGCGGCTTCACCCAGACCATCAACCAGCTGACGCTGAACGGCGGCACGATCCTGGCCGGGGGCGCCTGTAACGGCTGCTACACGGTTCCGTACGGCCTCATCGCCGGGAACATCACCTCCAATGGCGGCATGATCGCCGCCGGCATTGTCGACGGGGCGACGCCGACAAGCCTGACTGTCGTCAGTGGAACGACGATCCTGCAGGACGGCGCGCTCGCACAGGCGGTCGGCACCTCGTCTTCGGGCTATAGCGGCCCGACCAACGTCAATGGCGGTACGCTCAAGCTCGGCAGCAACTACTATCCTGACGCCACTCCCTTGACGATCGCCGCTGGCGGCACAGTCGATATAGCGGGGTATAACTTTTACGTCGCGTCGCTGGCTGGGGCCGGTCTGCTGACTTCCAGCGGCTCAAACAGTTCGACGCTCGACATCTATCGCAACGCCAACACGACGTTCAGTGGTCAGATCACCGGCCCGTTGAATATATACATCAACGGTTCCAGCGGCCCGGAGACCTTCACGCTCACCGGAACCAACAACACCTTTTCGGGCGGCGTGACTTGGACGTCGGACGTCACGGTCTCAGTCAACAACGGCGGCGCCTTGGGCTCAGGTCTCCTGACCATGTATCCGGGCACGACCCTGCAGTTCACCGGCGGCAGCTACGCCCTGGCCAACGACATCCTGTTCGCCAACTTCGGCGAGTCGGAAACCATCAATGATCCCATCATCGACACCGAGGGTGGCGCCGTCACCCTGACCGGCGTGATCTCGGAGTCGAACGGATCGAGCAGCCTCAGCAAGATCGGCGCCGGTACGCTCGTTCTCGATGGCGCCAACACCTATACCGGTCTGACGGAAGCGGCCGACGGAACGCTGGAGATCGGCGACGCCGCTTCGACTGCCGCCCAGGTGGCCGGCAATGCCCAGGTCGACGCTGGCGCGACACTGTCAGGCTACGGAACGATCGGCGGCAACCTGGTCAACGACGGCCTGGTGCAGTCCTACGCCCTGAAAGTCGCCGGCAACTACGCTCAGAGCTCGGTCGCGGGCCTGCTGGTGGGCGTCACGCCAACCGGCGCCGACCTCTTGACCATCCAGGGGACGGCGACGATCGCCGGCTCGGTCACCTTCGCCTATGCGCCGGGAACCTATCACCCTGGCGACTTCACCTTCCTGAGCTCGTCCGGCCTGACAGGGACTTTCTCCACCGTCGCGGCCTCGACCAGCGCGCCTCTGCCGACCGAATTCACCGAGAGCGTCAGCTACAGCGGCACGAGCGCCAGCCTCGTCCTTGCCCAGTCGGTCACCCCGACCCCCACACCAACGCCAACACCAACCCCGACGCCAACGCCCACTCCGACACCGACGCCAACGCCCACTCCGACGCCCACGCCCACTCCGACACCGACGCCAACGCCCACTCCGACGCCCACGCCCACGCCGACTCCGACTCCGACACCCACTCCAACGCCGACGCCGACCCCGACTCCGACACCCACGCCGACGCCCACACCGACGCCAACGCCCACTCCGACGCCGACCCCCACTCCGACGCCCACTCCGACGCCAACACCGACGCCCACTCCGACGCCCACTCCGACGCCGACCCCCACTCCGACGCCAACACCGACCCCCACTCCGACGCCAACCCCCACTCCGACGCCAACACCGACGCCCACTCCGACGCCGACCCCCACTCCGACGCCAACACCGACGCCAACTCCAACCCCAACCGTCGTGGCGCCGCGCGACAACCTGATCTTCAGCGCCCAGAACCTCGCATTCGCGCAGCTGAACGAGAACGCGGTGGCCGACCTGCTCAATCGTCCGTTGCCGGACGGTGGCGGCGACACCTTCGTCAACCTCTCCACTGCGGGTGGTCCGGAGGCTCGCGTCTGGGCCCACGCCACAGGCGCCTTCCAGAGCGGTTATGGCGGTTCGGCGAGCAGTGTGCGCAACAGCGCCGGCGGCCTCGAGGGCGGAGTCGACTACGCCGTCCTCGGCCAGGGCCGCCTCGGCGTGGCGTTCGCCTATGCTCAGGACCGCCTCACGGACGGCTACGGCGGCCTCGCCAGCCAGAACATCTTCCGCGGCGGTGTCTACGGCTCAGTCGTCACCGGTCCGCTCGGCTGGAGCGCGGCGTTCAGCTACGCCCACGGCTGGGACACGGTCACCCGGGAGTCCGGCTTCGGCCCGTCCACCTCCTCGCGCGGCTCCGACGAGTACATCGGCGCCATTCAGGTCGCCGCGCCGATCCAGTCCGCGATGATCAAGGTTACGCCCGCGGTTGGGGTCCAGTTCTCGAACCTCACCAGCGCCGCCTTCGTCGAGACCAACCTGGCGAGCTCAGCCTTCGCGGTCACGGGTGACAGCGCCCACCTCTCGGCGATCTCGCCCTACGGCCAGGTCGGCTTCTCACACGCCTTCGTCAGCGGCGAGACGACGATCATCCCCGACCTCCTAGTCGGCTACCGCTACGACCAGGCCGCCAATGGCGGCGCCCAGACTCTCGTCGCCGCGGACGGCACCGTCTTCACCGGCAACCAAGTCGAGCCGAGCCGCAACGAGGCCCTTGTGGGCGCCAGCGTCACCCTCCACGCCACCCGGTACACCGCGTTCCTCAAGTACCGCGCCAGCTTCTCCAGCCAATGGAGCGATCAGGCGGTGGAGGCCGGCTTCAGGATTGCGTTCTGAGAGGGCGTTCGCCCGAAGTGCATCCGCTGAGCCCATTGAGACGGGACCGACGGGATTTCGGGGACAGTTTACTTAATTCGCGGACGGTAGTGATCGCCGCCGCCCAATGGCGGGCGTGGAATTAAGTAACCTGTCCCCGAAATCCCGGCGACGTCCGCGGCTCCGCGGCGAGGTCGGGTGTTTCCAGGCGAAGGCGCCATGCTGTAGGTCACCGCCATGACCAGACGTGGCATCATTCTGGCGGGCGGCGCCGGCACGCGCCTCTACCCGCTGACCGTGGCGGTGAGCAAACAGCTCATGCCGGTGTTCGACAAGCCGATGATCTACTACCCGCTTTCCGTGCTCATGCTGGCCGGCGTGCGCGAGGTGCTGGTCATCACCACGCCGCACGAACAGGCGGCGTTCCAGCGCCTGCTCGGCGATGGCGCCCAGTGGGGGATCTCCATCGACTACGCGGTCCAGCCGCGCCCCGAGGGCCTGGCCCAGGCTTTCATCATCGGGGCCGATTTCGTCGGGGGCCATCCCTCGGCCCTGATCCTCGGCGACAATCTTTTCTACGGCGCGACCCTGGCGGAGATCCTCAGGCGTGCAAACGAACGCGAGCGCGGCGCCTCGGTCTTCGCCTACCGGGTCAAGAACCCCTCGCAATACGGCGTCGTCACCTTCGACCCGGACGGGCGGGCGATCGACATCGAGGAGAAGCCGGCGGCGCCGAAATCCAACCACGCGGTGACGGGGCTTTATTTCTACGACGATCGCGTGGCCGGCTACGCGGCCGACCTGAAACCTTCGCCGCGCGGCGAGCTGGAGATCACCGACCTCAACCGGCGGTATCTGGAAGCCGGCGATCTGACGGTCGAGGTGCTCGGCCGGGGCCACGCCTGGCTCGACACCGGCGCCCACGCCGCCCTGCTCGACGCCGGAATGTTCGTGCGCATCATCGAGGAACGCGAGGGCCTGAAGATCTGCTGCCCGGAGGAAATCGCCTGGCGCCAGGGGTGGATCACGGACGCCGAGCTGGAGGCCCTGGCCGGTCCGCTGCGGTCGAGCGGCTACGGCGAATATCTCCTCGCCTTGCTGGGTGAGGCCCGGTGAAGTTCCTCGAGACCCCGATCGCCGGCGTGAAGGTGGTCGAGCCGCAGGTGTTCGGCGACTCCCGCGGCTTCTTCATGGAGACCTGGCAGCGCGAGAAGTTCGCCGCGGCCGGTCTCGACGTCGCCTGGGATCAGGACAACCACAGCCGCTCGGCCCGCGGGGTGCTGCGCGGCCTGCACTACCAGACCCCCAATCCGCAGGGGAAACTGGCGCGGGTCGTCGCCGGCGCGGTCTACGACGTGGTCGTCGACATCCGGCGCAGCTCGCCGAGCTTCGGCAAGTGGTTCGGCGTCGAACTCTCGGCCGACAACTATCGCATGCTGTGGGCGCCGCCGGGTGTGGCGCACGGCTTCCTGGTGATCTCCGAGACCGCCGACTTTCTCTACAAGTGCAGCGGCCTGTGGGCGCCGGCAGACGAGAAGGCGATCCGCTGGGACGATCCGCAACTGGCCATCGACTGGCCGCTGGCGCCGGGCCAGCAGCCGAGCCAATCGGCCAAGGACCAGGCCGCCGTGTTCCTGGCCGACGCCGACCTGTTTCCGTAAGGACCCCGGTTTTCTTGTCCCCCCAAACGCAGAGCAATCGCATTTACCAGCCCAACTCTACCGTCATCGCCGGGCGTAAGTCCCGGCGACCCATGCGCACCGAAGGTCGGGTGGCCATGCCCGGCATGGCCACGATGAGGCTGGGCAGTCGCGTCGTGACCGCGGTGCGCGGTCACACCAGGCCGGGAGGATATGGATGGCCGGGACTGACGCCCGGCCGCGACGTTGGGGAAAAGGAAGCGCGCGGACCTGGCGCCGGTTTCTCAGCCATATGCGGTTACCGACCCAGCAAGCTGGGAAGAGGGAACGGGCAATCGTTGGCCGATGACGCGGGTGATTTCCGCAGATGAAGGCGCTGGTCACCGGCGCCGGCGGGCAGCTTGGGCAGGCGCTGATGGGCGCCCTGCCGACG
>Ga0302324_100010842_pt1 | contig 18790 bp, 17 predicted proteins | sample Palsa_T0_1_FD_201949 | JGI IMG/M metagenome (GOLD analysis project Ga0302324, IMG submission 201949) | Peat permafrost microbial communities from Stordalen Mire near Abisko, Sweden - Palsa_T0_1 | ecosystem: Environmental > Terrestrial > Soil > Palsa > Peat permafrost | place: Sweden: Abisko...
CGCCGTGATGATGAGGCCGATCCAGATGAAGATCGCAATGCCCGCCTCTACCGGGACAAACCAGCCGATGACCGCGAGCGAGCCCGTGAAGCAGACGACCGTCATGAACACCGCATTGAGCGTCGAGTAGCCCGCGCGGGCGCCCATCCGCTTCCAGGCAGGATGGCCGATGTAGATGGACGTCGGGAACGGCGAACCGAAGCACGCCGCCGCATAGGTGCAGAGTCCGTTTGCCGCCAGCGACGAGCGCAGGGGATACGAATCCCCGGCCGCAGCAGCGGACTCGACGCACTGCATCGAGGCCAGGAGGTTGAGGAGCCCCATGGGAAGGACGATCGGCAGATAGGGGAGGAATTGCCCGCCGACCAGGCCCTGCAGGAGCTCTCCTCCCACGAAATGGGGCAGGCGCAGGGCCACGGAACCGGGCGGAACCGGCGCCCCGGGTGCCAGCCCTGTGATCCATGCCAGCGCGGTCCCCACTATTAGCACCACGAGGGCCGCGGGAATGCCTCCCTTGGGCCGCAAGCCGCTGAAGAAGAAGAGGAGCGTCAGCCCCAGGGTCGCGATCCCGACGACCGGGTGCGCGTAGAGATCGAAGAAGAAGTTCAGCGCGAGGAACGCGAACCCGGCCCCCGAGAGGGACGCGAGGAGCGCGGCGCGGGGAGTCAGCCTCCTCAGCCTTTCCGCCACGAAGGAGCCGAAGAACTCGATGGTCCCCGAGCCCAGGCAGGCGACAATCCCGGCCTTCCATGCTGCCGAGTCCGGGTCGGCCGAGCCCACGGCGAGCGCGACCTGGCGCGCAGGCAGCATCACCAGGAAGGCGTAGGCGATCATCGTCGGCGTATTCAGGCCGAACGGCATCGCGCAGACATCGTCGCGGTTCTCGCGCGCCGCGAGGCGATGCGCCTGCCAGGCGTAGAAAAGATTGCCGACGATGTACGAGATCGCGATGCCCGGCAGGATCTTGCCGTACACCATGGCCGGCGCCATGCCGACGACGCCAATGCACAGCGCCGGGATCAGGAGCAGCTGGATGAGGTTGTCCAGCGCGATCGCGAAGAAGCCGTCGACATCGCCCTTGGCGACAAGCTTCATCGGCGCGACTTGGCGATCTCGGCCACCAGCGAGACGGTGAAGAGCGCGGCCTGGCGCGACGCGAAGGGCGAAAGCTTCCTGTAGTCGTTGTCGGGCGAGTTCTGCGTCAGGTTGCTCCCGCTGCGGATGCAGAGGAACGGGATGCCAAGGTACCAGCAGACCTGGGCCACGGACCCGCTCTCCATCTCCATCAGGTCGGGGTTCAGCTGGCGCCGGATGTCGGCGATCCGCTCGCCCGTGATTCCGAACTGGTCGCCGGACGTGATCCTGCCCACGCGCACCGTGGGAACATAGGACGGGCTGTGCTGCACGGCCGTCTCCGGCACATGCGTGCGGATCGCGCGCCGCGCGGCCCCGAGAAGCCCCTTGTCGCCCGGGAAGACGACCGCCATCGAGTCCCCGAGCGGTCCCTCCGCGCCAAAATACTCCATCGAGTAGCCCTCGAAGAGGGACCCGAAATCATGGTTGCAGGTGATGGAGCCCACGATCACGTCGCCGTTGCGGATGGCGGGATTGATGCGGGACGCCGTCCCGGTCATCAGCAGCTCGCGCGGCCTGAAGTGCGTCGCAAAAAGCATCGTGATCATCGAGGCGCAGGTCTTCCCGATCCCCGTCACGGCGACGACCGTGCGCCGGCCCGAGAGGGTGCCCTCGGTGTAGGGAAAGCGACCCACCCTGCCCCGGCGCGGATTCCCGAGCGCCTTGACGACGAGCTCCGTCTCCTGGGGCAGCGCGCCGAGGATGAGGGTAAGGTTCCGGCGGCCCGGGTCGGGCCTGCGGACCTTCGCAACGGGAATGCCGAGGACGATGACGGGCGGCTTGTGCTTGAGGACGTTTTTCATGGCGAAGTCAACGTGGGGGCGGGTCCCGGGACCAGCAGGAAGCGAACCATTGGCACATGGCCTGCTCCGCGCAGCCATGAAATTCCGCCTCGCATTGATCGCCGCGTCGGCAGCCTTCTCGGCAGCCGCTTCCCTTTCGGCCGCCGCGGATGCCAGGAGGAAGGTCATCATCGACCAGGATGCCTTCGGCCCCGGAGGAAGCAATCTCCAGTCCATCCTGATGGTCGTGCAGGACCCTCGCATAGAGGTGCTCGGGATCACGATTGTCAGCGGCGACGGCTGGGAAAAGGAGGAGGTGTCCCAGACGCTGAGGATGCTCGAGCTTATAGGCAGGACCGACGTGCCCGTCGTTCCGGGAGCCACCTTTCCTCTGCTCAACTCCGAGGAGGAGACGCGGCGCTGGGAGACGATCTATGGAAAGCTGGCCTACAAGGGCGCCTGGATGGACAAGTGGCCCGATTACAACACGGTGAACCGCCCGCACTACCACGCTGCCGACGTCGTGCCGCCCCTCGCCGAGGGCGAGCCGACGACGAAGCCGTCGAGCGAGATCGCCGCCAACTTCATCATCAGGAAGGTGCACGAGTTCCCGGGACAGGTCACCATCCTCGCGATGGGGCCGTTCACCAACCTGGCGCTGGCCTCGCGCCTCGACGACGGCTTCGCGGCGCTCGCCGAGCAGCTCATCATCATGGGAGGGAGCTTCGACCCGGACGCGTCGACCATGGACGAGTTCGCGCTCCAGTACGTCAACAGTCCCAGGGCGGAGTTCAACGACCGATGGGATCCCGAGGCGGGAAAGATGATGCTGCACGCCGGCTGGACCAAGATCACGGTCATCCCCACCGACGCCACCGTCGGCACGAAGTTCTCGGCCGAGGTTCAGAAGAAGGCTACCGGGGGCTGCGACTCGCCCGCCTCGAGGTATGTCGGCAGTTACGGCCAGCTGGGTTTCCCCATGTGGGACGAGGTCGCGGCCGCCGTGTACATTGAGCCGTCCATCGTGAAGCGCGCCGACCGCCTGGCCATGGACATCGACATCGGCCACGGCGCCAACTACGGGGCGACCCTCAGCTGGGCGCCGGCAAACGCCCCGGGCCTCGGGGAGCCGGTCGTGACCGTGGTCCGCTCGGTCGACATCCCGCGCCTCGAGCAGATATTCGTCGAGGAGGTCCGGCGTCCCCCGCAGGTCCCGTGAACCCTAGCGCGCAAGGCGACGGTACTTGATGCGGTGGGGCTGGTCCGCGTCCTTGCCGCGGCGCCTGCGGAAGTCCTCGATGTAGCTCGAGTAGTTTCCCGGGAACCAGTGGGCCGTGCTCTCGCCCTCAAAGGCCAGGATGTGCGTGGCCACGCGGTCGAGGAACCAGCGGTCGTGCGACACGACCACGGCGCATCCCGCGAAGTTCTCCAGCGACTCCTCGATCGCCCGGATTGAGTTGATGTCCAGGTCGTTCGTCGGCTCGTCGAGCAGGATGAGGTTCGCGCCCGACTTGAGCAGGCGCGCGAGATGCACCCGATTGCGCTCCCCGCCCGACAGGATGCCGACCTTCTTCTGCTGGTCTGCCCCCGTGAAGCCGAACTGCGCGCAATAGGCCCGCGCGTTCACCTCGCGCCCGCCCATCCGCAGGATCTCCTCGCCGCCGCTGATCGCCTCATAGAGGGTCGACTCCGCGGGAAGCGAGTCGCGCGACTGGTCCACGTGCGCGATCTTGACCGTGTCCCCCACACGCAGCGTGCCCGCATCTGGCTGCTCCGCGCCCGTGATCAGCCGGAAAAGCGTCGTCTTGCCCGCGCCGTTGGGCCCGACGACGCCGACGATGCCCCCCGGCGGGAGCGAGAAAGTCAGGTTCTCGAAGATCAGGTTCTCGCCGTACACCTTGGACAGGCCCTTCGCCTCGACGACCAGCGAGCCCAGCCGCGGGCCCGGCGGGATCAGGATCTCGAACTCACGCTCCTTCTCGGCGACATTCTCATTGAGCATCGCCTCGTAGGCCGTGATGCGCGCCTGGGACTTCACCCGCCGGGCGGTCGCCGACTTGCGGATCCACTCCAGCTCGCGCGCCATCGCCTTCTGCCTGCGGTCCTCCGTGCGCTGCTCCACGGCGAGGCGCTTCTGCTTCTGCTCAAGCCATGACGAATAGTTCCCCTTCCACGGGATCCCGTGCCCGCGGTCGAGCTCGAGTATCCACTGGGCGACGTTGTCCAGGAAGTAGCGGTCATGCGTCACGGCGATGACGGTGCCCTCGTAGCGCGCCAGGTGCTGCTCAAGCCACTGCACGCTCTCGGCGTCCAGGTGGTTCGTCGGCTCGTCGAGGAGGAGTATGGGCGGCTTCCTGAGGAGGAGGCGCGCCAGCGCCACGCGGCGGCGCTCGCCGCCCGACAGGCGGTCGACGACCTGCTCCGGGGGCGGGCAGCGCAGCGCATCCATGGCCATCTCCACCTGGGGCGCCACATCCCAGGCCCCGAGCGCGTCGATCTTCTCCTGGAGTTCGCCCTGCCTGTCCGATATCGCCGCCTTGGCCTTGTCGTCCGCGGCGTCGTTGAGCTCATCCCAGGTCGCGTCGTAGGCGCCGACAAGGTCGGTCAGGTGCTTCACGCCCTCCTGGACACACTCGCGCACCGTCTTGCCCGCCTCCAGCTGCGGCTCCTGCTCAAGCAGCCCCACGTCATAGCCCGGCTCAAAGTGCACACGCCCGTCGATCTCCTTGTCGCGCCCCGCCAGGATGCGCATGAGCGAGGACTTGCCGGAGCCGTTGAAGCCCAGCACCCCGATCTTCGCCCCGTAGTAAAAGGACAGCGAGATGTCGCGAAGGATCTCCTTGCGCTCGATCTTCTTCGAGACACCGATCATCGAGAAGATGACCTTGGGCTCTTCGGGTTTTGCCATGGCCCCACTCAATCCTTAGCCGCCCCGGCCGCAAGCCCCGCCCTATTCAAGCGTGAGGACGACGCTCGGGCCGGCGCTCGGGGGGGCCGCGGCCCCGGCGCCCTTGGAAAGGAAGAGGCGCTCGACGGCGATATGCCCCGTGGCGGCCAGGTAGTCGCGCACGGCCCGGGCCCTCGATGAGGCGAGCGCCGCAAGATCGTCTCGTGATATGGTGATCGTCTCGGCGAGACGGCCAGTCATCTCCTCGGGCGGCAGGCCTGCGGCCACGGCCGTGGCGACCTCGGCATTATGGGCGGCCTGCATGCGGTCGGACTCGTCGCGGGCCGCCTTCTGGTCGCGCTCGGCCTTGAACGTGACGAGGTCCACGATCCGCCGGATGATGCCGGGCTGCGGCCCGGCCGGCGGAGGCGCCGCTTCCGGGGGAGGCGGCAGCGGCGTGCCAAACTGCGTCCCCGGCGGGAACGTCGCGTCAAAGAGCTTCTTCACCATGGCGGCGTTCTCATCGGCGGAGATCACGAGCCTGTCGGGTGGTGCGATGTTGGGATCGACGGCGTGGCGCCCCTCCCAGATGCGGCGCCTCACCCGGTCGGCGAGCTTCGCGCGCTTGAGCGCGTAGGTGTCGGCCGCGGGATCCGCGCTCCCCTCAATGCCGAGGCTCAGGCCGGGCCGGTTAGTGAGGGCCTTCGCGAGCGTGTCGAGCTTGGGTGTCTCCGCGGGCTCGAGCTCGCTGCTTCCCGGCGCAAACTTCTGGAAGCCAAGTTCCGGGCCGCCGCCGAACATCGAGCCCACGAGGGCGAACGGCGAGACTGCAGCCTTCGTCAGGATGTTGACGATCACGCGCAGGATGACTTTGCCGATGCGGAAGCTCGGGTCGCCCAGCGTCCCCTGGACAGGAAGGTCGATGACGATCCGGCCGTCGACGTCCTTGAGGAGCGCGACCCCGAGGCGCACCGGCAGGCCCGTGGCGTCCGGTCCGGGCGTCGCGGCGCCAAAGGAGAATTGGTTCAGCGTCACCACGTTCGTCGCGTCCAGCCTGTCGCCGTCCAGGAGGATGTTCGAGTCGACGAGGAGCTGCCCCCGCGCGAGCTCGTATCCGGCGAATTTTCCCGAGTAGGGGCTGAGGGGCACCAGGTCCGCGTTCCTCAGGTCGATCTTCAGGCTCACGAACTTCTTGGCCCCCAGCGGGTCGAGCTTGCCGCTGACGGCCAGGGGGCCCGAACCGCCGACCATGCCCTTCAGGTCCACGTCGGCGCGCTCCAGGTTCTGCGAGGACAGGCCGGAGATTGATCCGCCAAACCCGGTAATGGAGTATTGGACGGCGGGCGAGAGCGACTGGTCCGTGAAGCTGAAATCGCCGCCATCGATGACGACTCGGCCAATCTCGATCCTAGGCAGCGGCGTCACCGGTCCCGGCGCGACGGGGCCCCGCGCGAGCATGATCGTCGCCAGGTTGACCGACTTGTCCGCGTTGACTCGCGCGCGCACGTAGGGCCCGTCGATGTCGATCTGCCTCACGGAGAGGCTCAGCTCAGGCGCCGTCCGGAGCGCGAGGCCCGCAACGGCGAGCCATGAGAAACCCGCGAGATCCCTGTCGTGCCGTCCGTCGACGAGCCCGAATCCCTCGAAGCTCGCGTCGCCCACGGCCGATATGGCGGGCTTGTCGCCCGCCACCGATGCATGGATGGTGATGATCGACGACACGGAACCCTGGGTCAGGCGGGCGTCGACGAAATGCTCCACGTAGGGGCTGAGAGGAAGGACCGCCAGGCGGCTCACGTTCGCGGTCAGGTCCGCCTTGATGTCGGGCCGGAGCACCACGGTCCCGTCCACCTTGACGGCGCCCTTGGGCGCCCACCCCAGCGAGAGCTGCACCGGCATGACCGCCCCCGGGGCCAGCGAGAAATTCCTGAGCGACGCCTGCAGGCCCTGGAGCGCAAGGTGGGCGGGATGCGGGGTCGTGTAGTCGGTGACGTCCACGTTGAAGTCGGTCACGGCGACCTCCCCGACCCTGACTTCAGGGTTGGGCGCGGGGTGCGCCTTCGGCGCGCCCGCATGGGGAATCAGCGCCGCCAGGTTGATGGAGCCGTCGTTCGCCCTTTCCATCGCCAGGTGTCCCGAGGCCGCCGACACGCGGGTTGCGGACGCCTTCATCGCGACGGCGTCCACGTCGACTCCCGACACGTCAAGGGCGCCGAGTTCCATGACCTTGGCCCCGTCCGCCCTGTCCACGACCCTGAGGCCGCGCAGCGCAACATCCGTGCCGTCGAGCCGCAGCGTCCTCTGCGCGGGATCGAAATTGGCGGCGTAGCGGCCGTTCACGCTCAGCGTGCCCCCCGTTATCCCGGCACGTGTGAGCGACTCAAGGTACGGCGCATATTTGTCCAGCACCAGGCTCCCGACGCGGAACTCGCCGGTGGACGAGAAGGGCTCGGCGACAAGCGTGCCGCTCCATGAGAACGTCTCGCCCGCCTCGGTCCTCGCGTCAAAATGGTAGGGTGCGCCGCTCGCGCCCGCCGTCTTGAAGCCCGTCAGGCTGAAGGTGAGCGGCCCGATGTGCGTGCTGAAGGGATGCTTGAGCGAGTGGTCGTCGAACTGGACCTGCGCCCCGTTCACGGTGAGGCTCCCTATCCAGATCGGGGTGCTCGGCTTTGAGGCGGGCGCCCCGGGAGACGCGTACTTCCTGAGCAGGTCCGAGAAATTGAAGGAGCCGTCGGGATTTACCGCCACGCCGGCATGAAACCCTTCGAGCTCGATCGCCCCGAGGGCCCATTCGCCCGTCAGCGAACGCAGCGCGTCAACCCGGACATAGAGACGGCCCCACCCGAGGAAGGAGCGGTCGGCTCCCTTCTCGCGGATGTCCAGGTCCTCCAGGGTCAGGGACAGCGCGAAGGGGTTGACCCTCACCCTTCCGACCGTCGTCTTCCGGTCCAGGGCGGCCGTGATCTGCTTTTCCAGCTGCGCCTTGATGATCGGGGGCAGGACAAAAAAGCCGATGATTCCCACCGTGACGATCGCTGCCGCCAACACGCGAAGGCCCCGTTTCTTGCGGCGTCGTCTCCTCATCGGGTCACCCTACCGGGACCGGGTTGAAGCTACAACAACGGAGGGGTTTCGGATGGGCACTCGGGGAAAATCGCGGTTATTCCGCGCGACTGGAAGCATAAAACGTTACCCGATGGGGTCTTATGCCTTCCTGAAATGAATTCCATAAATACTGCAATTTGTCTGCGTCGGCTTTGACGCGGAACAATAAATGCTCCAGCGTCACCGCGATGAAGTCAGTCAAGGTACCAGCACTTGAATTGTTTCTTCACGAAATGATTCCGCTCGCGAAAGCGATGGGAGTCGGCGTTGAGGTGAGCGATGACCGTGCCCTGGTGCTGACGGCGCCCAAGGAGCAGAACAAGAATTCCCTGAACACGGCGTTCGGCGGAAGCCTGGTCTCGCTCGCGACGCTCGCCGGATACGGCGTCGTCTGGGAGCTGATGAAGGATGAGAAGAAGGCCGACAAGCCGGTCTGGCACATTGTCGTCAAGGAGAGCAGGGCGGCGTACCGCAGGCCCGTCATCGGCGACCTGCGTGCCATCTGCGAGAGGCCCGCCCAGGCGGCCATCGCCGAGTTCAAGGAGGCGCTCGCGCGCTACGGAAAGGCGAAGCTCAAGCTTCGCGCTTCGATCGTCGAGGACGGCAACGTCGCCGTCGATGTGCAGGCGGCGTTCGTGGTGTCGCGCTGAGCGCGCCCCACCCTACTTCGCGTTCTCCTCGGCCAGCTTCTTCAGCGCCTCGTTCATCTGGACGAAGCCCGCGGCCTCCGGCTTGAAGTCGAAGAAGGGTATGATGAGTCCGGACATCCTCTCATTTTGGTAGAACATCGTCTTGTTCGGACCCTGGCCCTCGACGATGAACTCGTGGCGGCCGCTGAAGAGACCGGGGATCGCCAGGCTGCCCGTCCATGCGAGGCGCGTGTCAGAAAGGTCCGTGATCGTGGTCTCGCCGGAGATCGGGTCTTTCCCGACGGGCTTGACGGTCACCATGACTTTTGCGCCCTCGGCCGCCGCGCCGTCCACCTTCACGATGAAGGGATTCCACTTGGGGTAGTCCTCGAACTTGAGGAGCGCGGCGCGCACGTCCTTGGCGGGGGCATTGATCTCGATCTTGGTCTGGACCGACGTGCATCCGGCCAGGACAAAGGTGCCGGCAAGAAGGAGGAGCCTCATGGGGAAGGTACGCCCAGGGGCGCCCCTCAGATGTGCCGGGAGTCGGATTCGTCCTTCTTGACGTAGCCGGAGTCCTGCCGCTGGAGATTGACCTGGTTCTTCTTCACGTAGGCCTGGAAAACATCCTCGGCGCTCATGCCCAACGTCTGGGCCAGGGAGATGAGGAAATGGAACAGATCCACCACCTCCACCCGGGCGTTCTGCTCGTCGAACTTCTGGTACTTCGCCCACCACTTCCACGGCACGGAATCAACGAGTTCCGCGATTTCCTGCTGCATCGCCCGGGTGTAGTTGAGGATCCACTTCGCCTTCTCCTCCTCGGAGGCCGGCGGGAGGGCCACGCCAATGCGCCGGTTGAGCGCGTCCTGCATCCGGAAGATCTCTTCGAATTTGTCCATGGACCCCAAGACAGCCCCGCGCCGGGGTGGGCGCAAGAGGCAATTCGGGGCCGGCAAAAGGCCCTTTTGCAGTTGCCCCCAGAGGGGAATTGGGCGATCCTTGGCTCCTTCAGCATCTGCGTCTGAGCGCGTTTTCATTCGCTCCGCACCGCTGAAAAACACGGCCGCTCCCGATTTTCGGTGAGCGCCATTACACAAAACAAAACCACAATGACAGATACAAATACGTCCGGCGCCTCGTTCGCCCCGGCTGCCGACACCACGGCGCCGGCGGCCAGCGCTGAGACTGCTGCCGGAAACTTCGGCAGCACCCGCGGATCGGGCCTAGCCCGCGGAAAGCGCCCCTCGGGCGCCTCGGCCCCAGCAGGAACGTCGGCCAAGGCCGACTACAAGCCCACAGCGCTCGAGGTCATCATGCCCGTGCGCGAGTACAAGAACCCGTTCGCGAGCCCAGAGCCCGAGGACGCGCCGGCCCAGGAGCCGGTCAAAGTCGAAACCCACCAGGAGACGGCACCCGTTGCCGTCGAGCCCGAGGCCCTGGCGGCCCCCGTGCAGGCCGTCCAGGCCGTCGCGGAGCCCGTCCATACCGAGGAGCAGAAGGCCGAGATCAACATCCTTCCCCCCGCCGAGGCCGAGCGCCCGTCGGTGAGTTGGGAGTCCCACTCGTCGCCGATCAGCGAGGAGCGCCCCACGTTCCGCGCGGACCGCCGGGAGGACCGCGCCGACGCCCCGCGCAGCGAGGGAGGCGAGAGCTTCCAGCGCCAGCCCCGCGATCCCCGCGAGGCAAGGCAGCCGCGCGACCCGCGTGACGCCCGCCAGCCCCGCGACCCCCGCGAGGCACGGCAGCCGCGCGACCCGCGCTTTGCCCGCCAGCCCCGCGACCCGCGTGACTACGAGGAGGCCCCCCAGGGGACCCCGCAACCGTCCGCAAGCCCCGCCGCTCCGGCGTCGAAGGGCTTCTTCGGATGGCTGAAGGGTCTCTTCGGTGCCAAGCCGGCAGAGGTGCCGGCCGCGCGCCCGGAGACCCATGAGGGTTCCGGCGACGGCCAGCGCCACCGCAGGCGCCACAGGGGCGGGCGCGGCCATGGCGGCGGCGGCCCGCAGGGCTTCCGCCCCGAGGGCGGCTTCCCGCAGGGAGGCGAACGCGGCGAGGGCCGCGGTGGCGAACGCCAGGGAAGCGGCAACAGGCGCCGGCGCCACCGGGGCGGCTCGGGCCGCGACCGGGGCGGCAATCCGCGCACCGAGGGCCACCAGGGAGGCGGCGCGATCTGATCCCGAAAGGGATCGTCGTCCCCGTTTAATCCTTGCCAAGGCGCTCCGCTAGGAGCGCATTCCAAGGCGTCCGCTTCACGCGGGCGCCTTTTTTTATGGCCGATCTCGTAGTCAACGGAGGCAAGCCGCTTTCCGGAACCGTCACCCCGTCGGGCAACAAGAATTCCGTCCTGCCCATCCTCTGCGCCACGCTGCTCACCAACGAGCCGGTGACGCTCTCCAACGTCCCGGACATCACGGACCTGGACAAGCTGGTGTCGTTTTTCGAGTCCCAGGGCTCCCGGATCGCCTGGGACCGCCGCGAGGGACTGATGCGGGTCGACCACAGCTCGTTCCGGAGCAGCCTGTCCAGCGCCGAGCTGCCGCAGGACATGCGCTCAACCGTCCTGCTCTACCCCGCCCTGCTCCACCGCCTGGGGAAGATCACGATCCGCTCCAACGCCAAGGGATGCTCCCTCGGCGTGCGCGAGATCGACCCTCACCTGGACGTCCTCGCGGCCCTGGGCGCCAAGGTCGACATGGGCGAGCCGCTCGCCATCTCCAGCACGGGATTCAGGGGGGCGCGCCATTGGCTCGACTACATGTCGGTCACCGTGACCGAGAACTTCGCGATGGCCGCCTCGATTGCGTCGGGCTCCTCGACCCTGATGAACGCAGCCAGCGAGCCCCACGTGCAGGACCTCTGCAAGGCGCTTGTGGCCATGGGCGCCAAGATCAGCGGGATCGGCACCAGCATGCTCGCTGTCGAGGGCGTCCCGTCGCTCCACGGGGCAACGATCGAGATAGGCACGGACTACCACGAGGTGACCACGTTCCTCGCCCTCGGAGCCATCACGGGCGGGGAGATCCACGTGAAGAACTCGATCCCGCAGCACTTCGACCTCATCACGCGCTCCTTCAGGAAGCTCGGCGTCATCGTGACGCACGAGGGAAACACGGCCTCGGTCGCCCGGGGCCAGACCCGCGTCATCGAGACGCCCCACACGGCGAACCTCCTCCCCAAGATCGAGGCCGCACCGTGGCCGTACTTCTCGGTCGACCTGCTGCCGCTCCTCATCGCGCTGTCCACCCGCTGCGAGGGGACCATCCATTTCTGGAACAAGGTCTATGAGAACGGATTCTCTTGGATGCCCGAGCTCGCGAAGTTCGGGGCGCACGTGCTCGTGAGCGACCCGCACCGCATCGTCGTCTTCGGCAACAAGCCCCTCCATCCCGCGGTGGTGGACTCCCCTTACGTCATCCGGGCCGCGGTCGCATTGACGATGGTGGCCGCCTCGATCCCGGGCCGCAGCGTCGTGCGCAACGCGGAGATCATCAAGCGGGCGCACCCGCGCTTCGTCGAGAACCTGCGCTCGCTCGGAGCGGAATTGGAATGGAAATGACGCCGTCAGGCGAAAAGGGCACGGGCTTCGTCACCTCGACGCTCGCGTCTCCCGTCACTCCCGCCGAGGCCGCGCTGCGGCCGCCGTCGTTCTCGGACTTCGCCGGCCAGGCGAAGACGATCGAACGCCTCCAGGTCATGGTAGGCGCCGCGCGCAAGCGCGGCGATCCGCTCAACCACATCCTGCTCTCCGGCCCCCCGGGCCTCGGGAAGACCACCCTCGCGTTCATCCTCGGCAGCGAGCTCGGCCGCAACGTGCGCGTGACCTCGGGCCCCGTCGTCGAGAAGGCCGGCGACCTCGCTGGGCTCCTCACCAACCTCGAGGAGGGCGACATTCTCTTCATCGACGAGATCCACAGGATCCCGAAGACGGTAGAGGAATACCTCTACTCGGCCATGGAGGACTTCCGGATCGACATCATGATCGACCAGGGGCCAAACGCCCGGAGCGTGCGCCTGACGCTGCCGCGCTTCACTCTCATCGGGGCGACGACCCGCGCGGGCCTGCTGACGGCGCCGCTGCGCTCGAGGTTCACGCTCCAGACGCGGCTGGACTACTATGACCGGGCGACACTCGTCTCCATCGTCAAGCGCAGCTGCCGGCTCCTCAAGGTCGACATCGACGAGGGAGGCGCGGAGGAGATCGCGCGCCGGGCGCGTGGCACGCCGCGCGTGGCGAACAACCTCATCAACTTCATCCGCGACTTCGCCCAGGAGCGAGCCGAGGGCTCGATAACGCGGGCCGTGGCGTCGGGCGCCCTCGAACTGCTTGAGATCGACGCCGCCGGCCTCGACGAGATGGACAAGCGCATGCTGCGAGCGATGGCGGAGAACTACCGCGGCGGGCCCGTCGGCATGAGCACGATCGCTGTGGCCGTGGGTGAGGAGTCCGAGACGCTCGAGGAGGTCCATGAGCCCTTCCTCATCCAGGAGGGCTACCTGCAGCGCACGCCGCAGGGCCGGGTGCTGACCGAGAAGGGCTACGCCGCCGTCGGGCTAAAGCCCCTTGGCGACGGCCAGGGCTCCCTTCTCTGACACACGCCTTGACCCCGTTCGGATTCACCGCGGTCGTTCTCGGCATCTCGTTTTTCGCCGGCCTGCTCGGCTCGCTCGTGGGCGTGGGTGGCGGGATCATCGTCGTCCCGGCCCTCACGCTCCTGATGGGAGTCAGCATCCAGAAGGCGATCGCTGCCTCCATCGTCTCGGTGATCGCCACCTCGAGCGGAGCCGCCGCATCATACGTGAGCGAGCGGATCGCCAACATGAGGCTCGGCATGGTCCTCGAGGTGGCGACTGTGGTCGGCGCCCTCACCGGCGCGTTCCTGGCCGACTGGGTCTCGGGCAGGACTCTGTTCCTGGCGTTTGCCGCGTTGCTCGGGTACACCGCGTGGTCGATGGTGCGCCCGAGGGGCAAGGCCGTCGAACCCGCCGATGATCCCCTCGCCGACAAGCTCAAGCTCCACGGCGCCTACTTTGACAAGGCGCTCGGGCGCGAGGTGTTCTACCGCGTGTCGCGCACGCGGCTCGGGCTCGCTGTCAGCTATTTGGCGGGCGTGGCGAGCGGCCTGCTCGGGATAGGCGGTGGCGTCCTCAAGGTGCCCGTCATGAACCTCGCGATGGGCATCCCGATCAAGGCCTGCACCGCGACGAGCAACTTTATGATCGGCGTGACGGCGGCCGCGAGCGCCGCTGTGTACTTCATGCGCGGCGACGTGCTCACCTTTGTCGCGGCGCCCGTCGCCGTGGGCGTGCTGCTCGGGGCGCGGTTCGGGGCGAGCCTCATGAACAAGATGAAGAACGCCAGCATACGCTACATCTTCGTTGCCGTGCTCGTGGCCTCGTCCGTGCAGATGCTCCTGAAGGGAATCCACAAATGAAATCGGCGCGCGAGGAAAAAAAGGGGTCGGAACAGGTGATCAGCCGCGTGCTCAGGTCCGGCGTCACGACGAGCCTTGTCCTCTTGTCGCTTGGAACCGTCATCTCGTTCCTCACGGCATCGGGATACCGCGCGGGGCCAGGCGAGATCGCAAGGCTCACCGGCGAGGCTGGCACCTTTCCGCGCTCGATCCCATGGTTCATAGGGGGACTCATCCACCTCGACGGCCAGGCGGTCATCGCCCTCGGACTGCTGGTGCTGATTGCGACGCCCGTCGTCCGGGTGGCCGTTTCGCTGGCCGCGTTCGCAAGGGAGCGCGACCGCACCTATGTCATCATCACGGGAACCGTGCTGCTGCTCCTCATCCTGTCCTTCGCACTTGGAAAGACAGGATAGCCGCGCGGACCGAGGGCGCTCAGCGGCTCGTCAGGCCTCGCGCCACGGGAAGGGCCAATGTGCCGGCCTCCTCGACGCCGCTCGAGGGGAGCAGGCGACCGACCGCCGGGACCAGGTGGAAGCGCAGGATATAGCCGGCGCCAATCGAAAGATGCACGGCGCCCATCACGAAGAGCCACATCGCGCGGATGCTCCACTCGCCTCCACCGCAGTGCGGGAATAGCGTCGGAAAGGCACGGGGGAGAAATTCCATCAGGGAACCGAAGGCTCCAAAGATCACGGCGTTGGTGGCGTTCATGGGCGTAGATTTGTATGAATTAGGGCGGGCGGTCCTTGTAGACGTACCACCTTAGTAGCCAACGCCGTGCCATAGTAACGGCGATATTCTTTAACCGCTATGAGCCATGCATTTACATGCAGGTGTAGGGCATTTGCGTCGGCGGTTCTCCCGCAATTTGCACATTCCCATGCCCCGCGTCATGCAGCGTGCGGCGAACGGGACGCTTCCCCGGGCCCTACAGGTCGCCGAGTTGCGGACGCAGGATCACTTCCTCAACGACCGTGCGACGGCCCATTTTATAGAGTCCGACAAAGGCCTGGGCGACGTCCTCGGCGGGCATCATCCGTGTGCTCGGAACGCCGCTTCCCTTCCATGAAGGGGATACCGTGGCCCCCGGGTGGACCAGGCACACCCTGATTCCCTTGTCCTTGAATTCGGCGCGCATCGCCTGGGTCAGCCCGGCCACGCCGAACTTCGCCGCACTGTAGGCCGCTGCGTTGGGGAAGCCCCTCAGACCCGCGACCGATCCCATGACAAAGATGTCGCCGCGGCGCCTGCGCACCATCGCCGGCGCAAAGGCCTTAATGACGAGGAACTGGCTGCGCAGGTTCGCCGCAATCATGTGGTCGAACTGGGCGGTTGTGGTGGAGAGGAGCGGCGAGCCAACGTATTTGCCGGCATTGCTGACGAGGACGTCTACCGCGCCGAACCGGCGGCGGATCGCGGCCTCGAGCTCGATGACGGCATTCTCGCTGGAAACGTCGCAGGGAAAGACGCCGGGCGACGCACCCAGGGCGGCGCAGGACTTCGCGACCGCGGCGAGGTTGCCCGAATGCCGGGCGACCAGGGCGAGCTTCACGCATGGGATTTCCGCGGCGAACGCGCGGGCGATCGCGGCCCCTATGCCCTGCGAGGCTCCCGTGACGACGATAACCGGGTCCTTGGTACGCTTTGCCATGGCCCTGGTTGTAGCAGCTAGCAGACCAGCGCGGAGAAATCCATGAAGTCGGCCGTGAAGCCGCCCTTCACGCCCTTGCAGATCACGCTAACGGCGTCGTGCGAGTGCAGCGACTCCAGGTGTGAGCAGGCGATCTGGAAGTCGCGGATGCGCTTGTCGGCATCGAACTCCTTGTAGAGGAGCCTCGCCGCGTCCTCGACGAACTTGAGATTCGCGCCGTTGAGCTCGGCAAAGGCCTGCTCATCCTCGCGCTTCACCATGACCTGGGTCTCCGTCCGCAGGGCCCGGGCGCACAGCGCGTGGACGTCCTCGATCCATATCTTGCGCCCCTTGGCCTCCTCCAGGACCAGGCGGGCCTTGCTCCGCTGCGAATGCGGCACGCCGTACACGCCGCGCGTGTCGCGGGCGTGCTCCGCCAGCTCCGCCGAGCAGGGGCATGCCGAGGAATAGACAAAATCGAAATGGACGAAACGCCGGTAGTCCCCGGAACTCGTCACGACGCCCTCAAACCCGGCGCGGTAGAACTGGTAGCCCGCAAGCCCGCTCCTAAGGCTTTTCTGGAGAATAGGATAAGAAAATGAGAGCTTCAGGCGCGCATCCTTGCTCTTCACGCTCCTCAGGTATGACTTGAGGATGCGGCCCACGCTTTCGCCCGTGAAGACGTCGCGCTTGTGGTCGTAGAAGGAGCGCACGATCCGGCTCATGTTGATGCCCTTGAGCTCGGCCTCGAGGGACACGGTGCCGGTCACGCTCACCTCCAGCGTGAGCGTGCCGCCCTTCTTCGTCCGGATCTTGAGCGGCAGCTTGAAGTTGGAGACGCCGACCTGCTGGATCGGCACGTGGGCCCCCTGGATCACGTCGTGCGCCACGTCCATGATGTCGGGCATCGACTCCCGGTAACGCGCCGAGGGCCTGAACTTCTCGTCGTAGGAGCGGCTCATGCGCGGCGGCGAGCCGTTCGCGGACGGGTGCAGGTACATGCCTTGTGCCTTTTTCATCGCTTGTGCGGTCCCTTGTAGTCCACGAAGTTGCGCGGCGTCTCGTATAGCCGCACGCAATGGAGCCGCCCGGAGGTCACCTCGGGCGCGATCCTGCCCCAGAAGGCGACGGCGAGGTTCTCCGACGTGGGAATGATGCCCTTCAGGAAAGGGACGTCCTTGTTCAGGTTGCGGTGGTCGCACGGCTCGACCACGGCTTTCTCCACGATCCGCTTGAGCTTGACCAGGTCGATGACGTAGCCCGTCTCCCCATCCGGCTGGCCGGCCACGGTGACCTCGAGGACATAGTTGTGGCCGTGGCCGTTCGGGTTGGCGCAGGGGCCGTAGACCCTCTCATTCCACGCCCTCGACCGGGACGGGTTGAACAGGCGGTGCCCCGCATTGAAATGGACCTGCCTTGTGACGAACACATCGGCATCCTTGGGTTCTACCTTACGCGACGGCATGGGGGGTCAGAGGTACCATAAATCGGACTCCGGTCAACCCGCCTCACGAAATACCGTTGCCCTACCGGCAGGCGGCCGCTGAATCTGGATCAGCGATGAGATTCTGCATTCTCGCGAGCGGGAGCTCCGGCAACAGCTCCATCGTCATCACGGAGGGCACCCGGATCCTCCTGGACGCTGGCCTGTCCGCGCGCCGGCTGACCTCGATGCTTGCCGCGGCCGGCGAGACCATGGGCTCCGTCGACGCCGTGTTCATCACGCACGAGCACAGCGACCACTCTTCCGGCATCGAAAGCCTCAAGAAATATCCCCACCTGAAGTTCTTCGCGAACTCGGCTACGGCGCGCGCGGTGCAGAAGACGCTGACATGGACCCCCGCGTGGCAGATTTTCGAGACCGGATCCTCGTTCCGCTATCGCGACATCGACGTCGAGAGCTTCTCCATTCCGCATGACGCCCATGACCCGGTGGGCTTCCGGTTCACGAGCGGCCTCGACGACCTCTTCTCCCCGCGGCGCACGCTGACCTGGGTCACGGACCTCGGCCACGCGCCGCCGAGCGTGCGCGAGCGCCTGCGCGAGTCCGATGTCATCGTCGTCGAGGCCAACCACTGCCCGCGCATGCTCGAGGCTGATCCCAAGCGCTCATGGACCCTGAAGCGGCGCATCGGCGGCCGTCACGGCCACTTGTCGAATGAGAGGATGAGCGAGCTGCTCTCAAGCGTCGCGAATCCCCGGTGGCAGCGCATCTACCTCGCGCACCTCTCGCGCGACTGCAACTCGCGCGACGCCGTCGAGAGCGCGCTCACCGCCCTGCGCTTGGTCCTGAAGTGCGACTTCTCGATCGTCGGCCACGGCGAGGGCACGCCGTTCTACGAGATCGCCTGAGCGGCGCGCCCGCGCGCAGGCCCCGCGCAACGCGCGGCGGCGTTCGAACGGTGAAATAGTTGCTATAATCCCCCTGTTACCTGTCACCGGACTCGCCCGGCGGCGTCATTGGGTTCATGCACGCGTCCTTGTCCGCGCCAGGCAAGCACCTACCCCTCGTTGCTATAGCGGCCCTTCTGGGAGCCGTGTCTCTGCATGGGCAGTCCCCGAGGCTGTTCAACCTCTCGACCCGCGGCCCCGTGGGAACCGGCGCCAACATCATGATCGCGGGGCTGGTCATCGGTCAGGGCGCGCCGGAGACGGTGCTGATCCGCGCGATCGGGCCCGCCCTCATCCCCCTCAATGTCACCGGGGTCCTGACGACACCTCAGCTCGGCCTCTACGACTCGGCGGGAAACCTGATCCAGTTCAATCAGGGCTGGAGCTCGGCCGGCGGCACGGCCACGGCGGCAATCATGAGCGAGGCGGGGGCGTTCGCCCTGCCTGCAGGGAGCGCCGACTGCGCCATTGTCGCGACGCTCCCCGCCGGCTCCTACACGGCGCAGGTCTCCGGAGCAGGCGGCACGACCGGGATAGCCCTCCTCGAGGTCTACGAGGTCGGCGCCACCATCTCGACGGCACGGCTCGTGAACCTCTCGACGCGCGGCCAGGTCGGCACGAGCGGTAACATCATGATCCCCGGGATCACGATCGGACCCGGGAACGGCACAAGGACGGTGCTCATCCGCGCAGCGGGCCCCGCGCTCACGGCCCTCAATGTCCAGGGCGCCCTCGCCGACCCGACGATATCCGTGGTCGACTCGTCGGGAAACACGGTCGCCCGCAACGACAACTGGGGCACTCCCGTCGGCAACGAG
>Ga0302324_100010845_pt1 | contig 18785 bp, 16 predicted proteins | sample Palsa_T0_1_FD_201949 | JGI IMG/M metagenome (GOLD analysis project Ga0302324, IMG submission 201949) | Peat permafrost microbial communities from Stordalen Mire near Abisko, Sweden - Palsa_T0_1 | ecosystem: Environmental > Terrestrial > Soil > Palsa > Peat permafrost | place: Sweden: Abisko...
AAATATCTCGTCGAGGTGCTCGGGGTCGATCCTAAAACGGTGTGAATCGCGGTGCGAAGCAGCACCGATTACGGAATCTCGTCTTAGCGGCCGAGAAAGCGCAGCGACTTACTCCAAAGCAGCCGTTCCGTCCCCTGCCGAATCGAGCGATTTTGCTATGCTCGGCGGCATTGGCGAGCGTAACCGGGTCGCGATTCACAGGAGGAATTAATTGGGAGAAGCCGGCCGTACTTTCCCGGCAACTCAAGGCCCATTGCCCGGCAACGCCGGCGAAGCGAACGCCGTGCCGACAGAGCACGAATCCAATGCAGGCCCGGCGGCCGCATCGGCAGCCCATCAGGAAAGCGCAGCACCTATGCTCGATGTCCATGCACCTCACGACGCCGTGCGCACATGGAAGGATTTCTTCATTCATATTGCGGCCATCGCAGTCGGCCTGCTCATCGCAATCGGGCTCGAACAGACCGTCGAGTACTTCCACCACCGCCATCAAGTGGCGGAGATGCGTCGCTCTCTCGCCGAGGAGCGCCGCATGAACGAGGTTATCTTCACAAGTGCATGCAACGAATTCCGCCGCTACGCCCCCATTTTGCTGGGCAGCTTGCAAACTCTCACTTATGTTCGTACTCATCCTGGCGCTCCACCGAGCCAGTGGCCGGGCCGATTCAGTTTCTACATCTCCATTGTCCACTTCCAGGACTCAGCGTGGAAGATTGCCTTGCAAAGCGCTGCGCTTGCGTACATGCCGCGCGTCGAGGTGCAAACTTACAGCGATGTCTATGCCCGCCTGGCCGAGATCAGCGACCATTCCGTGGAGGAGTTCCACGCCGTCATTCGCGCAAAAAGCTTCATGCTTCAGCTAACTGATTCTTCCGCGTTCAATTCAGAGCAAAGCATCCAAGCCTACGCTCTCATCTCGGATGTCGTCACAAGCCTGTATCTCATGGGCGTCGGTGAGCGCAGCATCGCCAGCTCTTACAGCGACTTCCACGGTTCTCCAACGGACATGGAACTCTATGCCCTCATTCCGCCAGCGCCAGCGAAGCAGGACGTTGAAGCAGTTCGCGAAATCGCCCCATGAATCGCGAGAAATAGGAATCCCGATTGCTGCCACTGGTCGAGGGCGACTAACGAAGAACCCATGCCATGGAAGAATCCGCCGAATCACCAGGCCTTTATGGTCGAGCTTGCTCTGTGTTGTCCTACCTGTCGGTGGATGGTCAACAAGGGTCTAAACGGGGACGCATGAGTAAGCGGATGTTCGCTCTCATTGTTCTGCTGTTATTCACCACCATCGCGTGCGCACAAAACTATGATGTCGTGATCGAAGGCGGACGCGTGATGGATCCCGAAACCGGAATGAATGCCGTGCGCAACCTGGGCATCCGCGACGGGAAGATCGTCCGCATCTCCTCGGGGGCACTGAGTGGGCAGCGAGTGGTCCACGCCGCCGGCCTGATTGTGGCTCCCGGATTCATTGACCTTCACCAGCACGGCCAGGAGCTGGCAAGCCAGCGCGTCAAGGCGCTCGATGGCGTCACCACTGCACTCGAGTTGGAGCTCGGCGCGCCCGACGTTGCCCAGTTTTTAAAAGCTAAAGAAGGCCACTCGCTGATTCACTACGGCACTTCGGCCAGCCACGTGGCGGCGCGATCTGCCGTGTTCGGCGCGCCGCTGGCGCCTGATGCCATCCTACCCAAGAGCGGACCCGCGACCGATCAGGCCGCCACGGCCGAACAGATCGAACGCATACGGGCGCGCCTGCGCGCGGAACTGGACGCTGGCGCTTTGGCCATCGGCATGGGTATTCAGTACACACCGGGAGCCACTCGGTTGGAGGTAATCGACATGTTCCGGCTCGCCGCCGAGCGGAAAGTGCCGGTCTACACCCACGTGCGCAGCAGCGGTCGCATTGAGCCCGGCTCTTCCATTGAATCGGTCAGCGAAGTGATAGCAGCGGCTGCGATTACGGGCGCTTCGCTGCATATCGTGCACATCAACAGCTCTTGCACCCGCGACTCGCTTGAGTGTCTTTCCATAATCGAAGGAGCGCGCGCCCGCCGTCTCGATGTCACTACCGAAGCATATCCGTACATCGCGGGTATGACCGCCATAAACTCCGCGCTCTTCAACCCGGGGTGGCAGGACAAGCTGGGCATCAGCTATGACGCACTGATGCTTCCCGACACCGGAGAGCGCCTCACCAAAGAGCGTTTCGATGCGCTGCATAATTCCAACACCACACACTTTGTGGTGATTTTCAGCAATACACAGGAAATGGTGGATCAAGTTATCAGGCACCCTCTGGTGATGATTGCCAGCGATGGTCTGCCAGGACATCCCCGTAACGCTGGAACCTTTTCGCGCGTGCTGGCCCAATACGTGCGCGAAAAAGGAGCCATTTCGCTGATGGATGCGCTGCGAAAGATGACCCTGATTCCGGCGCAGATGCTTGAGCGTTCGACTCCCGAGGCGCGGCAAAAAGGCAGATTGCAGGAGGGGGCCGACGCCGACATCGTTGTGTTCGATGCCAAGACGATCAGCGACCGCTCCACCTACGAGAATCCCATGGAGCCGAGCGTGGGTGTGCGCTATTTAATCGTAGGAGGAAACATCCTCGTCAATGAAGGCAAGATTGTGCCGGATGTCTTCCCGGGCCGTGCGCTGCGGGGGCCGGGGAAACGCTGAGCGTCCCGCTCCATCTCAACCGTTCCATACGCTGCCCATGCAGACGATCACGAATTCCACGGAAAGCGCGGCACTGGGAACCAGGCTATGGAAGGCGTTTCTGCTGCTTCTGGTACCGATCCTTGCCGCATTGCAAATCTGGTCCCTGACCACCTGGAACCGATACGCGGTGCCCGAGGGTCGCGCCACGCTAGGCGTGACCCTAGGCGATCCGGCGCGCGGCAGTCGCCTGCCGATAGTGGCGATGAGGCCGGCCTCACCGCTTGCTGGGGTCGGTGCGAATTTGGGTGATGTTCTCGTTTTCGATCGTAGCGGCGACTCGGAGCGCCGGGTGGGGACCAACGAAACGATCGGATTGAGCATTGAGAGCCGGACGGGGGCGCGGCATGTCTTTGTCAGGCCTGTCGCCGACGCAACCGCCTTGCAGGCGGGTTTATTCGCCCGGATCTCCGCAATCCTGTTTTGGCCGGCGACCACTATCATGCTCGTGATCGGCGCGCTCGTCGGTTGGCGCAACGCAGGCAATGCGGGCATGCGCGTACTGTCGCTGGCGCTGTTGTCCCAGTGTGTCGATTTCTTTGCTTCACGGCTCCCGGGGGGAATCATCCAGGACTGGTCAAGCAAGCTCCTGTTCCCCTGCGCGTACTTTGTGGCATTCGTCGCACTGCCGTACGTCGTGCTGCGGCTACCTGAAAGAAATCCCCTCCTGCGCAGCGCGATCGTGCGTGTCCCGTTCTGCATCTACTCGGCCGCATGGGGCCTCCTTGCGGCAAGCTTGTCCGCGGAACGCTTTGGGGTAATTGGCTCGAACTTCCTAACTTCCTCGACCGGCGTGAGTGGTCCGTTGGAGATATGCAGCGCCTTCGTTGTCATTCTTGCTTCGACGCTCGCATGGCGCCGCAGCATCGGTTCAGAAAGGCAGCGAGTGGCTTGGGTTGGCATCTGCCTCGGCGGCCTATACCTCATGATCGCGGTCCCCGATATCATCCACGCACTGGGATGGCTCGTCCCCTCCTGGACCCGTAATTTGAGCGAATGGGTCTGGTTCGCCTCTTCTTGCGGACTCGGGTATGCGACCTTGCGTCACCGGCTATTTGACGTCGGCTTTGCGATCAACCGTGCTGCGGTCTACACGGGCACGACGGCGCTGCTCCTGGTCGCCTTCGCGCTCTGCGAATGGGCCGCGGAACATCTGCTGCAATTCGAAGGGCGCGAGAAGAGCATGCTGCTCGACGCGGGCCTTGCGCTTGGCGTGTTTCTCGCCTTTCACCGCGTGAGGGATTTTGTCGAGCACTGGGTCGAAAGGATCCTCTTTCGCCAATGGCGCGAGCGCGAGGACGCGCTGCGGCTGTTCGTCCGGCGCGCCGCCTATGCTACGGCGGAGACGCCGCTGATCGAAAGCTTCGTGGGCGCACTTGAGCGCTTTGCGGACGGCGCGCCTTGCGCCATCTACCTGCGCTCTTCGGACGGAAGTTTTGCGTTGCAACGCGGGAGCCTGAGAGACGCGCCGCCCCGGTTGGACCAGAACGATTCGGCTGTGTTGGCGATGCGTGAGAACGACATCCCGCTCCAGGCCGAGGAAGCGTTGCTGCCGGAGGGCGCCTCCCTGGCGCTACCGATGAGCCACCGCCGCGTGCTGAACGGATTCACGCTGCTCGGATCCAAGAAGAACGGTGATCCCTATCGGCCCGACGAGATCGCTGTGCTGGACTTCGCCGCGAAGCAGATCGGGCTGGACCTGCACGCTCTGCGGGTCGAGGCGCTACGCGCGGATGTCGAATCGCTTCGCGCGCACGCCGAAACATTGCAAGCGCGAAACGAGGCGCTGGAGTTGGCGATTCGCTCCGGCAGCGGTGGCTCCATTCGATTAGACACGGGCTGATGCAAGCCGGTGGCGATCGGCCGTAAGTGGGCATTCAGCCCGTCGCGAAGGTTGCCCGCAGGCGGCCAGTACGCCCCCGCCATATACACACACCAGTGGATGGCGGCTATCGGAACTTTTTGACTTCACGATGGCCTGATGGCTTCGGGCGTCCAAACAATGGGTAAAAGATGAAGATGCGACGGCGCGACTTAAATCTCTCCCTGTTTTCACTCGCCATCTCAAGTTGCATTGCACCCGCGGCCGACTCGTCGACCGGAAAGGCCGATTCTAAAGTCGGTGACCTTTCATCGGACGATGCACTTCAGGCATGGATCTCCAAGAGCGCCGCCACTGTGCGCTCGATCGATGCGGCGGACGAGGATTTCGGGGATCTGGAGCCGCTAATAGACGCCATCGGATCTGCGCGAGTGGTGCAACTCGGTGAGCCCAACCACGGAGCGGGTACCAGCTTTGCTGCCAAGGTAAGGCTTATCAAGTTTCTGCACCGTCGTATGGGCTTCGACGTTCTGGTGTGGGAGTCTGGATTTTATGACTTGGAATTGACACAAGCCAGCATGCGCGCGGGAGAAGATGCCGTGGCCGCAGCGCGCCGGGGCATATTTACATTGTGGTCGAATGCCGAAGAGGTTAGGCCGCTGTTTGAGTATGCGAAAGCCAGCCAAACCACTACCAGCCCGCTGGATATGGCTGGGTTCGATATGCAGGTGACCGCGGATGGATCTATGGAGCGCTTCGCTACAGAGCTACGCTCGTTTGTGGGGGCCATGCGTAACCGAGCCCTTCGCGCTCGCGCCTCTGAACTGGCCGATCAAGCTGTCCAAGCGCGTGGGCGCGTATTCTCATCGATGCAAGCAGAGGATCTCGAAAGCCTTCGAGACGCCGCGGACGCACTGCCAAACGTAATCCGCAACCAACGCGCGGCCTTTGAAGAAGTCCATGGGAGCAGGAAAAGCTCATTTATGGAACATGCTATCGAGAATATGCGCACCGATGCCGCGATCCGCTATGACGCGCATCGTTCTGCTGCACCGAACGTCGAGCGGGAGAACCGAGGCGACGCGTTGAATGCCAGCAATCTTCGCTGGCTGATAGAAGATGGGTATCCGGGCAGAAAGATAATTGTCTGGGCACATAACGTCCATGTAATGAATGCGTATTACTCATCGGATTGGCACACGGTTCACCTTGAGCCACAACCAACCGATATGAAGCCAAGCGGAGTGTTTCTCGCAGAGTGGTTGAAGGATGACGTCTACACCATTGGCATGACCACCTACCAGGGACAGGACGGATTGGCGACCGCAGACGCAGCCAGCCCAATAGCCCCTGCTGAAGACGGCAGTCTAGAATCTCGGCTGCATAGGCTCGGCAAGCTATATGTCTTCCTCGACGTTCGCTCGGTGCGCGGCAGTCACAAGCATCCACTGCACACACCGCAGTCGATGCGTATCCCTAAATACGACAACAATACCTTACCGGAGCTAACAAAAGCGTTCGACGCGGTTTTCTATATAGACCATATGGCTCCTGCCACTCGCATCGGAGGATCAAAGCCCGCGTGACGCAGTAAGAACCAAGGTGTTGCCCGAATGATCTACAATCGTGAGCTTTCCGTCCTTGAGAGTGACATCATCGATCATCGTAAATGCTTCTGGGACGGGGGTATAAAAAATCACGAAGTGGCTCTCGATTTTCGACTTCGCGGGGAGCCAGCTAAAAGTCGGAACTCCAAAGAGAGGGCTCATGGCGACTGTGTCGCGATGCGAGATGTCGAACGGCTGAGACGAGAACTCCATGCCCCGCGCAGCCCGATCGTCGCTCGTGAAATTCATCCAGCTCATCAGCCAGGGATACTCTTCGCGTCGAAAGACGTATCCATAGAGCAGGTGTTTTTCCAGATGCAGGGCGGTCACAAAAGCAAGCCTGCGGCTCGGGTCCATTTCGCAACTGGCGAGGTCCAGCCAGTCGTGATCGGTCGGTATCTCGCGGATGTTAGCCTCGCCGCCGCCGATGACGGGCGCCATGGGCCATGTGAAGTCCTCGCCGTATACAAGATGGCCCGGGATGTCGCCGGGCTTGAACGGGCGTACCCGGCAGCTGGTTGCCGACATGTCGACCACGACTTTGCCTTTCTCCATGAAGGGAGGGCCAATTGTGGAGTGCTCCGCCCATGAGACCGGCCTGTCCACGGTGATAAGACTTTCCAGCACGCTTGTGACGTAGACCAGATTCTCGCCGTCAATTATCTCGGCGGTCCTCGTCAGAGTCTCCCGCGCCAGGGGCAACGTGGCCTGCATCGTTACGGCATGCGAAGACCCTGAATTCGTGGCCGAGACAATCCTGAACAACCGATGGTTGGCCTCACCGTGGAACGGCATCCCTGCAGCGAGTTCCTGATCCGAGGGAGCGCCGAAACCGTCGAGGGCGAGGAAGTGGCCTATTGTGGCCAACGGACTAAGAGGCGCCCCGTCCTTCATGATCACCCGGTCAAAACGGGCCCCGTTCGGAGAAATGAGCAACTCGAGTTTGTCGTTGGCGAGGAGGAAAGGCTTCGCCTGTTTCTGTTGTGGTGCTGCAGCGCAAGCGACGCCTGCGACGAACAGAAGAAAAAGCATCTTTTTGTGGTTCATGAATCTCCCGCCCGATTCCTTCGTTGTCCGGCCAGACGCTGCCACGGCACGCCGTCGGGGTCAACCGTGAATAAGAAGGACCGATGGGCGAGGTGATCGCCACACCGGTCCCTTGGCGAAGGCCGCCGCAGCTATTGATTAGCGACCATCAGCGCGGAGTCATCTACTTGCTTGACGCCGGGGACTCGCTGGGCGGCACGCCTGGCCTGATCGACTGCATCCTGGCTGGAAACAGATCCGGTCAGCGCGACAACACCGTTCGTAGTCGTGACGTTGATATTACTATTGGGTGCAGCAGTTGCAATCTCAGACCTCACGTAAGCCGTAATCTGGCTGTCTGAAGCGAGCGGTTCAATGCTCGTCGCCGCGGGACCGCTAGTGATCGCTGCTTCCTGCGCCGCCTGCGCAGAGTCCTGCCGCGCGTCCACGCTCGCACCTGCCGGGGCTGATGACATCGTGTGACTTGAAGACGATGCTGGCGTCGGCTCGTTATTGCTCATGTTGTCTGAGCTATTTGCAGCCCTCTCGTCCGCAGAGTCGTTCGAGTTGGCAGCGGAGGCGATTCGTGTGCCGGCATCACCGCTATTACGCATTTTGGCGGCGCGGCGATCAGCGCGATCGGAGGCCTTCGACCTGGGTGGCTTGGTCTCGTCGATAACCGGGGCGCCGGCGGCGTCATTCGCGACATTGCTGGTAGATGGAGTGCTCGGAGCGATCGGAGTCGCGCCCACGACGGGTGCAGCACTCGGTGAGGTCTCATCAGTCGAGGATTGTGCGGCCGCGCTTTGATCTGAGGCTGCGGCTTCACTGGCGCTCTGATCGCTCGGGGCAAGTACTGTTGGAGCTGGAGCATTGCGAGCAATGTCGCTGTCATGTTTGGCGCGTACAGCGAATACGGACACCCCGACGCCGAGCACGGCGGCGAGGCCGATGCCAACTACCACTTTATGAGTTGAATTGGAGTTCATCATATTGGGCCGCCAGCTGGTTGATGGGTGACGGGGATGTTTTACCGCCCTCAATTCCCGCCATCCGTAAGTCCAACAGAAAACCCCGCTTCTCGCCGGCCTACGCCACAAGCTGGAACCGACGGTATCGTATTGAAAACGAAACTCTTTAAACTACGGTGACGGTGGGTACCTACAAACTTGAGCGACGAACTTTCCTTCCGCTGTTACGCACTCCCATGCGACGAACCGTAGCGCTCGCCAGCGGCACGTTCCTCTGTCTTGTCTCACGTGACGATTCCGTTAATGATGCGCTTTCAGGAGACGTCTCATGATCACTCTGTTCCACGCTCCCAAGTCACGTTCCTCGCGCATGATTTTTCTTCTCGAGGAGCTGCAGGTGCCTTACGAGATCAAGCTGGTCACGATCCGCCGCCGCGATGGCAGCGGCGCGCTCGATCAGGTCAACCCGCACCCGCATGGCAAGGTGCCCGCGATTTCCGACAACGGCACCGTGGTCTTTGAATCCTCTGCAATCGCGCTGTATCTGACCGATCAGTACCCCAAGAATCATCTCGGGCCGCTGGTTGGGGAGCCCGAGCGCGGCGCCTACCTGACCTGGCTCTCCTATTACAGCGGCGTGCTCGAGCCGGCCTTGATATCCAAGTTTCTGAACCATGAGGTTCCGCGCGGCACCGCCGGGTGGGTCGTCGTCGAGGAGGTCATTCCGGTCGTTCTCGGGGCACTCGGGCGCCAGCCCTATCTGCTCGGCGAGCGCTTCAGTGCTGCCGATGTGCTCTACGGTACGACTTTTGCGCTCTTTGCCCAGAGCCCGCTGTTGCCCAAGGCACCGGTCATCGAGCAGTACGTGCAGCGCATCATCTCGCGCCCGGCATACGCACGAGCGCAGGCGCGGGACAATGGTTGAGGGCTGACAGCCCGGCTGCATCCAAGCCCAGTTAGGGCTAGTGTTTGGGTGGCAGCGTCGCCTTCGCGAGTGCATCGAGCTGCGCAACGGCAGCCCTGGTCACGCCGAATATCTGCCTGCGGCGGCGCCCTAATGCCACCCAACTTTCGAGCGTGGCGACGCCCTGCGCGCGCAGAAGCTCGATAAGTCGCAACGGCAGCTCGGCTGGCAAAGCGGTAGCCATGACACACAGTGTTCGCATTCCGAGGCAGTTGCCAAGCGGGACTTAACATCATTTCACGAGATATCAGCAAAACATTGACCGAGATCTCATTTACAAGCGGGCGACAAGCTCCACGCTCGTGAAATCACGTCCCAGCGCCAACGTTAGGCGCCTGCGCATCCAGTGCGAGCGCTGTACTATCGATAGGCAATCGGGGACACTGGGAAAGCCGCCAGAAGATTGAAACTTCGTAAGGTCACTACCGTGCCTTTACATCCTCAAGCTGCGAACGCAATCCGCATGGCCGGCGACTTGCAAGTTGGTCTGGCTCCGGCCGAGCTGCGCTGCGCGTACGCCGAGCAGCGTGCCAGGATGCTGCCTCCTGCGCCGCCTGTTCCCGTCGTATACGACGTATCCATACCCAGCCGCGAAGGGGCGATCGCCGCGCGATTTTACCGTGCCCACGACGATGAGCTTGCATGCCCCTTGCTCGTGTTCTTTCACGGCGGAGGTTGGATGCTCGGCAGCGTCGCCATGTATGACACGGTTTGTCGCAGACTTGCCATCGGGGGAAGCTGCGCCGTGTTGTCCGTGGACTATAGGCTGGCTCCCGAGACCACGTTTCCAGGAGCGGTGCATGACGCGTATAAGGCGACACTTTGGGCTGCGAGGCATGCGGCTGAGCTGAAAATTAATCCAGGGGCCATTGCGGTGGGAGGTGACAGCTCGGGCGGCAATCTTGCCGCGGTGCTCGCGCAGATGAGTCACGATTCAGGCGACTTTCGCGTCGCATTGCAGGTTCTTATCTATCCGTGCACGGATATGAGCCGCGAGTACCCGTCGTACGTTCGTAACGCCGCCGGCTACATGCTGACCAGAGCGGCCATGAACTGGTTTGTTTCAACTTATGTACCGAATCCCGCCGACCGGCTGGATCCACGCGCATCCCCAATGCTGCGACCGGATCTTTCAGGTCTGGCGCGCGCCCTGATTATCGCCGCGGAGTTTGATCCGCTGGTCGATGACAATGAAGCTTACGCCTTGCGCCTTCGGCAAGCAGGCGTGCCGACGAACTATGTGTGTTTTCCCGGAATGCACCATCCGTTCTTCACCCTCGGCGCATACATCGACGACGCAGCCAAGGCGGAGGACCTGATTGCGGCAGAAATGAAGGCCCTGGTGTGAGGGGCGCGAATTGCGGCCGGATTTGTGCCACAACCCGCTCACATGTTAGCGTCGTCTCCAAGGCTAGGTGGGAAATCAAAATGCAAACTACTAGCGAACTTGTGTGTGTCGGACTACTTGCATCGATCGCCTTGGCCGCCTGTCAGACGCCCAGCACAAAGAGCACTCCGGCAGCTCCTGCGCCGTTGAGTTCTGCTTCGGCGCCGGTCCTGCAGTCGATCACCATGCGTATGAATGTTCCGGCTGGGAATGGCATCGTCGTGAGCGTTGTGCCGGATTTCCATTTTATTGCCCCAAACGGCAACGCCATTGTTCTGCGTCGCGAGCTTGTGGACACCAATGGGGCTATCGCGCAGACCCAGATAGCGAGCGAAACCATCAACATTCCCGCTGAAGCGCAGAAGAGAGGCGCGGTGCTATCTGGCGGCTGGAGATGTGGAGTTGCGCAGTACTACGTAACCCTCCGTGCCTACATCATGGATTCTGATGGCAATCGCAGTAACGCCATTGAATACACAATTCATTGCAACGGTGGGTAGGTGAGACGGCACCTGCTTTGCGCGCTTGCACTAACTATTGCATTTGAGCCGCGGGTGCTTCAGGCGCGCTCTTGCGAGGGTCTTCTTAAACTGGTCTCGCCCACAGTATCGATGACTCTCGCAAAGACCGTCGAGACTGGCGTCTTCAGGCCGACCGCAGGTGCCGAGGCGCTGCCTGATCTTCCGCGCTTCTGTCGCGTCATTCTCAAACTCAGCCCGAGCAGCGATTCCGATATCGGTGTCGAGATCTGGCTTCCCGTTATGGGTTGGAACGGTAAGTTCCTGGCTGTTGGAAGTGGCGGATGGGGCGGATCAATCAACTTCGACGATATGGCGGATGCGCTGCGCCGCGGCTATGCAACGAGCGCCACCGACGACGGCCATACTGGTAGCGGCGCGAGCTTCATTGCGGGTCACCCGGCGAAGTTCGTTGACTTTGCCTACCGCGCTGATCACGAGATGACCATTGAGGCCAAGAAACTCATCAAAGCTTTCTATGGTCGCAGCGCACGGCGCTCCTATTGGAACGGTTGCTCTGGCGGCGGCCGCGAAGGCCTCTTGCAAGCCTACCGGTACCCGGATGAGTTCAACGGCATCATCGCCGGCGACCCTGCTAACATGCGCCGCAACGCCTGGGCGCTCTGGCTGGCGATTCAGACCTTTAAGGACCCCGCGGCCGTTATCCCGCCCGATAAGTACCCGATGATTCACCACGCCGTGCTGGAGGCCTGCGATGCGAAGGACGGGTTAAAAGACGGAATCATCGATGACCCTGAAGGCTGTGACGTCGACTTCAAGAGCCTCGAGTGCGCGGCCGTGGATGGCCCAGACTGTCTGACGCCACGCCAAGTCCAAACCGCACAGGCGATCACAAGCCCTGCCACCACGAAGACGGGCCAAGTGCTGTTCCCACGCCTGGAGCCCGGCACGGAGCTGCGCTGGGACCGTCTTGCTGGCGGCCCGCGTCCGGCAGACATTTTCGTAGATCAGTTTCGCTACGTTGTGTACCAGGATCCTGATTGGGACTGGCGCAACTTCGACTTGGAGCGCGACTCAGCCAGGGCGAACGCTGTCGACAAGGACATCGACGAGCTCGATCCCAACCTCGCGGCGTTTGCAAAGCACGGCGGCAAAATGCTCATCTACCATGGCTGGGCCGATCAGCAAGTAGCGCCCGGCTCCAGCATTGAGTTCTACGAGTCTGTGCTCAAACGGACAGCAAAATCGGCTCAGGGGTCGAATTGGATCCGTCTTTTCATGGTGCCCGGCATGGCACACTGCACCGGTGGGGAAGGCCCCGACACGTTCGACAAGATCAGCCTCATTGAGCGGTGGGTGGAGAAGGCGGAAGCCCCCACGCGTGTCATCGCTGCGCACAGCACCGCCGGCAAAGTCGACCGCACCCGCCCGCTGTGCCCCTACCCGCAAGTGGCCCGCTACAACGGTGCCGGCAGCATCGACGAGGCGTCAAACTTCTCTTGTCGCCTCCCGAATACACCCCCCGCGCGGCAATGATTGCGTCACCGGATTAGCGCGGGCCTCTGCGATGGGCGCCGCTGCGGCTGTTCGGGCGTCGATTCCTGCCGTTGGTGCGCCGCACAGTGACTATAGGCGGCCACGTAACGATCGTGCACGCTGCATAGACCATCCTCGGAGCGCACCGCTGCATACGCCGAGCTCAGCGTGCGCAGACCCGGCAGGAGTGCCTCGAGCTCGGCAGCAGCACGTGTGAAATGTCGACAGCTCTGGCAGCGCGGCTCGCAGGGGCTCATTGACCCAGCCTGGTCCAAAAGGCGCTGAACACCTGCGTCGAGAGTATGAAACCCAGAATCACGTTAATGACGACTCCGACTGTGAACGCATAGAACGGGCGCCTGCCAATGGCCGCAAAATCCCGGATGCGAGTGGTCAAGCCGATGCTCAGAAAGGCGAAGGTCAGTGCCCAGACTCGAAACACCTGCAGCGGTGCAACCAGCCCGGGAAGTACCGACTTTTTATAGTCGGCATAGCTATAGCCGTGGGTGACCAGGGTAATGACGACCGAGGCGAGCAAAAATCCGAGCACAAATTTTGGTAGGCGCCGCCAGATTTCCCCAGCGCCAGCCTTAGTCTGGACACCGGTGGACTCCCAACGACTGATCGCCACTATGGACAGTACGAATGCCCAAACCCCAATCCAGACATCCCGGCCGATGACTTTCATCAGCGTGAAGGCATTGACCGCCGCATCCGCACTGCCGGCGATGCCCGGGACGTTGCCGGCGTAGCCGCCGTAGGTCTGCGCGGCAGCGAGGCCGGCCGCGTCGGCAAACTCCGAGGTGCCGATCCAGGCGCCGGCGACGCCGGTCGACAGTCCCAGCTCCCGCGATACCAACGGCAGGGCAAAAATCATGACAATGGCCCACAGCACTACCAGGGAGATCGCGATCGACACATGCTCTTTCTTGGCGCCCACGGCGCCGGCTACGGCGATCGCGCCTGAAACGCCGCAGACCGCTCCGCCGGTTCCCAGCACTGCTGCGAGCCGGGGATCCAACCCCAGTCGCTTGCTGGTGTAATAGATTGTTCCGAATGTCACCAGCGAAATAATGCTCGCCTGCAGGATTGCGACTGGTCCGGCCCAGGCGATGAGCGTGAGCGGCAAGCTGGCACCGAGCAATACGATGCCGGTCTTGATGTAGAACTCCACGCGCAGCCCCGAGCTGAGCCATCGGGGCAGAGCCACCGTATTGGAAAGCAGCAAACCAAGCGCCAGTGCCACCAACGGCGGTTCGAGGTTGTAGTGCGAGGCCTGGTTCCATTGGCCCAGGAAATACAGTCCCAGCGCGGAGACATAGAGCACCACAAAGGCTGGCAAGAACTGCGCTAGTTTGATTCTGAGTCCGCTGGCGCCGATGCCAAACAGCACGGCCCAAAGCACCAGCAGCGCCGCATATTGAGTCCAATGCTCGCGCAACTGCGTTGCAACTTCTGCCGGATGGCTCCACTTGAGCGGCGCGACGGCGATCCATTTAAGACTGCCGCCATCGACGAACAGTGCCGCCGCCACTACGATCAGGCCCAGGCCGATCCAAATGGCCCACCAGTCCTCCTTGTGGATCAGCTCGCCCCAGAGCGTCTCGCGCGGGGCGATGGCGGGGTTGCTGAGCTCTGCGATATTGGTCATGGCCGCTCCTTGAGGCAGGCCCTGAGGCTAGCGGCGCCGCCGCCGACAGTCGATTGGCAAGTTGACATGACCTATTGCGCGGCTGCTATATGCGACTACATTCATCACGTTAAACTACACTCGAGCGCAGGGGGCTTCACAGATCGAAGAGCCGCCACGCAAAGACCCGTCTTGGGGGGAGAGCGCCAATGCCCGATGACTCCATTGCGCGCCGCGATTTTCTCAAAGGCGCAAGTGCGGCGAGCGCCAGTGTTGCCCTGCTCAGCGTGCCGCAAACAACGCCGGCGAAGGCTGCGGATGCGCCAGTTGGCGTACAGTCCCGAGACAGCAGCGCGCCGGCACAAGCCCAGGGCTGGCTCACGCTGACAATGGACGAGGTCTCGTTCTTTTCGGCAGTTGCCGACAGCATGATCCCTGCCGATGAGCTCTCCGCGTCCGGAACGGACTGTGGCATTCCTGTCTTTATTGATCGACAGCTGGCTGGCGCTTGGGGTGCGGGCGCAAGAATGTATCGCGCTGGACCATTTCACCAGGGCCTGCCCGAACAGGGGTACCAATTGTCGCTGACTCCCCGTGAATACTTCGCGGTCGGCATTCGTGCCGCCAACGACTGGACGCGCCGCACGTTCGGTAAAGAAATTGATCGCCTCGGACCCGTCGAGCGCATTGCGGCGCTCAAGAGTATGGAAGACGGCTCGGCACAGATTGTTGACATCGATCCCAAGGAGTTTTTCCAGCGACTTCTCGCAATTACGATGGAGGGTTTTTTCTCCGACCCGCTCTATGGCGGTAACCGCAACAAGGCATCGTGGCGCATGCTCGGCTTTCCCGGCCTACCGGCAACCTATGCCGATAAAATAGAGGAATACCGCAACAAGCGTTACGTCGCCGAACCGCAATCCATTACGGATTTTTCCTGAGCGAGCGATGGCCGTTAAGCTCAAAGAAGTCGATGCGGTAGTAATCGGGATGGGCTGGGCGGGCGCCATCCTCGCAAGAGAACTCACCCTGGCGGGGTTGACAGTCGTCGGCCTCGAACGGGGCCCTGATCGCCGGCCGGCAGAGGATTTCGCGCTTCCGAGCATTCGCGATGAGTTGAAATATCAGCAGCGTCTGGAGCTGATGAGCGACAACTCGATCGATACGGTCACCTTCCGCAACCGACCCGATCAGTTGGCGCTTCCAATCCGCCGCTGGGGTGCGTTCTTACCCGGCCAGGGCGTAGGTGGTACGGGAAATCATTGGAGCGCGATGCATTGGCGTTTTCTGCCCGAAGATTTTCGCCTGCGAACTCATTTGGGCGAACGCTATGGTGTCAACAGTATTCCTGCGACGATGTCAATTCAGGACTGGCCGCTCACGTACGATGAACTCGAACCCTACTACGATCGTTTCGACAAGGTATGCGGCGTGTCGGGCAAAGCCGGAAATCTTAAGGGCCGCAAGATCGAGGGCGGCAATGTTTTCGAAGGTGCTCGCAGCAATGAATATCCCAACAAACCGGTTGCCGCTTCCGAAGGCGGCCTTATGTTCGGGGCCGCGGCCGGCAGTCTCGGCTATCACCCGTTCCCTGCGCCGTTCTCGGCTGCGAGCGCGGCCTACAAGAATCTATACGGCGTTACCATGGGCGCATGCCAGGAGTGCGGGTTCTGCGATCGCACTGCCTGCGAGGCAAACGCCAAAGCCTCGGCCGTCACCACGATCATGCCAGCGCTGCGCCAGGAAGCTAAATTCGAGCTGCGCACGCGGATTTTTGCATCGAAGTTAATTTATGACAGAGCGGCTAAGCGCGTCACGAGCGTGCTCTACACTGATCTCAAAACCGGCACCGAGTACGAACAGCCCGCAAATCTTGTAGTGCTTTCGGCGTTTGTCTTTACTAACACCCACATGTTGCTTCATTCCGGCATCGGGCAACCATACGACCATGCGACGGGCAAAGGCGTTGTGGGAAAGAACTACTGTTATCAATTCGAAGCCGGCGCCGCAGCGTTGTTCCCCGACAAGGAACTCAATCCCTATATGGGCTCGCCGGGCGGTGGACGCATGATCGATGATTTTAACGGACCCAATTTCGATCACACGGGTCTCGGTTTTTTCGGAGGCGGCTACTTTGTGGCGGCTAGCGGCGCAAGTCCGCCAATCGGTGGGCGCTATGTGCCGCCCGGCACGCCGGCCTGGGGCAGTCAATGGAAGCGTGAAACCGTCAAGTGGTACTACCATTCGGTTCGCTTCAACACGCAGGGATCGGTCTACGCACATCGCGATAACTATATGGACTTTGACCCCGTCTATAAGGATGCGCTGGGGCGACCGCTGCTGCGCGTTACCTATAACGCCACCGATAACGACCACGCCATGTCGCGTTATCTTTTGTCGAAACTCGAAGGCATCATTAAGGCGATGGGGCCGTCGCATTACGAAATGCGCCCGCGACCGAAGAACTTCTCCGTCGTGCCCTACCAATCGACACATAACACCGGGGGCACGATGATGGGCAGCAACTCCCGCAACAGCGTAGTGAACCGCTATCTTCAGACATGGGATGCACATAATCTGTTTGTGATGGGCGCAAGCACGTACCCGCAGCAGCACGGTTATAACCCGACCGGCACGCTGGGCGCGCTGGCCCTCTGGTCAGCCGACAAAATCAGGACGGATTATCTGAAGAACCCAGGGCCGCTGGTGCATGCCTGAACCAGGGACAAAGCGATGCGTAGAGTTTGTCAGGGGGTTATAGCTGGCCTTGTTCTCGTCGTGCCGGTGTTTGCCGCGGACGCGATCCACGGTAAAGAATTGTTCAGCGCGTGTCTTGCCTGCCATACGGAACGCTCCGACGCACTCGGACCGAGTCTCAAAGGCGTCATTGGGCGCAAGGCCGGATCGCTGGAAGATTTCCGGTATTCCAGCGCGATGATGCGCTCGGGAATTATTTGGGATGATTCGAATCTGCGGGATTATTTGCGCGATCCACAGGCCAAGGTAAAGGGCAATCACATGCCGTTCTCTGGTTTCGCGGTTGCCAGTGACGCCGACGACGTCATAGCGTATTTGAACACTTACAAGTAACGGCTTTTAAGCGCTCGGACGGGAAGTCAAATAGCTCTTTTCGAAGATCTCTCTGGGCACTGGTTTGCCGAAAAGATAGCCCTGCATTTCGTCGCAGCCCAGCGACCGGAGCAAGTCGGACTGCGCCACGGTTTCGACGCCCTCCGCAACCACTTTGAGCTTCAACGAATGAGCCAGGGTAATGATCGTGGATACCAGCAGCAGCCCCTGCTGCGCATCAGTCATGTCGTTCACGAATGAGCGATCGATCTTCAGCGTATCCACGGGAAGCTTGGATAGGTAGCTCAGGGATGAGAAGCCGGTCCCGAAGTCGTCGATGGCTACACTTACGCCCATCGCCCGGATCGCCTTCAGACTAGCAGTGCTGAGTTTGACGTCCTCCATGATCACGCTTTCGGTGATCTCCAGTTCCAGCCCGGCCGCCGCATGCGCGTCAGCCTCGGTGGCCTGTCGGAGCTCATTGATAAAACCACGACTGCGCAGCTGCAGCGCCGACACGTTGACCGAAATGCGCGCAGCAGGCAGGCCTGCCGCGCGCCAGCGCAAATGGTCCTCGATGGCCTTATGCAATGCCCAGCGCCCGACTTCGTGGATCAGTCCGGTGTCTTCAAGGATGGGGATAAACTCTCTGGGTTGCACCAGCCCGGTTTTCGGATCATTCCAGCGGATCAATGCCTCGGCGCCGGTGAGCTCACCGTTCAGCAGGCTCACCTTGGGCTGGTAGTGCAGTACGAATTCTTCCCTGTCGATCGCGTCGCGCAGCTGAGTTTCCAGATTGAGTCTGCCCGTTACGGTCGTGATCATCTTGTGCGCGTAAAGCAGGTATCGATCCCCGGCAACCTTCGCCTTTCTGAGCGCGGCTTCGGCATTCTTGAATAGAGCGTCGGCGTCTGAAGCGTCATCCGGAAATAGGGCTACTCCAATCTTCGCGGCAATATGAAACACGGCTTCATTGAGGCTGAATGGATGCCTGATGAGCGCGTCCATCGATTGCTCGATATGCAGTTCCAAGTCTCTCTCGCGCTTCACTTCGGGAAACACTACGGCGAAGTGATCTGGACCTACCCTCGCCAGCAGGTTGGCGTTGCCCAGGTTGGATGTCAGCCAATGCGCGACTTGCTGCAGCAGCAGGTCGCCGACCGGCCGACCGAGACTCAGGTTGATGTTCTTGAATCGCTCCAAGTCGATCAGACCCAAGGCGAGCTTGTAGCCGCCGGCCAGAGCGCTGCGCATATGCTGCGCTACCCGCTCCAGAAAGAGGCTGCGATTAGCCAGACCGGTCAGCTCGTCGTAGTAAGCCAGGTAATTGAGCCGCTCGCGCTTCTCAACATGATCAAGGGCGAAGGAGATGTTGTCGGTAAGTTCCAAAAGTACCCGTATTTCCTCCTCGTCGAAAGCATGAGCCTCCGCCGCAAACAGAGTCAGGACCGCATCTGGCCGTCCAGCCACTGTCAGCGGAAAGGATCCTACCGACTTGTGCCCTCGATCCAGCAGCTCGTCCCGGAGCGCCGCCATAGACGGGTCCGTCGCGATATCGTTGCAGATG
>Ga0302324_100010846_pt1 | contig 18785 bp, 17 predicted proteins | sample Palsa_T0_1_FD_201949 | JGI IMG/M metagenome (GOLD analysis project Ga0302324, IMG submission 201949) | Peat permafrost microbial communities from Stordalen Mire near Abisko, Sweden - Palsa_T0_1 | ecosystem: Environmental > Terrestrial > Soil > Palsa > Peat permafrost | place: Sweden: Abisko...
GACGCGCAACCGGCGCCGCAGCGCGCGCGTGATGGCGGGATGGTTCTCGAGCAAGCGCGTCGCTTCGATCAGCGCATCGCTCGCGGTCAGACAACCGCGCCGCACGAGCTCGTCGACGTAGGCGGCGTAGAGCCGCGCTAGGATCTTGGCCAGGTCGAGCTCGCGCCGCCGCTGGCGCTCGAGCTCCGACACGTCGACGGCGAGCGAAGCGCGGTGCTCGTCCTTGGTGGCGGAGACGAGCGCCGGCGAAGCGAGGTTCGGCGGGTTCGCGTAGAACGTCGTCGCGCCGCGCAGCGCGGTCGCCAGGAACGCGTCATCGGCGATGCCGGCGTCGCGCAGCTTGCGGATCAGCCGCAGCGCCGCGCGGGCGAAGCGCAGCGGCGTGCGCAGGCCGGCGATCTCCGGGTCGACGTCGGCGCCGAGCCAGTCGCTCCACTCGGCCGAGAACAGCGGCTCGGCGGCGCGTTCGAAGATCTCTTCGGCGTCGAGCGGATCGACCAGCTCGAGATCGAGCGCGAGGCCGGTGTCGAACGGGTGCGCGCGCAGCAGCTCGAGCGCCAGCGCGTCGAGCGTTGCGCCGCGCACCGCGATCCCGGTCGCTTCGGCGATCCGGCTCGCCAGCGCGCGCGCGCCGTCGTCGCGCGCCGCGGTGACGATCGCGCCGTCGGCGAGCGCCGGATCGGCTGCCGCCAGCGCGGCGAAGCGGCGGACGAGCGCGTCGGTCTTGCCGCTGGTCGGCGGCCCGGTGAACGCGATAAGCCCGTGCTCGGGCGGCAGCGCGAGCGCGCGTTCGAGCGCCAGAACCGTCACTTCGAGCGGCTTCACCGGCCGAAGCGCTCCTCGATCGCCGACGGGCGCTCGCGGCACGCGTCGGCGTACGCGCAGTAGCGGCACGCGGCGGGATCGTCGGTTGCCGGGAACGCGGCCAGCGTGCCGGCCGCGAGCTCCGATGCCAGCGCGATCATCCGATCGCGCGCGCGCTCGAGCTCGGCCACGGCGATCTCGCCCGTCGCCTTTCCCGAGCGAGCGTCGGGGCGAGCGCGCTTCACCACCTCGAGCTCGACCGGCGCGACGTCGAGCAGCGCGTCCTTGAGCGGCACGAGCGCCAAACGGCTGACGACGTCGCCCGCCGCGGTGCGCGCCCAGTAATAGAAGGGCAGCTGAAACTCGCGGAACGCGCGGACCTCGGCCAGGTACTCCTCGGCGCTGGTCGCGATCGAGCCCGTCTTGTAGTCGACGACGGTCACCGTTCCGGTCCGATCGTCGCGGTCGAGCCGGTCGATGTAGCCGACGAAATCGTGCGCCCCGAGCTGGACCTCGGTCGCGGTCTCGCAACCGATGACCTCGAACGGTGCGCGCCGCGCGCGCTCGAGCAGCCAGCTGAGGTACTTCTTCGCGGTCCGCCGGGCGCGCCGCTTCTGCAGCTCGAACTCGACCGGGGCATCGAAGCGCGTGCGGTGACGATCGAACGCCGTGACGACGCAATAGTCGAGAAACGACGCGAGTGCGGCCGGATCGGCCGCATCGAACCGGGTATGCACCGAATGGAAGTCTTCCAGTGCGGCATGGAACGCGATGCCGTAGAACGACGCCGAAGATCCGCGATCCTCGACCGCCGCGCACGCGTAGCGGAACCACCATTTGCGCGCGCACTCGGCGTACGCGTTGAGCGACGACGCGCTGAACGACAGCTTGCGCATCGCGACCGGCGCCGGCGGCTCATCGGCGACCGGCACCGCCGGCTCGACCTCGACGGCGCGCGAGCGCGACACCGCGCCGGACAGCTCGGCCTCGATTTCGGCGATGAGATCCTGCGCCTCCCACGGTTCGGCGAACGCGCGCGCGCGGTCGAAATCGCGCGCGATCCGGCCCAGTGCGGCGCTGGCGGCGGCATCTTCCACGCCGAACGCGCCGGCGATCGCGGCGAGTACGCTGTCGGCCGAGGCATCGGGCGCCTTGTACGCCGCGGTGACGGTGCGCAGCCGGTGCGCGAAGCGGTTCGCGTCGGCCACCGCGCCCTTGGCGATCACCTCGAGCAGCGTGGCGCGTTCGCCGGCGGTCGCGAGCAGGGTGCGGGCATCGTCGGCCGGCACGCCGCTGATCGGCGCGAGCAGCGCGCGTCGCGCGTCGGCGTCGCTCTGCGAGGCGGCGTAGCGCAGCAGCGCGAGCACGCCGTCGACGGTGCCCAGATCCATCGGCGGCGTGCGCGGTGAACCCAGCTCGACCGTCTCGAGCTCCAGGCCCGTCTCGGCCGCGAAGCGCCGCCAAGCGAACGCGTCGTCGTCGTTGGCGAGCAGCGCGGCGTCGAGGCGCAGCGTCTCCCCGTCGAGCTCCGGCCGCAGCCCGATGGCGGCGCGCAGCGCCCCGCGCACGTCGAGCGCGTCGGCGAATGCCAGCAGCGTGCGAACGTGCTGGGCCAGCGTTTCGAATGCCGCCGGCACCGCATCGCGGTCGATCGCGTCGAGGACGCGCTCGGCGAACGACGGACTCGATCGCACGTGCTCCGTCAGCCTGACGTCCTCGCGGGTGGCGGCGATGCGCCGCACGATCGCCCGGCGTTCGCCTTCGCCCAGCACGCGCCGATCGACCAGCCGCGTCAGAAACGCCGCCGGCGCAACCGCATCGCCGGCCGGCAGCCGGCGCTCGTCGACGAGGAGCACCCGGTGAGGTTCGGTTGCCGCGCGGCGCCGACCCGCGCCGACCTCCACAGATCGGCGATGCGGAGTTTGTGGACCGGCGTGGAATCGGTGGATCGATGCGCAGGTTGATCGTGGGGGTTTCGGGAGCGAGCGGAAGCGTCTACGCGATCGCCGCGCTGCGCGCGCTGCGCGCCGTTTCCGACATCGAGGTCCACCTCGTCCTCTCGGCGCAGGCCCGGCGCACGATCGAGCTCGAGACGGAGCTGACCGCAGCCGAGGTCGAAGCGCTCGCCGACGTGGTCCACCGCGACGGCGATCTCGCGGCGCCGATCTCTTCGGGATCGTTCGCGACCGCCGGGATGCTGGTGATCCCGTGCTCGATCAAGTCCGCGTCGGCGATCGCCTACGGCTTCAACGACAACTTGCTCGCGCGCGCCGCGGACGTTTGCCTCAAGGAGCGGCGAACGCTGGTGCTGGTCGTGCGCGAGACGCCGCTGCACCTCGGCCACTTGCGCACGCTGACGCAGCTCGCCGAGATCGGCGCGGTGATCCTGCCGCCGGTCCCGGGGATGTACGCGCGCCCCAAGAGCGTCGACGAGATCGTCGCGCACACGGTCGGCAAAGCGCTCGACCAGTTCGGCATCGACGCCAAGCTGTTCGCCCGCTGGACGGGGGGCAGCTAGGCTACTGCGGGCGCGCCTTGGCCGGCTTCGGCCTTGGGACGCCACTCGATGCGCGGCGGGATGAGCCGCAGGTCGACGCGAGCGGCATGCTCGCCGGCGAGCGCGATCAGTCCGGCGATCGTTTCGTCCGACAGCAGGGTCGGTTCGAGCCCGAGCGACCGCAGATTGGTGTTGACGCAGTTGTAGTAGTGCGCCTCGCGTTCGGTGCGCGGGTTGGTGAGGTGAGCGATCTCGCACGTCATGCCGCGCTCGCGCGCGACCCGCGCGACGCGTTCGGCGAGCTCTTCGACCGAGAACATCTCGGTGAACTGGTTGAAGACGCGGTACTCACCTTCGCGCGCCGGGTTCTCGAGCGCGATCTCGACGCAGCGCACCGTGTCGCGGATGTCGAGAAACGAACGCGTCTGGCCGCCGCTGCCGTAGACGGTCAGCGCATGGCCGAGCGCCGCCTGCACGCAGAAGCGGTTCAGCACCGTGCCGAAGATGTGGTCGTAGTCGTAGCGGTTGGCGAGCGCCGCCGAGAGCGCGGTCTGCTCCGTATACGTTCCGTAGACGATGCCTTGGTTGAGATCCGTGGCGCGCAAGCCCCACACGCGACAGGTGAAGTAGATCTGATCGCTGTCGCTGACCTTCGTCAAATGGTAGAACGAGCCGGGCTGCTTGGGAAACGGCAGCCGATCGCTGCGCCCGTTGTGCTCGATGGTGATGAAGCCTTCCTCGACGTCGATGTTGGGCGTCCCGTACTCGCCCATCGTGCCGAGCTTGACCAGATGCGCCTGCGGTGCGTGCTCGTGCAGCGCCCACAACACGTTCATGTTGCCGAGCGTATTGTTGAGATGCGTGCGCACGGCGTGCTCGCGGTCGATCATCGAGAACGGCGCGCTGCGCTGTTGGCCGAAGTGGACGATCGCTTCGGGCTGCGTGTCGCAGACGACCCGCGAGAACGCGGCGTAGTCCGTGACGTCGACGTGCTCGAAGCGAATCTCTCGTCCGGTGGCGCGCGACCACTCGTCGAGCCGGCGCCGCGTCGAAGCGATCGGAACCAGGGAGTCCAAACCGTGCTCGCGGTCCCACGCTCGCCGGCCGAGGCTGTCGACGATCGTGACATCGTGGCCACGGCTGGAAAGGTAGAGCGACGTCGCCCAGCCGCAATAGCCGTCGCCGCCGATCACCAGGACCTTCATTGGGTCGCTCCTTGGAAGAGGTGCAAGAGACGCTCGACGTGCGCGTCGAGCCGATAGGTTTCCGCGTGGGCCCGGGCCTTCGCCGCAAAGTCGGTCCAGGTCTGTTCTTCGAGAATCGCGCGAATCGCCGAAGCCAACGCCGTTTCGTCGCCGCGCCGCACCGTGATCCCTGCGCCGGAGATCCAATCGCCGATCCCGCCGACGGCGTACGCTACCGCAGGGCGGCCACGCGCCTGGGCCTCGATCCCGACCAGGCCGAACGGCTCGGGCCACAGCGACGGCACCGCGACCGCGTCGGCGCCGTCGATCGCCTCGCGCAGCTCGCCGGCGCTGAGCCGGCCGCGCCACTCGACCCGAAGGCCGTCGTGCGCGGCTTGCGAGCGCGCATCGCGCTCCTCGGCCTCGCCTTCGCCTGCGACGACCAGGGCCGGCCGCTCCGCGGCCGGCAGCTTGGCCAGCGCGCCGAGCAGCGAGCGCAGGCCCTTGCGCGGCGTCAGCCGGGAGGCGAACAACAGCGTCGGCGCAGCCGGGCGGGCCGCCGGCACCGCGGCGAACGCGGCGTCCGGCAGCGGCGGCGGTGTGATCTCGATGCGGTTCGCCGGAATGCCGTTGGCGATGCACGTGGCGCGCATGTGGTCGCTGGACACCAGCACGACGTCGGCGCGGGCGATGCGGTCGCGCAGCGACTCCCGCTCGGCGATGCGCCGGAACGAGGACGCACGGGGACCGTGAACGCAGCCGCGCACGATCGAGGCCCCGCGGCACGCGGCACCCATCGGCGCGCTGCACGGCGCTTCGAATTGCGGGTAGACGCGGTCGCCGGTCGGGCAGAAGACGCGATGATCGTGGATGCGGGCAACCCAGCGCTTGGCGTTGGCGCGCACCGCGTCGAGCACCGCGCGATCGAACACGCTGGCGGTCACGACCACGTCCGGCGCATGCTCGCGCAGCTCGGCTGCGACGGCGCGAGCCGCGTCGGCATCGGCGCCGCCGTCTTCGTCAGCCCACGCGATCGCGCGCGCCGAGATCGCGTCGCCGAAGCGCGCATCGGGCGAAAGCTCGCGAGCCAGGAGCCGGACCGCGATCCCCCGCGACGCGAGGGCCGGCAAGACCGTCTCCCAATAGCGTTCAGCGCCGCCTACATCACCGATGCGGTCGACGAGCACCGTCATGGCGCGCATATATCTTCGCTCCTACCCGTCTTATCTGAGACCGATCTGAGAGCCCCGGCGTTTTCTGCTTGCTTCAGCGCTTCGAGATCCACAGCAGCTGGGCGGTCGCGATCGACGGCGCTCCGATCAGCCCGTCGTCGCTGCGCACCGCGAGCGCCGCGTTCGGGCCGCTGGCGATGACGACGGCCCGCTCGACCGCGTCGGCGCCGAACAAATCGGGCGTGTTGCGCAAGACGCGGGTGAGGTCGACGAGCTCGACGGCGCTCGTGGCGATCAGCAGCACGCGCTGGCCGGCGAACGCCAACACGACTCGGGGCGCCTGGCTGATGTCGCCGCCGGTGTCCGGAAACGCGCCGCCCGGCGCGACCGCGTAGGGGCCGACCCCGCTCAGCGTCACGCCCTCGAGCGGCAGCGTGACGTTTCCGCCGGGGACCACCGCTGCCGCGATCAGGAAGTCGGGCGCCGGAGCGTCGCCGAGATGCGCTTCGTAACCGTCGATTGCGACGTTCGCGAACGTGGCGCACACGGGCGCGCGCGAGACCGGCGCGGTAAACGCCACGACGCCTGCCCGGCCGATTCCGCCCAGGTTCGCTTGGCGCGGCGTGCACGGCGCGTCGGTCGCGGCGGGCGATGTCTGCGGGGCCGGCGTCTGCGCCGCCGCGGGAGCGGCGGCCGCGACGGCGAGGGCGATGACGGCAAGCGCGGGTCGCATGCCCCGACAACGCCGGCGCGGCGTGAGAGGTTCGGTCACCCGCCGAAGCGCGCGTTGGCGCGCACGACGTCTTCGACGCGATCGACGTTCAGCGCGATCTGCGGTTGCGTGCAGCGGATCGCGCCGACCCGGGCGGCGAGCAGCCGCGAGGCGCGCGCCTCGGCGTCGGCGATGCGCAACCGGCCGATCGCGAACCGGAACATCACGTCAAAACCGAACAGTCCGGCCAGCCGCAGCGGCGACTTGCGCGCGCGGCCCAGCGCGTCCATGAACGCGCCCAGCCGCGGCAGCGCGCGCGGCCGCAGCGCGACGAGGCCGCCGCCGCAGAAGCTGCCCTCGCGCATTCGCGCCCAGGTGTGCGGAAACTCCGGATAGACGGGTTCGTGATACCGCCGTTCGAGACAGGCGTACGCTACGTCGACGTCGCGCTCGAGCACCGCGTCGATGAACTCGTCGACCGCCGGCGCGTCGAGCGCCGGCAAATCGGACGCTGCGACGATCACCAGCGCGTCCTCGGTGAAGCCTTGCATGCCGGAGCGCAAGCTCTCGAACATCCGCGCGCCGTCGCCGCGCACTTCGCTCGCGCCGGCGAGCGCGGGATGGGCGGCCGCCGACGGCGGCGCGACCGCGACGATGCGGTCGATGCGCGACGAGGCGCGCAAGCCGCTCAACGTGCGCTGCACCAGCGGGATCCCGCCGATGCGAACGAACGCCTTGTTGGGCGCGCCGGGTTCGAGCGCCGCGACCGCGTCCGGACCGCCGCCCGCGAGCAAGATGGCGTCGAGCGCCCTCATCGCGCAGCCGCGCCGGGCACGTCTCGCCATGTTTCGCCGCATGCGAAGGGGACGACGTGGATCGCGGCGTCGGCGCGCAGCCGGCTCGCGAACGCGCGCGCGTCAGCTTCGTTCTCGAACAGCGCGAAGCACGCGCCGCCCGAACCGGACAGCATCGCGCGCCCGGGCGCGCCGGCGGCATCGAGCGCGCGCAGCGTCGCGTCGACCTCAACGTACGCTTCACGGACCGTCGGTTCGAAGTCGTTGGTCATCATCGCCAGCACCGTCGCATAGTCGCAGCGCTGCAAGGCCTCGCCGCAGCGCAGCGACGCCGAGCCGCTGCGCGGGCGCGTCGGCGCGGGTCGCGCGGCGCGCGCCCGAGCCAGCCGCGCGTACGCCGGGGCGGTTGCGACGTGGACCGGCGGCACGGCGAGCACCACCCACCAGGCCGGTGCGCGGCCCAGCGCGGTCACCCGCTCGCCGGTGCCTTCGACCAGTGCCGGCCCGTCGGCCAGGAAGAACGGGACGTCCGAGCCGAGCTCGCGGGCGACGGCCAGCCAGTCGTGCGGGGCCGCGCCCTCGATCGCCGACGACATCGCAGCCCGCAGGGCGGCGGCGGCGTCGCTCGAGCCGCCGCCCAGTCCGGCGCCGACCGGGATCCGTTTGCGCAGCGTCACGGCGACCGGCGCGCGGCCGAGCCCGATCCGGTCGAGCGCGCGCACGACGAGGTTGTCGGCCGGCGGCATCGGCGGCTCGCAGGCGAACGCGAACGCGGCGGCCGCGCTGAACTCCAGCTCGTCGGCGAGACCTACCGGCACCATCACGCTGCGCAGGTTGTGATAGCCGTCGTCGCGGCGCGCGAGAATCTCCAGCGTGAGATTGATCTTCGCGGGGGCCAGCACGCCGAGCCGTTCGAGGAGGCCGTCGCGGACGCCCCCGGGTAGAGGATGACGCGGTGGGACCGACCTTCGATGCGCAGCGGAACGAGTTCAGCGCCTACGTGCTGCGCGAGGAGCAAACGCCCTTCGGGCTGACGCTCGGCAACTTCAAGACGTTCGCCACGTCGACGCCCAAGGGCGGCATCCGCGGGCTGTGGGACGCCGATACCGATCAGATCATCTTCGGCGCGCACCAGATTGCCTACCGCACCGGCGACGAAGAGACGCTCTTCCCGCACCAGATCACGCGCGATTTCACCTTTCTTCCGTACGCGCAGATCGCCGAGTTCTCGATCGCGCGCGAGGTGCACGTTACCGAGGCGTTCTACGTTCCGCACGGGCCGCGCCACGACCGGGTCGTCTCGTTCGTCGTCGACGTGACGGTGCACAATGCGGCGCCCGTGCCGTCGCGCGTGCGCATCTTCCCGTGGGCGCTGCTGATCGGCCAGCGCTTCTACGGCGAGCCCGAGAAACAGGTGCGCGCGAGCACCGGCGACCGGTTCATCCGCTCGTTCGGGGAGCAGTCGGGCTGGGTCCGGTGGTGGGGCGGCTCGCGCGAGCCGCGCGCGGTCGTCGTGGCGCTGCGCGAGCAGACGCTGCTAAAAGGGATGATGGAAGGGACGCTCACCGGCGGTGAGCACCTGGGCGAGATCACACCGCACCTCGCCGAGTTCGCGTCGAGCCGGATCTTCGGCGCGTTCGAATACGAGGTGGAAGTCGCGCCGGGCGACCGAGAATCGCTGCGCATGGCCGTCGTCTTTCACAAGGACGGCGACGATCGCTCCAAGCCCGTGCTCGAGCAGCTGCTGCGCGACCCCGACGCACTGCCCGCGACCGAGCGGTACTACGCGAACAAGCTGGCCGACGCGCGCTTTCTGACGCCGTCGCCGCTGATCAACCGCGGCGTCGTGTGGGCCAAGACCAACATGCTGCGCGTGATCAAAGAGTATCCGCAGGGCTGGGGCTCGACCAACTCGCCGCCGTCGGACATCATGGTGTCGCGCGACACGTCGTGGTTCGTTCACGGCTACGACTACTTCTTGCCGCAGTTCTCGCGCGACGCGATCGAGCTGTTCAACCGCTTTCTGGAACCCTCCGGACAGGTGGTAGAGTACGTGCGCGGCGTCAACGGGTTCTCGACGTTCTACGACCTCAACATGAACGACGACACGCCGCTGCACATCATCGCGATCCTGCACCATTTCAACGCCACGCTCGACGAGGAGTGGCTGCGCAACGTCTTTCCGATCGTGACCAAGATCGCCGACTACATGCTGACCCAGCGCGACAAGGACGGGCTGTTGTTCTGCAAGGCCTCGGGCGTCGACATGTTCGGCATCACCTCGTGGCGCAACATCATCCCGTACTACACGCTCGACGGCGCGGTGACGGAGATCAACGCCGAAGCGTACTTCGCGCTCGAGGCGACCGCGCGGCTGGCCGCCATCGTCGACGACGGCGTCGCGTGGGAGAAGTACTCGCGTGAAGCGAGCGCGCTGAGAGACGCGATGCTGGCCAAGCTCTTCAACGCCGACACGTCGGCGTTCGTGCTCAACTACGACACCGACGGCAACTATCAGGACAACTTCACCGCCGACGAAGTGTTCCCGGTCCTGTTCGAGGTCGCCGAGCCGCTGGTCCGCAAGGCCATCCTGCGCCGGCTGATGGAGCCGGACTTCACCACGCCGGTCGGACTGCGCACGATCTCGACCGCCGACGCGTGGTACTTTCCGTCGCACGGCTTCGGGCTTTTGGGCGGGGTGTGGCCCGACCTCACGCTGTGGTTCGCGGTCGCGCTGGCGCGCAATGGCGCGCACCGCGAGGCGGTGCACTGGCTCGAGGTCATCTACGAGTCGATGGAAGCCGGCGCGTCGCGCAACACCGTGCCGGGACAGTTCGGCGAATGGTTCGACGGCGGCTCGCTGACCAACCGCGGGATGTACCTCTCGCCCTGGACCAGTGCGAAGTACTTGTGGGCGGTCGCCGAGACGGTCTGCGGCCTGGACGGCTACCGCACCAGCGGACGGCCCCACATCGCGCCGCTGTTGCCGGCCGACTGGGCCTGGAGCGCGGCGGTGCGCGTGCACTGGGGCGGGCGGCGGCACAGCTACGTGGTCGACGCGGAACGCAAGGTCATCGTCGGCGACATGGACTTCGCGTCGGCCGACGAGCCGTACCGGGTGTACTACGCTGGGCGCGACGTCTCCGACGAGATCCGGACTTCGCCGGTCGAGGTCGGCGCGGTCGCCTTCGAGGACCCCGACGGGGCGGTGCTGATCTATCTCTGCAACGACCGCGAACGGGCCCGCGAGGTGACGCTCGACTTTCGCGGCGAGACGCTGCGCCGGCGCGTCGAGGCCGGCCGGATGCTCGAGATTCGGCTCGGCGATCCGGTGCTGATCGACGCCATGCCGACGCACGAGGGACGAGAGGCGGCGGCTCCCGTTTGAGCCAAGCTGCGGCCCGTGCCGCCTCCCCGTCGCCCGGGACTGTCTCTGCTGCTGGTCGCGGGCGCGGTCGTGCTGCTCGTCTCGATCCTCATCGGCCAGAAGCTCGGCGACCGGGTCCTGCTGCAGACCGAACGCCGCATCCCGATCGCCGGGTCCGAGATCACCCCCGTCCCCGAAGCCGACACCTCCGACCGCGGCGAGCTGCGGAACTGGAAGCGCCTGCAGGTCATCTCGGTCGCGACCGATCCGGCCTTCCCGGATCCACGCGTCACCCGGCCGCCCCCGCCGCCCGCGCCGTCCCCGACGCACCGCCCGACGCCGATCCCCGAGGTCACCGCGCCGCCGCGCATCTACACCTCGCCGCCGCTGCCGATGCCGCTGGTCTCGCACGAGCCGAACGAGGTCGAGACCGAGCCGCCGACCCTGTCACCCGAAGAGCGGTCGAACGTGATCCCGTCGTACGCCACCCGGGCGCCGCAACCGCGCTGAAGGCAAGGTGTATCTATTGTCCGCATTGATGGAGGACCATTCGAGCAGGACAATGGGCGTATGAACGGACAGGCGAAAGGAACGGAGACCGTCAAGCGCGGCCTCGCGCAGATGCTCAAAGGCGGCGTCATCATGGACGTCGTGACCCCCGAGCACGCCAAGATCGCCGAGCAGGCCGGCGCGGTAGCCGTCATGGCGCTCGAGCGGATCCCGGCCGACATTCGCGCCGCCGGCGGAGTCGCCCGGATGAGCCATCCGGCGCTGATCGAGCGGATCATGAACGCGGTCACCATTCCGGTGATGGCCAAGGCCCGCATCGGGCACATCGGCGAGGCGCGCCAGCTGCAGGCGCTGGGCGTCGACTACATCGACGAGTCCGAGGTGCTCACCCCGGCCGACGATCTGTTCCACCTCGACAAGGCGCCGTACGCGGTGCCGTTCGTCTGCGGCGCGCGCGATCTGGGCGAAGCGCTGCGGCGCATCGCCGAAGGCGCGGCGATGATTCGCAGCAAGGGCGAAGCCGGTTCGGGCAACATCGTCGAGGCCGTGCGCCACATGCGCGCGATCCGCGACGGCATCGCGCAGCTGGCCTCCGCGCCGCGCGAAGAGCTCGTCGCGCGGGCGCGCGATCTCGGCGCTCCGCTGGAGCTCGTGCGCGAGGTCGCCGAAGCGAAGAAGCTGCCGGTCGTGCTGTTCTGCGCGGGCGGCGTCTCCACGCCGGCCGACGCCGCGCTCATGATGGAGCTCGGCGCCGAGGGCATCTTCGTCGGCAGCGGGATCTTCAAGTCGACCGACCCGGCCGCGTTCGCGCGCGCGATCGTCGACGCCACCACGCACTGGCAGGATGCGGACGTCGTGCTGCGCGCGCACAAGGCGATCCCCGAAGAGGCCAAGGCGATGGAAGGCCTCGACATCCGCCAGCTCGCCGAGCACGAGCTGCTCGCGACCCGCGGTAACTAGTGTTCGCGCAAAGTGCGCGAACACTCGCCGCATCCTGCGGCGAAGCCCGCGAGTCACGGTGGTTCTCCAGGCGTCCAGTTCACACGTGAAAGGCACGTAGCGGGGTGAGGGTAGGAGTTCTCGCGCTTCAGGGGGACGTGGTCGAGCACGTCGCTGCGCTGCGGCGCGCGGGCGCGGACACCGCCGAGGTGCGCACGCCGGCCGATCTGGCCGAAGTCGACGCGCTGGTCGTTCCCGGCGGCGAGTCGACCACCGTGATCCGGCTGATCGCGCGCTTCGGCCTGACCGCGCCGATCAAGGACCGCGTGCGCGACGGGATGCCGTTCTGGGGCACCTGCATGGGACTGATCGTGGCGGCGCACGACGTCGCCGGGCTCGAGCAAGAGACGCTCGACCTGCTCGACGTCACCGTGCGCCGCAACGCGTTCGGCCGCCAAATCGACTCGGCCGAGGTGCCGTTGCCGATTCCGGTGCTGGGCCCGGAGCCGTTTCCCGCCGTGTTCATTCGCGCGCCGTGGATCGAGCGCGCGGGTCCGGAGGTCGAAACGCTGGCCGAGCTCGACGGGCGCGGCGTGATGGTCCGCCAGGGCAACGTGCTCGGCACGTCGTTCCATCCCGAGCTCACCGGCGACGACCGGGTCCACGGATACTTTTTGGCGATGCTCCGGGCGCAGCTCGCGCCCACGAGGTAAACCGCGCCGGGCAACGCGAAGCAGCCGTCATGCGGACGGCGTCTGTTGCACGCCCCAGGCGGTGCAGGCCAAGTCAGTGGAACGGCTCGCTGAGTCCGGTTCCTCACGTCCCCACGTCAGCTCCGGAGCGAGGCATCAGAATGTCTCGCTTTTTGCATGGTGAGCGTTCGTGAACGACGTCCTCGTCCTGAACTTCACCTACGAAGCGCTCAACATCACGTCGTTCCAGCGCGCCGTGCGGCTGATCTTCTCCGGTAAGGCGGAGATCGTCCACCGTACGGAGTCGATCATCAAGTCGACCAGCTTCGAGATGAAGCTGCCGTCGATCATCCGGATGCTGTACTACATCAAGCGTCCGATGCAGAAGGTCGCGCTGACCAAGAAGAACGTGCTGCTGCGCGACGACTACACGTGCCAGTACTGCAACCTCAAGGGCGAGCGGATGATGACGGTCGACCATGTGCTGCCCAAGAGCAAAGGCGGCGCGTCGACCTGGGAGAATCTGGTGTGCGCCTGCATGAGGTGCAACAACCGCAAGAACAACCGCACACCCGAGCACGCCAACATGCACCTGCGGCGCAAGCCCAAAGCGCCCAAGTACATTCCGTGGATCCGCGTCAAGCGCAACACGCTGCCCGGCGAGTGGCACCAGTTTCTCTTCCTCTACAACGTCTCGATCGAAGACCGGGTCGGCTGAGCCGGCGGGGCTGAGCGCCGGGGGCGCTTTTCTGCTATAATCGCGCCCGTTGTGAATCCGGAGGACGAGTCGGAGCCCGTCGTCGCGCTCGACCAGACGCGCGCGCCGTACTTTCAGGTGCTGCTCGACTACGTCGACGCGGGCGTGATTCCGTTTCACACGCCCGGCCACAAGCAAGGGATCGGGATGGAGCGGGCGTTCCGCGACTTCGTCGGCGACAACGTGCTGGCGATCGACCTGACCCAGATCCGCGGCCTGGACGACCTGCTGCAGCCCGAAGGACCGCTGGTCGACGCGCAGGAGCTGGCTGCCGAGTGCTATGGCGCGGAGCAGTCGTTCTTCCTGATCAACGGGTCGACCAGCGGCAACCAGTGCATGATGATGGCCGCGCTCAACCCGGGCGACAAGCTGGCGCTGCCGCGCAACTCGCACAAGAGCGCGATGGGCGGCCTCATCATGTCGGGTGCGACGCCGGTGTGGATGCAGCCCGAGGTCGACGAGGCGCTGCACATGGACCACACGGTCACGCCGGCCGAGGTGCGCGCCACGCTCGAGCGCGAGCCCGACGTCAAGGCGATCTACATCGTCTCGCCGACCTACTACGGCGTCGCCGCCGATCTCGTCGCGATCGCCGACATCGCGCACCAGCACGACATCCCGCTGCTGGTCGACGAGGCCTGGGGTCCGCACTTCCACTTCCATCCGGCGCTGCCGCTGTCCGCGATGCAAGCCGGCGCCGACATGTGCATCAACTCGACGCACAAGATGCTCGGCTCCATGTCGCAGACCGCGATGCTGCACGTGCAGGGGAACCGCATCAGGCTCGACCGTCTCAAGGCCGTCTACAAGCTGTTCTTGTCGACCTCGCCGAATCTGGTGCTCGTCGCGTCGCTCGACGTCGCGCGGCGGCAGATGGCGCTCGAAGGCCCCGCGCTCTTGTCGCGCACGATGGAGATCGCCAACGACGCGCGCCGCCGGCTCAACGAGATCCCGAAAGTCTACTGCTTCGGCGAGGAGCTCGAAGGCCGGCCGGGCGTGTTCGACCTCGACCCGTTGAAGATCACCGTCACCGTCAAGGATCTCGGCTACACCGGCTACGAGGCCGAAGAGATCTTGCGCCGGCGCTACAACGTGCAAGTCGAGCTGGCCGACCTGTTCAACGTCGTCGCGCTCTACACGATCGGCACCACGACCGAAGCGTCCGACGCGCTGGTCTACGGCGTGCAGGAGCTGGCGCGCGAGGATCGTCCGGTCGATATCTTCTCGCCGTCGGGCGTGCTCGACCGGCGGCTCAAGACCGGCACCTACAAGCTGCCCGCCATCCCGCCGATTCGGCTGGTCCCGCGCGACGCGTTCTTGGCCGACACCGAGTTCGTGCCGTTCAAGCAATCCGCGCGGCGCATCTGCGCCGAGGTGATCACGCCCTATCCGCCCGGCATTCCCGTCCTGTCGCCGGGCGAAGAGATCACGCCCGAGATCATCGACTACCTGAGCCTGGAAAAAAAGGCCGGCGTTCGCATGCAAGGCCCGTACGACGACGACCTCAAGTTCATCCGCGTCGTGCGCTAGCGGCCGTGAACCTAATTGTGAGGTTAACACCGTGAGCGATGCGAGTACATTTCAAGCTGTCGTCGAGAGGTATCTAAAGGGGCAATGTGGAGAACTCGTCGATAGCAGGCTGAACTACAACACGCTAGCCGTTCAGGTCCGCATAGGCTACGGTAATGCGTCCCGCCTTGCTCGCTTTACCACCGGTTTCTATAGTGAGATTCCCAATGATGAGGAGCAAATACTCCGCGTCTTGGAGGCGCGCGATGTCTACAAAAGAATCCTCGCGCTCGCGAACCCGATTCGCAACTGATCGTTTTCCAAAGCTCGGGGGAAGCTTTGGAGCCACGGCCTTAGTCGGCCGGTACCCGAACGGGTGATGCGCGTGCTTTGATCCCGGCGTAGCATCGAGGCATGGAAACACAGACGAGCGCGCTCGCTTCGCTGTCCGACGAGATTGCGGCGACGGTCGAACGGGTCGCGGCGAGCGTGGTGGCGGTCGAAGGGCGGTCGCGGATCGGGTCGAGCGGGTTCTTCGTTCGGTCGGATCTGGTACTGACGGCGGATCATGCGCTCGAGAGCGACGAGATCGAGATCGTGCGCGCCGACGGCAAAGAGGAACGGGTGACGATCGCGGGACGCGATCCTTCGACCGACCTCGCGCTGCTGCGCACCGCGAGTGTGGGCCCGACGCTCGAGTTTTCCGCGACGGTTCCGCGGGTCGGAGCGATCGCGCTGGCGGTCGCGCGCGACGACGACGGCGACGTGGCGGCGACGATGGGCGTGATCAGCGCGGTCGGCGGCGCGTGGCAAACCTGGCAGGGCGGCGAGATCGACCGCTTCGTGCGCGCCGACCTGTCGTTCTATCCGCGCTTTTCCGGCAGCCCGCTGCTCGACGTCGGCGGACAGGTCGTCGGCCTCAACACCGGCGGCCTGTCGCGCCGCCAGGCGATCACCGTTCCCGCGGCGACGATCCAGCGCGTCGTCGAGACGCTGCTGACACGCGGCGGACGCATTCCGCGCGGCTACCTCGGCGTCGCGCTGCAGCAGGTCGCCGGCGGCGCGATCGTGCTGGGCGTCGAGTCCAACAGCCCGGCCGATGCCGGCGGCATCATCGTCGGCGACATCATCACCGCGATCGGCGGTGAAACGGTAGCCGACGTGCAGGACGTGCACGCGCGGCTCGGCAGCGGAACGGTCGGCGTGCGGTTGCGAATCGACGTGTTGCGCGGCGGCGCACCGAAGCAACTGGACGTCGTCGTCGGCGAGCGCGCGGAGTAACGCGATGAGCGTCATGCAGGGCGCGGAGATCGAACGCGATCTCGAGCGGCTGGCCGAAACGCTGCGCGCGAGCACCGTCGCGGTGCGGCTGCGCGGCGACGGCGCCGGGTCGGGCGTGATCTGGAACGCCGACGGCGCGATCGTGACCAACGCGCACGTCGCCAGCCGGACCGAGGCCGAGATCGTGCTCAGCGACGGGCGCAGCTTCGCCGGGCGGGTCGAACGGCGCGATGCGCGCCGCGACTTGGCGCTGATCCGCATCGACGCGCGCGGTTTGCCGGCGGCAACCGTCCGCGACCCGGCGGAGGTTCGGGTCGGCGAAGTGCTCGTCGCAGTCGGACATCCGCTCGGCATCCCCAACGCGCTGACGATGGGAATCGCGCATGCCGCGGTCGGCGACGGCTCGCGGCGCTTCGTGCAGGCCGATCTGCGGTTGGCGCCCGGCAACTCCGGCGGGCCGCTGGCCGACGTGCGCGGCCGCGTGGTCGGGATCAACAGCATGGTGGTGGCCGGCGGGCTCGCGCTGGCCGTTCCCTCCGACGACGTGCAGCGCTTCGTCGGCGCTGCGAGCGCGCCGGCCCGACTCGGCGTGCACCTGGCGCCGGTTCGGCTGCGCGACGGCCGTACTGCACTGCTGGCCGTCGCTATCGAGCCCGGCAGCCGAGCCGAACGGGCCGGACTGATCGTCGGCGACGTTCTGCTGGCAGATGACGCCGACCGGTTGCGCTACGCCCGCGCGCTCGACGTCGTTCGCGGCGGCACGGCGATCGTCGTGCCGATACCGACCGACACGGAGCACGAGCGCGCCGCCTGATCGTGCGCGCGTAGCGATCGAAGCCGACGCGAGCGCGCGCGAGCGAATCGAACGGGTCCTCGGCGACGGCGTCGAGGTCACCGCGCGCGAGCTCGCCGACGTCGTGCTGCTCGACGTGCCCAGCGCGCGCGAAGCGTCGGCGGCGATCGCGCGCGGATTCGCCGAGCCGACGATCGTGCTGGTCGACGATCCCAACGCGGACCTGACGTTCGCCGCATTGCGGGCCGGCGCCGCCGCGGTGCTGGCGCGACAAAGTGACGCGCACGAGCTCTCGGCGGCGGTCGAAGCGGTGCGAGCCGGACTGATCGTGCTCGATGCCTCGGCGCGCGACACTCTCGTCCCGGCCGCGACCGTGTCGGCGGCTGCGTCGCGCGCCGAAGCGCTGACCGATCGCGAGCACGAGGTTCTCGCGATGCTCGCCAACGGCTGGTCGAACCACCGCATCGCCGCGCGCCTGGCGATCAGCGACAACACCGTCAAGGCGCACGTCGCCGCCATTCTGGCCAAGCTCGGCGCGACGACCCGCACCGAAGCCGTCACCCTCGGCATCCGCCTCGGCCTGGTCATGCTCTAGGCCGCACGCCGAGGCACAGGGCGTGCTTTCGAGCGATCTGCCGATACCGTGTGTATGATCGTTCGGCGTGGGGTCGCTGTCGTGGCTCTCATCGGTCTTCCGGCGCTCGCCGCGTGCGTTGCCTTCGCAAGCATGCTTCCCGGCGACGAGCTCGTTCTGCGACCCGGCGACACGCTCGTCGCGCGTACGCCGAAAGGGATGTTTCGCGTCGACGCGTTGTCCGAAACGAAGCGCCGCTACGCGTGGCCGAACGTCGATCGCACGGTCACGCTGGGGGGCAGAGCCCGTCCGTGGTACGGCGCGCAGGGCGCGTACGTGGCGGCCGATTTCTTCAACGACACGAACGCCGACGAGAACTCCTACGACTTCGCGTCGGAGCGCACGCTCGATTACTACTTGCAGGCGTTCCCGCCGACCGCATACGCAAGCGACGGAACGACCGTGAGTTTCGGAACCGCACCGAACGGTTCGAACAGTGTCACCGTCGAAAAGCTCTGCGTCGATCATCGTCCCCCGATCGCGCTGCGTGCGTCGGCCGGCAGTTCCTTCAGCTGGACGCACGCGGCTTCGCCCGTGGGCGGGATCGCGTCGTACGACTGCGCTCGAACGATCCTCGACCCGGTCGAACTCGACGCAGCGGTGCTGCGGGAAGACCTCGACAACTTCCGTCAGAGCCTTTTCATGAATAGCCAGCCGGGCGAGGGATGCGAGCTCGTCACGGGTTCGGCTTCGTCGGAACCGCCGGCGCTCGCGATCGCGCAAACGGTCGCTTTCCGGTCGGGCGCGTCGTTCTTGCTGCACAACGTCAACGGATCGCTGCAGATCGAGGCGACGTCGGCAACGAGACGGGTGGTACACTGGCACAATTCGCACACCGGCGTCGTACCGTTCGATCTCGATACCGAGCCACGCGAGATGACCTTCGAGCTGGGCGGCGGCGTAATGGAAGCCGGCGACGCCGGCTCCGACGCGTGCCGCCGCGTCTCCGGCACGTCTCCATACACCGTCACGTACGACGAAGGAGCGCTCGACTTCGCGACGGTCGACGACTTTCGCGCGTGGATGAAATGGGGCAACCACACGAGGCTCTACCTCGACGACCGGTACGGTAGCGCCGGCGTGCTTGCCGGGTTTCGCGTCGGTCACGCGTACAACGGAGGTCCCTTGCTGGCAGTCGAC
>Ga0302324_100010847_pt1 | contig 18785 bp, 19 predicted proteins | sample Palsa_T0_1_FD_201949 | JGI IMG/M metagenome (GOLD analysis project Ga0302324, IMG submission 201949) | Peat permafrost microbial communities from Stordalen Mire near Abisko, Sweden - Palsa_T0_1 | ecosystem: Environmental > Terrestrial > Soil > Palsa > Peat permafrost | place: Sweden: Abisko...
ACGTCGCCGGTGAGCGGCAAATTCAGCCCACGGCAGCGCGAGATTTATGAAATTGTTCTGGGCGCGCAAAATGCCGCGATCGCCGCGGCCAAGCCGGGCATCCGGTTGTCCGGCCCCACCAACAGCCTGACCAAGATCGCCAAGGATTATATGGATGCGCACGGCAAGGACCAGCACGGTGAACCGCTCGGGAAATATTTCATTCACGGCATCGGCCACCAGGTGGGCTTGCAGGTTCACGATGCCGTGGTCGACGGCCCGCTCGAAGCGGGCATGGTGGTTACCATCGAGCCGGGCATTTATATTCCGGAAGAGAACATCGGCGTGCGCATTGAAGACGTGATACTGGTGACGGAGAACGGCGCTAAGCTTCTCAGCGCGGCGCTACCCAGGGAGCCCGACGAGATTGAAAAGGCCGTGGCTAAGTAAGCGGACGTTGGGCTACGCCGGGATTGTGGCGGCCAGCCTGTTGATCGCGATCGTCAGCGGCTGGACCAGGCTGGCCACGCAAATGGACGAATCCGCGTACGATTGGATGTTCCGCCTTTTTCCGCCCTCAGCTACAAAACCGCAGTGTATCATTCTGGCCATTGACGACGCTACTTACGGCGCGATGGGCGGCGTTCGGGAAGACCGAACCATATTGGCCACCGGTCTGCAACTGATAGCCCCGGCCCATCCTAAGGTGGTTGCCATCGACATGGTGCTGGCGGATAAAACAATTTCAGCCGAGGATGATCCGCTGGAGCGCGCGCTTGCAGCCAGCCAGAATCTGGTGCTGGTGGCGCATCTCGCGGACCAGCGCTGGGAGCATCCTCTGCCGCGGTTTGCGCGCTGGGCGGCTGCCGTGGGACACGACAAAGCCGATGAACTCTCGCACGATGGGGTAACCCGCCAGATTCCGCTCGAGCAGCGCACGCCCGGTGAAAGGCATTGGGCTCTGGCGCTGGAAGCTTTTAGGCTGGCGAAAGGAAAGCGGCTACTCGAAACTCCCGAAGACGTACAAATCGGCGACGAGATCATTCCCGCGGCGCGAACAAACGAGGGAAACCGTCCGCTCCGGGTTCTGTACTCTCCGGACGCGATTCCGGAAATTTCAATCGAAGAACTGAAGGATAAGCCGGAGCTGGCAGCGCGCTTTACCGGCCAGACGGTTTTTGTGGGCGTGACTTCCGACACCGCCACATACGATCGCGTGGCCACTCCTTATCGGAGAGGCCGCATACCGGGTGTTGAGGTGCATGCCCAGCTCTTTGAAACGTTGGAGCGCGGAAAATTCCTGATCAATGCCTCGGATTTGTCACTGGTTGTCTTCTGCCTGCTGGTGGGAATTCTGGCAGCCTTGATCTTTATGCTGCTCAATGGATGGCCGGCGTACTTGACGGCCGGAGCATTACTAATCGCCGCGCACGCCACACCCTTCCTGTTTTTTCGCGAGGGCATCGTGTTTCCCTATCTCGCGCCCATGGCATCCGCCTGGCTGACGGTTGCCGCCGCCGCCAGCTACCAGCACTTCGTAGTGCGCCGGGCGTTGCGCACCTCTGAGACTGAGCGGAAGCGCTACCAGCAAGCCATCCATTTCGTCACGCATGAGATGCGCACGCCGCTCACCGCGATCCAAGGATCGAGCGAGCTGATGGGCCGCTACAACCTCAGCGAGGAAAAGCGCAAACAGATGACGGACATGATCAATCAGGAATCCAAGCGCCTGGCGCGCATGATTCAGACGTTCCTGGATGTGGAGCGGCTTTCCGACGGCCAGATGGAACTGAAACACGAACAATTCACCGCGAAGGATCTGGTGGAAGCCTGCCTGGATCGGGCGCGGCCACTGGGCGAGCGCAAGGATATCCGCATCACCACCGGAGAACTTGCGGGTGTCCTGGAAGGCGACCGGGAACTGATGGAATACGCCATCTACAACCTGATGACAAACGCGGTGAAATACTCGGGCCCGGGCACAGAAGTGACGGTTCGATGCCTCAGCGAAAGCGATCGTGTACGTCTTTCCGTACAGGACCAGGGAATTGGCATGGACGCCAAAGAATTACGCCAGATTTTTCAGAAATTCTATCGGACTAAACGCGCCGAAGCTTCCGGCGAAAAGGGCACGGGCATCGGACTTTCCATCGTGGAGCAGATCGTCCAGCATCACGGTGGAAAAATGGAAGTGACCAGCCAGCCCGGACGGGGGTCGTGTTTCACGGTAGTTTTGCCGGCCCACTCGCGTGCGTCGCAGTCACCCACTGTGTCAGTGTAGAAGAAGGTGGTGGGGGGTGGGTTGTAGGTGGTGGGAAAACCAAAAATGCAACGCCTGTTAGTGGTGGAAGACGACAATTCCGTAAGAAGCACTATTACAACATTCCTGGAACTTGAGGGTTACGCGGTGGACGCCGTCTCGTCCACGCGCGAAGCCATGGAACGTTTGCGGAACGATGCTTATCCAATTGTGATTACGGATATTTATCTGGACGAGCGCACGGGTTTGGACGTGCTGGCCACCGCGCGCGAGAAAAATCCCAAATGCGCGGTCATATTAATGACGGCGCGCGGCACCATCGAGACTGTGATGAAAGCCACTCAGGGCGGCGCGTTCGATTACATCGCCAAGCCATTTGAGTTGGACCGCATGCTGGACACGGTGAAACGCGCGGAGGCTTCCATCAGCGAGCATGAAGAGGAGAAAGAATCCGAAGTAGACGATTTACCGGACAGCGAGATGATCGGCAGCTCGGCGAAGATGATCGAGATTTATAAGATGATCTCGCTGGTGGCGCCCACCAACGCGACGGTTTTGATCGAGGGCGAAACCGGCACCGGCAAGGAAATGATCGCGCGCATGGTTCACAACAACAGCTCGCGCGCCACACAGCCGTTCGTTCCGGTGGATTGCGGATCCATCGCGCCGTCGTTAATCGAAAGTGAACTGTTCGGCGCGCTCAAAGGCGCATACACCGGCGCAGATCGCGACCGTATGGGCGTTTTCGAAGCTGCCAATAACGGCACGGTTTTCCTGGATGAGATCGGCGATCTGGAACTTGGGTTTCAGCTCAACCTGCTGCGCTTCCTGCAGGAGAAAGAAATCCGGCCGCTGGGTTCGGCGCGCGGCAAGAAGGTTGATGTGCGCGTAATCGCGGCCACCAATCGCGATTTGCAGAAAATGGTGGAAGAAGGCAAATTTCGCGAAGACCTGTGGTACCGGTTGAATGTGGTCCGCGTGCTGCTGCCGCCGCTGGTGGAACGGCGGGGCGATGTTCCGCTGCTGGCGCATTATTTTCTCAACCGCTACAACGACCGTTACAAGCAACAAGCCAAGCTGACGGAATCCGGTCTCAAAGTTCTTGAGAACTACAGTTGGCCGGGCAATGTCCGCCAACTGCAGCACATGCTGGAGCGGCTGACAATTCTCGCGCCTCACGGAAAAATCGACGACGCGGCGGTGCGGGATGCCATCGAGCTTACCGAGCCGCGGGACAACGCCAGCGACACTTTGGCAGATACGGAAACTGATCAGATCCGCCGGGTTCTGACGGCCACAGGAGGCAACAAGAGCCGCGCCGCGAAGATCCTGGGTATCGAGCGAAAGACACTGTATCGAAAATTAGACCGGATGGGATTGTAACGCGGGCAATCTTCAGCGCACTACACGCGGGCTCAAAGCCGGCGGCAGCCAGGATTGGCTGCCCCACTAGTTCAAGGTTCCTAGCGCGTGCATTACGGCTTTCACTTTTCGCGGATAATCGGGAAGCGGGTTGTACGTACTTAACTTGTTATCCAGATTTTTGTCTTTGTACATTTTTGAAGTCGCCAGTTGCGCTGCCACGAAATGAATTCCCTCTCGTACTGAGGTGAAGCTTTCACGGCAGGAGTCCCATCCGAAAACGTTGTTGTTCCTATAATCCTTGCCGCCGCTGGATTCGATCATCGAGATGCTGGGAAGCAGACGCCAATCCAGGTCGTTTTGATCCGCGGCCGTCAAAAAGTCGGCCGCTGCCTCACGCAACGGGCAATCCCGCTGACCGAAAAATTCCTGCAGACGAACCAACCTGGGGTCGTGATCCAAAATCGCCTTTGGTATCTCGTGGCTCATACCCACCACTGCCGGCCAACCCAATAATCCGCCAACCAATAGAGCTGTTCTCATGGATTCTCCTGGTGTTACTTGATTTTCTGGAAGATCTGTTTTTCGAAGCTAACGCTCGAAATCGTGGAAGTTGTTGAAAATTAGGACATTACTCGGATAGTAGGAATTAACATTGTAGAATCAACAACTTAGAAGCGGCAACGGATCTGCTCCGGACACGCACAGTATAGCACGGGCCGGATCAGGAATTGGTGCGGTGGTGTCGATACCCACCCCCAACCAGCCCCAAATCCAACACTGCGGCAATCAGCAGCCACAGAACGTTGGTTCCTTCGATGGGCATTCCTTGATGAAACATCCACGCATAAACCAGCGTGGTGAGCGGCAAAAAAATGAATCCAAGGACCAGCAGTAGAAGATTGTGACTGTAGGGAGCGGAAAGATAGGTGGAAAGGAAAAACAGCAGCGCCAACACCAGCCGCGGCGAAAGCAGAACAAGGATGAGCAGGCAACAAGGCACGGATATTTTATGATACCGCCAAGCCATAAGACGCCGCTGCCCGGCCATTGTTTCAAAGTTCGGCGCCATGCCATCCTGAAGGGATGCAAGGGTCCCTTACTTTCACAATCGCGTTGGCAGCGCTGCTCTCGGCGGCGGAAGCGCCTTACCGGACGGAGGTTGACGAGTGGCGTCAGCGACAGGAGCAAGAATTGAAGGCGGACGGCGGCTGGTTGAGCGTAACGGGTTTGTTCTGGCTCAAGGAAGGTGTGAATAGCGCAGGCTCGGCTGCGTCGAACGGAATAGTTCTTCCGCGCGGGCCGGCTCAACTTGGCGCATTCGATTTCCGCGATGGGCAAATCACATTTCGACCAGCCCCCGGAGCCGCGGTGAGCTTGAACGGAAAGGCCGCCGCCGCGGCTTCGAGGTTGAAAACCGATACCGGGGGTAAGCCCGATCAGATTGGACTGGACGGGCTCACGCTGTTCGTGATCCATCGCGGCGATCGCTACGGCATCCGGCTGAAAGACATGGATAGCAAATTACGCAAGGACTTCGCCGGCCGCCACTGGTTCCCCGTGCAGCCAGCCTATCGGGTAACGGCGAAGTTCGTGGCCTATGATCCTCCGAAGCTGATAGCGGTTCCGAACGTTCTGGGCGAGACCAGCCAGATGCCGAGTCCCGGCTACGTACAGTTCTCGCTCGGCGGACAATTGCTGCGCTTGGATCCGGTGGTGGAAGAAGACAGTCTCTTTTTCATCTTCCACGATGCAACGAGCGGCAAGGGAACTTATCCCCCGGGCCGGTTTCTGCACGCTGACTTTGCGAAAGACGGTAAAGTGACTTTGGACTTCAACAAGGCCTACAACCCGCCTTGCGCCTTCACGCCCTACGCCACCTGCCCGCTCCCGCCGAAGCAAAACCGGCTGCCGGTGAGCATTGAAGCAGGCGAAAAGTTCTCAGGTTCGCCGAATCACTAATTACTTGGTCAGGTAATTTCGATGGATCCAAACTTCATGCTGCGCTCGGTCGCGGGTTTCGAACAGCACGTTCTGGGCGGTTTCCCTCACCACCACTTCGGTGCGATCGGTTAAGTTAGTGGCCTTGCCTCTTCCCGATTCGGCGTCAGCCAGCGAGGTTTTCACCGTACTTGCCGTCACCGCCTGGAACTTTCTGCCTGCCTGGTATGTGGTCACAGCTTCGACCGAGCTCGCGCGCAGCAGCTTCATCCAAAGTTTGGCGAACAAATCGTGTGAGGCATACACGTCGGCGCTGTTCAACTTGCCATCGATCGCAAACGCGTAACCGATGACATCGCTCTTGCCTTTCACGATGCCCGCCAGGTCTTCCAGGAACCCATCGATGGACCGCTGCACGGCGGGCGCTTCCAGGGTCATGGCGAAACTGGTGGGCGACGGCGTGGCGCGAACATCGGTGCGCAGGCTGCTGCTAAGCTGCGCTTGCGCCTGCGCCACTTGATTCCAGACTTCGCGTTGGTCCTGTTGCATCTTCACCGCCAGCTTAAGCTTCTTGGAGGCGATGGCCTGATGGGCTTCGCCGAAGGTTCTCTCGTCTTCGCTGCCGCGCCGGGTCCAGCGCCCGTGTTCCACGCAGAACGAATTCAGACTCACTTTGCCGGATTTGGACGGCAGAATGAGATCATCTTTCAGCGTGCGGTCCTGCGCGCCGCCTTTGACAATGTCGCCGGATTCGATGAACACGTCTTCGCTCGAGACGTTCTCCACCGCCAGCTCGTTGACGTTGCGGGTTTCATACACCACCACTTTGCGCTGATCGATGGCTTCGTCCAGCGTGAGTAAGGCTTTGGTGGATTGGTCGGCACCGTGAATCAGAAATATCGTGAGATTGTCGTGTGTGTAGGGGCCGGACAGGCGGGTTTGCGCGAAACAGATCGCGGCGCCGGCCAGCGCGAGCACAGCTCCGGTAAGCATTCGTTGCATGAGTCTCCTTTGGACGTCAGGCGCGATGGGCCCGATGGTCTTCACCCAACGAATGCCGCGGCTGCGGAAATTCTTTCAGACGAATGTTGGCAGGCGGAAGCGCCTGCCTCACTACAACCCGTGCTTGGCCAGGAACTCAACCAAATCCACCACCCGCATCGAGTATCCCCACTCGTTGTCGTACCAAGCCAGCACCTTTGCCAGGTTTCCCGCGAGCACTTTGGTCATGAGCGAATCCACGATGGAACTCGCTGGATTATGCAGCATGTCGGTAGAGACTACCGGATCGGATGTGTACGCAAGAATGCCCAGCATCGGCCCGTTGGCGGCATCCTGCAACGCCTGGTTCACCTCTTCGGTGGTGGTGTTCCTGGATAGCACGGCGACCAAATCCACCACGGAAACATCCGGCGTCGGCACGCGCATGGAGAAACCGTCCAGCTTGCCCTTCATCTCCGGCATGACCAGCGCCATGGCCTTGGCGGCGCCGGTGGTGGTGGGGATCATATTCAAGGCGGCGGCGCGCGCGCGGCGCAGATCCTTGTGCGGAAAGTCGAGCACGTTCTGGTCGTTGGTGTAGCTGTGGATCGTGGTCATCGAGCCCTTCTCGATGCCGAACTTCTCATGCAGCACCTTTACTACCGGGGCGAGACAATTGGTTGTGCAGGATGCGTTTGAAATCACGTTGTGCTTGGCCGGGTCGTACATATTGTCGTTCACGCCCAGCACGATGGTAACGTCTTCATTGGTGGCGGGCGCCGAAATCACTACTTTTTTCACGCTCCCGCGCAAATGTTTTGCGGCGTCTTTCTTATCTGTGAACCTTCCGGTGGATTCGATGACCACTTGCGCGCCGAGAGAGCTCCAGTCGAGTTCGGCGGGATCTTTGACGGCAAAAATCTTGATGCGCTTCCCGTTAACGACGATCGTATCGCCGTCCACTTTCACTTCGCCGTGGAGGGTGCCGAGAGTCGAGTCATATTTCAAAAGATGCGCCAGCGTCTTGGTGTCGGTAAGATCGTTGGCTGCGACAAAGTCAATATTCGGGTTTTCGAGCGCCGCACGAAACACGTTGCGGCCGATGCGTCCGAATCCGTTGATAGCTACTTTTATGGGCATACAGCTATAGCTTAATCGTTTCTCGTTTCTCGTTTCTCGTTTCTCGTTTCTCGTTGTGCGGGGTGCCTGCTACTTCACCGGCAAGGACGGCGCGGTGGAACCACCGACATCAGCGTAGGCTTCCTTGATCTTGATCACTTTGCTATTGGCGAACGTAACGAAAGTAATCTTGCCGGGAGGATCGCCGTAAACCCAATCCTCGGTTTCGGTGCCGTCCTTATCCACACTGCGTTCTTTGTGGCGCGGTTTTCCCAGGGCCATCACCACCATTTCGCGATCCATGCCCTCAATCGCTTTGTTCGCTTTGATGGCATTCTGAATCGGCTCCGGCAGCTTCTCCACATAGTTTTCGGTGGCGGTTTCTTTCTCGAAATCCAGCACGGGCGCCAGCATCTTTTTGATGTCTGCCGCTTTCACGGGAGGAATGGGCTGGTTGAATCGCAGCGCGATGTTGGTGCCTCCGGCAGCATTCGAATTCTGCCCGGTGGAGATGGGTCTGGTGCTGTTCCCCATGCCGACCTGGATGTGATCCTTCCAGCTTCCTCCTTTGCCCTTCATCCCGCCGTTAATCTCGAACAGGATTTTGTCGCCCTCAATGGTCAACTTCGTGATTTGCACCAGATCGCCCACGCGGGCAGCGGGCCCGAACTTCTGGTTGGCTTCGTTCCATTTTTGTTTGTCCCAGGTGCCGTTGCTCTCGAAGGGCAGCGGATCTTTCGAGCGTGGAAGAGCCGATTTCACCGTGGCGTATTCAGACAGCAAGCCGCGCAGGATCTCGATGCGGTCGTCTTCGGTGAGTTTTTTGTCGGCAGCGGAAGCCACGAGGCAAAACGCAGAAGGCAGCAGGCAAGCTGCGGAAAACCTAGCTTTCATGGCGCCTCCCGCAGCAGGAATGCGTCCTGGTGTTGGATGGGAGCCTTCTGCAAATAGAAGAAGAGGGCCACCACAACCAAACTCGTGAGCCAACCGCCTTCGGGGCCATACTCGCCTCCGCTCCAGGGTTCGCCAATTTTCCAATGCAGGACGTACCCGGTAACTCCCATTGTAAACCCGCTGAGGTTGGCACCCAAAAGAGGCAAAATCCAATTCCATCCGAAGTGCAGACCCACGGGGAGCCACAGGTCGCCGCTGAGGATGAAGGCGTAGCCGAGAACGATTCCCCACAGAACCGTGTTGAACAGCGCCAGCCAGGTGAAATGCAGGTTTTGGCTATGCGCGAGGCCGAACAGGACCCCCATCGGAAGTATGGTGGCGAAGGGACCGATGGCCTTCACCAGCACCTGAAAGCCGTAGCCTCGAAACAACATTTCTTCGCCCACGGATCCGAACAGCAAAATGATGGAAACCAACAGCAGGCTGGGCCATTGAAAGTGCGATTCCTTGGCCGGTTCGAGGTCGGCGACGCGCACCAGGACCGGTCCTAATAGAACCAGCAGGCCGGCTGCGAAGCCGCCCAACATGCCCAATGCGAGATTCCGGCGCGAGGCAGGGGTCCATCCGAGGCCGATATCGGCGAGTTGTCCGCGCTCATAGATTCTGAGGACGATGGCGTTGGCCACGCCTGCCGCCGCGAACGTGCTGAGCGCCGCAATCACGAAAGGCGAACCGACCCAAATCATGGCCCAGGGAAAAATGTAGTACCCGAGAATCGCGATGAGAGCGAAGACGCCGACGCGCAGCAATACGCCCAGATTCTTGCTTTGTTGAGTGGGAGCGACGGGCAGCAATCCTTCATGTTAGTTGAAAGGCAAGGTGAGCAACGGTCGCGGAACGGAGAAAGCATGGGCTTACGGCCCACCAAAAGTGATGATGAAGACGCTTGAAATACCAAATCACCGGTCGCTTACGCTCGCGGCTCGGAATGAGGTTCCACCTGGCCGAGCCGCGACCGTGAGGGAGTCGGTGCCGTTGTTTTTCAATCACGGACTGTTGTGTTCAACGGAGCGTGTGAATACACCGGGACCACATGATCGTGGTAGCGCTTCCTGGCGGTCGCGGTTCGGTTACGTGAACAGAGAGATACCCGCGACGCCAGCCGCGCCGGCTTCGATGCACCTCGGCGCATTCGCAATCGTAACTCCGCCCAGTGCGTAGACCGGCAGCCGGACGCTGGCCGTGGCAATCCGCAGCGCTTCAAGACCGATGGGCGCCACGCTCTTAGTAGCGCTCTCGAAAACCGGACCGTACACGGCGAAGTCGGCACCCTCATCTTCGGCCGCTCTTAGCTCTTCGATGGTGTGGCAGGACACGGCGATCAGAAAATCAGGCGGCGTAATTCCGCGGATGGCGCTGGGCGCGATGGATCCAGCGGGTAGATGGACGCCCTGGGCGCCGCACGCGAGCGCGACATCGGTGCGCGTATTCACCAAAATCCGCGCGTCTTCCCGAAGTTCCACGGCGCCTCGCACCAAGTCCAGCAAAGCCCGCGCCGAAAGCTGCTTGGCGCGAATTTGAATCATCTCCACGCCGCCGCGCGCCGCATGGGCTGCCACTTCCAACGAGTCAGTGATGCAGTACCGCTTCATAAAATCCGCAGGCCGCTCAAGGGAAACTCCACCACCCAATCTTTGACGCTCCGACATTTCTCAAACGCGGCCCGAGGCATCTCTACAGCGAGTTCGTCGGCGAATTCCAGACGAACGCGTTCCAGCCTGTTCACCACGCGCTTGAGTGTGGCCGGTATCTGGTTCGTTCCAAGAGGGCCATCCTTGGGTAACACCGTGAGCGCTTCCGGGCGGATGCAAAGCCACACATGATCGCCAATCAGCCGCCCCGGGAAATAAGGACCGGTCAATTCGAAATCCTGGTAGCGCAAACGGCTCACGTTTCGCCCTGGATCCAGCCCCTGGATTTCCACCGGCAGCAGGTTATAGATTCCCAACAGCCGGGCTACGTCGATATTGGCCGGGTGATCGAGGATTTTGCGCGGCGTTCCGCTCTGCACTAGACGGCCTTCCCGGATCACCAGCATTTCGTCACCGAGCTCGAGGCTTTCCTCAAAATCGTGGGTAACCAAGAGCGCGGGTATCTGGAATTCGTCGCGCACCTGGCGCAGCGTGGCGTACAGGCCGGCGCGCAGCGGCGCGTCCAAACCTCGAGCCGGCTCGTCCAACAAAAGCAAACGAGGCGCCCCGATGAGCGCCCGGGCAATGGAGCAGCGCTGTTTCTGACCGCCCGATAGTTCATAGGGATGGCGCCCGGAGACTTCCGCGAGCTGGAATTTCTCCAGCATCCCGGTTACTTTACGGCGCCGTTCCAGGCGCGGGACGCGGTGCACGGCGAACTCCAGGTTTTGGCGCAGCGTCATGTGTGGAAAGAGGGCATAGTTTTGACACACGTAGCCGCAATGCCGGGCGCGCGCGGGTATGTGTACCCCCGCGGCGCCGTCAAAAAGGATCTCATCGTCCAACAGGATGCGGCCTTCGTCGGGGCGAACGAATCCTGCGATGGAATCCAGCGTCAAGGTTTTGCCCGCGCCGCTCGGACCGAAAAGCACCGTGATGCCGGCGTCCGCCTTAAAATCCACGTCGAGCGAAAAAGCCGCGGAGTCCGCGCCCGACGCAAATTGCTTGCGTATGCGCGCCTGGATCATAGCGCGGTTTGGCGCGGACCGTAAGGGCTGGACGTAAGCCGGTTGGCGAGACTCAACACCAGTAACGCGATGGCCGAAATAATCAGCACCAGCACGCGGGCTGTCCTGCCGTTGTCGGCCTCCACCGCATCGAAAATGGCGAGCGCCACGGTCTGGGTGCGGCCTGGGATGTTGCCGGCGATCATCAGCGTGACGCCGAAATCGCCCAGGGAGCGCGCGAACGCCAGTGCCGCGGCGGCCAGGATGGAACGGCGCGCCAGCGGCAACGTCACGCGCCAGAACAACCGCAGCTCTGAGGCTCCCAAAGTTCGCGCGGCGCGTTCGTAAGACCGATCCACGCTCTCAAACGCAGCGCGCGCCGATTTGACCAGAAGAGGCGTGGAGTGGAATAACGCCGCGACAACCGCCGCTTGCCAGGAGAAGACCAACGGCTCACCGAACAACCATTCATAAAGTTTTCCCACCGGACTGTGGCGGCCGAGCACAACCAGCAAATAGTAACCGAGCACTGTGGGCGGCAGCACCAGCGGCAGCGTTACCGCTGAATCCAGCAATTCTTTGCCGTGAAATTGCCGGTTCGCCAGAATCCACGCCAGCCACAACCCGACGGCCAACGCCAGTGCGGTTGAAATCGTGGCCACGCGCAGGCTGAGCCACAGCGGGAACCAATCGATGGGCATGGGAGCTCTTATGGTAGCGCAGGCTGGTTTGTGATAAAGTCCCGAATCATGCGAGCCTTCTTGCTGATTTTCCTCACCGCTTCCAGTGTGATTGCGCAAAAAATCACCATCGAATTCGACCAGACCGTGGACTTCAGCAAGTACCGGACGTTCGCCATCCGCGATGGCCAGTTGAACAGCAAGAATCCCGCGTTGAACAGCGAGTTGGTGAAGAAGCAAATCGATGCGGAAATCGTGCGCCATCTCAGCGCCCGGGGTCTCCAGATGGTAGCCGGGCAAACCGACCTGAACGTGCGATACCGCCTTGGATCGGCGCGCAAAGTGGAGTTGGAACAATATCCGGCCGGTTGGCGCGGCTGGGGCACGCGCGTGGTCCGGGTGCCTTACACGGAGGGAACACTGGTGATCGATCTGCGCGACGCGAGCGTGCATGCGCTGGTCTGGCGGGCCATCGCGAGCGAAGAAAAAAGCGACGCCGGCAAGATCGAATCCAAGCTGGACAGCATGGTCAGGAAATCGTTCGAGAAATATCCGCCGAAGCCCAAGTAAACTCAACCGGCCGTGAGGGAGAGAGTGCTATTTCGCCGCGTTATAGAACAACCAGTAGCTGTTCCCCACCCTCTCGGTCGGCTCAGTCAGCTCCGGCCAGAATTTGAATCCAGGATCGTAGGCGTAGCGCGTACCGCCGAATATTCCCAGCTTCAGCGCCGTGAGGCCTACGACATTCCAACCCGGCCGCGGACCGTTCACGTCCAGCGGGTGAATATGCGGCAAGCCATAAAGCTTTTCGATATCTCCCGACGCGAACTGGTTGAAGTAAATCTCGGCCGGTCCCAATTCCCTCAGCTTGGCGGCGAGCCTCTTGGTATCCTGGCACCAATCCAATTCCGAATCCACTAGAAAGCCTTCCGGTTTCCCGCCCACCAGAAAGTTGAAATATGCCAGATAATTTGGATGCGCGGCGAGCGAGGTAACTGCGACCAGCGCGAGCGTAATCATCACAGCTCCTTGCGCCAAGCTTCGCTGTTTCGGAAGATGCGCCAACCAAACACTCGCGCAGCCGCCCGCTATCCCCAGCGCTACAAAAACCGGCAGCACATGCCGGCTGCCGATTCGGATCTGCGAAAAGAACGACGAGAATATCAGGATTCCCAACACCAAGCTAGGCGCCATCCATCCCCTGGTTCCGAATTGTTTGCGCGAGAACAGCAGCCCCAGCCCGAGAACGCCCAGCGCCAAAATCGGCAGCGGAGTCTTCACCGCGATCCCAACCAGGTAGAACTGCGGCCACCCGGTGTTGTTCACCGCTCCCATCAGGTAGGTCAAATGACCGGTGGAGTTGTGTTTTTTCACTTCATCGATGCCGGTGAAAAGCTCGGGAGCCGGAACTCGAAATGAAAAATCCGCAGTTTTTCCGAACGAAAAAAGATAGCCCGCCCAAATCAGGACCGACGCGATGGCGCCCGCAACCAGCGCCTGCGGCAAGCGCTGCAGCACCATCCCAGGCAGCAGCTTGATTCGCCGGCGTTCGAACACCAGCCAAATAACCAGCGCCACCGCTGCCACGGACGGAAAGAATGCCAGTGTCGAAAATTTCGACAGCACTGCCAATCCCGTGGATGCTCCGAACGCCGCCGCGCGCCACCACACCGGATCCTCCATCCAGCGCCACCAGCTATAAATGGCCAGCAGCAACATTGCGGTCAATCCCATATCTGTCGTGGCCAGCCCGGCATGCGCCAAAACCGTCGGCGTCATGCTGACCAGGAACACCGCCAGCACCGCGGCTGACGCGCTGCCGGAAATCCAGCGTGTACACGAAAAGGCAATCCAGCATGTGATCCAGAAGAAAGGCAGGATTCCCAGCCGCGCCAGGGCCAGGTTGAAATCCTCCGTTCCGCGGCTGAACAGGATCGCCAAGCCGTCGTCCCACATACCTTTTTTATTCCAGCCGTGCGCGCCGAAAAGTTTGGGCAGTACCGCGGTCATCACGCGAGCCAAGGGAGGGTGCTGCGGTTCATAGGTGTAGGTATGTTTTTCGATCCACTGCATGCCGCAAGCAATGTGCGCCGGTTCATCGAAGGTGTGGCTGAAAATGGTGTAGGTGGAAACGATCCGGACGGTCCCAAGCGCCGCCAATCCAAGCGCCAGCCACGTCGCGTGCCGGGCCAGAAACGATTCGAAGCTGGTCCAGTATCCGGCCGTGGCTTTCTGTCTGGTGTCCTCGGCGCCAACGGCCACGCGAGACCCGACCGCCGCTTTGACGCGCTTTTTCATAAGACTCAGCATCGCGCACCTGTCCCCGGCACGCAACCCGCTTCTTGAATTAGGAGATGTCGCGCTCCGTTGAAGACGTTGGTCCGTGATTGAAAAACAAAGGCACCGACTCCCTCACGGTCGCGGCTCGGTAACAACCTTGAATAACTGCTATTCCGGGCTTCTGGTACAATATTTGCAGATGTTTTCTTTTTGTCCGCCCTCGCGGATGAAGGTCTTCAGCCCCGGAACGCCAGCCTGCCCTGCTGTTCCTCAATGCATTTGAGTCCCATTTTTAAATGAAACTCAGCGTTCAGATCACCCGCGGCATCGAATCCCTCTTTGGAACACGCGACGAGAACATCCGTATTCTGGAAAAAGGGCTGAACGTCACCACTAACCTCAGGAACGATTCGCTCGAGATCGAGGGCGAGGAACCGAACGTCATTCGCGCCGCCAGCATTCTTGAGGATTACGTCGCGCTGGTCAAGGAAGGCAATAGTTTCGCGAACGGAGACTTGAACAGCTATCTGCGCGTGGTCACCGAAGATGCGGAAGTGACGTTGCGCAGCCTGGTGCACAGCGGGCGCCAGCGGAATTTTGGCAAGAAAACCCTGGCGCCGAAAACCGTGAATCAGCGGCGCTACGTAGAAGCCATTGAGCGCCACGATCTGGTTTTCGGCGTGGGCCCCGCCGGTACCGGCAAAACTTATCTCGCGGTTGCCATGGCGGTTTCGGCTCTTTTGAACAAACGCGTGAGCCGGATCGTGCTGACGCGTCCGGCGGTAGAAGCCGGCGAACGGCTGGGCTTCCTGCCGGGCAATCTTCAGGAAAAAGTAGACCCCTACCTCCGCCCGTTGTACGACGCGCTGTACGACATGCTGGAAGCCGACAAGGTGGAAAAGCTGCTGGAGCGGTCCGTGATCGAAGTGGCGCCCATCGCGTTCATGCGCGGCCGCACCTTGAACGACAGCTTCATCATCCTGGATGAAGCGCAGAACAGCACCGCCGAGCAGATGAAGATGGTGCTGACGCGTCAGGGATTCAACTCCAAGATGGTGGTTACCGGCGACCTGACTCAAATCGACTTGCCATCGGGCAAGCGCAGCGGGCTGATTGACGCCGTGGAGGTTTTGCGCGGCGTGGAAGGCATGAGTTTTGTGTACTTCGACGAACGCGATGTCGTTCGCCACAGCCTGGTGCAGCGAATCGTGAAAGCCTACGAGCGCTATCAGGATCTCACCGGCGCCGGCCGGCAGCTCGCGCTACGGCTATCGGAACCGCCCGCTGAGGCGGTTACTCCGGCCCCTGAACCCCCTGCCCTGGTGCAGGGTCCCGAAATCCCGCTGAACTGAATTTCCCATGTCCTGCCAGCAGAGCACGCTGCTTTTTCAGGTAGCCACACCCGGCTTGTCTCGCCGCGGCCTGCGGGCGTTCCTGAGGCGCCTGGAACAGGAAGTGGGTGAGGGACGGGCGTTCTGCTGCCTGATCGCGGGGGATCAGGAACTACGGCGCCTGAATCGGGAGTTTCGAAAATGCGATTATTCCACCGATGTGCTGTCGTTTCCTGCACGAAAGCACCCACTCCCTGACGGTCGGGGTTCGGTAACGCCCTTAAGCGACCGGTGCATTGCGGCCTGCGGGGAAATTGCAATTTCGTATGAAGCGGGTAAGCGGCAAGCGATAGAGTATGGCCATTCTGTTGAGCAGGAAATCAAAATTCTGATGCTCCACGGCCTGCTGCACCTGCTGGGCATGGATCATGAGACCGACCGCGGCGGGATGTTGAGCGTCGAGCGGAAATGGCGCATCCGCCTGGGCCTGCCCGCCGGATTGATCGAGAGAGTGAGCGCATGATCGGCCTGGCTCTGGCGGCGATTCTTCTGGTGGCGGCGGTGCTCTGCGTGCTCACCGTATTTCAGACCATGTACACGGATTCTCTGCGGCTGCGGGGGCCGGTTCACCCGGCGCTTGAGTTCTTCAAGGCAACGCTCGAAGACCGCATTGGCCTGGAAACCCGGCACGGCGTTCTGGTGATCTCGATGATCAAACATACGCTGCTGCTGCTGTTGGGTATCCTCTGCGTCGCCGCCGCTTTTGGCGCGCCCGTGGGATGGGAACTGCTGCTCGAAGCGGCTGTGTTCGGTTGGCTCACCATGTTGCTCTCCACCTATGTTCTGGCGCCCTTGCTGTATCGCAAAACCAGCGGCCATTGGCTGCTTCCGCTGGCGCCCGTGCTGCGGACGTGCGCTTTGCTGGTGCGTCCGCTGACGGCCGTGCTGGGCTTCTTTCAATCCCTAGTGGAGCTGGCGGAGGCGGAAAAGGTTCAGGTGGAGGCGCCCGGGCCGGCCAACGATATCGATGCCCTGATTTCGGCCGGCGAGGAAGAAGGAATCATTGAGGCGCAGGACCGCCGGCTTATCGAGAGCGTGGTTGCGTTCGGCGACAAAACGGTTCGTGAGGTAATGACTCCCCGGCCCAAGATCGTGGCCATCGAGGCGGACCGCTCGCTTGAGGATCTGCGCGAGCTGGTGATCCACGAGCAGTATTCCCGCGTCCCGGTCTACCTGGAAACCATAGACAAAATCACCGGCTTCGTACACGTGCGCGATGTGTTTGAGCTGGATCCCGCGGAACGCCGGGGGCGCCTGGTGCAGGAACTGGTCCGGCCCATTCGCTTTGTTCCGGAAACCAAGCCGGTCAACACTCTGCTGCGCGAAATGCAGACCGATGGCGCGCACATGGCCATTGTGATCGACGAGTACGGCAACACGGCGGGCCTGGCAACCATGGAGGACATGGTGGAGGAGATCGTGGGCGAGATCCACGATGAGCACGAGGCGGAGCGCGACGTCCAAAAGGAAACCGAAGGAAGCTTCGTGGTCTCGGGCAGCCTGGACCTGGACCGGCTGAATGAACTGCTGGGATTCCGCCCGCGCGAGGAAACCGAATCCACTACCATCGGAGGGCTGGTAACCGAGTGGCTGGGCCGTGTTCCACGCGTGGGAGAAACGCTGGAACGGGAAGGCATTCGAATCGATGTGCTGGCCGGGGATGAGTTGAAGGTGGAACGTGTGCGCGTCTCCAAAGCGGAACCTGAAACCGTCTCCCAAGGCCACGCATGAAGCAGGCTCAAGGCGCGGGGTTCCACTCCGGGTTTGTCTCTATCCTGGGACGGCCGAACGCGGGCAAATCCACGCTGTTGAATGCACTGGTGGGCGGCAAGCTCGCCATAGTTTCGGAGAAGCCGCAAACCACGCGCACGGCGATCGAAGGCGTTGTGAACGTCCCCGGCGCACAGATCGTTTTCCTGGATACGCCGGGCATTCACACCTCCGGCTCGCTGCTCAACCGGCGCATGATGGATACTGTCCGGGCGTCGCTCGCGGATCGCGATCTGCTGCTCTACCTGGCCGATTCCACCGCCCGCTTCGGCCAGGAGGACGTGCAGGCTCTGGAAGTTGTTCGGAATCTTTCCACTCCGGCCTTCCTGCTGCTCACCAAGGTGGACCAGCTGGCCGACAAACGGTTGCTGCTTCCGCGTATTGAACAATTCAAGGCCGTGCGCGAGTTCAACGAATACATGCCTATCTCAGCGGTTTCAGGCGAAGGTTTGGACCGGCTGCGCGAGGCGATTGTGGCAAGCCTTCCCGAAGGCCCCGCTTATTTTCCGCCGGACTACCTCACCGATCAACCGGAGCGCTTCCTGGGCGCCGAATTGATTCGCGAAAGGATCCTGCGCGAAACGCGGCAGGAGGTTCCCCACTCCGTGGCAGTTGTGGTGGACGAATGGAAGGATGAACCGAAGCTGCTTCGAATTGCGGCCACTATCTACGTGGAGCGGGACGGCCAGAAGGCCATCGTAATCGGCGCAAAGGGCGCAAGCCTGAAGAAGATCGGAACGCTCGCCCGCCAGGAAATGGAGCGAATGTTCTCGCGCAAGATCTTCCTGGAGCTCTTCGTCAAGGTGCGTAAAGATTGGCGGGACAGCCCTGAATTTTTAAATGCCATTGACTGGCGTGCCATGCGGGGGCGAGAATCAGAGTGACTATGCGACTTCTATCGCTCACAGTTGTGCTGGCTCTTCTGGTGGCGCCTTTGGTCGCGCAAAAAGCCCCACTCACCGACGATGAGATCACCGACCAGGTTCTGGTGAAGCTGGCAAGCGACGCGGACTTGGGTGGCGTAAAATTCGATGTCACCGTGCATCAGGGCGCCGTTACCTTGAAGGGCAAGGTACGAAACGACAAGCAAAAGGCCAAAGCCGAAAAGGTGACAAAAAAAGTGAAGGGGGTCACCAGCGTGGTCAACGAACTGGTGATCAGCCCTCTGGATTGAACAAACTCAGCGAATGTGGCGCTTGTAGAGTAAATTGACGCTGAAGATTCCGTTCTGATCCCGGGTTGCCAACGCCGACCATTCCGGAGTGAGCGTCATCTCCATCTGAATGCTGGTCGCGTTGGGATTGTCCAGCGCCGTTACATATGTGAACATCAGATTGTTGGCGATCTGTTGCTGCAGCGTAAGCTGGGCTTGCGGCAATTGGGACCCGCTGGTAAAAGTGGGATCGATCTTGAGTTGGCTCACGCCAAAA
>Ga0302324_100010848_pt1 | contig 18785 bp, 18 predicted proteins | sample Palsa_T0_1_FD_201949 | JGI IMG/M metagenome (GOLD analysis project Ga0302324, IMG submission 201949) | Peat permafrost microbial communities from Stordalen Mire near Abisko, Sweden - Palsa_T0_1 | ecosystem: Environmental > Terrestrial > Soil > Palsa > Peat permafrost | place: Sweden: Abisko...
GTTTCCGGCGGCATCATGGCCATGTATATTTCGCAGGGCATCGATGCCTCGCATCTGCTGTCGGCGGTGATCATGACGTCGCCCGGGACAATTCTGATGGCCAAGATGCTGGTGCCGGAGACGGGCCTTCCGGCGACAGAGGGCAAGGTGGTGATGCCCAAGAACGAAGAGCACAAGGACGAGAACCTCATTGGCGCGATTGCCCGCGGCACGCTCGACGGCGGCAAGCTGGCCTTCAATGTGGGCATCATGCTGGTCAGCTTTCTGGCGCTGGTGGCGCTGTTAGACAGCGTTTTGAACTGGTTTCACCTGGGGCATCTTTGGTTTCCGGGGAGTTTGGGGCAGATTCTGGGGTTTGTCTTTGCGCCGGTGGCGTGGCTGATTGGGGTTCCGTGGCACGATGCGGGCGCGATCGGAAATCTATTGGGCACCCGCATGGCGCTCAATGAGGTGATCGCCTACATTGCGCTGGGCGCGCAGAAGGCGCAGCTCGATCCGCGGTCGTTTACGATTGCCACCTTCGCGCTGTGCGGATTTGCGAATCTCGGCTCGGTGGGAATGCAGATCGGCGGCATCGGCGCGCTGGTGCCGGAGCGGAGGAACGACCTGGCCAGGCTGGGGATTCGGGCGATGCTGGCGGGGACGATGGCGAACCTGATTTCCGCTTCGATTGCTGGGATGTTTCTGGGGTAAGCAAGCAGGTGAGGCACATTTCTTCGCTGACGCCTCCCTGCTAGAATTTCGGCGAGGGTTAATTATGGTGGATATGAAACAAGCCGTACAGACCGCCGTGACGTCGGTTGAGGATCTTTATCCGCAGGCGAAGGACATCCGACTTGAAGAGATTGAGCCGCGTGGTGACATCCTTTGGAGCGTCGTTCTATCGTTCAAATCCGGCGAGCCTACAACCCTCGCATCCGTCATGGGATCGGAATCTCGCCTTTTCAAGAGGCTTGAGATCGATAAGTCTACAGGTACGCTTGAGGCATTGAAGGTCTGGAAGCAATGAGTTCGTACGTCGAACTTCTTTTTCAAAAGTACCAATCCAAAGGTCTCTTGATCGACGCGAATCTTCTACTTCTATGCCTTGTGGGTTCGTACGATACGCGGCTGATTGGGGACGGCAAATACAACAAGTTGTCGAAGTATACTACCGAGGATTTCAATCTGCTTCTCAGGTTGAAGGCTGCATTCGCAAATTCCGCTACGACGGCACATGTCCTCACTGAGGTGAGCAACCTTGTCAACGATCTTCCCGAATCGACCAAGGTTGAGTGTCTGTCAGAGTTCGTGCAAGTTTTTGGTGATACTAAAGAACTGGAGGTTGCCAGTTTCGAGGTAGCAAAGCGCTCAGAATTTCGCTATATGGGGCTGACCGACTGCGCTCTTGCGGAAGTGTCGAGCCGTTTCCTGGTGGTGACTGACGACGCGCGTCTGGTCGCAAAATTGGGAGAGTCGGGGCTAGAGGCCCTGAATTTCAACCATTTGAGGGAGTATCTTCTGCCACAGTAACTGGCGCGCATTCAAGGCGGATACGGCGACAGAACCGTAGCACCGTGTCGACAGGTAAAGTATGTTCTATGAATTCCCCTTCACTTCTTTCCTATTTCGATCAAGCCAACGAGGCAGCGGAGTTTCTTCGCGCAAAGCTGGGCTCACTCACGCCGCACATCGGCATTGTTCTCGGCTCGGGCCTGGGAGCCGTAGCTGAGGCTGTTGCTTCGCCCGTGTATGTGCCTTACGGCGAGATTCCGCATTTTCCGCAATCGACTGTTGAGGGGCACTCTGGGCGGATTGTGGCTGGGCTGCTGGGTGGTGTGCCTGTCGTTGTGATGCAAGGGCGGGTGCATTCCTACGAGGGGTATACGCCGCAGCAGGTTACTTTTCCGATGCGCGTTTTGGGGCGGCTGGGGATTGAGACTGCGATTCTGACAAATGCTGCAGGAGGGATCAATTCGAATTACCAGATTGGGCAACTGGTGCTGTTGGCGGATCATATCAACATGCTGGGGTTCAATCCGCTGATTGGGCCGAATGAGGCCCGATTTGGTGACGGAAAGAAAACGGGGTTGCGCTTTTTCGATATGACGGAGGCTTACTCGGTGGAGCTGCGCGCGCTGGCGCAGAAGGCGGCAAAGGACGAGGGTTTTACGATGCACGAGGGCGTGTATCTGGCGACTTCGGGGCCGAGCTTCGAAACGCCGGCGGAGATTCGCGCCTTTCGCGCGCTGGGAGCGGATCTGGTGGGCATGTCTACCGTGCCGGAGACGATTGTGGCGCGGCATATGGGGATTCGGGTGCTGGGGATTTCCTGCGTGACCAACCTGGCGGCTGGCATCAGCGCCACGCAACTCAGCCACCAAGAGGTCTTTGAGACCGGCAAACGGGTCCAGCACCGGTTAGCTGGGCTGTTATCGCGGCTGGCGCCGGCGATTGCCGCAGCGAGCGACGGAAGCGCGCTGGAGCCGCAAGGATGAACGAGGCCTCGGGTGAGATGGAACGGCTTCCCTTCCCTCCGGTGATGGTGGCTGTGGCTGGAGCCTCGGGGTCGGGCAAGACGACGCTTGCCGCGGAACTGGCGCGGGCGCTGGGCGGATTGCATTTTTCTCTCGACACCTACTATCGCGATTTGAGCCATCTTCCGCTGGAGGAGCGGGCTTTGCAGAACTTCGACGATCCGGCGATGATCGAAGTTCCTCTGCTGGCGAGCCACATCGCCGAGCTGGCCCAGGGCCATGCGATCGAGCGCCCGGTTTACAGCTTCAGCGAGTACATCCGCATTCCCGATGAGACTGAGACCATACGGCCCGGAGCGGTGGTGGTGGTCGAGGGGCTGTTTACGCTTTATTTTCCCGAGTTGAGGCCGTTTTACCAGTTCAGCGTCTATGTCGATACTTCGGACGATGTGTGCTTTCAGCGGCGGCTCAAGCGCGATGTGGAAGAACGCGGGCGGGCGCCGGAGTCGGTGCGCAGGCAATACGATGCGACCGTGCGGCCGTGCGGGCTGGCTTTTGTGCGGCCGCTGGCGGATTTTGCCGATTTGGTGGTGGATGGGACCGATCCGTTGGATTTCAAGGTGGAGCTGGCGATCAACACCATGAGGAAGCGGGGGCTGCTGGCTAGCCTGGACTCTGGAATTGATCTCCGGAAGTGAGGCGAGACTTGGGTTGGCGATTCCAAATCTGAAAAGCCGCTAACTTGATTGGTCCTGTTCAACAAATTTTGATGAAGGCTGTAACGCAACTAAATCTTGCTGTCGATACTCTTATGAGAGTATGCAGCAGATTTTCCAGCCCGGCGGGTTGCTCGCGGATCGTGTGCGGATCGCGCAGGAGAAGATGTTGGGGTATCTCCGGTGCGGGTTGGCGCCACGGCAGCTTGCTTTTACGCTGGCGTTGGGTTTTGCCATCGGCTGCATTCCGCTGCTGGGAGTTACGACGGCGATTTGCGCGCTGCTGGCGCTGGTGTTGCGATTGAATATGCCGGCGATCCAGGCGGCGAACTGGGTGGCCATGCCGCTACAGGTGGTGTTGCTGATTCCCTTCCTGCGGCTGGGACAATGGCTGTTTCGCGGGCAGAGCATTGCGTTCAATCCAAAGGTGCTGGCCGTTCAGATCGAGGCGGCTCCGTGGCATGTGCTGGTGCAGATGAGCCGGCTGTTTGAACATGCGCTGCTGGCCTGGCTGCTTACGGCGGGTCCGGCGCTGCTACTGATGACCGTGCTGCTGACTCCGCTGCTGCATCGGGTGTCGAGACTGGCTGCGGTTGCCGGGGATTAAAGCGTGATCAATCTCGTGATCCCACATCTCAAAATCGAGATGTGGGGCACCCGCTTTCATCCTCTTCGAAGCGTTATTAGCGTGACCTCAGGTGGACAGTCGAAGATGCGGGGCACCCGCTTTCATCCTCTTCGAATCGTTATTAGCGTGACCTCAGGCGGACAGTCGAAGATGTGGGGCACCCGCTTTCATCCTCTTCGAAGCGTTATTAGCGTGATCTCAGGCGGACAATCGAGCCGGAACGGAACTCCTACGGTGCCGATGCCGCGATTGACATAGAGCTGCATTTCTCCAATCCTGAACCAGCCCTCGATATACTTCCTGCCCAACTCGGGGAGGGTGAGCGGGCCCAGCAGCGGCAGGCGGACCTGGCCGCCGTGGGTGTGGCCGCTCAGCATGAGGTCGACGGCTTTGCCGGCTGGGGCGTCCAGCAGATCGTCGGCGTAATCGGGTGCGTGGCACATGAGAACCACGGGTTCCTCAGGGCGATGGCGGATTGAGGCGGGGATAGCGCGCTCCGGGTCGGGATCGCCATTGACTGGGTCATCCACGCCTGCCAGCCAGATGCGGCCGCCGGTTCGATTGCCGATGCGGTCGAGGGGAAGGCAGGTGTTGTTGAGCACGACGATGCGATTGGCGGTCAGCGCCGCAGTGACTGCTTCCGACCCGGTGGAGACGTCATGATTGCCGAGGACGGCGTAGAGCTGGGGGCACTTCAATTGGCTCAGGATGTTGGCGCACTGCCAGGCGGCGCCGATGGCAAAGTCTACGGAACCTGGGCCTTCGCTGACGAAGTCTCCGGTTAGCAGGACGGCGTCGGGCTGAAGGAGGTCGATCTGGTGGAGGACCCGGCGCAGGAAGGATGCCTCGGTGTACTCGTCCATGTGGATGTCGCTGAGTTGCACGATGCGGGCGCCTTCGAAGGCGGCCGGCAGGTTAGGCAGATGGGCATCGGTCTGAACAATATCGATCCAATGACGCTCGATCTCACCGGAGTAGAGCGCTAAGCCGGCTGCACTTAGGAGGCCGGCCTTGAGCAGGCGGCGGCGAGTGATGGGCCGGCGGGGCAATGGATTTTCAGCTTCCATACCTCATGGTAAACAGTCCGTGAGCGCGATGGCCCGGATTGGTCCGGTCCCAAGCGGATATCAGGCGGCTTTGTGCCGAAAGACCGGGGATTTCGCCGGTGGATGCGCTATTTCGCGATGACATCGATGGCTACTGGGATGGAGTGCGGGGGCATGCAGGTATCGCTGCTGCAGGCCTGGTAGCGCAGCGTGGCCTGCACGAGATGCTCGCCTTTTGCAGCTACCAGTTCGGCGTGGACGATGAACTCGCCGGTGTAGACGCTGAGCTTCTCCGCCGGGGTATCGGAACCGATGGCGAGGGTGAAGTCCGTTCCGGGGGGAAAGTCTGTTTTGGTGAGGCGGATGCCTGGGGTTTCGGGGAGTTTGAGCGTGGTGGGAATCAGTTCTTCGCTGCGCGGGGTGTGCGAATTGACGTGCAGGCCGGCGGCTACTTTGAAGTGCAGGTCGACGGGCGTGGGTTTGTCGGCGGCGATCGAGATCTGCTCGGGGAAGAGATAGGCGACTGCGGCCGGCTTGGCAGCAGGGTGGGATTGGAGGCTGCTGAAGGGAGCTTGCGCGGAGAGTGGCAAGATCGCGAGCGACGAAGCAAAGCAGATTAGAAATAAGGCTTGAATCTGAGCCAACGTTGAACTGAAGCATGCCTCAGGGGCTAAAGCCCACGATGATCCCATTGTCTTTATGCCGGGGATAAATCCCCGGCCTACCTTAAAACAGCGCTTATCGGCGTTCTGGATGGGTATAGGGGACGCTTGCATAACCTACATCCCTTCGCCGAGCGCCTTTTTGATGTTGCTCTCGAGATCGTCTTTGGAGGTGAGGCCAAAGCTGGCGGCGACGATTTTGCCGCTGCGGTTGATGAAAAACGAGGTTGGGTAGACATCGACGTCGCCGTAGGGCTTGGCGATGCTGTCGCCGTCGATCAGAACGGGGTAGTCGATATGCAGCTCTTTGGCGCCTTTGGCGACGCCGGCAATGTCTTTGGCCAGGAGCTTGGGGTCGTCCTTGTCGAGATCGTCGACGGAGACGGCGAGGATTTCAAAGCCCTGCGGTTTGTACTGCTTTTCGAGCTCGACCAGCCAAGGGGTCTCGATCTTGCAGGGAGCGCACCAGGTGGCCCAGAAGTTGATCTGGACGGCTTTGCCTTTGAAGCTGGCCAGCGAAAGCTTATCACCCTGCGGAGTGTTAAGGGTGAAGGCGGGAGCGGGCTTGCCGACCAGAGGCGAGCTCATGTGCAGGACGCTGTCCGCGCTTGCGCTGGTGGCGCTGTTGTCGGCGACCAGGACGGCCTGATTGGCCAGAGCCTGCTGATGTGCAGCCAATTGCTTGCGATTTTGCCAGTTGGCCCAACCAGCGAGCGAGAGCAACGCGAGAATGCAGACCACGACGGCGACGACGAGCACATTGCGTTTCACGGAATCGGATACCCCACATTCATTGTAAGACCAACGTTTTATTCGATGATTTGGATGAGGCTCCGGTTGCGGAAATGGTGCGGCAAACTGCTACCATCGGTATCGCATGATGAGTCGAGATTCCAAATTGGATGGCATGACGCCGGCGGAGCTGGTGCGGACGGAGGCGGCGGCGCTGGAGGCCCTGGCTGTGCGCCTGGATGGGGCGATGGCCGGGGATTTTGGCCGCGCCGTGGAGCTGGTTGTCCGCTGCGGCGAGGGACGCGGGCGCGTGGTGGTTACGGGGATGGGCAAGAGCGGGATTATCGCTCAGAAGATCGCGGCTACGCTCAGCTCTACCGGGTCGCCGGCGCTGTTTCTGCATCCGGCGGAGGCGGTGCATGGCGATCTGGGCATGTTGATGCCGGGCGATGTGGTGGTGGCGCTTTCGGCGAGCGGCGAGACGGAGGAGATTCTGCGGCTGCTGGCTACGCTGAAGCGCAAGGGCGATGCGCTGATCTCATTCTGCTGCGATTTGGGATCGACTTTGGCGCGGGCGAGCGATGTGGTTTTGGATGTGGGCGTGGAGCGCGAGGCCTGCGGGATGAATCTGGCTCCGACGGCTTCGACGACGGCGATGCTGGCGCTGGGGGATGCGCTGGCGATTGCGGTTTCGCTGCGCAAGGGATTCCGGCCGGAGGATTTTGCGGATCTGCATCCGGGCGGGAAGTTGGGCAAAAAGCTCAAGTTGGTGCGGGATTTGATGCATTCCGGCGAGGCGATCCCGGTGGTTGTGTTTGAAACGCCAATACGGGACGCCATTTATGAAATGAGCCGGAAACGGCTGGGGCTGACGACGGTGCAAGACGCGGCCGGAAAGCTGCTGGGTGTAATTTCCGACGGCGATCTTCGACGCCTGTGGGAACGCGAAGATAACGCGGCATTTAGCAGAACAGCCGGCGAAGCGATGAATGCGCATCCGCGGACGATTGGCGGACAAGAGCTGGCGGCGCGGGCGCTGGCTGAGCTTGAGGAGCGGAAGATCACTTCGCTGGTAGTGGTGGATGGCGAGGGACGCGTCGAGGGCGTGCTGCACCTGCACGATCTTTGGGGTATGGAGCTGATTTAGCAAAGCCGTCTGTTTATCTGTGGAGTTGGATCAAGTAAGATCACTACATAACTCCGATGGAAGAACTCTTTCAGCAATCTAGGCTGGACTATCGTTCGGCATACTATGATCCACCTCGCGTGCCTTGGTGGTTTCTGCTGATTCTTTTTGTTTTGCTGGGCGGAATTGCATCGGTTCTGCCAGATTCGCTGATCTGGATGATCGTTGTGGATCTATTGTGGGGACTTTGGTGCATTTACATAGGTTTCTGGCTGCGGCGGCTTGATCCGAACTCAAAGGCGTTGTTCTGGATCCTGGCATGCACCGCTTTGGATCTGGTCCGCACCATCGTGAGAACGACGATCGACGCCAAGGAATCTTTGTGGCCCGCTTTGGCAGGCCTGGCTTATGTTGTCGTAGTTTGCATCGGAATCTTTGTCATTCGAGCTGAACTGGAAAGGCATTACAACCGACGAGAAAATATTTCCTTGAGGCTTGGGCCATTTATGACTCTCTTCTTTTCGTTCGTATACTTCCAGTACCACCTCTATTACATTGCCGAGGCTCGTATACGGGAACGCGAAGCCCTGCGTCCATCCCTCTAGCGAAATTCCCGACTTCTCCATTACAAATGGCTTTTAAGCGGCTGCGCTAGAATGGCCTTGTTGGTGCAGGCGTCAGGAGTGGATATGGCGGGTTCGGCCACAACGGGACAAGCGAAGGATATGCGAACGGATGCGGGTGAGCAACCGGTTGCAACTTCTGCTCCCGAGCGTAGGGCAATGACCTGGACAAGTTGGACTAGCCTGCTGTTTGCGTTGCTGCAAAGCCTCTGCACATTTTTCGCCTCGGTGAATGGAGTGCGACTGGCCATTGGCATCGGCGCTTTGGCGCTCAGCGGCGGGGCCGGTGCATTTGTTAGCTGGCTGCACTCGGATGCGATTCGGGTGCCGATGATGAGCCTGGCGCTCCTCGGAACGCTGCTGAATCTGGTGGTTTTGTGGCAGATTCGGCGGCTGCGCGCCCGTCCGGCTGCGCAGTGGCGGCAGACGCCGGTGACCCCAGGCAAGATTCGCATGGAGCGCCTGCAACTGGTTTTATCGATCGTGACGCTGGTGCTGATTGCTGTCGAAGAATACTGGCATTTTCGCTGGCATCATCACCTCTGAGGTTGTTGCAAGACTTCATGATCGAAAGAAAAGCAGGCCTCAGGGATTCTGCCATGGCTAAAGCCATGCCCTACCAGCCTGCTCGATTCCGTCGCTTTTATGCCGGGGATCAATCCCCGGCCTACCTTCAAACGAACTTGTGCAGCAACCTTTCCTAGTGTCCCGAGTCTGAAGTTCATCGCTTAAATTGAGCGTTGCCTCGACGGTATAAATCGCTGAACAGCAGATCCTTCACTTCGTTCAGGATGACAACATTTGTTAAAACAACTTCAGACTCAGAACACTAGTAGCGCTCGGGAACGGGTTTGGCGCTTTCCACCCAGGCTGTGTAGATCAGGTCGCGGAGTTCGCTGGCTCCGGCAGCGAGGCGCTCGGCGGTGAAGGCGCGGGATTCGGGGGTGCCGGCGTTGGCGAAGGCTCCGGCTTTATCGAAGGTGTAGACCGTGTCCACCAGGGTCGCCGAGTGGCGCAGGTAGGCGACGTAGCTCGAGAAGACGTCTCCGGTCACGAGCTTGGGCTCGGTCAACTTGGGCGCTACGTCCGCTTCCTTGATGTTGGCGGCGACGAATGGTCCCTCGAAACGCCCGTGAATTCCGTGGGCGGAGGAAAAGCCCTGGGGGTTGTCTTTGAGCGTCCAGCCGTCGTAGTTGATGGTGGTGTGCAGGGGCTGGGAGCCGTCGCCGACATAGTGGCCCAGCCAGCCGGCGTAGAAGATCGCTGCCTGCTCGGCGGCATGGAGATCGCCGGGATTTGCGGATTTATCGGCGGCGAGACGGCGGTATTCGCGAAGATCGGCTTTCAATCGCTGCCAGACCTCCAGGGTTTCCCAGGGTTGCAGGCCGATTTTTTCGGGACGCTGGCCATGAGCGAAGATCGAGGCTTCAAAGTCCAGGCGGTTGCGGGGCAAAGGGCCAAGCGCGTCGGCGGGTTCGAGGTCGATGAAGTGCTCGGAAGCCTGGGCTGCGGCGAGTTCCGGCTCGGCGCGGGAGCGCCAGCGGTCGGGCTCGGGGCCCAGGTATTCGATCTCGCCGATGGCTGCCTCGGAGCGCAGGAAGGCCGGCACGTCGGCGGGAAGGCTGCTGGCGGCGAGCTTGTTGACGAGGCGGTGGCCTTCGATTCCCCATCCGAAGCCGGGGAGCGGGGCAAAAAGGGTTAGAATCAGCGAGCTGGCGGCGAGGCGGCGGAGCAGATCGGTGCGCATAGCGAGAGTATATCGAGCCTGCTTGGTGAACGATCTAAGAACCTGTCCAGAAACTCGGGATTGGAGCAAAAACTCAGCAGCGAGAATCGTAGCCGGACAGATTGGAAAGACTATAAAAGGCTATAGGTACAAAGTATCCCACCTTAGCCACAAGAACAAAGACGTGGCGAAGGTGGGGCACCCACTCTTGTGCTCCGGGAAGAGTTTTTGGACAGATTCTAAACTGGGGATGAAAATCGACCGGGAGGAAAGAGGAAGCAACAAATTGAATTTTGTTGGCCGAAAGCAGACACTTTAGTGTGAAGACCTGAAATTAATTGCTTGCGCTAGTTACTTACGTATACTAGGTTAACACTAAAGTTGTAGAAAGCCGTCGCCGACTGGTACGTTCCTCTTTTGGGAGTGGACGCCGGATTGCCGACGGCAAAGACGCGGGCGACCCGATTGAAGACTATCCAGACTAGAGCGGTACTGATCGTCACCGGATGCGTGGCAGGATATCTCCTGGCCGGCCTCGGCGCTCGTCTGCTTTGGGGTCCGGCGACGAACCACTTGATTGCCGTGGCGATTCTTGCCAGTGTGCTTCCACTGTTTCTTCTCATGCTTTTTCTGCCCCGGCAGGCGGACTCAGCAATTCAGAAAAATGGCGGCGCGGAACTGGCGGAGGCGCTGCTGCACTCGACCAGCCCCATGATTCTGGCGACGGCGCTGGATGGAAGTTTCACCTATATGAATCCGTCGGCGGAGCGGATTCTGGGTATCCGGGCTACGGACCTGGTCGGCAAGGCGAGAATGACCGAGGTCTTCGCATCTGGGGAGATGGAGCGGATCAGCCAATGGCTGCGCAAGCTGCATCCCGATGCGGGAGTCGGACCGGCTGCGCCAGCGGACCCGATGCGGGATTGCGTCAATTACGTTTTGCAATTTCCACCCAGCCAGTTGCGCGGGATCGATTTGCAACTCAAGCGGGGCGATGGGACTGCCTTTCCGGCGACGCTTTACCTTTCGGCCATACGGGGCGCGGATGGGAAGCCGTCTGGGATCCTGGCGGTGGCCCTGGACCAGACGCTGAGCCATCGCCAGGAGCGGGCGCTGCGCGAGTCGCGGGAGCGGTACCGGGATTTATTTGAAAATGCCAATGAGATGATCGCGACGCTCAATGCGGCCGGTCAGTTCGTCTACGTGAACCCGGTGTGGAAGTCGTGTTTTGGCCTGGGAGACGCGGACTTCAACAAGCTGGAATCGCTGGAGATGGTCTTCAGTACCGATTGCCGCCCGGAGGTAGGACGGCTGTTTCGCATGGCTCTCGAAGGCGACACGGTGGAGCGGGAACCGGTGCGCACGCATACGCTGGACGGACGGGTGCTGGACCTGGAACTGAGCCTGAGCCGGCGGCAGAAGATCGACAATCCGCTGGCGATCCGGTGCCTGCTGCGCGATATCACTCCGCAGAAGCAGCGGGAGCGGAGGCTGGCGCTGCAACTGGTGGTGAGCCAGATCATCGGCCAGAGCACATCGCCGGAAGTTGCTTCGATGCGGATTCTGGAGTCGGTTTGCCTGTCGCAGGGATGGGACACGGCGGTCCTTTGGACGCTGAACGAGGAAGAAGACCGCTTGCAGTTCTACTCCGCGTGGGGAGCGCCGGGAAAACAGGGCGAGGCGCTGATCCAGGAGAGCATGGGGCAATCGATCGGCCGTGGGCCGGACCTGCCTGGGCGGGTCTGGGTGCAGGGGCGGGCGGTGTGGATGGAAGACCTGGCTGCCACCCAGGCTGCGGGACCGGCTTCGGCGCGTGTGCAGGCTGCGTTGCGCCATGGACTGGTGACGGGCTGGGCGATTCCGGTGAGCGTGGGCAACCGGCTTATCGCGATCCTGGAGTTCTATTGCCACCAGCGCTACCGGCAAGAACGCGAGACGATGGCGACGCTTGAAACCGTTTCCTCTTCGCTGGGGCAGATGCTGGCCCGGTCGCGCGAACAGGACCGCGTGGAAGAGCTGCACCGGACCCAGCAGATTTTGCTGGACACGATCGAGGACGGCATCTGCGGGGCCGACCGCTACGGATTGGCCAGCCTGGTGAATCCCGCGGCAGGACGGCTGCTGGGAGCATCGCCGGAGGAACTGTCCGGGGCTTCGGTCCACGATCTGCTGCATGGAGCGGCTCACGGGGGCAGCCAGTGCGGCGACGATTGTGTGCTGTTGCGAGCGCTGACGCGCAACCTTTCCGCCTCGGGCGAGATCACTGTCTACCGGCGCGACCACACTTCCTTCCCGGCAGAGTTTTCGCTGACGCCGATCCTGGAACAGGGCCGCTTCTCGGGGTCGGTGTTGAGCTTCCGCGACATCAGCCAGCGCTTTGCGCTGGACCGGATGAAGGACGAATTCGTCTCCACCGTGAGCCACGAGCTGCGCACGCCGCTGACCTCCATTCGCGGCGCTCTGGGGCTGCTGTCGGCGGGGCTGCTGGGCCAGGTGAGCGACAAGGCCGCCAATCTGCTGCGGATCGCGCTTTCGAACTCCGACCGGCTGGTGCGGCTGATCAACGACATTCTCGATCTGGAGCGCATTCAGAGCGGACGCGAGCCGCTGACGTTCCGTCCCGTCTCGCTGAGCGAGATTGTCCGACAGGCCATTGACGGGATGCAGCCGGTGGCCGATGCTGCCGGGGTGCAACTGATCCACAACGCCAACCCGGTACAAATTTCAGCCGATCCGGACCGGTTGCTGCAGGTGATTACCAATTTGCTGTCGAATGCGGTGAAATTCTCCCCGCCAGGAGCGACGGTTTCGATCACGCTGCGCGAGGGGTCGAGCGGCGTGACGCTCTCGGTGATCGACCAGGGACGCGGGATTCCGGCCGACAAGCTGGACTCGATCTTCGACCGCTTCCAGCAGGTGGATGCCTCGGACTCCCGCCAGAAGGGCGGCAGCGGATTGGGACTGGCAATCTGCCGGACGATCGTGCAGCAGCACAACGGGCGCGTCTGGGCGGAACGCAATCCGGTTTGCGGCTCGACATTTCGCGTGGTGCTGCCCTTCCAGCATTTCGTCGCTCCTCCCACGCCGGATGCGACGCCGATCGTGGAGGTGCTGGATCGTGGCAGGGTCTTGCTGGCCGATGGCAACCTTGAGACGCGTCCCATGGTTGCCAACCAGTTGCGGCGCCAGGGCTATTTTGTGATCGAGAGCGGCTCGGTGGAGGAGACGCTGGCGGCGATCGCTACGGCCTCCGCGTCCGATGCAGTGGGCAACCCGACGGCGATTGAGGCAATTCTGGTGGATATTTCGCTGGACGGGCTGAACGGCTGGGAGATTCTGCCGCGCCTGCGCATGGAACCGGCGGCTGCCGGTGTGCCGATCGTGCTGCTGAGCGTGGATCATCCCAACCCGTCGCTGCCCATTCCGACGGGCGCGGATGGATGGGTTTCGCAGTCGCCCAACGATGAGACGCTGCTCAATGAGCTGGCGCGGGTGCTTTCAAGCCCCGGCGAGAAGGCGCGCATTCTGGTGGTGGAGGACGATATCGACCTGGCCAGGGTGATCGGCGCGGTCTTTGCCAAGGATGGCATCGAAGTGATGCTGGTGCATACGCGGCAGGCGGCGCTAGATGCCTGCCTTTCTTTCCGGCCGCAACTGCTGGTGCTGGATCTTTCGCTGCCGGATGGCGATGGGTTCAATGTAGTCGATTGGCTGCGGCAGCACGAGGATCTGGCTCATCTGCCGCTGGTGGTCTACTCCGCGCGGGAGATCGCTCAGGCGGAGCGGACGCAGTTGCAGCTTGGGCCGACCCACTTCTTGACCAAGGCTAAGGTACAACCGCAGCAGTTAGAATCGCTGGTATTGACCATGTTGCGCCGTTCCCGGCAAATGGAAGAATCGCTGGTTTTGGTGCCTCCGCAGCCTCCCGATCCGTCGCGTGGGTCTGCTGCCGACTGAGACAACACGGTGGATTTGGCGCCATAACTTTTCCCTTCATTAGCAACTGAATTACAGGAGTTCCGATTGTCCCGCCGAATTTTGATTATTGACGACGAAGACGATATTCGCGAGGTTGCGGCCCTTAGCCTGGAAACCGTCGCCGGGTGGGATGTGATCGTGGCTAGTTCGGGGGCGCAGGGTTTGCTGCGCGCAGCCGAGCACCAGCCCGACGCGATTCTGCTGGATGTGATGATGCCGGGTATGGATGGGCCGACAACCTTTCGCGAATTGCGCAAGAATCCGGCTACAGCGAAAATTCCTGTGGTGCTGCTGACGGCCAAGGTGCAGGGCCCAGACCAGCGAAGGTTCGCCGATCTGGGCGTGGAAGGCGTCCTGACGAAACCCTTTGATCCGCTCACACTGGCCAGCCAGATGGAAAGCGCTCTGGGCTGGGCTTGAGTCTGAATCTGGCATGAATCTATTTATGGAATCCAGCCCCCAAACCATACCGCCCGCGATGCTGGAAGCCCTGGACCGGCTGTGGACCAAATTCCTGCCGGAGATCGAAAACCGGATGGGGGTCCTGGAGTCTGCGGCGCGTGCGCTGGAATCTGGAGTGCTCTCCGCGGACGAGCGGGAAGCGGCGCACCAGGCGGCGCACAAGCTGGCGGGCGTTCTCGGCACGTTCGGTCTGCATCGCGGCACTGAGCTTGCCCGGCAGGCGGAACTTGGCTTCTCTAACGAGAGACCGGTTTCGGCAGGCGAACTGTCTTACTGGGTCGCCGAATTGCGCCTGCTGATCGATCAACGGAAATAGCTCAGCGAAAATAGAAGCTGTCAGCAATTACACTTTGTGCTGGTGACTCCTAAGGCTCCATCTTCGCCGCAACTGGATCTGCTGTTCGAGGTGAGTGCTCGGGCCGCAGAGTCGAGTCCTGCTGCAGCGCCGCGCCGTGGCCGAAGCCGGCGGACGTGGCTGGTGCATGAGCTGGTTTCGGAGGCTCGCGAGCTGGTCGAAGAGGAGTTCAGCGACGTCTGGGTGGAGGGGGAGATCTCCAACTTTCGCCCCGCGTCTTCAGGCCACCTTTACTTCACGCTGAAAGACGCCGAGGCGCAGTTGCCGGTGGTGCTCTTTCGCCGTCAGGCGGTGCTTCTGCGGTTTCGACCGGAAGACGGCTTGCATGTGCGAGTGCGCGGCAAGGCCAGCGTCTATGAGCAGCGCGGCCAACTGCAACTGGTGGCGGAAACCATGGAGCCGGTGGGCGCTGGCAGCCTGCAACTGGCCTTTGAACAACTGCGCGAGCGGCTCAAGGCTGAGGGCCTCTTTGAGGCGGAGCGCAAACGGCCTCTACCGGCTTTTCCGCGCACCGTGGCGGTGCTGACTTCGCCAACCGGGGCGGTGATTCGCGACTTCCTCAACATTGTCAATCGACGCCATTCCGGGTTGAGCGTGGTGGTGGTGCCGGTGGCCGTGCAGGGCGAGAACGCGGCGGCCGAGATTGAATTTGGACTGATCCGGGCGAATGAACCGGGGCTGGCCGACTTGATTGTGCTGGCTCGCGGCGGAGGATCGCTGGAGGACCTGGCGGCCTTCAACTCGGAACGCGTGGCCCGCGCGATCGCCGCTTCGCGGCTTCCGGTGGTTTCGGCGATCGGCCACGAAACAGACTTTACGATTGCCGATTTTGTGGCTGATTTGCGCGCTCCTACGCCGTCCGCGGCAGCTGAGTTGATCACCGAGGCTCAGCACAAAATCGAAGAACTGCTCGAGGCGCTCTCGCATCGGCTGATTCGTGCGACGCGCTTTCAGTTGATGCAGGCCCGGCAGCGCCTGGGGCAAACGCCGATTGCCTATGCGCAGCAGCGCGTTACCACCCATTTGCACCGGCTGGAGCAGCGGCTGGACGACCTTAGTTTTCGGATGGAGTCGGCGATGATCGAGAGGCTGCGCCAGCGGCAGAGGACGGTTGCAGACCTTGGAGCCGCTGTTCTGCGGCGCGATCCGCGGCAGCGGCTGAGTGTGGCTCGCGAGACGCTTTTAGCGTGCCGGTCGCGGCTCGAACATGCTTTGGATCGCAAGCTGGCCGAGGTTCGCCATCGGAGCTCGTCGGCAGAGGGCAGGCTCTATCGCGCGGCGCAGGTCGCGATCACCGCGCGCCGCGCAGCCTATGCGAACCTGCGCGGCCAGTTGCAGTCGCTCTCACCCTTGGCGGTGCTGCAACGGGGATACGCACTGGTGCAGGATGAGAGCGGTGCAGTCATCCGCTCGGTGAGGCAAGTCGACGTCGGCGAGACGGTTCATACACGCCTGGGCGACGGTTCTTTTTCCAGCAGGATCACGGCAACGACGCCCCAAAAGAAGAACAAAACCAGAACGGACAAGGACAAATCTACCTCCCAATGAGACAGCTTTTCGGCACCGACGGCATTCGCGGCATTGCAGGCACAGCACCCCTGGACACCACCACGGTCTACGCCGTTGGACTCGCGCTCGCGCACCAGCTACGCCCCGGCGCGCTGCAATCCGGGTTGATTGGCCCCAAGGTGATTCTGGGCCGCGATACACGCGAGTCGAGCCCGTGGATCGCCAACCTGCTCGCCGCCGGACTGCGCGCGGGCGGAGCAGAGATCGAGAGCGCAGGCATTGTTCCTACTCCGGCGATTGCATATCTGGCCCACACGCACGGCTTCCACGCCGGAGTGGTCATTTCGGCTTCGCATAATCCGTGGCAGGATAACGGGATCAAGCTCTTCGGCCCCGATGGCAAGAAGCTGCCTGACCAGGTGGAGCTGGCTATTGAAGAGGTGATCTTCAAGCACGCCCTTGCCGCGACCGCTCCGGAACTGGATACCGTTCCCTCCGTTGAAGATCAGCCGAAGTATGCCGGGGAATACATTGCGTCGTTGCTCGCAGCTGTGCCCGGTCTGAACCTGGGCGGCCGGAAGATCGTCGTCGATTGCGCCAACGGGGCGGCGGCCGCGGTCGCTCAGCAGCTTTTTGCTGCGCTTGGCGGAGATGTCACGCTGCTCAACATCACGCCCGATGGCCGGAATATCAACGACCATTGCGGCGCCTTGCATCCGAAGACCGTGGCAGCCGAGGTGGTGCGGCGCGGGGCGCAGATTGGGATCACGCTGGATGGCGATGCGGACCGGTGCCTCGCTGCCGGAGCAGGCAACAATGTGATCGATGGCGACGCCATCCTGCTGATGGCCGCGCGCGATCTGCAGGCACGCGGGCTGCTCACCGGCAATGTGGTGGTGGCGACGACCATGTCCAACATGGGGCTCGAAGCCGCTTTGAAGCGGTCGGGGATCACCATGTTGCGCGCTCAGGTCGGGGATCGCTATGTGCTGGAGCTGATGCAGCAGCGCAATGCCGCGCTGGGCGGAGAACAATCGGGACACATTCTGTTTCCGCATCTGGCGACAACCGGCGACGGCTTGCTGACCGCGCTGGTGGTTCTGGACCTGATCGCGCGCACCGGCAAGACGATCGAAGAGCTGACTGCCGATCTCAAGGTTTTCCCCCAGGTGATCGTGAACATCAAGGTGCGGGAAAAGCGGCCACTCGATGAGATTCCCTCGGTGGCGGAGCGCATTCGAGCCGCAGAGGCTGAACTGGCAGATTCGGGACGCGTGGTGATCCGCTATTCAGGGACCGAGGCGCTGGCCAGAGTAATGATCGAAGCCGAGAGCGAGGCCGCCATGCAGCACCATGCCGAGGCTATTTCGGAGGCGATCCGCGTCGAGTTAGGCGTGGAGACCGAAGGCTAGAGCTGCGGATTCAATCTGCCTGCCGGTTCAGGCTAGGACGCGTGGCTCTGGGACCAGTCGCGGGCGCGATCGAAATGCAGGCGGTCGCGCCACACGGTGCGGGACCAGTCATCGCCGATCTCTGCAAACTGCTGGCGGGCAAAGGCCGCATCGTGGAATTTGTAGGCCATGAAGGCAACTTCGTTCTTTGAACGGCGCGTGGCTCCGTACTGCGCGGACAGAGCCTGATAGCCGCTCTGGATGCGCTTCCAGTCCATCTCGTGAACCGGGAAATCGCCGTCGCCGCGTTTGATGAGAACGCCTGCAATCTGAAAATAGAGCTGATCGCCGAGATCGCCGCCCAGCGTATCGGCGGCGGATTTGGCGAATGCCGCGGCGTCTCCAGGGTGGCCATCCCATTTCGGCAGCAGATAATTGGCGTACTGGCGATAGAGATAGAAATAATCGGGCTCGAACTTGATGCCGCGCTCGAAAATCTCCTTCATGCGGCCGGCGTCCCAGTTCTGGGCGAGGCCGACGGTCATCATTTCGGAATACCACTGCGGGCACATGTCACGCATCGCCGCCGAGCCCTCCAGCACCGACTGCGCCTGCTGAATTCGCTCGTTGAAGAGGCGCCAGCCCTGCGGAGTCACGGTATTGGCCAGTCCATTGCCACGAGCGACCCAGGCCCAGCGGGTGAGGCTGGTGGCCAGCGCGACCCTGGCGGTAATGGACTCCGGACGCTGCTGCATCCAGCGCTCCAGATGGGCGAGGTGGTCGAGCGTGTCCTTATCGGACTGCTGCGGAGCATCGAGCGCGCCATAAAAGCGCCACAGCCGCCACTCCCCTCCGGGAAGACGGGATTTCTGGCCGCGGTATTGCCCGGCCATGCGGTCCAGATCGTCGAAGTTCTCCGAGATGAGATCCGACTCGATGGTGTGAATCCACTTGCTTTCGCCAGGTGTTGGCTGCGCGGCCTCGACGTCGCTTTGAGGCGCCTGGGCTGTCTGCGCAGGCAGCGACTTCGAGGCGGAGAGAAACAGCAACGGAGACAGGACGGAAATTGCGGCCAATCTGGAGAGGTACATGGTTTGCTCCTACCACGACCTCATGCTAACTCGCAGGCCATATGGAGACAAGAGGTTTCAGGGAATGAGCATTCGCTAATCTCCTGACGGCGAAGGTTGTTCTTTCTGGCCATGCACTTGCCTGGAAGCAGCAGAGCCGGCCTGAGCCCAGTCTGGCGCGGAGAGCGAATGACAAACCTCATCGACGGCCGGAGAGGGAGGCCGCATTTGGGAGCGGCGACTGGATCGGCTCCGCGAAGATCGCCGAAGCCGGAGCAGCCGCCTGCGCAGGATGAGCGCATCGC
>Ga0302324_100010854_pt1 | contig 18782 bp, 18 predicted proteins | sample Palsa_T0_1_FD_201949 | JGI IMG/M metagenome (GOLD analysis project Ga0302324, IMG submission 201949) | Peat permafrost microbial communities from Stordalen Mire near Abisko, Sweden - Palsa_T0_1 | ecosystem: Environmental > Terrestrial > Soil > Palsa > Peat permafrost | place: Sweden: Abisko...
GAAGGAACAAAAGACGGCAGACAAGCAAGACAAGCCAGCCGCATTACCAAGTGAAGCGAAAAAGCCATTAGTGGATCGGGAGAACTAACCTTACTATGTTTTGTCCAAATGACGGAATTGAAAATCGCGAGGGTGCAAAACGCTGCAAGAAATGCGGCGCCTGTCTCAACTGCGGTCAGATGGATCCCGGCCCGGAGAAGTGCAAGAAATGCCGAATTCCACTTTCCGATACGGGTTTGAGACAGTGCCCCAAGGGCCACACGCTGCCCCAGGGAAGCGACCGATGCGACATATGCGAAGGTAACTCAGCCCGCCCTGTCCCGCAAGCTGCTGCCGTAAGCAGCGCGCCGCGAAGACGGGATCGGACCGAAATGGACGACCAGGATGCGATTCCGGCGGACGTCTCCGAGCCGCGGCGGGAAGAACGGAAGCCGCGCAGACCTACCCAATTCGTGAGCACCGCAAAAATCGTCGGCGTTCTAGTCACTTATTCCTGGAAGAAAGAAGGCGAGATCTTTGAAATCCGGGAAGGAAGAAATCTCATCGGCAGCGACTTGGACTGTGACGTCCGTCTCGATTGCGATCCCGCGCTCAGTGGCAAACACGCCCACATCACGTTCCTGAAGAGCTTCGTTATCGGGGACATGGTCAGCAAAAGCGGAACATTCGTGGACGATCAACCTATCGAATCCGAGCGCCTGCCGCTTCGCAACGGAGCTACGATTCGCACCGGCGGCACAGTGTGGACGTTTGTGGCGATGCCTTGGCCGAACCAGAATTCGGAAGGCGCCTCACAAGTCTGAGAATCGCTGATAAGACGCCGTCACCCATCGTGAGACGACCATGAGTCCGAAGTCCAATACCCAGAGACAAGGCCATGGCGATTTCCGTCACGCCAAGGAAGAGCGCATCAGTATCTTCATCTTAAAGGAGCCCATCGGCGCGGGTTATTTCGCCGAGGTATGGCAGGCGCTGGATACTTCCATGAATCGCCAGGTGGCGCTCAAGATTTTCTATGACGACATCATCGCCCAGTCCGACGTAGCAAAAGCGATTCTCAAGGAAGCCGAGACGCAGGCACGCATCCAGAGCGATCGCGTTACGCCGATTTACGCCTGCCATCTCGACCACGACTCCGGGCCTGGACCTTACTACATTGCCATGCGGCTGATGTCCGGAGGGACGCTCGACGATCTGCTGGAACGCGAACACCGCTTACCGGTTCCCAAGGCCCTTTCCATCGTCCGCGATGTCGTGGAGGGCTTGAAGGCGGCGCACGAAGCCGATATCGTCCATCGCGATCTCAAGCCCAACAACGTGCTCTTCGATTCTCACGGCCGCGCAGCGCTGGCCGATTTCGGCATCGCTAAGGATCTGCGCGTCCAAGGGCGCGGAAAAAGCATTTTTGGCAGGCCGGGCACGGGCACGCCGCACTACATGTGTCCGGAACAGCACCTGGGGACGGAAGTAACCAAAGCCTGGGACATCTACGGTGTGGGCGTTTTGCTCTACGAGATGCTGAGCGGCAACACGCCGTTCGATGGTTCGTCCGACGTAGCGATGTATCGAGCGAAAACGGAGAAGCCCGTCCCTCCGCTACGGTCCGTTGTTCCCGACATTCCACCGCGCCTGGAACTGGTCATTCAACGTTGTCTCGATCCCGATGTCGGCTCTCGCTATCCCGACTGCTATGCGTTGGAGCGAGCGTTGTATTGGGCCGTGGAGAAGCCGGATCCGACCCAAACCGGCCGCCAGCCGGCGCCGCTCGAGGATAGCGGCGAAGAGCTTGTCCGGCCGCTGGCCCCCATCCCCACTCCATCCGTGCCGAAGGCCACTCGAAGCGTAAAGGAACGAATCGGCGATTTTGAATTGCTTGCGTTGCTGGGATTGGGGGCCGGTTCGGAGGTTTGGCGGGCCCAGGAGATCTCCAAGCGTCGTAAGGTCGCGCTCAAGGTCTTTCATGGCGACGCAGGGGGCGATCGGCGCCGCGACGCCTGTCGCCAAGCGCTACAGAACCATGCCGCCGTCAACAGCGACGGCGTGGTCCCGGTATACGAGATCCACCTCGACGGCTATCCCCCGTATTACGCAGCCAGCAAGCTCATGTCAGGCGGCTCCCTGAGCACCCTGCTGCGCAGCAAGACACGGCTGCTGCCGGTCGAAGCGTTAACCATCCTTCGTCAAGTCATCAAGGGACTGTATGCCGCGCATTCCGTTGGATTGATCCACGGCGGCATCACCACGGACAACATCCTGATCGAGTCCGGCGGCATTGCCGCGCTATCGGATTTCGGCATGCGCCAAACGCTGCACAACGGTACCCTGCCCAACGCCGGCGGAGCGATCGCCTACATGAGCCCGGAGGAACTGTCTGGGCAGGCGCCGTCGGTAAGCTCGGATATCTACAGCCTCGGCGTCGTCCTTTATGAGATGCTGGTTGGCCATGGGCCATTCCAAGGGACCACGATTTATGAAATACGCCAGGCGAAACTAGCGCCGCCTTCCTTCACCGAGGTCTCAGGCATTCCGGAGCGCTTGCAAAAAGTGATCGGCTGCTGTCTCATCGACAACCTCGAACACCGTTATTCGGATTGCGGCGCTCTGACGCGCGCACTGGATTGGGCTACGCGCCCGTCGCAGCCGCCCCCGCTGCTACCGCCGGTGGCGACCCCGCAGCCTCCGCCCCCGCCAAGCGTGCAGCGTCCGCCGATTTCGCTGGTCTGGATTGCGTTGGCGTGTCTGGTGATTGTCATCTTCGTTGCAATCGTGGTGTCGCAAGGGCACCACTAGGTCAAACAGTTTGTCTGGCGAGGGCTAACGGTTACCGGGAAGAAGGCACGGCAAGCTTGCATCCAGTAAAGCCTTGCGGCTCAGCGAAAGTTTCCCGAACGCCCTGATACCAGGTACAGTTCCGACTGGTGAATGGCCGAAAAACCTGGCCCAACCGGAGGGAGTTCGTTGTATACTAAGAGACATTTCAAGGCGCTCGGAGTCCCGCGAGGCAAAAAGTCATGAGCGCGCCCAATTATTTCGCTTGTTTAGTTGACTTGCCGGGTGAGTTGGCTGGGAGATTTTTCGGGGAAACAATGGCATTATGGGCACCGTAACAGAATCTGAACGCGACGAGCCCGGGGAATTTCGCCCGCAGCCAGGGAAGCAGCTCGGTCAATATGTGCTCGAAAAGCGCTTGGGCGCGGGCGGATTCGCCGAAGTATGGCAAGCGTCCGATCCGGATGCCAACCGCAGCGTTGCCATCAAGATATTTTTCGATCGCGTCACGCACGATCCAATGATGTGGAAGACGATTCGCGAAGAGCCCAAGAAGCAGCCGGAACACGAACGAATTGTTCCCATTTATTATTGTCATCTTGATTCGGATAACACTCCCGGCCCCTATTACGTAGTCATTAAGCTGATGCAGGGCGGCACGCTCGAGGAGCGCCTGGAGGAGCAAAGCCGGATCCCTACGGAACAGGCCGTGACGATTATTCGGCAGGTGCTCGATGGCTTAGATTACGCGCACAGCAGAGGTATCATCCACCGTGACCTCAAGCCTACCAACATCCTGTTCGACTCAAAAGGGTGGGCTTCCCTGGCCGACTTCGGCATTGCCAAAGATCTTAACAAAAGTAGCGGCAGCACCACGGTTTTCGGCCAGATCGGCACTCCCGCTTACATGAGCCCCGAACAGGCCGAGGGGGTTCCTTTAACCAAGGCTAGTGACATCTATAGCATCGGTACGATTCTGTACGAAATGCTGGTCGGGAAACTCCCGTTCGATGGGCCGACCGACACAGCGATCATGATCGCCAAAAGTAAATACGATCCTCCGCCGCTGCGGCCTGAGGTCCCCGAGATGCCCGAGAGGTTAGAAAAGGTGGTTCTCAACTGCCTGGACAGAAATCTCGATCATCGTTATCCCGACTGCCAGGCATTGCTTAGGGCCCTCGATTGGGCCATGGCTCCGGACCCGCTACCTCAGCCGCAAGTCAAACCGAAGACACTTATGATTGCCGGCGGCATCTTGGTGGCTATGATGTTGGGCGGCTTGGTTTACTTCTATCCTAAGAAATCCCCGGTCCCGAACCGCAAGCCAATTCCACCAAGTCTTGAAGTTCAAATTCCACCAAGTCTTGAAGTTCAAACGGGGCGAGAGCGGGACAGGATGATGAAGAAGGACTGGAGCCATTCAGGTGCCGATGACCCAGATTTCTCGAACCCCGTTTGCGCGAGTGCGCCGCCTTGTATCGCTAGAAAAGCGGCGTTGGCCCAGAAATCAAACAGAAAACAAGGTACTCCGACGTCGGACCCAGACCCTGACAAAGGCGACACAATCCTAAAGCATAAGGGGAACCTCGGCGTGTTATTCGGGAAATAGATACGGTGAGCGGTTCCCAGGCAAAGGCACTGAAAAATGTTGCCGGGAAAACACAACTTCTACGCTTAGTTAATTGAGTAAGTCAGACACAAGGTTCAGAGTTAGAAAGGAACGGAAAAACAATGAAGCAATTCGTAAAGGCGATTCTCCTCATGACAACGGCGCTGGCAGCTTTCTGTAGCGGCCAAACTAGCTATTTCGGTGGGATCGACGTAGGCTCTAAAGGAACCAAAGCGGCGTTGTTCTCCTTGACGAACACCCCCGAAGGAGACGAGATCGGACCTATTTTCGGCGATACGATCAACACGAAGCTTGTGAGTTCGATGAAAGACGGGGACTTTACAGAGGACGGGATCAAGGATGCCACGGACGCTGCAAAGCGGTTAATTGAAGAAATGAAGACCGCCGCGAACGAGAAGCGGTTGTCAGACGTAACTTACTACATCGTGGGTAGCAGCGGCGTCGCGATCGGAAAGAACAAGGAGGCCCTGAAGACCAGCGTAGAGGCGGCCACCAACGTTGGCATGACGTTCATTGACGCGACGCGTGAGGGCTACTTCGGCCTAGAGTCTTCTGTTCCGGCTGCGCGGGCCACCACTTCCATGTACATAGACATTGGAAGCGGCAACACCAAATTGGGTTGCTTGGTTGGCGGTTTGGACAAGAAGAATTTCAAAAGCAACGAAATCAAGTATGGGAGTGTCTCCCTCCGCAACGAAGCGCGCAAACGCCGCCCGGACGATATCGCCGCGGGGATCCACGAAGTGCTGAAGGAGGTCGCAGCCAAGTACGCGACGGACAGCGAGGATATCCCGTGCCTCAGGAACCGGCAGCGCATCTACTGGACCGGCGGAGCCGCTTGGGCCACCGCGACCTTTATGCGTCCCGACAAGGCCCTGAATGCCCGTGTCGTCCTTACCAAGCGTGACATCGAGACCTTCTTGGCCCGGCTGAACGACGGAACCTGGAATCAGCGGAACCCGGTCCTGATATTCCCTAAGGACATGCCGCCGGCTCGTCAGGCCAAGATTCGCGCCAAGGCGCAAGCGGATCGCAAGAGCGTGATGGACATTTTTGTGCGCGAAGATCTGCTGAGCGGCGTTTCATTAATGAAGACCGTTCTTGAGAGCAGCAACCCTTCGGCGGTCCTCGTTTTTGGACGCGACAGCGGATTCATTTACGGAGTCGCGGAGGAGAAGTTTCATCAAGGGTCCAACAGCGAAAGTGCTTCCAGGTAGTTGCGCAGTGATCTTGTTTTCGACCAAGGACGCTCTCGATGCCGAATCCGATGCCACTCACGCGGCGACAGATCGTAGCTCCCATTGCCACGTTTTCATTGGCCAGTCTACTGAGGGCGTCCGAGCCGAAAATACTTGTTCCTAGCTATAACACCTTCACGGATCAAGAGGAAGTGGAGTTAGGCGAGGCCTTCGACAAGAAGATGCAGTCGGAAGCCAAGTTTGTCACCGACGGTTTAATTTCAGACTATCTAAATGACATCGTGCATCGCTTGGGCCTGGCCTCCCGGCGGCCGAACTTGCCATATTTCGCGCGAATTATTGACGTCGCCGTGGTGAACGCCAACGCCGTCCCGGGAGGTATCGTCTACGTTAACCGTGGCCTGCTCGACCTGGTACGCCAGGAGGACGAACTGTCGGCTGCGCTAGCTCATGAGGTCGGGCATGTGGCCGCTCACCACGGCACCAACAAGCTGGCCGCCATCTTCATCGGGAAATCGTTCTATGAACTGGTCAAACGCGAGGTGCTCCATGACCAAGCCATCGTCGCGGGTGTAATTGAGAAACTGGGCGGGGCCTTGTTCTTGTTGGCCCAACTGCAATACAGCCGAACCAACGAGTCGGAAGCCGATTTGTTGGGCTACTATAACATGCTGCGCGGCGGTTGGGACCCCGACGGAATGGTCGCGCTGCTCCAGCTATTGCTCTCTCATTCGGGAGATCCGAACTTCGTGGAGGCGATCTTCTCCGACCATCCTCCCACCTCCGAACGCATCCAGGCTATCCAGCGCGAACTCCGCCAAGCGCCGCCGTCCGCCGGACTGATCCGCGATGCGCCGCGATTTCATCAAATGAAGGAAATGCTCGCCCAATTGCCGCCGCCCAGAATGAAAGGGATGCCGCGCTGAGGATAGGTCGAATGTTCGTTCGCCGTGCGGCACTGGGCATCGCCGCAATGCTCGCCATGGCGAGCCTCAGCGGCCAGAGCGCCCGCCCCAGCCTTCGGCTCGGCGCGCTTTGGATGGATCAATATCCCGTGGTGAACGCCTCGGTGGAATGCGTCCCGTCCGCGGACGCGCCTCGGCCGTGCGAGACACCTAAGGATCTAAGGCTCCTCGAAGACGGTGCGGCGACTGATCCTCCGACCGGGGTCATGGCTCTTTCCGATACCAAGATCGGCACGGCGATGGTGGTTGCGCTCGATGTCAGCGGTTCCATGCGGGGACGACCCATCGAGGCGATGCAAAGGGCGCTGGCCGGTTTCGCGGCCCGCGCCCGGACCTGGGACAAAATTGCCGTGCTTACGTTCGCCGACGACGTACGGACCGATCTTCCGTTCGACACCGACCGCTCGGCCCTAGCGACGGTTCTCCAGTCGGTCCAGACGCGCTGCTGCAACACGCACCTCTATGACGCTTTGTCTGCGTCGATCGATTTGCTCAAGGCGAGCGGCCTTCCCCCGGTGCATCGGATCATGGTCATCTCTGATGGAAAGGACGAGGGATCTCGAACTTCCAGCGAGGACGTCGTCAAGCGGGCCAAAAACGCTCATGTCGCCATCGATGCCATCGGGATCTCGCGGATCGAAGCGGTTTACTTGCGATCGCTCGAGACCATCGCATCGCAGACTGGAGGCGTTTTTCGTCGCGCTGAGTCCGACACGGTGCTGGAGCGGTTAGTCGCCTCCGGCATTGATCAAACACTTGCCGCGCGCGTGGCGAGCTTCCGGCTGTCGCACATCGCGGCGGACGGAGCTCTCCACACTGTCGCAATCGCCGCGCCGAGTTTGTCGTGGCAGGAGGAGCGGCCGCTCCAAGTGCCAAAACTCGAAGGGCCGGCGCCGCGCTCAAGGAAGACACTTCCCATTCTCATCGCGAGCGCCGTTTTCCTGTTAGTTGGATCGGCGACGGCGCTTGAGTTGTTGCGAAAGCGATCCAAAATCATGGCCTTGGAAAGATCCCAGGCCGCCGCTCGCAGTGCGCCGCCGCGCCCTAAAGAGTCCTCTTCCGTGACGCCGGCGACCGCAGATCGCAAATCGCCGCCGATCGTCGCGCGTGAAGCTGCCGCAGACGCGCCTCATACCCGGCCACGGCGCAAAACCGTGATGCTGCATCGCTACGAGGAGCCGCGTCCCGATCGCCCGTCAGCGTGGCTCTCCCAAACTTCGGGCGCCGGAGAGCATTTCGTCTACGCGCTCATCAAGAGCCCCACCTGGATCGGCACGGCGTCTACGGCGACCATTCAGCTTGATCACACTCCCGGCATTCTTTCAATGCACGCGTATATCGAATTCGAGGACGGCAATCTATATTTGACCTCAGAATCCGCGGACGCCAAGGTCGTGGTCGAAGGCGAGGAATTCTCCGCAAGCCGCAGGCTTGTGCTTCCGGGTAACACCATTCGAGTCGGCAATGAGACGTTCCGTATGGATCTATCCCGGCCGACCATCGAGTAACGGCGCAATGTTATAATCGCGGTCCAGGCGCCATGGATGAACGAAGCACCAAGAGAATTACGCAGCTTCTCCAAAGCGCCGCAAAAGGCGACGCCGAAGCCGCGAACCTGGCCTGGGACGCGGTCTACCATGAACTGCAGAACATCGCGACAGGGTACTTGAGCCGGGAGTATCGGCACCAGACTCTGCAGCCTTCCGATTTGGTCCACGAAGTCTATCTCCGTCTGTTTGGCGAGAATAAAGTTCACGTCAACGATCGGAAGCACTTCTACCGGCTTGCCGCCCGGCAGATGCGCTACTTTCTGGTGGATCGCACGCGTAAGAAAAAAGCCAGCAAACGCGACGGTGTCAATCTTTCGCTCGATGATTGCGTGAATCTCGGCGTCTCTCTGGACGATCGCTTACTCGCTCTCGAGAGCTTGCTTACGGAACTCAACGAGCTAGATCCGGAAGCAGCCGCCGTCGTTGAGATGCGCTATTTCGGCGGCTACAGCGCGGCCCGCACCGCGGAGCTGTTGGATATCAGCGCTGCCGACGAGCGGGATCACTTCGAGTTCGCCAAGGCTTGGCTCAAAGAACGAATGGCCAACCGATAGGCTGGCGGCCCGCAGCGCGGCTTTAGTGGCCCGGAACCAGCAGTCCGTTAACTCTTTCCCAAACCTCGAATAATTTGTTCCAAAAAAGCTCAAGAATGCGCTTTGGTTAGTGAGGGCAAATGATAAGCCCTCAAGAACAAAGGAGAAAAACCCGATGCTCGCTCAAATCAAGAATGTTTTCGCCCTTAGCGCCCTGACGCTGGCCTTGGGCGCGTTTGCCGCCGCTCCAGCCGCCGCTCAAACACGCACGTTCCAAGTGGTGAACGAGTCCCATTACAGCATTGACCGCATCTACGTCTCGCCGGCCAGCTATTCTCGATGGGGCTTCGATCGCTTGGGTAACAATGTTCTGCGGCCCGGCTACGAGTTCACACTTTCGGTGTTTCCCGGCTACTATGATGTGAAACTGATCGACGAAGACAACGATACCTGCATCGTCCATAACGTGGATTTCAGCTCCGGAGACCGATGGACGCTCACCGACGGTATTCTGCTGGCTTGTGAAGTTGTGACCGCGTTCTGACCACATAGCGCGGCCGCTCAGTACGAATGCGGCGCGGGTCCCGGCAGAATCTAGTGCGCCGCAATATCTCTCACTGAAGGAGGTGAGCCCATGAGATCCCAATGTCCGCTGTGCGCAACGGTCTACGAGGAAGACTTTGCATTCTGCAAACGGGACGGCGCGCAGCTCGTTGCCGCTCTTCCGGATGCCGGCCCCACCGCCGTGCCCGGCGACGCAAGGCCGCTGCCGCCGCCTCCTCTACCATCGCCGTTGCCGCCGTCGACCATCCCCGCTTACAAACTGTACGATGCCAACTCGGTCGGTCTGGCGACTCTTCTGGGATCGCCGCTGACGGGAAGCATCCTTATCGCTCTGAATCACCGCCGCCTGAAGAAGCCGGGCTGGGCTATCTCTGCGGTGTTTCTCGGAGTGATCGTGACGGCCTTGGGAGTCCTGTTGGCATTTGTCATACCGCAAGGCCTCTCCGTCGGTGTTTCGGTTGGTCTCTTGTTCGCCATGAGAGGGTGCGCCCAGGGCCTTCAAGGCCGCGACATCGAGGAACACCAGCGCGAAGGAGGAAAGCTCGCGTCGCGATGGGCGGCCGCCGGCATCGCCATTCTCGTTGCCGCACTGATTGGCGGAATCGTTGTTTACGTGTCACTCCGTGACACCAAAATCACGGTTGATTCGAAAGACGAAATCTACTACTCGGGCTCCGCCAACAAGCGGGATGCTGTGGCGCTCGGTCAGGCGCTCAAGGGCGCCCTCCCTCTGCGGCAATGTGCGGCATGAAAACGGGGTCGCCCAAAAGTGGCTTCGGTGCCGAATTCCAGCCTAGACGCTGCCGCCCGTCGTTCGCCCCGGCCACCACACGCGAACGCGCGGCGTCCGATTGGGTTCGCGCGGTTGGAGCACTAACGGATAAAAACGCTTCAGCCTGCTGACATGGCCGGCCATGCCGCGTGCATGATCACGCCGGACTGTGCGGAGCGTCCGGCGGTGCGGGTAGCTGCTTCGAATGCCGGCACGCTGGCGTGCTCGAGCTGGCCCAGATTGCCGCCGGGGATGAAGCGCGAGCGCAAGGCGCCCAGGCCGGAGTAGGTTACTTTCGGTGCATCGTCGGGACCCAGGCCCAATTTCTGGAGCACCCATTCCGGCAATGCAGTCAGGATCGGGGCGGCGATCGAACCCTGTTCGCGATCGCGCAGGATTTCTGGAACTACTTGCGAGCCGCTTCCTCTATCATCTCCATCGTCAACTCCATCTCCGGGTCTTCGTCGAGGAGACGCATCAGTTCGACCTGTTTCGGTGTCGCGTTCCGTTCCATGTCCGCGAGTTCCTTCTGCCACTGTTCGCTCGTGGCCCGCGCTTGCTCGCGCTCCTCCGGAGTCGTCTTGGGGAGGTGCATTGTCAGTCTTGTAATCTCGCCCTTTGCCATGGGGTTCGCCTTTCCTGAGTGTAGGATGAACGTGCTGGGTGGGAAAGTCAATAGGCTGGGTAGCCCGGTACTTGTCCCATAGTACTTGGGCCTGCTCTTAGGTTGTCAGACCCAGATCTTTCCATTGGCCCGCTGCGAGGTGGGCTCCGATCTCGCTGGCGAGTTCGACCAGCTCGTCCGGATAATCGCGGTCGTCAACCAGCGTCCTTCCGGCAAGATGCGCCAGCGGGTCAGCCATAAATTCACGAGCGGCAGCGGGGGATAGATTGGTCTCGTAACGATGGTGCAGCTCATGGCGAACAGTGGTCTTCACCTCAGCTAACGTGCGGCCTGCCCCGGCATCCACCACATGCACGCTACCCTGCTTAACTGCCTGCTGGAGCGTTGCGCGCAGCTTCAATAACGGCCAGACCGTGCCCAAGCCGTGCTTTGGGAACAGCACGGCCGTCCGGAGATTCCGGATGGCGGTCTTGGCTAATCCAGGGGACAGCGACAAGCCGTCAGCCCGTGCCTTCTCAGGCGCGACCTTTCCCGACTTCAATGAGTGTTTTTATGGCCTGCCGGTTGGCATACACGATTCCCAGATTGTTTCTCTCGGGGCGGTAGAGCAGTTGCGCCTGGCCGATGGTCTCGGCCATCGGTGCCGCTGGGTCGAATGGGCGTTCGCTGAGAGGCTTTAAGAAACGCGGAAGTTCCTCACCCTCCCGTCTCGAAAATAACCCGCCCTGCTCCGGCCCTTCGTCCTCGAACAGGTTGCCAGCCTTCTTGGGCTTGATCTTCGCCGGCCGCATGGCGAGGCCGCTCTTGAACTGCGCGGTCAACTGATCGCCCAGCAGCTTGTCTTCGTGCGACTGCGCGTCTTCGTGCGACTGCACGTCTTCGCGCGCCTGGCGCTCCGCGGCGGTGTCAAACAGGCCGGGGCCCACGTCGTCGGGTTCGGGCGCGGCCTGGTTCGCGAATAGTTCCGGGTGGTCGGGATTCTCTACCCGCGGCTTCAGCTTCGGGCGCAGACAGGGCCGCCACGTCTTTATCGGGCAGCGGTTTGGTTTCCCGCGGCTTCACGCCCTCGGCGGCGCGCTTGGCGGCGAAGCCCTTGAGGAACTGTTCGCGCGTGCTGCCGGTCTTACCCTTTGCGGCAATGTGCGGCATGAAACGAGGTCTCCCAAAAGCGGCTTCGGTGCCGAATACCAGCGTAGACGCTGCCGCTAGTCGTTCGCCCCGGCCACCCACACGCGAACGCGCGGCAGCTGATTCGGTTCGCGAGGCGGCCACGCTAACGCCGCCCTCGATTGCCATGCGCCCTCCCTCTGCGGCAATGTGCGGCATGAAACAGGGGGCCGGAAACAGCCTTCGGTGACGGATTCCGTCATAAGCGCTGCCGCCGGGTCGTGCGCCGCGCGGCCACCAACACGTCGAACGCGCGGCGTCCGATTCGGTTCGAGAGGTTGGAGCGGGAACGGATAACACGCTCTTCACACCGGCGCGCTCATCGCCATCGTCGGTTGCGATGCGCCCGGTCGCGGCGCGTTCGCGGATGAGCGGAACGTCGTGGCGGGCGACTCCGGCTGCCGAGCGCGAACGCGAAACGCTCATCAGTCCCCTCGGCCCGTGCGGTTCCACCGACTGCCACAAGAGCGGAACGCTACTTGGCATAGTGGTGGAAACGAACCTGTGTCGCCCATTTTCATGGAACCGCGTTTACCGAGACCGATCCGGTTGATGGACCAACGAGCCGTTGTCGCCAGCCATTGGCGATTCACGCAATCTCTTTCGCCCCCCCAGTCGCTGGGACTCCCCTCTCCATCCTGCGGCCCTACCCGTCCACGCATGGCCTGGAAGTAAGATCCCCGCACGCGCATTTTTAAGGTAGACAAACATTTCCCCGTAGTAAAAGACCGTCATCCCCGGCTCTCACTGGCGTATGCGATACTCAATCCTATTTTTAACCGCCGCAACCCTCGCCGCGCAGGATGAGCTTCCGGATTTTGGCGTCAAAGCCGGCCTGCCAGCCAGTTCGACCTCCTTCCTGGACTGTAGCAGTGTTTGCGGCCCAGCCGGCGAAAGCGCATTTCGCTGGACCGCCGGTTTTACAGGGGAGTTCCATCTTTTTTGGCACGTCTCCCTTGAAGGCGATGTGCTGATTCGAAAGTTCTCACTCAGTCATACAAAAAATACTGACTGGGATTTCCCATTTCTTGGGAAATATCGGTTTCAGGCGGGTCGTTTCCGCCCCTTCCTGGAAGCAGGGTACTCCCTCAGCTATGAATCAATGGAGTACTCCGGTGGCGGAGACCAGAAGAACACGACCTATCGTTATGATACTGGCCCCGTTGCGGGTGTGGGAGTGGAGTTCGGCCGCGGCCGGCTCAGAGTCGAACCAGAACTTCGATTTACCCTTTTCTATCAACCGATTGTCTCGGGATCGAACGGTGTTCTCATAACTCCGATGGTCGGACTTAGGTTCTAGCCGGACCGAGCCGTCGTCAAAACGAGAAACGCACCATGATCTCGGCCGATCGGGCGCCGCCGGTCTGAAACAGCGGCGCTAACCCGGTATTGGGAGTTCCCGAGCCCAGTACCAGGTTTTGCATGGAAGTAGATTGGCCGAACAACGGATTCGAGAGAAACGGTACCGGGTCGGCGAATTCGGGGTGGTTGAGGACATTGAAAACATTCCATCCAATCTCGAGCGATGGTCCGCGCTCCCACTGGAATACGCGCCGCAGACTCAGGTCGACCTGCGTCATGCCGTAGCCATAGATCGCGTTGCGGCCCAGCGTTCCCTGGCCGCCCGCAGCCGGTATAGTGAAGGCCGCGGGATTTAACCGGCGATGCCCAGCTTCTGTCGGATCGTTAATCCAAATCGGCACCCCGGGTACAAGATCCGGGCGCGCGGAATTCAGGACTTCCTCTCCGAACACTTGCTCCTTATCCACGATATTTATCGGAAAGCCGGTGCGCGCGCGAAAAATCCCGCTGATCTTCCAACCAGACAGCCATACGGGGAAGTGCGCGGTCGAGGAGCGCGGAACCTGGTACGACACCGATGAAGTCAGCGCCCGGCGCACGTCGAAGTTACACGATCCGCGGGCTTCACTTAGTTGGTAACCCGGATGAATCAGAAAGACGGAGGAATCCTGCGAGCCGTCGTCGATGCAATGAGACCACGTGTAAGACGTGGAGACGTAAACATTCCGCCTGAGCGAACCGCGTAATTGTAACTCGAGCGCGTCATAAGTGGATGAATCCTCAGTTAACGTGATGCTGCGGTCCAGAACGCCTGTCACTGGGTCGTTATAAGTTTCATTTCCAAGAAGATTCCTGTTTGATGAGCCGAGATAGGCGACCGAAGCGGTACCGTGCGCCGCAATGCCTTTTTCCAGAGAAGCTCGCCACTGGTAAGACCTCGGCAGGTGTAGCGCGGGATAAGGTCCGGTGAGGAACTGCTGCACATCGGGAGCAGTGGCTTGTGCCGGTGGCGTTTCCGTCCCGATAGAAACTGCGGGAGGCGTACTGACAGCCAGCGCCCCACCCGAGAGGAGCCAACTGTTGAAGGGCGCGCCGTTGATGGGGTTGATGGAAGCCGCTAACGTCGTGTCGTAGAAGAGTCCGCCACCGGCCCGCAGCACGAGGCCGCTCCCGGGGAGACGATAGGCCACCCCGATGCGTGGCTCGAACTGGCCGTAGCGCATGGGCCACGGCGCCGTACCGTTGATGCCGGTATTTTGGGTGATCCAATCAGTCCCGGACCAAAGGCCAGATATGGTGGGAATCTGCACCTGCGCGCCTGCGGGAGGGGTCAACTCCCATCGAACGCCGTAGACCACGTTGAGGTTTTTGTTCACGCGAAATGTGTCTTGCGCAAAGAGCGACCCAACCTGAACCTGGCTGCCGAATTGAGGCAACTGTGAGATCGAGACGCTAAGCGGGTCTCCCTGGAGGAAGCTTTCGAGGCTGGGAGCTTGACCGAGGATGCTGGTGAGAGGGTAGCTGCGAGCCGGCTGCAGCCGGATGTAATCCAGGCCGAGGTGCAATTGATGCCGCCGGATCTCGGACGACACCGTATCGCGAAACTCCCACTGATCTTGCCGGGCGGTCATTCCGTAGTCGCCGGCAAGGAATTGTCCAAGATCCGGAATCGAAATCGCCAAAACAGAGTATGAGGATGCCCATGACGGCGCAACCAAATTATCCAGAGAAGCCCATACGTCCTCAATCCCCGCTACCGTGGACCGGGAGAAGAAGTTAGCGTCCGAATAATTGAACCGAATCTCCTGGATGGCCCCCGTGGACCGGCCCGCTGTGATTCCGATAGTTATGCTTTGCCCGTCAGAGACTCCCTGGATCGCTTCCACCTGGGAAGAGGAAGACGCCGAGATGGATCGCGCGTAGCGGACGAACAGGGCGCCCCGCGACCCCAAAATCTGGTCAATGCGTCCGCTGTAAGTGCCGACCGTCGTGGCGCGGCCGAGCCCCATCAGCCCTTCCGCCTCGCCGCCACCCAGGTCTGACCCGACGGGGAGAGGAAAGGAAGACAGTATTCCCTGTAGCTGCGCCGGCGCATCCTGACGCGTCGCCAGCGAGGGCACACATGTCAACTCGATACCACTGTCGTGGAGCTCCGAGTGCTCAACGGACAGAAAGAAGAACGTCCGGTTCCGCCAGATAGGTCCGCCGAGGACACCGTCCACATCGCCATACTTGGGGCGAGGGTATGCCAGCCCGTAGCTGTTGGCGAACCAGTTCCGTGCATTCCAACTGCTGTCACGGGCATTCCCGAATACCTCTCCGTGAAATTCGTTAGAACCTGAACGTGTGACTACCTGGGCCTGCGCCCCCATGCGGCCGCCATATTCGGGAGCGAAACTGGATGTGCGCAGTTCCACCGACTCTGTGTCGCCCGATGAACCGAGCTCTTCGCTGCTGCCGCCGGCGCTCATCGCCGGCAAGGAAGCTCCGGGAAACGATCCCGGCAACGCGCTACCACCCACCCCTGTGTTGGCGCTGACTCCATCCACGAGGAACGCATGTGCGTTCGGCCGCTGCCCATTGGAGGTGAACTGTCCTCCGTCGTTCGCGCCGGCGGGAGTGACCACGATTCCGGGCAGGAGGTCAAACAACATCCGATAATCCCGACCATTGGCGGGCAGCGTGCTGCCCGGACCGTCGCGCGTCACCAGGAGGGAGTCGCCACCGGATGGGTCGAGGTCATCGCGTCCGCCCACCACTGTAACGACCTCGTGCAAGCTGAGCAATTGCATGGCGAAATCGAGCCGCAATTCCTGCTCGGCTTCGAGAACCGCCCCTACTTTGGAGACCGTCCGAAAGCCGGGTAACCGAACTGTTACTTTGTATTCGCCCGGAGGTAATGCCGCCACGAAATAGTGCCCTGCGTGATCCGCTGTGAGTCTCCATCGCGCGCCCGTGGATTCGCTCTGAATCTGCACATCTGCACCGGCCAAAACATGGCCCGATGGATCCTGCACAACCCCATATATCATGCTCGGGTCCGAGGCGAAGAGGGCGGCTTCGAGAAGTACGCCGAGGACCAGAAGGACCGCACGCATGGCGCCTCATCTCCCCGCCCGGCCGTCAGACCGGATCGCGTAATCGAATTGCTCTATTTGGGCCGCCAGGGTACGCAGCATTTCTTCGCCAGAAGACTGCGAATAACTACTCGCCAGAAGACGATTCAACGCATCGTCTGTTCTTCGGGCGAGAGCTACAAGAGAAGCGGCGCCGGTTTGCCAACTCGCGGCCGCTTCGCCATTCGCCGCTTGGGCGGCCGCGCCATTCGGGATTGCGGGCAGAACCGGCTTTAGATTCTCCCGCATTCGCGATATCAGGCGCTCCAACTCTGAAATATGATTGTCCCGCAATTTCTGCAATATTTCGCGGTCTGGCGCGATTAAGCTCTCCTCTATCCGCGGTCCAAAATCTCGTGCGAGGATTTCCAGGGCGTGGGCTTGCGCCACCGCCGATGAGCTGGCTTCGAGGATCCGGTCCGTGGCCTCCTGTAATGCGCTGGGGCCGCCGAATCGCTCCTCGAGTTGCTGGCGCAAGGGAGCCGGAATCGTCGCGGAGTAACGCTCCTGCGGCATAGCTTTCGCTCGAGGTAAGGTTGACCTGCCCGAACCGAACTCCAGCATTACGCGCGGCACAGCCTTCAGCACGCCGGCAATCTGCCGTTGCCGTTCGCGGCTGACTCCCGCGGCGTGTACCACGACGTGTTGATGCCGCGGATCTTCCGATATTTCGACAGGCTCCCCTACGTCGGCGCCGATCTGGTTCAGCGCCGCCAGGACGTGGAGAGTTACCTCAGGCCCGGCCGAAGTTTCGTCGCGCGAAGGCGCGGTAAATGGCCGGCGGGGAAGCGCACGAGTTCCGGAGGCATGTTCGCTCGAGGCCGCCGCTTCCGCCAGTTCCACGATTCCTTCGCGCTCGAAGTCGAAGGCGCCGGCGACCGGGCGCAGATCGGGGGCGCGTAGCGTCAGCGACGCCGTCCGCAAGACTCCGGAATCAGTCTCCGTCCGCACACGGTAAGACTCGTCATTCTGTGCTCGGATTATGCTTACGGAATCCCGCTTGTCACGCAACGCACTGCGCCACGCCTGAAACGATCGGGCGCTGAGGGGTTCCCGCCAACTGTAATGCGCGGCGGCAAAGACCATCTGGAGACGAGCGATGTCTGAATCGCCTTCCGGCTCACCCTCGGTCGCTAGCACCGCTGGCCGGACCAGAGTTCGGCCATGCAGGTATATCGAAATCGAGCGGCGCTGAGGCAACGCCAGTTTCGCGGACTCGGTCAGAAGCCGGCTCGCCCGGGCGGACGCCGTTTGCCTTGGACTCCACAGAACCAGCGCGGTAACTATGAGGCCCAGCATCAAGCAAGCAGCGGCGCCGACCGACGCAACGGACCACCAGTGGAGACCTCGCGGGCGGCTTGCCTCGTGTCGCGCGATGAGCGCATCCAGAGGCTGCCAGGGTTTCGGCGGCGGTGCCAGCAGAGGGGCGCGGATTGCATCACGGTATTCCACATAAGCCGCTCGCGCCCGCGCGTCACCGAGGCGGCTGCCGCATTGTGGGCAGGATTGTAAGTGACTGGCTTCCCATGCAGAAAGCTCCCCGTCTTCGAGCCGCGCCAGTTGCCCATCGGAGAGATGCGGCGAATCACTACCGTTTGGTCCCTCAATACCCATCCATGATCCCCTTCAGCCGCACAGCGGCCCGGCGCAGAAATTCCGTCGCTGCGGAAGTGCTGATGCCGATCACATCCGCGATTTCCCGGTACCGCAGACCTTGCGCACGCAGATGCAGGCAGTTCCGCTGCCGGGGCGACAGATCGCGGATTGCCCTCAGCAGAACGGTTTTGCGTTGGTGTTCCATCGCAGCATGCTCGGGATCAGGCAATCGATCGGCGCGCTCGAAGTCACTGCTCAGGTCGTCGAATACTGCCTCGCGCTGATGGAAACGCAGTGCGAAATTGTGCGCCACTTTATATAACCAGGCGCGCGGATTCTCAACCGATTCGCCCTTGGACATCTTCAGGTACAGCTTCAGAAATGCGTCCTGGGCCAGTTCCTGCGCCCGCCCGGCAGGAACGCTGAAGTAGAGCAAATAAGAATAGATGTTGTCGCGCTCCGCTTGATAGATCTCCTCGACTCGCTCATTGACAGTCATCCTGGCGAGGCTCCGGCCCGGTATTCACGTTTGCCACATACTGTCATAGCATTAGATCCGGAGACCCACGCTTTTAGCTACACGGCACAGAAAATAATTCCTCGCTGTAGCGAATAGCATTTCGGGCTGGCCTCTTGGGAGCGGATGCATCTTTCCTTATGCTCGTTATGCTCGTTCTGACTGCACCGATTTCGGACAGCAGATGGTGTTTGGGACTGGCTTCTCCTGATCTCGGCGCGATCCAGTGGCACTCGTTCTGCATTGCCTGTTGGAACTGAATGGGCTGTGCAGGTAGCTGCATCTCGGAACGACCAGTTTCGAAGCTGGGCGAGCAGGTGGCTACCTGTTGCGAAATCCCCATGTATTGAAGGATGACGTGCTCTTCAGCCACAACCGACTGATTCAGCGGGTGTTACATCAGATTCTCGGGATAGGTCCTGTTAAGCTGGAGACCGGGTTGCACCCGGACAACAGCCAGAAAGAGCGGAATTCTTT
>Ga0302324_100010855_pt1 | contig 18781 bp, 12 predicted proteins | sample Palsa_T0_1_FD_201949 | JGI IMG/M metagenome (GOLD analysis project Ga0302324, IMG submission 201949) | Peat permafrost microbial communities from Stordalen Mire near Abisko, Sweden - Palsa_T0_1 | ecosystem: Environmental > Terrestrial > Soil > Palsa > Peat permafrost | place: Sweden: Abisko...
TGGAAGATTATGCGACAGTCGTGAACCCTGGGCCGGATCAGGCCGAGCGTACGTTCGAGCGGATCATCGGCAATAGCGCTGCCCTCGAATCTGTTCTCGAGCAAGTGGAGCAGGTTGCGCCCACAGACTCGACTGTCCTCATCGAAGGAGAAACCGGTACCGGAAAGGAGCTCATCGCACATGCCCTTCACAATGCCAGCCAGCGCTATGGACGCGCATTCATAAAGCTGAATTGCGCTGCGATTCCGCTGGATCTTCTGGAAAGTGAATTGTTCGGTCATGAGAAAGGCGCCTTCACCGGAGCGATAGCGCAGAAGATTGGGCGCTTCGAAATGGCCGACAAAGGCACGCTGTTTCTGGACGAAGTAGGCGACATCCCTCCTGCCCTGCAGCCGAAGTTGCTGCGTGTGCTGCAAGAACAGGAGTTCGAGCGATTAGGAAGCGGTCGAACCCATCAGGTGGACGTTCGGCTCGTAGCGGCAACCAATCGAGATCTCGCCAAGATGGTGGCGCGAGGGCAGTTTCGCAGTGATCTGTACTATCGGCTGAACGTTTTCCCTATCTTGCTGCCTGCGCTGCGAGAGCGCCGGGAAGACATTCCTGCTCTTGTAACCCATTTTGTGAAACTATTTAGCCGCCGGATGGGGAAGCAGGTGGACAGCATTCCTCCGGAAACCATGTCTGCATTCCAGTGGTATTGGTGGCCTGGCAACATTCGCGAGTTGCAGAACTTGGTGGAACGCGCGGTGATCCTTTCGCGGGACGGCGTGCTCCCAAACCCGCTTCACAAAAAGCAAACAGACCTCATGATCTCCACTCTGCCTCGCACCCGAACTTTCCACTCATCGATGACCTTGGAAGACTCGGATCGAGCTCTGATTGTCGAAACACTTGAGCAGGGCGGCTGGGTCGTAGGTGGACCAAACGGTGCAGCGACCAAACTGGGACTGAAACGAACCACTCTGCTGGCCAGGATGAGAAGGCTGGGTATCTCGCGGCCTATCTCTGAGGAAGGAACCAGCGTTCGGGGAGTCGGGCAAGAAGATGCCCAGATTTAAGGGTGGAACTGGCAGCCGCACATGGAATGCAACCGCACATGGAATAGAGTAAGAAGTCAGCAAGCGCGAACGGCGAGAGCGGCAAACCGTAATCGACCCGATTCCGGCGTCGTTCGTCTGTGCTGCCGGACGGGCCCCTTGAATTCGGCGGCGGCTCATGGCTGACATCACGAAAATCGAAACGTTTTTTGAAAGTTCTCCACAACCCGCACGGTTGACGACCACTCAGAGTCCTTGCGTGTATGCCAATCCGACCCTGGACCGCCTCACCGGATTCAATTCAGATCAGATCCACCAAGCCGACTGGCGCAGTTTCCTTCTGGAAGAGAGCCGAGCCGTCGCCTCAGCCTCTTGGCAAAGGTCCGTCGCAACCGCAACTCGGTATCGCGTGCAGGTCCGCGGTCGGTCTCTCAATCGATTCCGGGTCGGAGGTCCGCAGCTGGGCAGGCTCCTTCTTCTATTGGTCGTCACCTTCAATCCGTGGCCTTTGTTGTTTGGGCAAACACCGCTATCGGCTCCCTTGCACGTGGACCACAACTCTTGGACCTTCAAGGATGGCGCTCCCGCGGACGTCGTGTGTTTGGCACAGACCAACGACGGTTTCCTCTGGCTGGGTGGCCCCGACGGATTGTATCGCTTTGATGGAACGCGATTTGAACCTTTCAGGTCCCCGTTTGACGATCGGCTCCTCGCGACCAACTTGTATTCGTTGTTCGCGCCGCCGTCTGGCGGCTTGTGGGTGGGTTACATGATAGGGGGCTTCAGTTTCCTGAACAATGGGCGGGTCACAAACTATGGAGGCGACACCGCCTCTTCAACCGGAAGTGTCTACAGTTTTGCCCAGGATCGGGATGGAATTGTATGGGCCGCCACATCGAGTGGTCTGTGGAGGTTCGATCACTCGGGCTGGCAGCCTATCGGAGTGGAGTGGAACGCTCCGGCCAGACCCGTCACGCAGGTTGGATTTGATCCAAAGGGGGTACTGTGGGCATTGGCTGGGAGTTTTGGCGCCCCTATGGATCTCATCTATCTTCTGCCGGGGACCAGACACTTCAAAACAGCTGGGAGAAATCTGTCCGTCGACGGGTTCAGGTTGGACGCGGATCGAGCCGTCATGACCGACCTTGCAGCACCGCCGATATCCGAGTCGAGCGAGGGTTCTGATAAGAAGCCGGCTGACTACCCGGTGCTCACAAAAGACACCCTACAATTTCTTGACCGAAACAACAGCCTTTGGATCTCATACGACGATAAGCCCATTGTAACGCGCCTTCCAAAACAGAGGTTTCGTGGTGCCCTGAACCGGGCGTCCCCGGCTGGTTCTGAAACCTATGACATCAACCCTTTTTGGATGGCAAGGCTGGTCGATCGCGAAGGAAATATTTGGTTTGGCGATACCAAGGGTATCCATCGATTCTCCTACAGCCCGCTGAACCGACAGGAGTTCCCGAGAGAAGCGTTGGGGGATGTGGATTTCGCACTGGCCACTGATGACAACGGGGCGGTGTGGATCAGCTCCGGCACCACTGGCGCTCCCGGGAAAGCGGATCTTTATTACGTCTCGGGCGGCAAAGCCCAGCGTCGCCTCGCGCACGTGATATCGTCATTTGCCTACCGCGCACCTGACAGAACGTTCTGGTTCTCTGGGGAAGGTTGTCTCTGGCATCGTGTCGGACACAATTTTGTTCGCGTGAACCTTCCCGGGGAAATAGCGAGCCAGTTTCCTTTCCTGCAGGCGGTCACCGGGGATGAACATGGGGGAATATGGGTCTCCTTGGGCCGCCACGGTTTCTACAGGTGGGCCGACGGCATTTGGAAATCGTACGGTGGCCGCGACGGCTTCCCGAAAGGCGAAGTCCTGATCGAATTTACCGACAGTCTGGGCCGCGTTTGGTTCGGCTATTCGAACAGTCAGCTGGCGGTTTTGGATGGCGATCGGGTCCGCGTATTCGGTCCGAGCGATGGTCTTCATGTGGGCGACATCATGGCGGTCCACGGACGTGGCTCGGAGATTTGGATCGGGGGCGAATTTGGGCTCGAACAGTTTGACCAGGGACGCTTCCACAACATCGCTGCTGTGAATGAGGAATGGCTGCGCGGAATCTCTGGAATCGTGGAAACAGCCAACGGAGAACTATGGCTCAATGCGATTTCCGGGATTTTCCATGTCCGTAAGGAGGAAATCTCAGCCGCCTTGAGAGACCCGGACTATCGGGTCAAGGGCGAGCACTTCGGCAGACGCGAGGGGCTTCCAGGTATTGCAGCCCAGCTGCGCCCGCTTCCGACCGCCATCGAGGGCACCGATGGACGACTGTGGTTTACTTTCCGCAACGGGGTGGTGTGGCTCGATCCGCCGGCTTACTCTGAAAAAAAGGCAGCTTCGCCACCCCTCACCATTCAGTCGGTTGCTGCCGACGATAAGAGCTACGCGCCCGCCCCTCGCCTCTCTTTACCAGCTCACACATCAAGCATACTGGTCAGCTACAGCGCGGTGAGCCTCTCCGATCCTGAGGCCATCCGATTCCGTTACAAGCTGCACGAAACAGACAAGGACTGGCACGAAGCGGCGGAAGCCAGTCCCGTTACCTATCGCAACCTTCCTCCTGGTTCCTATCACTTCAGCGTTGAGGCGTCAGATACCAACGGCGACTGGTCCGGCGTACCCGCCAACCTGGCTTTTACCATACAGCCGGCCTATTACCAGACGAACTGGTTCCGATTCTTGTGCGTCGGAGTCTTCCTGGCGCTACTCTGGGTACTTCACCGCTGGCGTATTCATCGGCTCACAAGTCAGGAAAAGCGTCTGCGAGACGTTGTGGAAACAATTCCGGCGATGACTTTCACCACGTTGTCTAAAGGATTCATCACGTTTGTAAACAAACGCTGGACCGAATACACCGGGCTTTCTGTCGAGCAAAGTTTAGGCAAAGGTTGGGAGAGCGCGGTCCATGCCGAAGATCTAGCGCGCTATACCGAGAAGTGGCGTATCTCGGTTGCGACCGGACAGCTTTTCGAAGACGAGTCGCGGTTTCGTCGCGCCACTGACGGGGAATATCGCTGGTTTCTGGTGCGTGGTGTTCCACTTCGGGACCAGCATGGAAAAATTGTCCAATGGTATGGGACACTCACGGACATTGAAGATCGCAAACGCGCAGAACAAGAGCGCGAGAGATTGCGTCACCTGGAGGACGATCTGGCACACATCAATCGTGTAAGCACGTTGGGGGAAATGGCAGCGTCGCTGGCACACGAAATCAAGCAGCCCATCGCTGCAGCCATCACCAGTGCCCATAGCTGCATTGAATGGCTGGCACACGAACCGCCCAATCTTGATCGGGCCCGTGCGGCCGCAGCCAGAATCGACAAGTATGGGAATCGTGCGAGTGAAATCATCGACCGTATACGTTCGTTCTACAAGAAATCTCCTCCACAACGTGAATTGGTCGACGTGAACCGAATTATCCAAGAAATGCTCACGCTGCTGGAAGGTGAGGCCTATCGATACTCGGTTGCCATGCGCGCGGACCTTGCCTCAGAACTACCTAAAATCATGGTGGACCGTGTGCAGCTGCAGCAGGTGTTCATGAACCTCATGCTCAACGCCATCGAAGCCATGAAGGACTCAGGCGGAGAGCTTACTGTGAAGTCAGAACTGCAGGATGGTCAACTCCGGTTCTCGGTCAGTGACACGGGCGTGGGGTTGCCAACGGAGAAGATGGATCAGATCTTTTCTGCGTTCTTTACCACCAAGCCGCAGGGCAGCGGCATGGGGTTAGCGATCAGCCGTTCGATTGTGGAGTCGCATGGGGGGCAGTTGTGGGCAAGCGCCAACCGCGGAGGGGGCGCAACTTTTCATTTCACCCTACCGATCCAGGTCACGGAGTCATCGCCCCTGGTTGCCTGAGACACTTCCTCGTTTCGTTCCGTTCGGATCTCCACAGCAGAGGAATCAGAGACAGAGAAAGATTGTGTGGTCAACTAGATCAGCGTCACCAACAGCTTCCTTCAGGTCGAGAGTAGACCGCAAATGAACGCGTGAGCCGTTGGATGAAATTTGGGGTAAGCTGAGCGGGGCTCGAAAGGGGAGGTAAACCGTCGCTGGAAGACCTTTCTTCAGGTTCGCGAACTATTCCGTAAGCATTACTGCCAACGGACTTAGTATTTTGGCTAAGTCCGCTGGGTACTTGTAAGGAATTCAGGAAAGATTACAGTTCCTCCAGCGCCCGTAGCTGATCCTCCCCCAGCGCAAGGCGCGGCACGGCGAACCAGGAGGATCTACCACATGAAAAAGTTCGGCGTTGTGTTGTTCATGCTGGCCTTGGCCCTGATGCTTACGGGAAATGCCTTGGCTCAAAACGTTGGCGACAACAGCGTGTATTTCGTCACCTATTATTCCAACGCGAATACCGCTGGAATCACGGATGCTAAGGGAGTCAAGCGTGCCGTTGCCGGTGGAGCCCCGGATGCAGTCATCCGCATCGTCAACGATGGCGACCAGGCCACTTCGGCTCCTGAAGGCGTGGAAAACGGGCCACTGTGGGCCGATTTCTATGTTTTCAACGACAGCGAAGAACTCGAGTCCTGCTGCGCTTGCCTCGTAACCGCCGATGGTCTGCTTTCGGAGTCCGTGAACGAACAGCTCACATCCAACGAAATTACCGCCAGATCGGAAATTTCACGTGGCGTCATCAAGATCGTCTCTTCCTCGACGAATGACCCAACCAACCCCACAGCGACCCCCGGCCTGCGCGGCTGGGCCACTCACATCCAGGCAACCACGAACGTCCCGGAGACGGCGCCGTTTTACGTTACCGAAACCCCGCTCGCCGATTCGAACCTTGGGAAGATCGAGCTTTCGAACCTGGCGACCTCGTGCTCTTACGGGTTAACGCTCGGCAGCGGGTACGGACTTTGCTCCTGCACGCCGGAAGATTACGACTTCTAAACTAGCGCCAGCTAGCCTTCAAAACCGGACGCCAATCCATCGGCGTCCTGATCTTTAAATAAAACGAGAAACCCAAGTTCGGAGCGAGGCACCGCCAATCCGCAAGTCGGGTCCTGATTCCGCGCGGCGATTGTAGCGCCGCCGTCCCGGCTGCTGTCCGCCGACATCATCCTCGCTGAGCCGAGATCGCGGATGTCCTCGGGACAGCCGGCAAGGGATGCCGGAGCTGCTTCGGCGGCCACATGCGAAATTAGACACTAGCAACCCCCTTAAAGTCCCGGTCCGTAACAGGACGTGACGTTTGGATCCGTCTCCGGGCGACACCCGACTCAGCGATCACCGCCTCATCATTCAGCGGAGCGTATGCGAGCGTTGGGCGAGAGTTTGACCTCCACTCTACCGGCAGAGTCTGGTCTAAAGTACATCGCAGTTCTGACAAGTGGGCAGTATGACCCTGTACGCTCGAACATTCCCGAAGCGAACTCCCGAGAGAGGTCTTGGCAACTGGCTCGCGGTACTTTAGTAAAGAGGCTCAAGGGTGGTCAGCCTATGCCGGCCTCGCAATCCAGCTGAGGACCATTTATGCCCACTTCTAATTCTCTTGCAGTTCGGCGCAGTTCGCGAGTGCCGGTCAAAGTGCCCATCCACGTTACCAGCATGGAGCCGAGGGCCAAGTTCTCCGAGATCTGTGAGACGCTGGTGGTCAGTGCGCATGGTTGTGCGCTGCGCCTTCCCGTGCAATTGGACACCGGAAGCGCGCTCCTTCTGCACAGCCGAGGAGGCCAGGAAGCCACGGCCTACGTAGTTTTCTGCCAACCGATGGGATCCGGCGGGCAGGGATTTCGACTGGGAGCGCAGCTCGACCGGCCGCAGAACCTTTGGGGATTGGAATCCTACCCCGAAGATTGGCGAGTACTGGAAATGCCAGCGCCCGGCGCACAGCAACCTCCGCAAAAACTGGCTGCAAAATCCGCAGCAAAATCCATGGTTGTGCGCCCGCAATCCGCGTCCCCGGCCTCGCGCGAGATTCTTGACACGATCGAGGAGCACCTTTCGGAAGACCGTCTGCGAGGCATACTTGCCCCGCTGGTGCGGCCCTTGCAGGCGGAAGTCACCGAACTCCGGGAGAAACTCGCCGCGAACGCCAAGCGCAACCGCTTCGAGGTTTCGCTCGAATACATTCCTCCAGAGTTGGAGGAGAAGCTATGGGAGCGGCTGCGCCAGGTCCTTGGAGCACGAGTTCTGGAGCAGACTCAGGAGCAATCCGCAGCGATACTCGCATCGGCGAAAATGGCCATCGAGCAAAAAACCAGTGCCGGGCTGACCGAGTTTAGAAACCGCCTTTCCGGCGAACTGCACTCCGTCGAAGAACGCGCGCAGGTATTGTCAAAAGAACTCACCGCCTCGACGCAGCAGCACCTGCTCGTCGGCCTCGGAGAACTACGGCGACAGTCACTGGAGGCGGGATCACGTCTCGACGCCCAAGGCGAAAAACTGCTGACTTCTTTGCAGGGACAACTTGTGGGCTCGCACGATGCGCACCGCCGCGAGATCGAACGGATCCATGCCGATGCGGCCGCGAAGGCGTTCCAACTGCAGTCCGAAGTGACTGACCTCGGAATGCGGGTCGTAACCTTGAACGAGTCAGTGCGCCGGCTGGAGTCAGATCTTGATGCGCACCTCGATCAGGTCGCGGGCGAAATCGTCTCCGCAGCGCGAACTCAACTGGAGAACGCTGTCGCTCTCGTCCTGAAAGACCTGCAGACCCGGGGCGCGAACGAAGTCGAAAGCGCGCTCAACGAGATCTGCGGCCACCTCAGAACGATTCAGAACCGGATCGAAAACTCGTGTTCTGGTTCTCTGAAAGCCCAAGGTGACGAGGCTGTGCAGTTGATCGCACAACAATTCGAGGAGCTCGCCTTGCAAGCGACGGAAAAGTGGCGGCTGGCGCTCGCCAAAGACCTAGCTTCTGTGGCCAACACTCTTGGCCAACAACTTCGTCAGGAACTTGCACTCGATGTTACCCAGGCTTAGTGGGCCAAACTTCTCCGCTTCGCGGACGGAGAGCCGATTCCTGAATCAGCAAGCGGAATGGGCCAGCACTGTTGGGAACTATTCTTCCCTGTCGTATACGAAGAGGGTACCGGTAGGACGTGGATTAAGGACGTTGTGGCGGCCGAATGGTACTTCAATCCCGCCCACAACCGTGACCATTTCTACCTGCTTATCAAGGGAAGCGGTGGCCATCTGTTTGCTCGTGTCCGGTAGACGATCGAGTTGGAAAAAGCTTGCCGTCCCCGCTCACTGCCGTATTCTCGGGTTCACCGCCGAATACAGCAAGTCCGTCAGAAAGTTCACCGCAACATAGGTCAACCCTATCGCCAGAATGCATCCCTGCACCAGATAGTAATCGCGGTTGGCTATGGCTTGGATGGTTAAACGTCCGATGCCGGGCCAGGAGAAAATAGTTTCGGTTACTATCGCTCCCGCTAAGAGCGCTCCGAATTGTAATCCGAGGATGGTCAGGATGGGGATCATGGCGTTCCTCAACGCGTGCCGATAGACTACGGTGCGCTCGGGCAGGCCTTTGGCGCGTGCGGTGCGAATGTAATCCTGACCTAACTCTTCGAGCATCGAGGTGCGCACCATGCGGGTCAGGATCGCGGCTAAGGCTCCGCCCATGGTGATGGCGGGGAGAACCAAGTGGGCCATGCTGCCGGAGCCGGAGACGGGAAGCCATCCCAGTTGGACTGAGAAGAATAAGATCAGCACAGGTCCCAAGGCGAAGTTAGGGAACGATAGTCCGAAAAGACTTATTACGCTCAGCGCACGGTCCTTCCATTGATTACGGTGTTGGGCGGAGTAGATGCCTGCAGGAATGGCCAACACGATCGCCACAAATAAAGACGCCAGAGTCAGTTGCAAGGTAAAGGGATAACGCTGGGCTATCAGGCGAGTTACTCCCTGGTTAAAGCGCAGCGACTTACCCAGATCTCCGTGAAGCACGCCTTTCCAGTAGTTGAGATATTGCTCGCCCAATGGAACGTCTAGGCCGTAGGCGTGTCTTGCGGCCTGGATGTCTCCGGCGGCGGCGCCTTCGCCGAGCATTTGCTGGATAGGGTCTCCGGGGACGAAGTGGATAAGAAGGAAGACGGTGGAGACTACGAGCCAGATGACAGGCAGAGTGTAGAGGACGCGGGAGATTATATAGCGAGGCATAGGAATTAAGACGTTATCACGCAGGAGCAGCTCAAGCCGGATTTCACAACGGCGCCACCAGGGCGAGCCACCACCGGAAATCGTGGCCGGCACAAAGCCTAAGCTGCACACTTCCGTGGGATCCCACTCTTGCGCAAAGAACGCGCAAGAATGGGGCACCCGGCTTGGACACCTGCCGGCATCGCTAAGGCCGCGTCTGATACGAACCCCCTGGCGCCATTCTTGAAATCATGCGCTGGTTCGTGCTGCCGCACACAACACGGGGCAAGCCCCGTCCCCACACGAATCTGCCTAATCGCCGGCTTGTTCTGCGATCGCCGCTGGCACTGGAGTTGCTGGTGCCGCGGGTTCAGGTTCGATTCTGACGGTGGCTATGCGATGGCCTTCCATCTTTTCAACTATGAAACGATGCCTTTCATAATCGAAGGCTTCGCCTCCGGTGGGCATCTTTTGCAGGCGTGAGAGCAGAAATCCGGCGAGGGTCTCGTAGCCTTCGTCTTGCGGAAGCTTCAACTCATATTGCGCTTCCAGGTCTCGAATGTTGACCGATCCATCTAGTATTAAAGGGCCGTTTGCGTCGGTGGCCACGGGCTGCCTGGAGGCCACGTCGAATTCGTCCTCCAGTTCACCTACCAGTTGCTCGAGCACGTCTTCCACGCTGATGACCCCGGCGGTGGAGCCGAATTCATCGACTACCACGGCCAGGTGCCTGCGGTGTTGCTGAAATTCTCCAAGCAGATCGAGCAACGACTTGGTTTCGGGCACGACCAGCACATCGTGCATGATCTGTCCGATCTTCATCTGCGAAATACGCAGCGCAGCGGCCATAGCAGACGGAGCGGCAGTATAGCCCTGCCGCAGCCGCATCCAGCGCATCAGGTCTTTGGCGTAAAGTACGCCGACTATATGTTCGGGACCGCGCTGCGGATCATACACGGGGACGCGCGAGTGCTGCTCGTCGACCACGCGCGACAGGGCTTCGTCCAGGTTGAGGTCTGAGGGCAAGGAAAAAATTCTGGTGCGCGGCACCATTACTTGGCGGGCGGCAATGCTGTCCAGTTCGAGCGCGTTCAGCAACATCTCTTCCTGCGCGGAGGAAAGCTGGCCGGAGGAGTGCGCGGCGGTCACGATGAGCTTGAGTTCGTCGGGGGAGTGAACCGACCCGTGCCTGATCTCGTGTGTCCCGAAGGCGCGGAGAACAAAACCAGCGACGCGGCTCATACCTATGGTCAGGGGGCCGGTGACGGTCAGGAAAACATCCATGGGCGCGGCGACTGCCAAGGCGACGCGTTCGGCCCGCTGCAACGCCAGCGATTTCGGGACCAGCTCGCCGAGGATCACGTGCAGGCTGGTGATCATGACAAAGGCTGTCGCGACGGCGATGGCGTGAGCGTAGGTGGTCGCGTGGGGGATACTTCCGATCCAGGATTCGAAGAGGCGCGCGAGGACCGGCTCGCCCAGCCAGCCCAGAGTAAGGCTGGTGACCGTGATTCCAAGCTGCACGCCGTTGACGACCCGGCTGAGTTGCTGGTGGAGTTTGAGGACGGTACGGGCGCCAACGCGGTGGGCTTCGATCAGCTGCTGGATGCGGGTTTCGCGAACGCTGACGAGCGCAAACTCGGCTGCGGCAAAGAAGGCATTGGCCGCCACCAGGAGCAGGATGACGAACACCCGCAGCAGCACGTATGCAACCATGGAACCCCAATTCTAACATTACAAAGGCGTGAGACCGAGCAGCCCTAAAGAGATGAAAGAGTACGTCCGAGAACTCGTTTTCGCGCGATCCGGTGGAAAGGAGATCCAAGAATCCAGCCCCGGAGGGGCGTCCCAGCTTTGGCCCAGCGCTTCAGCGCTCGGAAAAGTGGGAGAAATAACGCAAGTCCCGGAGGGATTACCCAGTTCTCGTGCACACTCAAGGGGCGACCGATGTTTAGAGGACTTGCGTCATCGCGAAAGCGATAGCCTGATACGCATCCCAGTTTTTCAGCAGGGCTGCGGGGTTAATCCCGAATCCGACGCTTTCTTTTTGGTTGTCTGTCGGTCTAAACAGAGATCTATGCGATGCTCTTTTACCAAGGCGCGGGAATTCTTGCGGAACTATTCTGTGGTTCCTAGCGTAATAACAGTGGAATGGCAGTCCTCATACTTAGGTCAAGCAGGAGGCGGTGGTGGAAGGTCATACTAACGGCAGGAAAAAGCGGCGTAAGCGAATAATCTACGGCTCGATTGCCGCGGTTCTGGTTCTAGTGATTGCCGGGGCGCTGATCGCGGCTACGAGCGGTGGAATCAAGATCGAGGCTTCGAAGCTTGCCAAAGTCGAGCGGGGAGACCTGGCCAAAAGCGTGGTGGCGACCGGCAAGATCACGCCGATTACCGAGGTCGAGATCAAGTCCAAGGCCAGCGGCATTGTGAAAAAGCTGTATGTCGATTATGGCGATCGAGTGAAGAAGGGCCAGTTGCTCGCGGAACTCGATCGGGACGAGATTCAGGCTCGCGTCGATCAGGCGCGTGCGCAGGTGGAGGCTTCAGGCGCCAGTTTGAACGGGACCCGCGCCGATCTGGCGCGCGCGAAGGTGGACGCGGAGAGTCCCGACGTGCCGCTGTTGAAGCGCGCTTATGAGCGGGCGCAGGGCATGGCGAAGGAGGGTGTGGTTTCCGCTTCCGCGCTCGACGACGCGGAGAAGAATTACGAGATGTCGCTCAACAAGCAAAATGTAGCCAAGGCGCAGTTGCAGGTTTTGCAAGCCAAAATCGGCCAGGCCGAAGGTCAACTCGGCCAGGACCGCGCTAATCTCAAGCAACTCGAAGAACAGCTGAGCTACACGACCATTGAATCGCCGCTGGATGGTATTGTTCTTTCGCGCGACGTGGAAATTGGCGATGCGGTGAGTTCTATTCTTGTGCTGGGTTCGTCGGCCACGCTGGTCATGACGCTTGGCGACACCAGCGAAGTTTACGTCAAAGGCAAGGTCGACGAGAGCGATATCGGCAAAGTGTATCTGGGACAACCCGCCCGGATCAAAGTCGAGTCGTTCAAGGACAAGACTTTCACCGGCAAGGTGACGAAGATTTCCCCTATGGGCGTCGAAAAAGATAATGTTACAACCTTTGAGGTGCGGGTTTCGATCAATAATCCCGAGGGCGTGCTGAAAGCCATGATGACGGCTAATGCCGAGATCCTTCTCGAAGAGCATAAGAATGTGCTGCAGATTCCGGAAGGCTCCATCCTTTACGACAAGGATAAGAACGCGTCGGTCGAAGTACCGGATCCGAAGGCCAAAGAAGGCAAGCGGAAACTTGCAGTCAACATTGGCATATCGAACGGCGCCAAGACCGAGTTGCTGCAAGGGCTGAAGGAAGGCGACCAGGTAGTGTTGCAGTAAACAGGTCTTAGGTCTTAGGTCTTAGACTTCAGGTCTCGGAGTACTATGGGCAATCGGTTTTCCTAAGACCTGAACCTGAGACCTGAGACCTGAGATCTTGATCCCGGAGATGGAATGCCATGACTGAGCCTTACCTTGATCGCGCCATCCGCATGCTGATTTTCGTTCTGGCTACGTCGCTGGCCAGCTTTGCCGGAGTCATCGGAACCTTTGACCGTTCGTTCCAGGTCAATGGCGACGTCGACCTCGAAGTGCTCACGCGTTCCGGTGATATCACCGTGCGCAACGGTTCTGCCGGCGCGGTCTCGATTCATGCCAAGATTCACTCGGGTACTTCCTGGCTGGGCGGCGACCACAAGGGTGAGGTGCAGGAGTTGCAGACAAATCCTCCCATTCGCCAGAACGGCAACAGCATCCGCATCGATTACGTCAACTTCAACAATATTTCGATCGACTACGAAATCACCGTCCCAGAAAACACGGCAGTTCGTAGCCACAGTGGCAGCGGCGATCAGACGGTCGAGGGCCTGAAGGGCAATCTCGATCTTGAAAGCGGATCGGGCGACCTGCGGCTGGCGCGCCTTACCGGTGACATGCATTTCCTGACGGGCTCTGGAAACATTCGCGGGCGCGAACTATCTGGTCCCGCGAGAATCAAAGCGGGCAGTGGTGACATTGAGATTGAGGAAGTGGGCGAGGGCGACATCGAGATCCGCACCGGCTCCGGCAACATCACAGCCAATGGCATCAATGGCGGCTTCCATGCCGAGGCTGGGAGCGGCGACATTCACGGCAAAGGCGTGCCTAAAAATATGTGGAGTGTCCGCACCGGCTCCGGGAACGTGACCCTGAACGTGCCGGCGGACGCCGCCTTCGACGTGGACGTCTCGTCGAATTCCGGCACCGTCACCATGGGCCATCCTGTGAGTACGACGGTGCAAGGGCGCATTCAGGAGTCGCGAAAGAGCGTGGTGGGCAAGGTGAGCGGCGGTGGTCCTACGATTTCCGTGCACACTGGGTCGGGGGACGTGCGCGTGGAATAAGCGCCCTTAAGGATGGCCAAAAACTGGAGTGCCCACGGTGGAGCACTTTTGGAATACCCGGCTTGACGGGCCTTCGTGTGACGTCCGATACTTCGAAGAGTTCGTGAAGATTCACGGATTCATCGAGGCGACGCATTGGCAAGCACTCCGATCATCACCCTGACCACTGATTTCGGACTCACAGATCATTTCGTTGGAACGATGAAGGGCGTCATTCTGGACATTGCTCCCGAGGCGCAGATCGTCGATATCAGCCATGCAGTGCAGCCGTTCGACATTCTGGATGGTGCGCTCACGATTTCTCAGGCCTACTCTTATTTCCCGTCCGGTGCGGTGCACATGGTGATTGTCGACCCCGGAGTAGGAACGTCGCGGCGGCCCATAATTCTGAGCAGCGACCGCCACCTGTTTGTGGCTCCCGACAACGGCGTGCTTTCTCTGGTTTACGATCGCGAAGAGCGGATCGCCGTCCGCCACGTTACCGCCGAGCATTACTTTCTGCAGCCACGCAGCAACACCTTTCACGGACGCGACATTTTTGCGCCGGTTGCGGCCTATCTCGCCAAGGGAGTGAGTGCTGACCGTTTTGGCGAAGAGATCACCGATTATGTGCGCTTTTCGGCGCCCCGCCCCAAGCCAGTAGATGAGCGCACGCTGCGAGGAGTGGTTCTGAAAGTCGATCGATTTGGCAATCTCATCACCAACATTACGCGCGAAGATGCGCCGCTACTTTTTGCGAGCACGCCGCCCGCGTTCAAGATCGCCATCGGAACAAAAGCGCAAGCGACGCGCATGTGCTCAAGCTACGCCGAAGGCGCGCCCGGCGAAGTCTTCGGGATTCTGGGTAGCATGGGTTTTCTGGAGATCGCCGCCAACCGGGGATCAGCCGTCCAGTTATTGGCTGCGGGGAAGGGGAGCGAAGTGAATGTCGTGATCGATGGCCTATGACGCTTCGCCTCATGTCGCGGTTCAATCCGACTTAGCCCGGCCTGGCTGGACGGCACAATTCCATTCATCCGCAAAGACTCGACCATCTGCCCGTAATCGTCAAAGGCGTGGGCGATGGCGAAGTTGGCCAGGTCGAGTAGGCGATTTACCGCGCTCCGCGGTCTGCAACATATTCTCGGTAGTCAGCGTAGTCGCGGTCTTGTGACCCAGGGCAAAGAATCCTTCAAGACCTGAATGCCCCAGGGCGGTCGCGTCAGTGATGACGAGTACAACAGATAGCAAAACAGGTTTTCATTGAAAGTCAATCCTCAACCTATTGAACGCAGAAACTCGCAGAGCCTCTCAGGCGTTCATCGCCGTGAGTCCGGCGGCACCATGTTGTTCGCGCGATAGTAAACCACAAGCTGGCCATAGTGCTCGCCGCTGTGCTCGATGGCGAACGTCCAGATGGCGGAGTTGTGGGCCAGCCGGTTCCCGAAGAATTTTGATGTTTTGTCCAGCCCCGCGTCGCCCTGCTGTTGAATCACTTGCGCTCCGTCCGCGACGGCCTCTTGCACGAACTTCACGACGTCGGCTTTGGTTTTAAAGACGTCCCGCGAAGGATTGTCGCCCTCGCCGAAGTCGGGCCCGAGGTTTGAGCCGGAAATCCTCCGTATCAGGACGAAATCCAGTGCGGCGGCGTGGAGAAGATTCTGGGCAAAGGTGCGCTCGTCCTTCTGCACCTTGAAATCGTATTTGTCTTCAGGAAAATCCTGGGCCATGGCGATGAGTTTGTTCCCGATGTCGTTCCACATCTCCAGCGTCTCGTCTGCCCGGGAGCGAACCGGACGCGGAGTTTGATTCTGGGGTTGGCCTTGGCCGTAGAGACAAAGACTGGTTCCGGCGACGGCGAGCAGAAAGACCGCAATCAGCGCGAGCGAAATGTGCTTCATTGTAGATTTCTCCTTTGGACTGGCGACATGCTGCGAGCGCTAATCGCAAAAACACTCGCCTGCAGAGCGGCCAAGTCAGTGTGCTTTGTCAGATTCCTCTTGTACTCGGGTCTGATCCGTAATCCAGTTAACTTCCCAGGTCTTGCCGCCATCATCCGAGAATGCCTGTTCGAAGTGTGGCTTACTCGTGTTGGTGTCCGACCAAAGAAAGCGAACCAGAATGGCTCTGCCGTTCAACGTATCCTCGGCGTAAAACTCGCCGCGGCCGTCCCGGAACTCCCCGATCTGGGGTACGACCAGGGTGCCGTCCTTGGCATTGGCCCAATAGAGCCTCCACTGGCGGGTTTGCGGATGGTAGAGTCGGAGGGTCAGACCCTCGATGTGGCCCGCAACAGGACTATCGGTTTCGAACTGTTCCAGCTGAGCGCGGCCATCCCAGACTTTGCCGGTGACTGAAGTGCCGTCAAATTCAACCCAGCTCGTCGAGCCGGTTAACGGATGTACCAGCTTCTTAAGATGGATTTTCCAGGATCCCAACTCGAAGTCAAAATCGTGTTGCCCATCGCGTTCGGCGATGGCGGATTGAGATGCCGTCTTCGATGGGTCTGAATTCTGTGCGAAGACGGGCAGCGGATGCACGACGATAGACAGGCCGCACAGAATGAGATACGCGCGAAAATGCTTAGTCATCTTCATCGGTGGTTCCCTTCGTGCTGCGATCTGAGCGGCGCACAGGGAGAAAAGATTCGAGTATAGGGCGGGGCGCAGGTGTGGAGTTCCCGCGCCGCCGCCTAATTGCTACTGGTTGATGTCCTGTTTCGACTCCAGCTTTTTCTCCAGGCTATCGAGATAGCTCTTCTGGATTTCGGGAGCGACCGCCTCTGACAGTTTCATCTCTTTCACGGCGTCGTCGAATTTGCCCTCCGAGCTGTAAATGCGGGCCATGCCGGTATGCACGAACCACAAGTCGGGATGCTTCTTCGCGTTTTCGCGGAAAATTGCGAAGGCCTCTTCGTTGCGTTTTTCAGCCTGCAACTGGCGGCCATAGAGATGCATTTGCAGAGGAGTGGCAAAGGACAGCGCCTTTTTCTGCGCTGCTGCAGCTTCTTCCTGGCGATTGAGCGCGGTGAGTATCTTGGCTTTCGTGTCCTCGTTGTCGTAGCGATCTTCAGTCTCAATCGATTTGTTCGCATAGGTCAGAGCCTGATCCAATGCGATCTTTTCAGCGAGGAGGTAATTGGCGGCGTCGTCCCAGCTTTGCCAGTTAAAACCCGAAAGATTACGAACCTGTTTCTTCAGGCTGGCCTCCACGATGTCATGTACATCGACGGAGATTTTGAATGGCACCGCGACCTTCTCCCATTCCATCTCAACCACCGCCGAATCTGGCTGTATCTGGTCGAAGTCATAGGTGAGGGCGTTATGCAGGTCCGCGGGCTGCGGCTTTACATTCACGCGCAGCGCGTCTTCCGCCTGATCGTAGGTGAAGGATCCCCAGGAGGTGGAGTTCTTCGAAAAGATGATCGTCCAGTCATCGGCACTCGGGATCATATGCAATCCGTAAGTTCCTTTATCGAGCGGCTTGCCCTCGATCGTGACCGGATCGCTGAAGGTGATCGTCGTGTTTTCATTCGCGCCGGCGCGCCACACCTTGCCATAAGGGACGAGGTCTCCCCAAACCTTGCGGTCTTTGGCCAGCGGCCGGTGATAGACGATGGTGATATCGGTGATGCCGATGCGTTGTGCGATTTCCGCGCGCTGGCTTTGGCGGGGAAGATCGAGCACCAGCGATTGCGCCGAGCTTACTTGCGATAGAGCGCCCGACAGGGTCGCCGTGAGCATGCAGTAGAGTAATCCTCGCGAAGCTGCTTTCAACGAAGCTGCTTGAAACCAAGCTTTCTTAAGCATGGGGAACGCCTCCTTCAATGTGTCGATCTGGATTGTCTTAGAAAAGGGCCATGAGTCGCGGGCCCACCCCTGGTCGGCGAGTTAGACGGGCGGTGATGCCGGAGGTGAGCATGGAAGGGTGCAAAACTTTGCGATGAACTCGGCACAGGATGCATGCTTGACCGTCACCGAAGCGCAATTTGCTTGGAAATCCACACTTGGGCCAAGGTTGTCGAGGCCGGGATTCCGGGTGCATACAACTACAAAGAGGAGGGTTGGAAGGAAAGCAACGCGGAGCTACTCGCTGCCGGCGAAGTGCTCGGTGCGATCCCATAGGGCCGCGCACGGATCTCGGCTCTAACAAATCCGTCGCCTCAAAACTTCGTTTCTCCCCTTCACAGCTGGAAAAGCCCTTCGTGAGTTGGCGCCGACGCTAACCCATCCCGACCTTTGGCGTCCAATTCCCTGGAAAAGCTTCTACAGACGGAACCTCTTCGCTCATTCCTACGTAACAGAAGCAGAGACGGCATCAGACATTCTCGCGGAACCAGGAAGGAGGCAAACCGTTTCATGCGGATGCTCCTAGAAATCGTTCGCCAGTCGCTGGCCACGCTTTGGGCGCACAAGCTGCGCTCGTTCCTCACGATGTTTGGCATTGCCTGGGGCGTCGGATCGCTGCTTCTGCTGGTCGGACTGGGCGAGGGCTTCCGCAGCGGGCAGGCGCGGCAATTGAAGAATCTTGGTCAGGACATAATGTTTACCTTTCCCGGACGCATTCCGGCGGTTGAGGGCAGCACTCAATCCGGCCGCACTTATCACTTCACTTATGAGGACTACCTCGCCATTCGCAGCGAGGCGGGTTCGCTCAAGTATGTTTCTCCGGTGCTGAATCGCGAGGATATCCGCGCGGTCAGCGAATATGGCTCGACCAATGGTCAGGTGTTTGGCGTTGCGCCTGAGTACAACCGGATTCGAAACGTTCCGGTTGGCCCCGGGCGCTGGTTCGATGAGCAGGACAACAGCGAAACGCGGCGCGTGGCCGTCGTCGGCTGGGAGCTTCTGAAGAACATATTTCCCGGGCGCCCGGCGGTGGGCTCGGCCATTCTGCTGAATGGCATTCGTTTCGAGATCATCGGCGTGCTCAGCAAGGTGGGGCAGGACGGCAACAATGGCACCAATGCGCGCATTTTTGTTCCTATCGAGACCATGCGCAATCTGTTCCGGCTGAAGGATCAGAACAGCGAAGATGCTATTTCGTTTCTTAATTATCGTCCGCTTACGCCTGCCGGAGATCTGGTGGCGAAACAGGAAGTGCATGGCATTCTTGCGCGGCGCCACGGCTTCGATCCGAAACTCACGGACTCAT
>Ga0302324_100010857_pt1 | contig 18780 bp, 17 predicted proteins | sample Palsa_T0_1_FD_201949 | JGI IMG/M metagenome (GOLD analysis project Ga0302324, IMG submission 201949) | Peat permafrost microbial communities from Stordalen Mire near Abisko, Sweden - Palsa_T0_1 | ecosystem: Environmental > Terrestrial > Soil > Palsa > Peat permafrost | place: Sweden: Abisko...
GCCGCCGCTCCTGTTTATGTGCATATTACACATATGGAGCGGACGATGACAGAGGCTTTCGCGGCCGAGGTGTTGATCTGCGGGGCCGGCGCGGCCGGCCTGACGCTGGCGATAGACCTTGCGCGCCGGGGCGTCGCATTTCGACTGGTCGACAAGATCGATCAGCCCTTCGCCGGCTCGCGCGGCAAGGGAATCCAGCCGCGAACCCAGGAGATCTTCGAGGATCTGGGCATTCTGGACCGCGTCGTGGCGGCCGGCGGCCTCTATCCGCCGCAGCGTGCATATCGGGCCGATGGGAGCGTCGGCGAGGACGAACCGATGGAGAGCGGCGATCCGACACCGGCCGAACCCTACCAGACCGCGCTGATGGTCCCGCAGTTCCTGACCGAGGCCGCGATGCGCGAGCGCCTGGCCGAACTTGGAGGCGCGCCGGAGTTCGGGCGCGAGCTCGTGGGGGTCGAAGAGGACGAGGACGGGGCGACGGCGCGGCTCGCCGGCAAGGGCGGCGAGGAGAGGGTGCGCGTGCGGTATCTCATCGGCGCCGACGGCGGCCGCAGCTTCGTGCGCCGCGCGCTTCAAATCGGCTTTCCCGGCGAGACACTGGGCGTGCGCGCGGTGGTGGCCGACGTCGTCCTCACCGGCCTGGAACGCGACGCCTGGCATCGCTTCAGCCAGGGGTCGATGGATCGGCAGATCTCCATCTGCCCGCTCGCCGGAACCGGGATGTTCCAGATCCAGGCGCCGATCCCGCGCCATGGCGAGGTCGACCTCAGCGTTCCGGGGCTGGGGGCGATGGTGGCGCAACGCACCGGCCGCGACGACATCCGCATCCATCGCGTCGCCTGGGCGTCGGCCTACGAGATGAACGCGCGGCTCGCCGATCGCTACCGTGTCGGCCGGCTGTTCCTCGCGGGCGACGCGGCCCATATCCACCCCCCGACCGGCGGCCAGGGACTCAACACCAGCGTCCAGGACGCCTACAATCTCGGCTGGAAGCTGGCGGCGGTCGCCGGCGAGGCCCCCGAGGCGCTGCTGGCGACCTACGAGGACGAGCGCCGGCCGATCGCCGCCGAAATGCTGGGCTTGTCGACCCGGCTCCTCGAAGCCGCCAGGGCCGGCGACATGCGGCGCGGCCGCGAAGTCCACCAGCTCGACCTCGGCTATCCCGGATCGTCGCTGGCGCTGGAGCGGCCGCAACGCCGCGAAGGGCTGCTAGCCGGCGACCGCGCCCCCGATGCGCCGATCCGCGGCGCCGCCGGCCAGGCGACGCGGCTCTTCGAACTCTTCAAGGGCCCGCACTGGACGCTGCTCGGCTGCGAGGCCGACCGCGGTCTCGTCGCGCCGCGCCCGGGGCTGCGGATCCATGCGACCGGCCCGCGCGGCGACATCGTCGACTTCGGAGGCCACTTCCGCGACGCCTACAGCCTGGCAAGCGGCGACTGGGCCCTCGTCCGCCCCGACGGCTATGTCGGGGCGATCGTCGCCTCGGACGAGATCGCGGCGCTGGAGGCGTATTCCCTGGCGGTCGGGCTCGGGCGGTGAGAGCGAAGGCGGGATGCGGCAGGGTCATTTCGCATCCCGTCTGATCCGGGACTTGCGACAAACACGCTTGCTTCCCCTTCGGTATTGTTGCTGCGCCTCGTCCAAACTAGCGTAGTAACAAGGCGGTAAACCCCCGGAGACACATCGAGGTAGCCGGACCTCCAGATGACCGAAATGCACCTCGCCCTCGTCAATGGCACAGGTCCCAATGGGCCGGCGTATGACGAGATCATGCAATCGTCGTTCTGTTATCAGCTGAGCGCGAAGCTCGGCGGCTCGAAGAGCTTCTACCTGCGCGGCCCCAACATGTTCGGCAAGGAAGTGCGCGAAGAGGCGCGGGCCGTCTACCGCTGGCTGAAGGCCGCCTACGACGAAGACCCGAGCGCGCGGCTGATGCTGGCCGGCTACAGCCGCGGCGGCTCGGCGGCGATCATGGCCTGCGAGATGCTGGCGCGCGACGGGATCGCGGTGGATTCCCTGTTCCTGTTCGACGCCGTGGCCAGGCACGAGTTCCCCGGCGGCAGCGTTATCCCCGGCAACGTCCGATTCAGCCGCCACGCCCGGCGCAGCCTCGCGGCCGATTTCGTCGAGCGCTACGAAGGCACGCTGAAGCGGATGAAGGTGATCGACGGCAACCCGATCCGGCCCCTGTTCGGCAATGTCGGCCTGCGCTGGGAAGGCGACGGCGATCACCGGCCGGCGCGGCGGTTCCTGGGCTCGCACGGGGCGCTGGGCGGGGTCGGCTGGCGGTTCGTGGTCGAGGACACCGCCTGCGAGGGCGAGGTGGCGGAGTGGATGACCGAACAGTTCCAGAGCCGCGGCCTGGACGTGGTGCTCCAACCCTATCCGCCCCAGGGCGACGCCGTGGCGACCCACCCCTCGCACCTGGAGAGGTGGTTGACCCACAATCTCTACCAGTTCGTCCTGCACCACGACGAACCGCACCTGGAAAGCATCGACGAAGAGTCGTCCGGCGGCGAGCGATAGGACGCGCGGGCGGAGGTTCAGGCCAGGGTAAGGTCGCGCAGTTCGAACGGGACGGCGATGTAGGCCGTCGGCTCGGGGATGTTCAGGCGTCGGCGCGCGTCCTCGAGGGGCTCCATGAGGAGGCGGTCGTAGTCCTCGGCTGGCAGCCAGACCGCTCGCTTGCCATTGCGGTAGGCCTCGAGCATGGCCTTTCGCGCCTGTCGCGCACCGGGTCCGTGGGCGCGCAGATAGAGGCCCGCGCCGATCAGCGCCAGGCCCATGGCGTGGGTCTCCTGATAGGAAAACGCCACCAGACAGGTCTCCCCCAGCGCGTCGCGGCCGTAGCCGGTGAGGATGTGCCAGATGTCGTGGATGTCCCGTATCCGGCGGAAGAACCAGGCATAGGGGTGGCGCCGATCCATCTCCTCGATCGGGATGGCCTTGTGGCTTTCGTCAATCAGGCCCTGGGCCGAGAGGTGCTCGGTCTCGAGGTAGTGGAGGTAGGCGGCGCCGACGCTGCCGGGCGGGAAGCTGGCCACGAAGGACTGGTCCATCAACCGGTCCGAGACCTCGACCCGTTCATAGGCCGTCAGGCCACCCTCCTCGGTGGAGAGGAGCCTGGCGTAGTCCCGTGCGTAGGCGTTGCCGTTGAGAGCCTGAAAGATCTCGAAGACCTGGGCGGTGTCTTCCTTGTTGGCGATCAGGCGTCGGAGCGCACGGACCCCTCGGCCCCAGTCATGGTGGGGGCGTCTCAGGTGGTGAATCTGATGGCCGGCGGCGGCCATGTCGCGTAGCCCCCTTGGTGAACGACAAGCTACGCCGACGGAGGGGAATTTCAAGCTCGTGGTGTTTTCAAGCTTGGCGTCGCCGCCGACGGGCCGCCGCGATCCAGTTCCACGACGAAGGCGGGAGACCGGTGAGCACCATCGCCGCCCACGGACCTGGTAGCGCCCCTACGCCTGGGCGATGTAGGCGCGGAGGTCTTCGGCTTCGGCCTGGGTCTCGGCGATCTTGGCTTTCACGAGGTCGCCGATGGAGATGATGCCGACCAGGCGGTGGTCGACGCAGACCGGCAGGTGGCGGATCCGGCGGTCGGTCATCCGCGCCAGGAGGGAATCGACGCTTTCGTCGGGCCTGGCGAAGATCACCTCGCGGGTCATGCACGTCGAGACCGGGCGGCCAAGACCCGCCCTGCCCTGCTCGGCGACGACGCGGACGACATCCCGCTCCGAGACGATGCCGACGACGTCGCGGTCGCCCTCGACCACGACCATGGCGCCGACGCGCCTTGCGTGCAGCAGAGCGGCGACGGAGCTGATTGTATCGGCGGGTGCGGCGGTGAACACCAGATCGCCCTTGTTCCCGAGGATTTGAGACACGAGCATCGTCGTCTCTCCTTATTTTCGGCCCATCCCCCCTGCCCCACCGTCAGCCCAAAGGCGCGATCGATCAAGCCGCCATTTGCGGCCCGCGCGGGACGCCGGCGGCCCAGGCGAAGGGGCCGATCAGAAGGACGCCGGCGACAAAGCCCAGGATGTGAGCCTGCCAGGCGACAACGACACCGGCCGCGCCGGGAGTGAGGCCCGAGACGCCGAGGACGACGTTCACGAAGACCCAGCCCAGGGTCATGGTGATGACCGGCCGCGAGACGATCCGGCTCAGGACGCCCCGGCCCTCGAACAGACGCGAGGCGCCGCCGAAGAGGCCCGAGGCCGCCCCCGAGGCGCCCACGAGCATCCACCGGCCGTGCGGATAGAGCGCGGCATAGCCGAGCGCCGCGGCGATACCGGTCACGAGGAAGAAGAGGAGGAAGAGAAAGGTCCCGCGCGCGCCCGGCCCCAGGAACCGGCGCACCGGGACGCCGAAGATCAGGCAGAAGGCCGAGTTCATCAGGACGTGGGCCCAGCCGCCGTGGGTGAAGATGTGGGTCACGAGCGGCGCCAGGTTCCCGCGCGCCAGGTCGTCGGCGGTGAGCGCCAGGGGGGCGGCGTCGGCGTGTGCCAAAACGCGCCAGGCGTGAAGCGCGATCAGCAGCGCCACCAGGGCCGCGACGGCCAAAGGGACGTCGACCATCGGCTCGCGGCGGATCGAGAGGGGTTCATCCATGGGCTCACCATTCGCTCAAGGGGCGAGCCTCGCCAAGGGTTCGGCGAATCGCGCGCTGCGGCCCCGATAGTTACCGCTTGTTTGCCTTGGCACGGCCGTTGCTTGAACGGTCCCGTCAAATCTCGACCCAGCCGAACGGATTTTCCGATGGTTTCGCCCAGTTTCGCCGCCGCCACGAAGGTCGGCCTCGCCGTCCTGGCGGGCGTGGCCATCGCCGGGACGGCGGGAGCGGCCGGAGCCCAGACCGCGAGCGGCGGTTCGGCCAGCGCCAACTATTCGCGCAGCGGCGACCAGGAGGATCTCTCGATCGCCGACGGCGGCCGCGACGCCAACGGCGGGGCGGCCACGCTCGACGGCCTGATCCAGACCAGCCCCGACGAAAGCGCTCTTGCCGCCGCCGGCGCCGCGGGCGCGTTCGACACTGTCGCCGGAGTCGGCGCCGGTGCCGGATCCACGGCCGTCGGCGGCAATCTCCAGATCGTGACCGGCGGCGGCTACGCCGTCGTCTCCTCTTCCGACCAACCCAAGACTGGCAAAGTCAGCGCCACTCCCGCGCGCTGACAACCGGGGATCAAGTCCAATGAAGCTCAAGTCCTTCTCCACCGGCCGCGGCGCCCGCATCACCGCCCTGGCCTCGGCCGCGGCCATGACGCTCACCGCCTGCGCGACCCCGGTCGCGGGGCCCTCGGGGCTCTACGCCCAGCCGGTCGGAACCGCGCCAGTGACGGCCAACCCGACGCCCTACTCGGCGGCGCTGGTCTGCCTGGCCGAATACGCCCGGCGCAACAACGTCAACGCCCCCAGGCTCGCCGTCGGCCGTATCGCCGACTACACTGGCAAGCTGGAAGCCGACGGCTCGGGCCGCAAGATCACCCAGGGCGCCTCGCTGATGGCGATGAGCGCTTTCGCCAAGGCCGGCGCGCCGCTGGTGGAGCGCTATGACACCTCAGTTTCCGAGCTCGAGCTCAAGTACGCCAACAACAAGCTGATTTCCGACAACCCCAATCCCAAGGCCGACGCGCCGGCCCAGGCCCGGCGGATCATGGCCGGCCAGGTGCCGGGGTCGGACTTCTATGTCGTCGGCGGCATCACCGAACTCAACTTCAACATCCAGTCCAACGGCGCGAACCTGGCCGCCGGCAGCACGGCCGGCACCAACGTCTCCGGCGCCATCGGCGGCAGCGTCTATGTGATGAATGTCGGCCTGGATCTGCGGCTGATCAACACCCGCACCCTCGAGGTCGTGGACGTGATCTCCTATCAGAAGCAGATCGTCGCCCATCAGGTGGGGGTCGGTTTCTTCCAGATGTGGAACAACAGCGCCTTCAGCGTCGGCGTCGGCGAAGGGGCGACCGAGCCCATGCAGCTGGCCGTGCGGGCGGTGATCGAGCGGGCCGCGGTCGAGATGATGGCCAACCTCTACGGCATGCCCGGCCCCAAGGCCTGCATGCAGACCGACCCGCTGAACGAGCAGGTGACCACCGGCGTCACCGGCGCCTATGTGCCGGCCTATGACACCCTGAAGACCAACAACGCCTCCAGCCGTGGCGATCCCTCCCGCTGGAACGACCGCCGCGATCCGGCGCTCAGCAACGACGACCGGACGCGGTACTAGGGCGAAAGGGCGGCTCCCTTAGCGGCGGGGCGCGCGCGCGCCCCGGGCCGGCGACGTGGTCGAATACCTGATCCTCTTCGCGCGGGTCGGGGCTTCCTAGGGGCCCGGTCCTAGGCCCTGGCGACGTTTCCCTTGCCCGGCGCTCGCGGGGCGTCGATAGGATTCGGCGTCGGCGGCAACAGGGGGCGTCCGCATTTCCGAGATCTTCATCTCCTACGCCCGCTCCACGGCGCTGGAGGCGCAGGCGATCGCCGCGGCTCTGCGCGCGCTCGGCTACGAGGTCTGGCGCGACGACGAGCTGCCGGCGCACCGCGACTATTCCGAGGTGATCGAGGAGCGGCTGAGGGCGGCGGAGGCGGTCGTGGTGGTCTGGTCGGCGGAGGCGGTGAAGAGCCAGTGGGTGCGGGCCGAGGCGGACCTGGCCCGCGAGGCCGGAACCCTGGTGCAACTGACCCTGGATGACGCGCCGTTGCCGATGCCGTTCAATCGCATCCAGTGCGCCGACCTTCGCGGCTGGTCGGGCGATCCGGCGGCGTCCGGGTGGAGGAAGGTGGCGCTGAGCGTCGCAGAACTGCTGGGGCGCCCGGCGCCGGCCCCCGAGACCGACGAGGCGCCCGCCGCCCGGCCGCCACCCTCGACGCCCGAAGCCTTCTCAATCGCGCTCGCGCCGTTCGCCGATCCCACAGGCGCGGCTGCGGGGGACGACTTCGCCGACGGGCTGGTCGCCGAGATCGGCACGGCGCTCGCCCGCTTTCCTATCCTGCTGGTCGGAAACGCCAGCCCCGACTCGGCGGCGCACTATCTGCTCGAAGGCAGCGTCCGCCGCTCCGGGCCGCGGGTGCGGATCAACGTCCAGCTTCGCGACGCCTCCCAGGGCGAGCGGGTGTGGACCGAGCGGTTCGACGCCGCGCTCGAGGACCCCTTCGCCCTCCAGGACGACGTCGCGACCACGGTGGCGGGCCGCGTCGAGGCGGCCATCCTGGCGCACGCGACCCGCCGTATCGCCCCCCGTCCGGTCGAGAGCCTGGCGGCGCACGAGCTCTACCTGCGCGCCCGCGAGACGATCCGCCGGGCCGCGCTCGAACAGGTGGAGGCGATCGAGGCGCTGAGCGAGCGCGCCGTGGCCCTCGATCCTGGCCATGGGCCCTCCCTCGCGCTTCTGGCGACCGCGCTTGGATTCCGCATCGCCTACGCCGGGGCCGGCGACGATGTCGCGGCGCTCGGGGCCAGGGTTTCGCAGACCATCGATCGGGCGATGCTGGCCGGCGCCGACGATCCGGAAGTGCTGACCTTCGTGGCCGAGGCGATGCTTCTGGCAGGCGAGGACCTGGTCGTCGCCCGCGCCCTCGTCGACCGGGCGCTCAAGATGAATCCGGGCCTGGTCGTGGGCTGGGACATTGCCGCCAACATCCGCATGGGGAGGGGCGAGTACGAGGAGGCGCTGGCCCACTACGAGCGCTGCCTGCATCTGGACCCGCAGACTCCGTGGCGGACCTACGTCTGGCCGGGCATGGCCGGGTGCATGGTCGCCATGGGGCGGTTCGAGGAGGCGATCCCGCTGGCCAAGGAGGGCATGCAGATCGGCCCGAACAACCCCTGGGGCGCCGCCTATCTGATCGCGGCCCTCGCCCATTCCGGGCGCATCGCCGAGGCCCGCGCCGTGCTCGCCCAGCTCGACCCACGCCAGGCCGGAGTTTTCACGAATAGCGTGGGGTTCGGGTCCAAGCTGACCGGTATGATCGACGAGGCCTTTAAGCTCGCTGGCTGGGCGGCCGCGCGCTGACGAGCCGTCGGCGCATCGCGGCGGGAAAATGAACCCGCCGTCAGGGAGCGCCTAGGATTTGAAGGGGCTGACAGACCTCCCGGAGTCGCGATGCGCTCGGGGCGGGAACATCGATGTGGAGACTCTTGGAGATTCTCAGCTCCCCGCGCGAAATCCCGGCCACGATGTAATTTGCGAACCGCGCCCGCTGGATCGCCACACGAAGGCCGGCAATGTCAGGGGGGCCCAGGCGCGCCGGATCACCCTGCAGGACCCTGATGACTCCCAAGCTGTCGGCCTCCGAACCGATCCCGCTGCGAACGTAGCCGATCCCTTGATAGTAGGCGCTCAAGAGTTCCAGTTCCGCCTCGCCGAAATGGGCCAGCGTCTGTGACGCCCGGTGGGCCTGCCAGACGTTGTCTTCCAAAGCATCGCCGGTATCCGCCATCACCGGCCCAAGGCGCGGGACCGGGCGCGTGTTTGGCGGTTTTTTCGACCACATCCTCGAGCGCATCCAACCGTCGCGCTATGCAAGGTCCCGCGACGACGCGAAACGCAAAGACCTTGTCGTTATCTGAGATCTCGGTAGCGAGCGACGCGCGGGCGGCCCTCACCTCGTTCGCCCAGACAATCCGCTCCACAATCTGCTCGAGACCGATGGCGATGACGATGCCGACGACAATCACGCCAACCTCGCCGAGGAACTCCCGGACGCCGTGCGGCGGCTTGGGTCTGTGAATGTGCATGGCCGCCCTCCTGCGCCCCTCGGGGCGCCTCGGCGCCTTCCGTTATCGTCGACTTCTCCGTCAGCCCGTCACCGACGAGGGCCATGCCGGTCTCCTCCGCGCTCACGCTGCAAAGCTTAGCAGACGACCGTTCTTTCCGCTTGGGGTCCATCCGGGGCATCATCGAATCGCGCCGCCCATGACGGCGGCGCGGGGAGAAGCGCACCGATGACAGAGGAAGTTCTGGTGGTCGGCGCCGGCCCCGTCGGACTGACGATGGCGACGGAACTGGCGCGCTACCGCGTCCCGGTCCGTGTCATCGAGAAGGCTGCCGCGCGCAGCGAGACGTCCAAGGCCCTGGTCATCTGGAGTCGCACTCTGGAACTGATAGACCGGATGGGCTGCGCCGACACCTTCGTTTCGGCGGGGTTCAGGGCGGTCGCGGCCAACGTCGTCGCCGGTGGCGCGCAGATCGGTCGCATCGCCCTGGACACGGTCGATTCGCCGTATCCCTACGCGCTGATGCTGCCGCAGTGCGAGACCGAGCGGCTCATGGAGCTGCAGCTGAGCGCGCACGGCGTCAGGGTGGAGCGGCAGGTCGAGCTGATCGGCTTTGCCCAGGCACCGGACCAGGTTTCGGCGAGGTTGCGCCATGTCGACGGGCGCGAGGAAACGGTGGAGACGCCGTGGCTGATTGGCTGCGACGGAGCGCACAGCGCGGTTCGCCACGGCCTTGGCGTCCCTTTCGAAGGCGAGACCCTGCCGAGCTCCTGGTTTCTGGCTGACGTCCGCCTGACAGGTGTCCCCACACCGCCTGATGAGCTGGCGATCTACTGGCACGCCGATGGGGTGCTGGCGCTCTTCCCCATCAGCCCTGGCCGCTATCGGATCGTCGCCGACATCGGCTCGGCCCCGCCCGGCTCGCCGCAGAGCGACCCGACCCTGGAGGAGATCCAGGGGGTGCTCGACGCCCGCGGCCCCGGCGACATCCAGGGGTCCGAACCGCTCTGGCTGTCGAGGTTCACGATCAACGAGCGCAAGGTTGCCGATTACAGGGCCGGGCGGGTGTTTCTCGTCGGCGACGCAGCCCACATCCACAGCCCCGCCGGGGGCCAGGGCATGAACACCGGCATGCAGGACGCTTTCAATTTGGCCTGGAAGCTGGCGCTGGCCATCCGGCGGCTGGCGGCGCCAGAGCCCCTCCTTGGCAGCTACAGCGCCGAGCGCAGCGAGGTGGGCCGCAAGGTCCTGGCCGACGCCGGCAATCTGACGAGGCTGGCGATGATCCGCGGCCGACTGGAGCAGGGCCTGCGCAACCGCATCGGCTCGTTGGTCTTCGGCCTGGCGCCGGTCCGCCGGGCGATGAGCAACACCATGGCCGAGTTGTCGATCGGCTATCCGAAGAGCCCGCTGACGGCGACGCACGGACCGCGCCTTGCGGGTCCCGCAGCCGGCGCCAGGACGCCGGTGCGGACCCCTGGCGCGCCAGTCGGCGCCGGCGATGCGCCGCGCTTCGCCCTCTGCGCCCAGGCGACACTGGATAGCGCCGCACTGATTGCCCGCCATGGCGATCTTCTGTCGCCGGAGATCCGTGCGCCGTTAGAAAAGGACGGCGTCTGGCTGGTCCGCCCCGACGGCTATGTGGCGGCTACGGCCGCGCAAGGCGACTGGGCGCGGATCGGCGCGTATCTGGATCGGATCGCCGGCGCCAGCGCCGGAACCGCGGGCTGACGCCAAGCCATTGGCGCAAAGCGGCCCCGAGGATAGGAATGGCGCTTCTGTCCTGCTATTTCACCCCCCTCGAGGCTATGCGCGCGCTCCAACTGACCGACGGCTTCGGCCTCGACCATCTGCAGGTCGTCGACCTGCCCGATCCCGAGCCTGGTCCCGGCGAGGTGCTGGTGCGGATGCGGGCCGCCTCGCTGAATTACCGCGACCTCTTGATGGTTCGCGGCGACTACAGCCGAAGCGCCGCCACCCTGCCGATCACGCCGCTCTCCGATGGCTGCGGCGTCGTCGAAAAGGTGGGCGCACGCGTCACCCGCGTTCGCCCCGGCGAGCGCGTCTCGACCCTGTTCTTCCAGAACTGGATCGCCGGCCGGGCGACGCCCGCGTCGCAGGCCTCGGCTCTGGGCCAACCCATTCCTGGCTGCGCGCGCGAGCTCGCGGTCTTCAGTGAGAACGGAGTTTCCAGGCCGGCCGAGCAACTGACCGATCAGCAGGTGGCGACGCTGCCGTGCGCCGGCCTGACCGCGTGGCGGGCGCTGTTCGTCGACGCGCGCCTCGCGCCGGGGGACACCGTGGTCTTGCAAGGGACCGGGGGCGTCTCGATCTTCGGCCTGCAGTTCGCCAAGGCCGCCGGCTACCGCACCTTGATCACCTCCTCCTCCGACGAGAAGCTAGCGCGGGCCAAGGCGCTCGGCGCCGACCACGTTCACAACTATCGCAGCGATCCCGACTGGGCCAAGGCGGTGCGCGCAGCCACGGGCGGCGCCGGCGCCGATTTCGTCATGGAGGTGGGCGGCGCCAAGACCCTCCAGGAGAGCCTCAAGTCGGTGCGGATCGGCGGCCATATCGCCGTCATCGGCGTGCTTTCGGGCGGGGTCGAAGTCCTGCAGCTCGGCTGGATGATCGCCACCAGCGCCAAGGTCCAAGGGGTGTCGGTCGGTTCGCGCGAGATGTTCGAGGCGATGAACCGCGCCATCGCGCTGCACGGAATCTCGCCGGTGGTGGACAAGGTCTTCGCCTGGACCGACGCCCGCGCCGCTTTCGAAGCGATGCAGGCCGGCGACCACTTCGGCAAGATCGTCCTCGACTTCACCACCTAGGGCGAGGCGCCCGCCTTGGCGGCGGATTTGTCCTGCGTCATCCGATCGGCGACGGAGTCCCGCTGGAGCCAGAACAGGTTTTTCAGGTCCATCGAATAGAGCCCAGCGAGATAAGCGATGTCGGTCTGCGTGAGCGCGCGAGGCTTTGGGCGGTCGCCGCACTTGGTTGAAAGCAGATCGAGGATGCTCGGCAGGTCGGCGCAATCGTCGATCGAGGCGACCTTGGCGAGAGCCAGCATGGCGACATAGTCGGCGACCGGTCCGATTGTCTGACCATTCACCCTGTTGCCGTCGACCAGGACCAGGACGTTGACGAATTCGCTGCTTAGGCATTGGGTGAAATGGCTTCCGGCGCAGCCTCCCGGCGTTCCGCCCACCCCCGAGGTGTTCAAGGCGGCGCCCAGGCTGGACCCTTGAACGTTCGCCGCGCCGGCGGCGATATCGAGGGAGGCGCCTCCCGCCGCGCCTCTGGTCGCGGTCAGATACCAGGCCTGAATCGGGTATTTGACGGTCTCGAACTCGCGGGTCTGGGACGCGTAGTGATAGCCCAGATACGCACCCCGCTTTTCGGCGATGAAATCCATGACCTTCTGTGGCTCGGCGGTGAAGACGATCTCGACATTGGGTCGGCACCGACGGGCCCGGGCCCGGGGCCACGGCGCGCCCACCCGCTGGGCGTCATCAACCACGCGGCCGGAGACGAGGCGGTCGAGTTCCGTCGAAAGGCCGATTGTCATCGGGCAGACCGCAACCGTCCACCGCCCGAGCTGACCGATCCTGGTCGGCGCCCCGTGCGATCGAATGAAATTCAACGCCTGACCGTAGGGCGACTTGGACTTCTTGGGCGCGACCACCGTCACCGGGGACACCGTCTTCGCCGGCGCCGTGGCGTTCGCCGCTGTATCCTCGTCGCCCGATCGTGTCGCGTCCGCCGGCGTGGTCATGCAAGCAAGCGCGGCTATGAACGCCAGCAGCAGCAAGGCCCCGGCCCGCGCCCTCCCGCCCAGGAGGACGTTCTGGAAACGCTTGTCGTTTCTGGCCTGCGCGAACAACTATGGGACCATGGCGAGCATCAAAAGGCAGCAACGCGGTTTAAGCCTAGGCCCCGCGACCGCGGCCGTGAAGGCCTGCCTCGACGCCAAGCCGCGCGCGGTGGCGGCGCCGATCCCCTCCGCGCCTAGCGTTCTGGTCTACAAGATCATGGGCAAGATGTTCGCGATTCTGACCACCCGCCGGGTTCCGAATGTCATCCTGAAATGCGACCCGCACCTGGCGGAGATCATGCGCGAGCAGTTTGCCGGCGTGGGCCACCGCTCCCACCTGGACCGGCGCTTCTGGATCAGCGTGACCCTCGACGCCGACGTGCCGGTCGAGGAGATCGAGCGCTTGGCCACCCACTCCTACGATCTGGTGTGCGCCAAGCTGACCAGAAAACAACGGGTGGAGCTCGCGGCGGCCTCGCCAACAGACGGCGGGGCCTGAGGCCGCCTCGCCAACAAAAAGCCCCCGTCCCAAGGACAAGGGCTTGATCCAAACTCGGAGGACGGCCCAGGAACGGACCTGGGCAAGCCATTGGAGCGCGAGGAGAGAATTTGGACCTGACCGAGGCTGCCAAGAAAGAAGCGGTCGGCCCGAAGTTCTCGATGCCGGCGATGACGCGCGCCAGGGACCGCACCTTCGAAGCGGTGGGGCGAATCGCCGAGGGCGTGAGGCCCGGGATGTCCGAACCGCAGGCGTGCGTCCTGGCTGCGGGCGTCCTGGCGGCGATGGGAATGGATCGCCTATGGCACAAGACCCTGGTTCGGATCGGCGAGAATACGCTGAAGACCTTCCACGAGCCGTCCGACCCCGGCGTGGCGCTCGGCGAGCTGGATGTCTTCTTCGTGGACCTCGGCGTCGTCTGGGACGGCCACGAGGGCGATGCGGGCGACACCTTCGTCGTTGGCGAGGATGCCCAGATGCACGCCTGCGGCGCCGCGGCGCGCACGCTCTGGAAGGAGGTCGCCGATCGCTGGCGCACCGACCAGCTGAGCGGCGAGGCGCTCTACGATTTCGCGGCCGAGGCGGCGCACGAGACGGGTTGGCGGCTCAACCTGGAGATCCGGGGCCACCGCGTCTGCGATTTTCCGCATGCGATCTACCGCGCCGGCGCCCTTGGCGACTTCGCGCTCTGCCCCTCGACCGGGCTCTGGATGCTCGAGATCCAGATCGCGCACCCATCGCTGCCCTACGGCGCCTTCTTCGAGGACCTGCTCGTCCTCGAAACCTAGACTGCCACTCGCTGAGCCAGACTCGGTTCTAGCCGATGAAGCCGAGCTGCCTGGCGATGGTGCGATCGACCAGGCGCTTGGGTAGAAGTTGGGGGATCACCCAGTTCGTCAGGGCGTCCTTGACCACGGCGTAGCGGACCTTCGGCTTCTCCACCGTCAGGGCTTTCAGCACCGCCTCGCCGAGGCGCTCGGCTTTCAGGCCCTTGCGTCCGCTGTCGATGAAATAGTCAGTGAACCGCTTGGCGCTGGCCGCATAGGGCGTGCCTTCGAGATAGCTAGTGTCAGCAGCTTCGGCCTTGTCCCAGATAGCGGTGACGACCGCGCCAGGACCGATGACAATGACGTCGATGCCGAACAGCATGAGTTCGCGGCGCAGGGATTCGGAAAGGCCCTCGACAGCGTGTTTCGAGGCGATATAGGCGCCAAGGAACGGCGCGCCGAACCTGCCGCCGACCGAGCTGATGTTGACGATCCTTCCCGGCCTCGCGGCGCCGCCGGCCGTCGCCGCCAGCATCGGCGCGAAGGCCTGGGTCACGGCGATCAGGCCGATGACATTGACCTCCAGGACCCGGCGGATCTCGTCGATCGGCTGGTAGAGCAAGGGCCCGCCCAGGCCAATGCCGGCGTTGTTGACGAGGCCGAACAGCGGCTCGCCGCCAAGGGCCGCCTTCACCTGCGCCGCCGCGGCGGCGATCGAGGCCTGATCGGTCACCTCCAGCAGGATCGGGGTGATCCTGCCGCCACCCGTCGCCTGGCCCTCGCTGGCGAGCGCCTCGCCGGCGGCCGCCGAGCGCACCCCCGCAAAGACGTCGTGGCCGGCCTTGGCAAGTGTCTGGCTAGCGGCGAAGCCGATGCCGGTCGATGTGCCGGTCACGACGATGGCTTTGGACAACGGCCGCCTCCTCGATGGGTTCGACGCCCTGATAGCACGCCGAAGAGTCTTCCGCGCCGACGCCATGGCCGGCGGACGCCGTCGGCGATATCCTCGAGGGATGGCGGTCGGGCACCACGTGGTGCTAGTCGGCCCGGCAACCACTCTGGAGCGATCTGCGTCGATGATCTGGCGATCAGCTCGACCACTCGGATTCCTCGTCGTCGGCGACCGCCATGCCCGCTGGCATTGACGTCTATCGAGCCAAGCGACGGTTCGGCCAGACGCCGGAGCCCAGAGGCGGCGCGGCGCCCGCGGACGAAGCGATCTTCGTCATCCAGAAGCACCACGCCCGTCGCCTTCACTACGATCTGCGGTTGCAGATCGGCGATGCGCTCAAGAGCTGGGCCGTTCCGGAAGGGCCGTGCCTCGATCCCAAGGTGAGGCGTTTCGCCAAGCACGTCGAAGACCACCCGCTCGAATACGCGACCTTCGAAGGCCGCATTCCGGCCGGTAACTACGGCGCCGGTGCGGTTATCGTCTGGGATCGCGGAACCTGGGTCACGCTCGCCGACCCGGAGGCGGCGCTGGCTGCGGGCGAGATCAAGTTCCGCATTTCGGGCGAGAAACTGGCCGGCGGCTGGATGCTCAAGAGACTGCCAGACGACCCGACGAACTGGCTGCTTATCAAGGAACGCGACGTCGCGGCCCGTCCCATCGCCGACTACGACGTGCTCGTCGAAGAGCCAAACAGCGTCGTGACCGGGCGGCCGGTCGACGAAGAGCCCATCCCGCGCGCGAGGCCCGCGAGGCGCAAGGCGGCAAAGATCGCCGGGGCGGTCGCCGCAGCGACGCCATCGCGATGGAAGCCTCAACTCGCGACGCCCGCCGACGCCCCGCCGATCGGCGAGGACTGGCTGCATGAGATCAAGTACGACGGCTATCGGACGCTCGTCTTCGTCGAAGGCGGCAAGGTTCGCCTGGTGACGCGAAACGGGCATGACTGGACGGCGCGCTATGGCGCCCTGGCCAAGGCGTTCGAGAAACTCCCTTGCCAGAACGCGATCCTCGACGGCGAGGTGGTCGTCCAGGACCCGCGCGGCGTCACCTCGCTCGATCTGTTGGAGGCGGCCCTCGCCGAGCGCGACACCCACGCCTTCACCTACTTCGCCTTCGATCTCTGTCATCTCGATGGCCACGACCTCTCCACCACGCCCCTCGTCGAACGCAAGCTGGCGCTCGAAGGGCTCGTGGGGGCGCTCATCGATGGCCGCTCGGCGCTGCAGTTCAGCGACCACATCGAGGGAGACGGCGAGGCCCTGTTCGCCCAGGCAAGTCGGATGGGTCTCGAAGGGATCGTCTCGAAACGCGCGGACGGGCGATACATCCAGGGCCGCTCGACGACCTGGCTGAAGGTCAAGCGGGTCGATGTCGGGTTCTTCGTCGTGATCGGCTTTCTCTCGAACATGCCGCGGAGCGCCTCTTCGCTGATCCTCGCCGAGGAGCGGGGGGGTGAACTCGTCTACGCCTGCCGCGTCGGTTCGGGGATCGGCGATGCGAAGGCCCGCGAGATCTACGCCGCCCTTTCGAAAGCCGAGCGCGCGTCACCGGCGGTGGCCTCGCCCCGCACACCGGGCGCACACTGGATAGAGCCGCTATGGGCCGCCGAAATCGGCTATCGTAGCCGCTCGACCCAGGATGCGCCGAGGGCCCCCGTGTTCCTTAGCTTCAACAAGCGAAAGCCCCAGCGCACCGCCCGTTCAGTGAAGCCGAGGCTGGTCGGCGACCGCGACCTGGCGGCGATCCATCTCACCAATCCCGAGCGCGAGATATTCGCCGGCAGCGGCGTCACCAAGCTCGATCTGGCGCTCTACTACGCCCGGGTCGGCGACTGGCTGCTGCCGGAGCTATTGCGACGGCCGGTGACGATGTTCCGCTGTCCAACGGGCGATCTGAAGGACTGCTTCTATCAGCGCCATGCCTTCGCCGGCCTGCCGTCGGGCGTCGAGACCATCGATCTGGCCGACGAGAAAGAGCGCGCGGCCTTCATCACGGTGACCGCCGCCAAGGGATATCTGGCGCTGACGCAGTTCGGCGCGATCGAGTTCCACCTCTGGGGCTGCCGCATCGACGATCCCGAGCACCCCGACCGGCTGATCATCGACCTCGATCCAGACGCCGAGTTCTCGTGGCGGCGCGTCTGCGACGGCGCGGAGGTCCTCAGGGATCGGCTGCAGGCGATGGGATTTCGAGTCTTCCTGCGAACGACGGGCGGCAAGGGCCTCCACCTGGTGATGGCGCTCGCCGAAGGCCACGACTGGCGCCTGGTCAAGGGATTCGCCGAGGCCTTTTCGCGCGCCATGGCCTCGGACGCGCCAAGCCTCTTCACCGCCATTTCATCGAAGGACCGGCGCAAGGGACGGATCTACCTCGACTATCTGCGCAACGGACGGGGCGCGAGCGCGGTGGCGTCCTATTCGCTTCGCGCCCGCCCAGGGTTTCCGGTGGCGATGCCGATCGCCTGGGAGGAACTGCGCGGGCTGCCCGGCGGCAGCGCCTTTAACCGTCTCAACACCCCCGCGCGGCTAGAGTCGCTGGCCGCCGACCCTTGGGATGAGCTAGGATCGAGCGCCGTCGACATCACATCGAAGATGCGACGCGACGTGGGGATGAAGGCATAGGGAGACGCCGCGATGGCAGGCCGCGCGTACTGGAAGGGGTATCTGAAGCTCTCGCTGGTCTCGTGTCCGGTGAAGCTCTATTCGGCGACTTCGGCGACAGCCGGCAAGATCTCCTTCAACCTTCTGCACAAGGAAACGCTCAACCGAGTCTCGCAGAAGTACCACGATCCGGAACTGGGCGAGATCGACCGCGCCGACCTGGTCAAGGGTTATCAGTTCGAGAAGGACCGTTATGTCGTCGTCACTCCCGAGGAACTCGAGGGCGTCGAGATCGAGTCCAGCAAGACCGTCGACATCGACGGCTTCGTCGACACGGGCGCGATCGACCCGATATTCCTCGATTCGACCTACTATCTGGCGCCCGACGGACCGATCGCCGAGGAGACCTTCGCCGTCGTCCTGGAGGCGATGAAGCGGGCGGGAAAGGTCGCGATCGCCAGGATCGTCCTCTCGGGGCGCGAGCGTCTGGTCGCCATATCGCCGATCACCGACGGCTTCCGCCTCACGACCCTGCGTTCGGCCAAGGAGGTGCGCGAGCCTGCCAGTGCGCTGGACAAGCTCAACGCGAAGATTTCGGACGACATGTTGAGCATGGCGACGCAGATCATCGCCCAGAAGGTATGCGCGTTCGCCCCCGAGGCCTTCGAGGACCGCTACGAGGAAGCCTTGATGGCGCTGGTGAAGTCGAAGATCTCGGGCGGCCAGCCAATCATCACCAAGGCACCCGAACGCGGCAACGTCGTGAACCTGATGGACGCCCTGCGGCGGAGCATCGAGCAGGAGCGTCGCCCACCCGCGCCCAGCCTTGGCAAGGCCACCACCGCGGCTTCGGGCAAGGCGGCGAAAGCTGCGACGGCCGCTACGGCCAAGACCTCTGAAAAGAGAAAGAAGTCCCGCGCCGCCTGAACACCGTGGACCTTCGCGGCCGCCTGGTGGCGCTATACGGGCGGTTCACGCCCGGCGTCCGCGACCGCCTGCTGCAGGACATCGCCGGCCGTGGAGGCGCCGTCTCCCGGGATCTGACCCGCCGCGGCGATGCGTTGGTGGTCGGGGCGCTCGCCGCCACCCTGGTCGATAGCGGCGCCTTGCCGGCGCGTCTGCGGGCGGCGCGAGAGCGCAGGGTTCCGGTCATGGGCGAGCGCGCCTTCGCCGCCATGCTCTCCGGAAAGGGTGCGGACGGGAAAGCCGCCCTTCCCCTCTCGACGGCGCTCTCGCCGACGGCCCTCGGCCGCGACGAGGCCGAGATCCTGGCGGCCTTCGATCTCATCGTCGTCGAGGGCGAAACCTGCCGCTTTGGCGACGCCGCCGTGATCAGGACGGCCGCTGACCTCACGGGCCAGGGCCGCTCTTTCGCCGACGTTGTCCGGATACTGACCCGCGCCCGCGATCTCTCGCCGGCGGGGCGTCACCGGGT
>Ga0302324_100010858_pt1 | contig 18780 bp, 12 predicted proteins | sample Palsa_T0_1_FD_201949 | JGI IMG/M metagenome (GOLD analysis project Ga0302324, IMG submission 201949) | Peat permafrost microbial communities from Stordalen Mire near Abisko, Sweden - Palsa_T0_1 | ecosystem: Environmental > Terrestrial > Soil > Palsa > Peat permafrost | place: Sweden: Abisko...
GGCCACAACGACGGCCATAGCGAGATTGAAAACGGGCACTCCCGCGACAACGGCCAGAGGTAACCCGCAGGCGACGAGTGCCACGACGGCCGGCGTCCCCACCAAAGCTCGCCTGAGCAGTAGCGACGAAAGCGGTGCCGCGATAAGCGAGCCAACGCCGGCGGCCAACATCAAGAGCCCCACGCCCGTACTGCCCGCGTGCAGCAAGCGGATTGACGCGATGACGGCGACTGCGAGCCACATCCCGCGCACGAAGGTCCGCAGGCCGCTCAGCACGAGTATGCCCCCGAGGTGGGAGCGACGAGTGACCTGGGCCGCGTCAGCGACCGTTCCGGCGAAGCGGGCCAACATCGGCCCGGCCTTGACGGCATGGGCCTCCTCTTCGGGGACGAGCCGAGCCGTTTTGACCCCGAAGTTCAAGGCAGCTGCGACGACGAACAAACCTGCCGCCCCTGCGAACACGACAGCCGGTGTTGTCACAGCGAGCAGGGTGCCGCCAGCGACGCCCCCGAGGGCCTGGCTCAAAGTCTTCACCGTGCTCGTCCCGGTGGCGGAGGCGACAAGCTCTTGGGGGCTGCGGGCGAGGAGACGAACTATTCGCGACTGGGCTGGCCGGTACTGACCGGAGGCAGCCGAATCCAGAGCCAGCAATACCAACAGAAGAGCGAGCGGGGCGCCGGCCGCGACGAGAGCGGCACTGGCTAGTAACCCGAGGGCACGCGCTGTCGAGATCCATGCCAGAGCGTTCCGGCCGCGGCGGCGCAGCCAGGAGGGCGTGTCGATGAGGCTGCTGATGGCGCCGACAAAGAAACGCAAACCCACAAAACCGACGGCGATTGTCCCGTCCCGGCGCAGGGCGTGCACCGACAACGCCGTGACATACGCCCACTCGGCCGTGCTGACGAAGGCGAAGGCGACAACGAGCTGTGTCAGGGGCCGGTTCCCTGCGAGCGTCTTCATCGGGCCGGGCTGCTCAGGGCGACGGGCGGCCGTCGGCTCAGGATCGAGCGACCCCGGCCCAGGTTGCTGAGCGCGCCGAAAGGTGTCGGCCCCGTCTGTCACATCTGAATACTGGTTAAGGAACCGAGCGTCCGCAACCGCGAAGGGCTCTAGTGAGCTGTTATCTCAGCGCGTAATACCGCTGTTCACCTTCGGTTAATCGGCCGTTAATCCGCTTGGTTGGCCCCAGCAGCCGTGGGAGAGACGTGGTACCTCAAACCGTCCCCGCTCGAGGACAACGGGGACGGTTTGAGGCAACCACGCTCGCTCCCTGGGGTCTCCCTATCAGTTGGCACTCTGTTCGGGCGGCACATTTGCGGGCTTCGCCCGGCCGTTGGCTGAGGGTTCCGGAAGCTTGGCCACGGCGGTCGTTTCTCGGGAAAGGAAGGCGCCCATCTCTTGGATGGTGCTCATGAGCGGGGCGGGGAACACCACTGTCGTGTTCTTGTCGACGCCGATCTCGATCAGGGTCTGCAGGTTGCGGAGCTGGAGAGCCAAGGGATGCACCATCATGATGTCCGAAGCTTCGCCCAGGGCGGCGGCTGCCAAGGACTCGCCCTCGGCGGCGATGATCTTGGCCCGCTTTTCGCGCTCGGCTTCGGCTTGACGGGCCATGGCCCGTTTCATGGTGTCCGGTAACTGGATGTCCTTCAGCTCCACGAGCGTTACGAGCACGCCCCAGTCCGCCGTCTGGATGTCGAGGATCTCCTTGATGTCTATGTTGATGCGGTCGGTCTCAGCGAGCATCTCGTCGAGGGTGTGCTGGCCGACGACCTTGCGCAGCGTCGTCTGGGCGATTTGGTTGATCGCGGTCTGGATGTTCTCGATCGCGACGACCGACTTGGTCGCGTCGACCACCCGGTAGTACGAAACGGCCGACACATCCACGCTCACGTTGTCGCGTGTGATAATGCCCTGTGATTGGATGGGCATGGTGACGATGCGGAACGACACCTTCCGCAAAACATTGATGAACGGGACTATCGCTACCAGGCCCGGCCCCTTCTCGCCGGTGACCCGGCCGAAGCGGAACACGACCGCCCTTTCGTACTGCTGGACAATGTGAAACGCGGAAACGAGGACGATGACCGCCAGCACCACGACAACGATGACCCCTAGGATCAGGGCACCCATTTGTTGTCACCCTCACGCCCACGCGGTCGTTGGCCCGTTAGGTCAAACATGTTCATCGACCTCCACTGGTGGCAGGTCGCGTACTTCGTCCTGGGTGAGGTTGAGCCGCACACCGTCGTTGGCGTCTTTGACGGCGCTTATCGGGATGGCAACCCTCTTTTGGCCCCAGAGGTGGCCTTCGTCGAGCAGCACATGGGTGACGCAGTGGTCTCCTGGGTGGATGACCAGTCCTTGTACCCTCCCGATGGCGCCGTCGGTGGCGAACACGTGATCCCCGCGGCGCACTTCCACCTCACCCAGGGGCACCCGGTCATTGGTGACCACCAGGGGGCGGTCGGGGTCCCTCATCATGACTGAACCTCCCATACTCAACGCCCCGCCACCTCCGAACCCGTAGTAGGGCCACGAGAGCATCTGGTCTTGGCCATAGCCCCATTGGTCTGTCGCACCCGGGAGTAGCTGTGTCTCTTCGGCTTCTTCAAGGTCGTCGAACTCAGCCCGTGTACATGCCAGTAGGACTCCGTCGCTTGTCGATGACACCAGGGCAATAGGGACGAGATGGCCCTTTTCGCGGCCGTGCTTGGGCTCTACGACGAGATGTGTGAGGGCGCGAGCGACAGGGTCGACGACTACTCGTCTCAGGTCGCCGCAGACGCCGTCGCTGCAGGAGACTTCGCTCCCAATGGTAAATTCTGTGGGCTCGCTCATGGTTTATTTCCTTTCATGCCGCTCGGGCATAGGACAGTTGCTCAAGTACCGCGATGCGCTCGGCGATCGGGGGGTGCGTGTCGAAAAGGTGGTGGAAGCGGCCTTCGTGATGCTGGAGCGGGTCGTCTATGCACATCGCCGCGGTGGCGTGGTTGAACTTGGCGAAGGGCTTGTCGTTGGCCTGGAGCTTCTTCAGGGCGCTGATCAACCCCACCGGGTTACGGGTCAGGCCGACCCCGCTTACATCGGCGAGCTCCTCGCGCCGGCGCGACAGGGCCAGGCGCACCAGTGGACCGAAGATGAGGGCCACAACTGCGAAGAGCGCTCCGGCGGCGAACACGATGATCATCAACTGTCCGCCCTGACGTCCCCGGCCGCGCATGAAGAACGCAGAGCGCCACACGACGCTTGCCAATAACCCCGCCAGCCCGATCAGGGTGCCGACGATGAGCAACAGGCGCACGTCGTAGTTCTTTATATGGCTCATTTCGTGGGCAATGACGCCCTCGAGCTCCTCGCGGTTCATTACTGCCAGCAAGCCCGTGGTAACGGTGATGGCGGCGTGCTGGGGGCTCATGCCGGTGGCAAAGGCATTGGGCGATGGGTCATCGATCACGAAGACCTCGGGCTTGGCGAAGCCCTCTCCGATAGCCAGGGCTTCGACGATGTCGTACAATTGTCGGTATTGGTCCGGGTCAGCGGGACGTGCCCCCGACACCGACAGGACCAGGCGCTTACCCGAGGTGAACGAGAAGCCGATCCCGAGCACAGCCAGGACCGCCGCCGCCACGGTCCCCGTCGTTATGTCCCCCGCCACGCTCGGGCTGGGCCCCGAAGCCGGCTGGGAAAGCTCAGCCCATAGGAAGCCGAGCAACGCACCGATCCCCACCCATACGACAAAGAACAAAATGACGCAGACAGCTGCTCGCCGTTTGTTCTTTGCTATCTGCTCGTACATCGTCGCTCAGGTCAAGCCGTAGGAGGACCGGAGCCGGTAGGGACCGGCGGGGTGGGGGAAGCCGACCCGTTTGGCGTCGAGCCGTTTGGCGGTCCGGTAAAGCTCACCACAGGCACCTGGCGCTCGGTCTCGTCGGTTTGGAAGAAGGCGACCGCGTGGAAACCGAACGAGCTCGCCAGCAGGTTCCGGGGGAAGCTCTGCAGTGCGATGTTGTAGTCCCGGCCACTGGTGTTGTAGAAGCGGCGGGCGTACTCGAGCTTGTCTTCAGTGGCAGTGAGCTGCTCTTGGAGCTGGAGAAAGCTCTCGACGGCACGCAGCTGCGGGTAGTTCTCCGATACCGCGAAAAGCGAACGCAGCGTCCCTGACAGGATGTTCTCGGCCGGGCCGATCTTGGTTGGGTCGCCGGTGGCACCGGCGCTCACGGCCCCAGCACGCGCGGCCGTCACTGCTTCGAAGGTCGCGCTCTCATGGGAGGCGTAACCCTTTACCGTCTCGACCAGGTTGGGTATGAGGTCATGGCGGCGCTTGAGCTCGACATCTATCTCGGACCAGGCCTCCTGGACGCGGTTGCGCCGGCGTACCAAACCGTTGAAGGCCAGGATCCCGCCGCCCACCACAACGACGACCACAATCACAACGACAATTACTAGGACCATTGCATCGACACCACCCTCGTAGGCACTTTGAAATCACGTGCGCTACCGGGGTCCGGAGCAACGCCTTACCAATCGCAGGCTACCACGGTTAACTCGTGACTCTGAGGGCCGTTCGTTGCGGCGGTCTGAAATTCAGCTGAGAGCCCTTTAGGTCGCAAGGAGATCACGGCGCACGGTGCACGGCGCACGGCGCACAGCCTCGGTGGGTTCCCGGTAGCCTGAGCGCATGGCACTGTTAGGCAAGAAGACAGCGAGGCTCCCGGCAGGCCCCACCTTCGTGATGCCAAAAATCAACCCTCTTTCGGATCCGCGCATGCGAGTACTGGTGCGAATGGCGGCAACGGAGGGGAATTACGAAGCGATGCTGGACGCCCATGCCCTCGCAATGCGTCTTCTCCCGCCAGGGGACGAACTGTGGTCCTGTTGGCTCGACGGGCTGGAGAGCCTCAGCGCCAGCAAAGACGAGGACCTCGCGGTGTTCGTGAAGTTCACGCGGGAGGCCGCGGGCATCGAGCCCTGGGGCAGCGTCCCCGCGGGAGCCCGCGAACGCCTGCGAGCCTTGGGAAGTTAGGGCCGCCCGGCCAGCGTTCCCGATCAAGGGTCAAGCGTCAAGCGCCTTGCGGATTAGGACCGGCGTGAGGGCTTCCAAAGCCTCGACCACCGGCTCGAGGGCGGGGCGCGTGGTCACGACGCGTACGATCGTTTCGTCGAGACCCTGCGATAAGCGAGCGAAGGCTTCAGCTGCGCCCGCCGCGGAGCCGAAGTAACCGACCGAGTTGAGAAATTCGTCGGGGGCAGCGGCGACCAGCGCACCCAGGGGTTCGCCGTTGTTTTTCCTTGCTTCTAGCTCCGAGAGCACTTCACCGAACCCCATCTTGCCGAACAGCCCACGGTAGCCCGCGGTCAGTGGCGTCCCCGGTTCGGCCATGGCGTAGTTGAGTACCTGCTTGCCGAGTGCCAGACGGGCCGCGTCGATATCGTCGTCCACACAGACCCGGATGTACATGGTCAGCGCCACTTCCGCGGGGTCGCGTCCTGCACGGGCGGCACCCTCGCTCAGGAAGCCCCGGCTCTCGGCGATCCGGTCGGTAGTGGCCCAGTTGAGCAGTGCCCCGTCCGCCAGCTCGCCGGCCAAGCGCAGCATCTGCTCGCCTAGCGCGCCCAAGTAGACCGGCACCCGGGCCAAACCGCCAACCGCGAGCGAGGCGTCCCGAAGACGCAGTGCAGGGCCCTCATAGGTGACCGTCTCGCCCGCCAGCAGCGCGCGCACGACTGTGACGTAGTCGCGCATGACGGCCACAGGGCGGTCTGGCATCCCGACCGACGCCCAGAACCCTGGACCGTAGCCTCCCGTGCCGATGCCAAGAATGAAGCGGCCGTCGGACAGCTGGCCCACGGTGGCCGCCTGAGCTGCCAAGGCGAGCGGGCTCCACATCCGGGCGGCCGGGACAACGGAGATCCCCGTCCGCAGGGGGGTGTCCAACGCCCAAGCGGTGCAGACGTGAAAAGCGTCCGGGATCCCTCCCGCGGGGGTCCACAGGCTTTCGAAGCCCAGCCGAGCCGCCTCCCGCCCGGCTTCACGAAGCTCGTCGAACGGGAGGCCCAACCGAGCATCAAGTCCTGCACCGATACGCATTTTCACTCACGAGGTTAGGCCGCCTGCTCCTGGTAGTGGTCGTTTACTCCCACGAACGACCGGCACCGACCGCGCCTCCGCCACCTCCTGGTGGGCGGCGAGTAGCGTTCTCGAATGGCGCTCAATAGGTCCTACCGACGAGTACCTGGAGCCCATCTGGCCGGAATATCGAGCCGCAAGCGATGCCTGGGGTTTGTAGCGGGTACGGTCGGGCTCCTCGGGCTCCTCGCTTTGACGACCCTGAGTGCCATCGTTGCACCGAGCCCGGCGACGGCCGGCCCCGTTGGCCGTCAGGCGGCATCGGTTGTTCCCGCAGATTCGCCGAGCGGGGAGTCAGCCTGCTCGCCCGCTCAGGAATACTATTCGCGGTTCACAGAGACCGACTGCGGCGCTGTAGCCAGCGGTCCGACGGCACTCACCGCCGGGTCATGCGCAGGCTACATGACGGCCATTGGCTATTACTGCACCCCGGCGTTCCGGATCAGCCTGGACGTTGCCGTCGAAGGGAACTGCCCGCCGAACCTGTACAGGCCTAACCCCCTCGACCCGCGCTGTACCGGCTGGCCTTCGCTCGTGGCCTCAGCAACGTCGCTCACCGGGAAACCCGTCAGCGAGAACGCGTCTACCCTCATTTCGCAAGGGTGGTGCGGGAACCGCGCCGATACATACTGTCCTACAGACGAGAGCGCACCCATTCGTCTCATTTTTCCGGTCAATCAAGGGTTCGGCACAGAGGTGAGGCAGTTCCATTTCGACATCGACTTGTCTGGGCAAGACGACGGTCAAGCTCCTTATGCTGTTTGGTCGGCCTGGCTCAAGATCCTCGTGACCATTGGCCCTTCTTCCGAGGACCCTTTGAGCGCGTCGGTCACCGTTTCGAATGCCAACGGAGCACCCGTGACGGCTCAGCAGGCGGTCGTCGGGATGACAATTGTGGCCACCGTGACCCTTTCGGTAAGTGCCCAAGCGAGCGGGCCTGTTACGGGTGTCAGGGCGGCCCCACCGGTCTTACTGACGCCAGGCACGGTCCTCAGCCCGCTGGGAGGGCCATCGCCACCAGTACCGGCCGGGGGCTTCACAATCTCCCCCGGCCAGAGCACAGAATATAAACAGAAGTTCAAGCTGGTCGTGGTGGGCACAGTCAAACTGTCGGTAAAAGCCACTGGTAGGGCGGCGAACGGTGATGCCGTCAGCGCGCACGACTCCGTTACGGCCCGCCTCGGACAACCCCTGACGATCACGGTCAACTGGCTGAAGGACGACAAGGCGTTGTCGACCCTGGTGAACAACAAACCTGTGGCTGACACGCTGCGCTTGGCCGACGGGGACAAGGCCGAGATCCCCGACGACGTAACGGCCCAGGTAGTAGTGAAGAACACCTCCAAGGTGACCCAGGACAACGTGGCCTTCAACGGGGTGCCCCCGTTCTCGTTCGCCACCAAGGCCCAGGCGGTGCGGGCGCTGCCCGTAAACGTGATGGCGGTTAACGGCTTCGCGCCAAGCAACTCAAAGGAGGCGGCGGACGCGCTGAAGATCGGGACTCTCGCCTCGGGCCAGTCGGCCAAGGTGACCTTCGCGGTGCATGTCGTCAACAACGGCAGCTTCCGGCTCTCCCCCCAGGTCCTGTCGGTGAGCCGGGGGGCGAGCGCGACCAACGTGAGCGAGGGCACTAGCACGCTCACCGTCCTGCCAACGGCTCTGTTATGGCTCTCACTTCACCCGCTCGAGAGCGGAGCGGTCAGCCCGGGCACGACGGTGCTTATTGGCGGCACGCTCACCGACCGGAGCCTGACCCAGAGCCTGGACGTCGTCCCCCTGATCCCCACCCTCGAAGGCAACGCCGGCGACGGCGCGCTCGTCGACCAGGCGGCTGAGCCCGACGCCGATGGGACCGTGCTCCCCTTTGCCGGTGAGGTCGCCCCCGGCGACACGATCGACCTGATGGGCGAGGTGGGCACATCGTTCGTCGAGGGCACCGACGCCAAGTTGACCTATAAACCAGACGGCACCGTTATCGAGCCCGACGGCAGCGAGCACGCCTTGGTCCCCGCCGAGATCGGCATGACCGAGGGCTCGTCGCCCATCGAGGTCGACGTCGACCACACGCCCCCGCCACCCCCGCCGAGCGACCTCATCACCATCGGGGACAACTTCGTCAACAACTCCTTTTTCTACACTGCCAAGTACTCCTATCTCGCCTTCGCTGGGGTGGGCGAGATGCTCCAGCACCCGGTCAACACGATCGAAAAGACCGCCGAGGGCCTGTCCACGGTGGTCGTGGCTGCTGGCTCGACGGTGGCCGACGTGGCCGAGATGGAAGCGGCGACGCTTCTGTTGGCCACGGTCGGCCAGGCCCTCACCCCCGAACAACGTGAGGCTTTCGCTACAGAAGTCGTCGCCGATGTCGCTGCCTCCAAGGCGGTGAAGATGGGCACCGCCGTTGCCGAGGCGGTGAAAAAGGCCGCCTACGACGCCTTCGTGCCCTTCCAGAACGCCATCAAGACCGGCGACTACAACCAGGCGGCCGCCCTGGCCGGACAGGGCTTTGGCGCTGGGCTCACAGCGGTGGGCGACTTCGTCGTCTCTGACGTCATCTTCCAGAAGTTCCTGGTAGGCCTCGGCCAGGTGCCGAGCATTGTCCGCCAGGTGCCCAACGCAGCTTCCGAGCTCTCGACGGCGACAGGCGAGGCGCTGACCAAGGTGCGTAGCGCCATCAAGAGCCCGTTCGCCAACGACATCACCCTGGCCCAAGCGCTGCGGGACTCCAAGATCGCGCAGAGCCTGGGCAAAGGGCTGCGAGGCATCGAGGCGGGACAGAACCTGCTCCTCGAGGGGGCCGCGGCTTTGACGGACATTTACGGGCTGACGATCAGCCAGGTAAAGAGGCTGCAGGCGTTTTGTGAGGCCAACGAGCTCGTTATCGCCGTGAGGAGCCGGTCACAACGGGCCGCCCAGCTCATCCGCGACGGCCTAGCCGTGGGCAAGAACGAGATCATCAAGGTGAAGAACGTCAACGAGCTCGACGTCCAGTACCTGGGCTACTCATCGGCCGACCTCAACACCATCGTGTGGGCCGAGCCCGTGCCGGTCGAGTACGTGTTCGACAAACTGGCCGCCAGCGGCGCCGACGAGCTCACCCGCGACACGGTGCTGCAGCGCTTCTATCTGCGCGAGTCCGAATGGGTGAACCCCGATATCACCAAGGTGATCAAAAGCGCCGACAAGTCCGGCACGATCGCCTGGACCTTGGACGGTTCTGGCAACGGGGCCTCGACGCTGATCGAGCAGACCCGGGCCTTTGGCCTCAAGTCCCAGCCCAACCCGGTATCGACCAAGAAGTGGCCCTCTATGAAGGACCGGACCTACCAACAGGTCCTGGTGTCCAACAAGCCCCTCGTCAACGGCAAGGCGCTGGCCGGAACCCGCCTGGTCCCCATTACCCAGGACATAGACATGATGGCCGTTCTCACCGCCAGCGGTGAGATCCTGGACGCAGTGCAGCGCTCCAAAGTCTATGAGTACCTGAGCGACCTCATCGGCATCGAGCATGGAGAAACGCCGTCGTGGATAAAAAACGGCGAGATCATCTTCCAAGCCAAGGCCAAGATCCTGGCCGATGCCATACCGGGCGGCGAGGCCCTGGCCGTGTTCGGCCCCGACGGTTCGGTCACTGCTGGTTTCTATAACGCCGCGCTGACGACGTTCAACAACGTGAACAAAACCGGGAGGATCTTCTTCGAGGGCGGCTACAACAACCCCTACTACCTGTGGAAGGCCAAACTGCAGACGAGCCTCGGGAACTTCGCCAACGGGCTGTAGCCACGCGGCAGCGCTCAATTGACCATGTCGGCTGCCGAGGGCCCCGGGAGCGATACCGCTTTCATCGCGGAAGTCGACGAGCTCGTACGGCATTGGCTCGATGTCGCGGCGGCGCGGCGCGAAGACCGGGCGGCACGGCGGCTCGCTTCCCTGCTGAAGGACCCCGCTGGTCTCGATTTCACGGTTGCATTCGTCGACCGGGTCGTCCGCCCCGAGGATGTTCGCGTCGCTGCGGCCAGTTTGCGTGAACTAGCCGTACGTCCGCCGCGTTTCTTGCCGCGGCACCTGCGCCTGGGCCTCCGCTTCGCCGGGGCGTTAGGGGCCATCGCCCCAGGGGCTGTGATGTTCGCCGTACGCGCTGCCCTGAGATCGATGGTGGGCCATCTCCTCATCGACGCCACGGACGGCCGCCTTGGCCGGGCTGTCGGCCGCATCCGGTCGCCGGGAGTGCGGCTCAATTTCAACCTGCTCGGCGAGGCCGTGCTGGGTGAGCGAGAGGCCGAGCGCCGCCTCGGCGGGGCCCGACGGCTGCTGATGCGACCAGACGTCGACTACGTGTCGCTCAAGGTGTCGGCTGCCGTGGCGCCGCTGTCGCCGTGGGCATTCGACGAGGCGGTCGGGCACATAACCGAGCGGCTCCTGCCGCTGTACAGGCTGGCCGCGAATGCGCCGGCGCCCAAATTCATCAATCTGGACATGGAGGAATACCGCGATCTCGATTTGACCGTCGCAGTGTTCATGGCGGTCCTGGACCGGCCCGATTTGGCCGGTCTGGAGGCCGGCATCGTGTTGCAGGCCTACCTGCCCGATGCACTGCCGGCCATGCGCCGGCTGCAGGCTTGGGCCGCGGACCGTCGCGCGCGTGGCGGGGCTTGCATCAAGGTCCGCCTTGTCAAGGGCGCCAACCTGCCCATGGAGCGCGTCGAGGCGACGCTGCACGGCTGGCCACTTGCAACCTGGGCAACGAAACAGGAGACCGATGCCAACTACAAGCGCGTGTTGCGATGGGCGATGACGCCGGAGCGGCTCGCCAATGTCCGGCTCGGGGTGGCCGGTCACAATCTGTTCGACGTCGCTTACACGTGGGTGCTGGCCGGTCGGCGGCAAGTGCGCGACCGCGTCGAGTTCGAGATGCTGCTCGGGATGGCGGCCGGTCAGGCTGCGGCCGTTCGGGAGACGGTTGGGGGACTGCTGCTCTACACCCCCGTGGTCCACCCGGACGAGTTCGATGCGGCCATCGCCTATCTCGTGAGACGGCTCGAGGAGGGCGCAAGCAGCGACAATTTCATGTCGGCGGTGTTCGAACTGCACGACGACGTGTTGTTGTTCGAGCGGGAGCGGTCACGGTTCCTCGCATCGCTGTCGGCCCTCGACAGCGAGGATCCGGAGTTCGTGCCGGCGGCCAACCGTGTACAGGACCGCCGTACCGAGCAGCCGGCGGTGGCAGACGGCTTCGGCAACACGCCGGACACCGATCCGTCCGTGCCGGGCAACCGGACCTGGGCGCGCGAGATCATCGCTCGGGTGGCCACGTCCACACTCGGCGCCGAGCTTGTTGCCGCCCATACCGTTACCGATGCAGCGGTCCTGGGGCGGATCCTCGGGGCGGTTGCGGATAGTGGCTGGGGTGCACGGTCCGGCGCCGAGCGGGCAGCGGTGCTCCGCAGGGCCGCCGTCGAGCTCGAGCGCCGCAGGGCCGACCTGCTGGAAATAATGGCGGCCGAGTGCGGTAAAACGCTGGACCAGGGCGATCCCGAGGTATCCGAGGCGATCGATTTCGCAAACTACTACGCCACTTTGGCCGAAGAACTTGACGAAATGGACGGCGCCCGCCACGTCCCAGTGAAGCTAACGGTCGTTGCACCTCCGTGGAACTTCCCGGTCGCGATCGCGGCCGGGTCTACCCTTGCTGCTCTCGCGGCCGGCTCGGGCGTGGTGATAAAACCGGCGACCCAAGCGCGCCGCACCGGCTCGATGATGGTCCAGGCACTTTGGGACGCCGGCGTGCCAACCGGTGCACTGGCACTCGTGCACGTCGACGAGGGCGACCTGGGCCGCAGCCTGATAGCCGACCCACGCGTGGACCGATTGGTGCTCACCGGCGCGTTCGAGACCGCGGCGCTGTTCCGCAAGTTCCGTCCCGACCTGGCGCTGATCGGGGAGACCAGCGGCAAAAATGCAATCGTCGTAACGCCGATCGCAGACTTCGACCTAGCGGTGAAGGACATCGTCGCCTCTGCCTTCGGCCACGCCGGCCAGAAGTGCTCGGCCGCCTCGCTCTGCATCCTCGTGGGCTCGGTGGCTCGTTCGCGCCGGTTCCTCAGGCAACTAATAGACGCGACCACGTCGCTCAAGGTGGGCTGGCCCTCTGAACCGACGGCCCAGATGGGCCCGCTCATCGAGCCCGCCGCCGGCAAGCTCCGCCGGGCCCTCACCGAGCTGGCGCCCGGCGAGACCTGGCTGGTCCAGCCTCGCCAGCTCGATGACACCGGGCGCCTGTGGTCACCCGGCCTCAAGTCCGGTGTCGCCCGCGGGTCCGAGTACCACTTGACCGAGTACTTCGGCCCGGTCCTTGGGCTGATGACCGCCGAGGATCTCACCGAGGCGATAGAGATGCAAAACCAGGTCGAATACGGGCTGACGGCGGGGTTGCACTCGCTCGACCGCGACGAGATTTCCCTCTGGCTGGACCGAGCCCAGGCCGGCAACCTCTACGTCAACCGCGCCGTCACCGGTGCGATCGTGCGCCGGCAGCCGTTCGGTGGTTGGAAAAGGTCAGCCGTCGGGGCTGGCACCAAGGCTGGCGGTCCCAACTTTCTAGTCGGCCTGTCGGACTGGACGTCCGCGCCAGCCACGGTCAGCGCCCCGGTGAGCGGAGCGGTCCGCAAGCTCATCGACCTCGTGTCGCCGGTCCTCGGTCCGCAGCAGCGGGACTTCCTCGAGCGCGCCGCTGGTTCGGACGCCGCCGCCTGGCAAAACGAGTTCGGCATCGCTCGTGATGTAAGTGCTTTGCGGGTCGAGCAAAACGTGCTGCGCTACGTGCCGGTCCCGGTCTGGATCCGCTACGAGCCCGGCACTCCCGCCGAGCTGGTGCGGGTCGTGGCGGCTGGGCTGCGGGCCGGGTCGGAAATGCGCATCTCGGTCGCTGAACCGTTACCCGCAGTCGTCACCGAAGCCCTCGAGCACATCGGGTGTTCTCCAGTCGTCGAGGACAGGTCGGCCTGGCGCACAGCTCTCGCCGGCCTTAGCGCGGGCCGTGTCCGGCTGGTGGGCGGGAGGACACTGGGCGGGCAACGCCTTGAGTTCGCCGAGGACAGCGGCGGCAGGCCGGAGATCGCCGTGCACGCGCAGCCTGCCGTCGAGGCCGGCCGAGTCGAGCTCCTTGCGTTCGTGCAGGAACAGGCCGTCGCCATCACCGCGCACCGCTTCGGTTCTCCCACCCCGGTTATGGAAATCGCACCGCGTGGGGCGGGTTCCTAAACGGTCCCGAACAAGCGGTCGCCGAAGTCGCCGAGGCCGGGGACGATGTAGGCGTGCTGGTCGAGGCCGTCGTCGATCGAGGCGGTGACGATGCTGACTTCGGGGTGGAGGTCTTGGAGACGGGCGATGCCCTCGGGTGCTGATACCACCGACAGGAGCGTTATCTGCGCGGCGCCTGCCCTTTCCAATTCACCGCAAGCTGCGGCGGCGGATGAGCCGGTCGCCAGCATCGGGTCGAGCAGGAGCACGGCGCGTCCCTCGAGCGGGGGAAGCTTGGAGTAGTAGAGAGAGGGTTCGAAGGTTGCGTGGTCGCGCTCCAGCCCGACGTAGCCAACGGTGACCTCGGGGAACAGTTCGGTAACCGCGTCCAGCATGCCGAGCCCGGCCCGCAGCACCGGGACAGCAACGAGAGGTTGAGCGAGCCGCGCTCCTGCGGTCCGCGCCAACGGGGTTTCCACCTCTACCGGCGTGGTGACCATGGCCTTGGTCGCCTCGAGGCAGAGCACCAGGGCGAGCCGCTTGGCGAGCAGGCGGAACAGGGGAGGTGGCGTGCTGCGGTCACGCAGGTCCGTGAGCATGGAGCTGGCTAGCGGGTGACTGACGACTTGAACGCCCACTTCGCCTACCTCCTGGTGTGCCGGGACTAGCGGACACTCTATGGTCCTCGAGAGGAGCGCTGCATTTGCGGCGGTTTCGGTCGGAAGCGATGGCCCAAGCCGAGGCCGGTATCATTTGGGCTTCGGCAGCGAATTAATTGGGCAAGCGGCAAGAATGCTGTCCAACTGAGCGGAAAGATGCTGGGGGTCCCCGATGGCCGACAGGTATGTGTTCGACTTTTCCGAAGGAGGCATGGAACAACTGGCTCTCCTCGGAGGCAAAGGTGCCAACTTGGCGGAGATGACGCGTCTCGGCCTCCGGTGCCGCCGGGCTTCACGATCACGACCGAGGCCTGCCGGGAGTACCTGGCCAGTGGCGAGGCCCCCGCGGCCTTGCGTTTCCAGGTAACGCTGGCGATGCGGCGGCTGGAAGATCTCGTTGGCCGCCGCCTCGGTGACGTGCAGGACCCATTGCTGGTCAGTGTCCGCTCGGGGGCGAGATTTTCGATCGCATGGGCTGCCACCGGGGAGCGGGCGGTCCTGGTCCGGCGTGAGACGAGCCCCGAGGACCTGGAGGGCATGATCGCCTCTGCAGGTGTTCTCACGAGCCGGGGGGGCCGGACGTCGCACGCCGCCGTGGTCGCCCGCGGGATGGGCCGGCCGTGTGTGTCGGGGGCTGAGGGACTTGACGTGGACGAGGTCGCAAAGGTGGCGCGGGCGGGCGATGTCGAGGTCCGGGAGGGTGACGTGATCTCGCTGGACGGCTCGACCGGCGAGGTCTTCGTCGGGGCGGTGCCGGTCGTACCGTCGCCGGTGCTGCACTACCTGGAGCACGGCCTCGAGGCCGTCCTGTCAGGCCTGGACGAGAGCGGGGACGCGACCGAGCTGGTGCGCGCCGTGGACAGGCTCTTGTGCCACGCGGACACTGTTCGCCGGCTCGAGGTGCGAGCCAATGCGGATAACGCCGCCGATGCCGGCCTGGCCCGGCGACTGGGGGGCGAGGGGATCGGGCTGTGCCGCACCGAGCACATGTTCCTAGGGGACCGGCGGGTGTTGATCGAGCGCGTCATCTTGGCCGACACCGCCACCGAGCGCGACGAGGCGCTGGACGCCCTCCGCCCCCTGCAGAGGGCGGATTTCGTCGACCTGTTGGAGGCGATGGACGGGCTCCCGGTCACGGTGCGGCTGCTGGACCCGCCGCTGCACGAGTTCCTGCCCGACCGGGCCGAGCTGATGGTGCGGGTGGCGCTGGCGAGGGAGCGTGGCAAAGTGGTCGAGGACGACGTGCGCCTTCTCGCCGCCGTCACCCGGCTATCGGAGTCGAACCCCATGTTGGGCTTGCGGGGGGTTCGCCTCGGGCTGGTGGTGCCCGGCTTGTTCGCTCTCCAGGTGCGCGCGCTGGCCGAAGCGGTGGCGGCCCGGACCAAGGCGGGCGGGTCACCGCGAGCCGAGATCATGGTCCCGCTTGTGGGCTCTGTCATGGAGCTGCAGCTCGTCCGCGAGGAGGCGGAGGCGATCCTGGCCGAGGTGGGCCGCAGCGAAGGGGTGGAGTTATCCGTACCCATAGGCACCATGGTCGAGCTGCCTCGTGCGGCCCTCACCGCCTTCCGCATCGCCGAGGTGGCCGACTTCTTTTCCTTCGGCACCAACGACCTGACCCAGACGACATGGGGGTTTTCGCGCGACGACGTGGAGGCGGCATTCTTTGCTGCTTACCTCAGCAAAGGCGTCTTTACTGTTTCGCCCTTCGAGAGCCTTGACGTCGACGGCGTCGGGCGCCTGGTACGCATCGCCGTCGAGGAGGGGCGGCGGACCCGACCGGAGCTTCACCTGGGGGTGTGCGGCGAGCACGGAGGGGACCCCGAGTCGATCCACTTCTTCCACCACATAGGGCTCGACTATGTGTCGTGCTCGCCGTTCCGCATCCCTGTCGCCCGGCTCGAGGCCGGCCGCGCTACCTTGCGAGGGACGCCGCCTGCCATACGCAGCATCAGGGTCACCGCGGACGCCTGACAACCACTCGCGTAGGAGGATCACATGATTGCCACTTTCGGAGCCGGCCAGGTCGCTTATTCGATCCTATGGTTCTTCTTTTTCTTCATCGAGATTTGGTTAGAGATCTCGATTTTTATCGACATATTTCGCAGCCACGACATGAGAGGCTGGGAAAAAGCGTTTTGGCTGTTCCTGGTCATCATTTTCCCGCTTATAGGGATCATCTTGTACCTGATCTTCCGTGGTAACAAAATGCGGGTGCACCAGGCCCAAGCCACGGCGGACGAAGACACGGGATGGCACTGGTACCAGCACCACGTCTCGGACAGCCACGGGAGCAAGACCGACCAACTGGCCCGCTTGGCCGACCTGCACGACCGTGGAGTCGTTTCGGACGAGGAATTCCAACGTCTAAAGGCCGAGATCTTGGCCCAGGGCCCCCCGGGGCCCGCCAATCCCTAGGGGCATACCGCCGACCCTGGGGCCACGGGCTGAGCCGGTGCTCAGCAGCTACGGACGCTAGTATCGGCTCGTGACAGAGGTTGGGGGAGAGCCATCGGGAGCGGGCGCCACCTCACCGCTCGGGAGCGCCGAATTTGAGCGGTACCTTGTCTCACCGTCGTTCGTTGCTGACCCTTACGCTGCGTTGCAACGAATGCAGCGCGAGGCACCCATTTATTGGAGCGGCTCGGTCGGGGGCTGGTTGGTGACGCGTTATGACGACATTATGCCCACCTTTAAGAACACCAACGACTACTCCAACGAGGGACGGTTAGGGCGCGCTGCGGACCATCTTTCCGCGGCAGACCGGGAAAAGTTACGCGTCTTCGAGCAGCATTACAAGACAAAAGGCTTGCTGCACTCCGACCCGCCGGACCACACACGCCTGCGTAGGTTTACGGGCAAGGCCTTCTCACCGAGCAGGATCGAGGGCATCAGGCCAAATATCGCCAAGGTCACGGGATCGTTGCTGGACAAGTGTGCCGACCAGGGCGGCATGGACGTGGTCCACGACCTGGCGAGTGCCCTGCCCGTGGCGGTCCTCGGCGAGCTGATGGGAATACCGGCAAGCGACCAGTTCCTTTTACAGCGCTGGGCAGACCAGCTTTTGGGTTTCCAGGGCATCAACAAGCCAGATTTGGAACTGCTCTTGGCCGCTCAGAGCGCCATCGTCGAGATCCGCGAGTACCTGGGGGAGTTGTTAGCAGCGCGCAGGAAGGACCCAGGTACGGACCTGCTGAGTGCTCTCGTTATGTCTGAAACCGAACCGCACGGGCTGTCCGAGCCGGAAATAATCAACACCTGCCAGACCCTGTTGGTGGCGGGGCACGAGACCACGACGTCTCTTATCGGCAACGGCCTCGCCTTGTTGCTGGGGGATCGCGGGCAATGGCAGCGCTTGGTCGATGACCGTTCGCTCGTGCGCTCGGCGATAGAAGAGATCGTTCGCTACGAGAGCCCGGTCGCTCGCCAGCCGCGGCGTGTCACGCAGGACGTGGAGATGGCTGACGTGGTTCTCCGCGAGGGGGATATGTTGTTCCAGATGCTGAATGCCGCTAATCGCGATCCCTCGCACTTCGAGAGCCCGGATGATTTTCGGGTGGACCGCAGTCCCAACCAGCATGTGGGCTTCGGGTTCGGAGCGCATTTCTGTATCGGCGCACCGCTCGCTCGCGCCGAGGGCGAGGTCGCGTTCACAGCGCTCCTAGAGCGCTTCCCGAGGCTGCAGATGGACGACCCTGTGCTCTCATGGGACAGCTCAAAGGCGAACTCCCGCGTACTGAAATCACTAACGGTCACGGTGTAACAGTCGATGGCCACGGTGGGCGAAGACGGCGAGGTGTATGAATGGCAGGAGGATTGGGCCGATTTGCCCGCGCCACTGGAGGCGACGAACGGGTGGGCCCATCACGGCCTCGCCGTTACCCGGTCGGGTGAGATTGTCGGCTTTCACCCGGAGCGGTCCGAAGTCGTGATTTTCGATAAGCAAGGCCAGGCTCTTCGCTCCTGGGCGGTACCGCTCACGGAGGGCCACGGCATCACCCTCGTAGAGGAGGACGGCGAGGAATACCTCTGGATCGCCGACCCGGGCGGGAAGGCCCGTCGGGTCGCCAGCGGCGCCTACGAGGTTGTCCCGGCGCAGGGCCAGGTTGTGAAGTTCGACCTGGACGGTAGGGAAGTGGCGCGCCTTGCCCGGCCACCGCACCCCGCTTACGAGAACCGGCGCTACGCGCCCACATCGGTAACGGTCGACGAGGTGCGCCACGGCGGCAGCGGGGACATCTGGGTCGGCGACGGCTACGGCGAAAGCCTTGTCCACCGCTTCCGAAGCGATGGGACCTACGTGTCGAGCCTGAGCGGCGAGGAGGGAGCCGGGCGTTTCAACTGCCCGCACGCCGTGTTCATCGACCGCCGCCACGCCGTGCCCGAACTGTGGGTCGCCGACCGCGGCAACGGGCGGGTGCAGGTCTACGGGCTGGACGGCTCGTTCCGGCGCGTGGTGGGCGAGACGTTCTTGAACAGCCCGAGCGCATTCGCACCGTACGGGCAGAAGCTGGTCATCGCCGAGCTTTATGCTCGCCTCGCCGTCGTCGGTCCCGACGACCAGCTCGTCTGCTACCTGGGCGACAACGGCGCAGTTCGTGAGCACCCCGGATGGCCCAACGGCCTCGACGAGCTCGAGCACCCGGTCCGGACCGAAGAGCTCGAGCACGGTCGTTTCAATAGCCCGCATGGCCTGACGGTTGATGCAGCCGGGAACATTTACGTAGCGGAGTGGCTCATCGGAGGGCGAATGAT
>Ga0302324_100010859_pt1 | contig 18779 bp, 22 predicted proteins | sample Palsa_T0_1_FD_201949 | JGI IMG/M metagenome (GOLD analysis project Ga0302324, IMG submission 201949) | Peat permafrost microbial communities from Stordalen Mire near Abisko, Sweden - Palsa_T0_1 | ecosystem: Environmental > Terrestrial > Soil > Palsa > Peat permafrost | place: Sweden: Abisko...
TCAAGCCCCATCGGGTCGTTGTGGTGAATGGCGCGCAAACGTGGTCCTCGACCGTGTTCAGCCAGCAGCTTCGACCACGCTCCGAAAGGAAACTGATCGAGCGCCGGCTGGTGGACTCCGAAGGGTCCCCAGCTATGTCGCCACGGAACAGTTGCGCATCGCGGTAATAACGAGGAACGCCGGGAAAGACGGCGAGATCCTCCCGTAGTTGACCGTGATCTTCTACCGTGTGGGAGTTGACCCGGCAATGATGCCGAAACGTAGGTTCCCGATCCGGCTCGACTTTCGAAGTAACCCTCGGAAAGCAACCGCGCATAGGCGCCGAGGACCGGAGAACGAGATACTTCCAGATCTTCCGCCAGGTGCCTGCTGGAAGGTACTTGTTGTCCGGGCTGCAAATTGCCACGCAAAATTGCGGCACGGAACCCTTCGCAGATCTGGCGGTGCAGCGGAAGCATATCAAGGCGGTCGATAGAGATGACGGGTGCAATTGCTGACAAGTCCTTCGGCACTTCTTCACTCCGCTGGTATTCGCCTTGTTGTGCTGAACCCACAGAACGGCGGAGGCCGGAGCATCCCCCGCTGTGGTTAGTGACGTTCAGCCTGGAACTGGAACTTCGCCTTGAGCTGCAGAATGCGTGGGTCCGAGCCGACGCCCAGGGCCGCTGCAGAAGACGCTGGTCGACGGGCTCACGTCAGTTGTTGCTTACTGCTGACGGAAAGGTGGATTTCCCCCCGAAGTAGCACTCAAGGGTCTCCACTTTGCCGTCTCTGAGCCGGAAATACTCTACATTTCGGAATGATTTACCGTTCTTTGTGTGGCAAAGATACTTCACGAACGCCTCGTTGCCACTTCCGAACACCCGCTCCAGATCAAATCGATCGATTAAGTTAACTTGTGTATCCCAGCATCGCGTTTTGAAAGCGCTCTGACTGATGTGGTCGTCGCCGGCCGCGCTCGAGAAGGTAAAGTTGTCGGCCATCAGGGCCTCAAATTGACCCTGGTCCTTTTTCTCCCATGCCTTATACCACCTCCGGACAATTTCTTCGTATGTCGTGCTCCGCTCGGTATCTGCGCGCGCCGGTGCCGTTACCAAGAGCCCCGCCGCTCCAGCCAGTGCGCAAACTCCCGATTCAAGCGCCTTCCGCCGTGATACTCCGATCCTTGTCATGTCCATTCGCCTTTTCCAGCTCTTGGGTTAGTGGCTTCCGGGGCCACGCTATCGCATCGGCAACCCCGAATCATTTCGCCCTTCGGCGCCGTTTTGGTGCTGTTGCCGAAATTCCCGATGGCCCGGGCGGCGCGGAATACGGCGATGGTTGGAACAGCAGCTCGATGTAGCGCCGCAGATGATCGATGCACTGCGACGCAATCGCAGCACCACCCCGGGCCTTGGCCAGGATGAACGCGCCCTGGAGGGTGGCCTGGGTGTAGAGAGCGAGACCTTCGGCGGTCCATTTGGGGCGCATGCCGCGCTGCCGCATCGCCTCTTCAATGTCGGCCAGCAGTGTTGCCGCGTGCCCGCTGATGCTCCGGTTGCATGCCTCGCGGATCGCCGGGTGCGTGTCATAGACCTCCTGCACCATGGTCCCCGCCAGGCAGGTAAAGTCGGGCAACTCTCCCGTCAGCAGCGCCTTACGAAAGTCCACATAGGCCAGCAACCGCTCCAGGGGGTCGGCTAGCTGGTGGTAGGACGCGGAGCCAAACTGCGCCTCCGTGCCCTCAATCCAATAGTCGGCCGCGGCCAGCGCCAGTTCGTCCTTGCTGTCAAAGTGGTGGAAGAAGCTTCCTTTGGTCAGACCAGCCGCCTCGCAGACGTCCTCAACCCGCGTGGCCGTATATCCCTTGACGCGGATCACCCGGATCGCAGCCTGCAGGAGTTTGGTTTTCGATTCGTGTCTCGCTTCGGCTATCGGCATTTTGGTACCAACCAGTGGGTATCTGCCGTACTATACCGACTGGTTGGCACGCTGATCAAGATGAATCTGAAACATTACGCCAAATAAAGATGAAAGCTACACCCGGAGGAACCTACTGAGAAGTAGGTGTGTTTTTAAAACGTGAAGTGCGCACTCAACTGCAGGGTACGACCATTTTGCGTCGTCCCAGTAGCCAGGGAGTTGATGGTGGAAGTTCCCGTCGCGATTGCGCCATAACCACCGCAACCGGCGGGCAGCACCCCGGCGGATGGGCAAACGTTGAGAGTCTGAGCGGGCAGTCCCAAGGTCGGATGGTTGAAGGCGTTGTTGGCGTCGGCACGCATTTCCAGGTTAGTCCCTTCCGTGAAGTGGAAGGTTTTGCCCAGTCCAAGGTTGGTTTGTTCGAAGCCGGGGCCGGTGAGCTGATTACGGTGCTCGTCTCCAAAGGTTCCTGATGCCGGTACGGCAAAGGCAGCCTCATTGAACCACTGCAGCGGAGTGGGGTGTTGCAGCTTGGGGTTGCCGATTACATTTGGAAACCATTGGAAGTTGTTCTGAGCCAGCGAGTAGGAATTAGTACTGCTGGCCATGATCGGGGTAAAGGGCTGGCCATCCTGCAGGATAAGTGTGCCAGCAAGTTGCCATCCCCCGACCACTGCGTCGAGCAGACCGCTGCTATTCAGGAACGGCCTGCTTTTGCCGAAGGGCAGCTGATAAATCGCATATCCCCTGAATGCGTTGCGAATATCGAAGTTGGAATTTCCATAGTTTGCTGAAGGAACAAAGGAGTTTTGAATATAAGTGCTGCCCGAGTGGCTACCCCAACCGGCAGAGTCGATGTCATCCAGGAAGTGAGACCACACATAGCTGAATTGGAGATTTAGACCCTGGCTCATGCGTTTCTGGATCACCGCCTGCAACGAGTTGTAATTGGAGATAGCATTTTCGTTCGCCGGCGATCCAGAAGTGTTCAGTGAGCCAAATTGTGGATAGGGCCGCGATGCCTGATCGTTGGCGGAGAGCAACGCTTGCGGAACCTGGTTGATGTCCGCCGGGAAAGGCAGGTTATGCCCATGCGTGGCGATGTAACTTAGCTTAGCCACCAGGTCGTTTCCAATGGAACGTTGCACCTGCAGGTTCCATTGATAGGAGCCTCCAACTGGTTCGTGGTATGCGTTGTAATTGAAGCTTTGTCCGTTGTATGCACCGGGATCGGTTGAATTCCCAACATACGGCAGGTTAGCGCCACTTGCAGAAAGGATCACGACTGGCTTCAGCCCGTTCGTCTGATCGACTACGTTGCCTTTCGAGCCGAAGGCCGCACCCATTCCGCCGCCATACTGGTCGTTGCTCCAGTTATACGCAAAAAGACCAAAGCCGCCATTGATCGTAGTCTTTGGATTCATGGCATACGCGAAACCTACGCGAGGAAGAAAAGTGTCGTAGACCGGTTGTTGCAGGTGTGTTCGGCCATTCGCATGAGTAGAACCAAACCAGATGGCGCCGAGCGTATTGGTGACGGGGTTTAACACCGTTGGATCGAAAGAGGCTTCGTTGCCTTTGACTTCACTCCACCCGGTCTGAATCTGGTAGCGCAGGCCCAAATTTAAGGTGAGGTTGGGTTTGATCTTGTAATCATCCTGGACGAAGATCTGGGGAAGCTTTTCGCGGCCGCCATACTCCGGCGTCTGGTTTGCAATCCAGGTCTGCGTCTGCCCAAGAAGGAAGTCCGCATAGCCAACACCGGTGCTGCTGTCACCGATGTAAGCCTGCGTGTATTGTCCGGTGTAAAGCAGCTGTCCGGCGTTTGTGTTTCCCCAAGCGGTCGAGTTGTTCTGGTAGATCAGGAACTCGCCGCCGAAGTGCAGCACATGTTTCCCAACGATCATGGTAACCACGTCGGACGGAGCATAGGCATGCTCTTTGTAGACGGCGTTAATGTTCGAGTTCAGAAGTGTGCTGACAGGATTAAAGAGGGTGCTATTGAAGTTGGTAATGCCGATGATGGGGAAGTTATCCGCTTTGGCGAATTGCCAACCCAGCTTGGCTGGGTAACCCTTGTTAAGGGTGGCGGGCACAAAGAAGTTAAGCTGGTTGGTGTAGCCGATTCTCGCCTCGTTGATGACGCGCGCGCTGACGCTCCACACGTCGGTCAGCTGGCTGTTGACCCGGCTGACATCGCCGCTCTGGCAGTTGATCGGGCACTCCCCCCAGCCGAAGTTCTGGCCCGGATTGTTTCCTTCTGTGACTGTGCCGTTGAGCTTATTGGTGGGAGTGACGTTATAGTCTATGCGGCCAAAAAACTTGGTGAACGGATTGATGTTGGGATTGGTGTAGGTGTAGTTATTAATCGCCTGGCCGTTGGAAACGGTTCCCGCGGTGTTGGGAGCCGGCCAGTAGGTCTGGAGGTTCTTGGCGACGGTATCAAACCGATCGGCCGGAATTACGTTGTTGGGGAAGGGCGTGCGGGTGATGCAGGGGCAGGCGGTCGACGTAGCCGCGCCGGGATAAGTAAAGGTACCCGCCTGTTGAAACACCGCGGTGGTAGCGGGGTCGTAGATGGTGGGGAGACCGGCAAAATTGCCGCTCAGTTCCGCCGCCGTGGGCGTGGTGTAGAAGTTGGCGGTGGCGCCTCCGTTGTCGACAATGTGTTCGTAGTTGAAGAAGAAGAAAGCTTTCTGGCGGATGATCGGACCGCCGATGGTGCCGCCAAACTCGTGGAAGTGGATTCCCGGCTTGGTCGCGCTCGAACCGAAGGTGTAGTTATTCGCGTTCAGCACGGTATTCTGGAAGTACTCATAGGCCGACCCGTGGAAGCGATCGCCGCCGCCTTTGCTGATCTGGTTGTAGAGGATGCCGCCCACGCCGTATTGCGCAGAAAAGCCGGAGCTAGCGGTCTGTACTTCCTGAATGTCTTCCTGAACCGTGATATCCGAGTTCGCGCTCGCCGGTAAGGTGGTCTCGGCTCCGTCTGCCAGCACGGTGCTGAAAGGTAGGTTGCCGTTTACCGAGAGCATGGTGCCATTGGAAGTTCCTGTTCCCGTTGCCCCCTGGGCTCCCATGGTGGCTCCCGCCTCTCCGGGCTGCAGGATGTTAAAAGCGGACCAATTCTGCCCGATCGATGACACCTGGGGCAGCTGGTTGATGGTCTCGTAGCTCATGGTGGCGGTGACCGCTCCGTTCTCAAGATTCAGCAGCGGCACATCGGTATTCACCACTACCTGGGTGTTGACCGTACCTACGGCGAGCTGCGCATTGAGTTGGAGTGTTCCTACGTTTACCGTGACCGAAGAGTGGACCAGGGTGGTAAATCCGTCTCTTGAGTAGGTGATCTTGTAGTTGCCGGCCAGGATAGAACCGGTGTCGTAGACCCCGGCGCCATTGCTAGTGTAACTGCCGCTGACACCGGTAGCGATGTTGGCTACGGTGATGGTGGCGCCCGGTATCGCGGCGCCGGTTGTGTCGGTGACACTTCCACTGATGTCACCCTCGTTTGTGGCCTGTCCGAACGTAGCCCCAAAAGAACCTGCTAGAAATACTGCGGCCAATATGGCCAAGCGTCCTAACTTCATATCTAACCTCCTAGAAAAGTGGTGCCAATATGTACTTTTAAAATCCTGTTTTCGGTTGGGTTTCCAAAGACAAGCAGTTGTCTTTCGTCATGGCATACCCACCGGTTGGTATGGTGTTGTGGTGCGGGAGCAATATGACAGGACGCGATATAAAGTTGTCAAGGATTATCTCCCCGCGTAACAAAAGGACAACCGTGTGTCTTGGGTACAAGTCAACGACTGACGCCCTTCCCTATCCCGAGAGGGCCCCGGCGCAAGCCTCGTTTTTCCTCGCAACTTGCAGAAAGCGCTAGAGATGGACGCCAGAGTGGTTTGCGCATGCATGGTATGAGCAGCGGCCCGATCTCGCGATCCCGGAATTTAACGCGGTGGTTGACTTAGACCCGAAAAACCTCGACGCCCAGGCGAATCTCGGGGTGTTGCTGTTTTTCCAGAAAGAGTATGGCCAGGCTGAGCCGCATCTGCGGGCGGCGCTCGATCTCGAGCCCGACCTGGCCAAAATCCAGGCCTTGCTGGGGATGGCCGAAAAGCGAACCGCAGATCCCGCCGCCGCACGAACCCATCGTTTACTGCAAGGCGCAGGCTCGTGCGGCCCGGCGATCAAGGCTTAACGCATGCCACAACTGCCTTTTCAGCGTCTCTCAGGAGGATATCGGTAAGCTTGAAGCCAGCATCCGTGAGCAGACCAACCCACTGCATCACAGTCAGAGCGTCCCCAATGCAATCTTGGTCGTCAGGATCGCCGAGGAAGCCATAATCGTAGCCCACTAAAGCATTCACTCGCGACCAGAATCGCCGCCAATCCTCGTACCTGTGCTGGCTTGGCTGTTGCTTTTGCCATGTCTGGAACCCAGGCGCGAACGGCGGTTCCGTGGTTGCTGGTTCCATAAGCATAAAAACGCCACCGGACCGGAGCGACTGAAAGATGTCTAAACAAAGCTTTGCGGCTCCCGGCAAGCTGAGCCAGTGCATGGTGTTGACCGCCACCACGACGTCGTAGTCGCTCGCCATATCGCGGCGCCAGTCGGGTTTCGAGAGATCACGCGCCCAGGTCCGCCCGCCTACACCATCGCGACGATTGACCGCGCTGCAGAGAGCGACAAAGAACTCATTTCGATCCACGAAATCGACCCGCCCATGCGGAAATCGCGAATGTACGGCGCGGCCTGCATCGCCTGGCCCACAGCCCACATCCAAAACCCGCAGGCCTTGGCCAACCTGGGACGGAATCGCCGCGGCGATGAGCTTCAGCGCGTCCGGCTTGGCAGGACCCTGCTCGGTGTGCCATAGATCGAGCCACGTGTTGAGATCCTCGCCGCGAAGTTTATCCTCGATTTCGGCCTGAGTCGGGATTTGCATTTGGTTTTCTCCTCCTCCGTGCGCAATGCAACGGTACCTTCTTATCGCGCGCGAACCCTGACGAGGTATTGGAAAAATTTGACCGTCTCGGATACTGCCCGCCTATTCTTCGCGAGTCTGCTGCAGGAATTCGAGGGGACTTAGTCCGGAGAAAGACCTGAACTCGTTGATGAAATGCGACTGGTCGTAGTAGCCACAGCCGAGAGCCAGATTCGCCCATCGCATCGTCGTTTTCGCGGCACTGCGAACAGTGTCGTCCGCCTGACGGTCGAGATACGGTTTTCCCTCCGTATACGGCGAAGGACTTCGCCGCCCCAGGCGATGGATCGCTGCAACAGCCACATGGAAGCGGCTGACCCTGGTGATCGCTTTGGGAGTCATGCCAAGATACCTGTGAAACTGCGCGATCAGATGGCGGCGGCTGCATCCGAATTGCCCCGGAAGCGTTGCCAAATCGACATGATTCGGTGACTCCTGGAGGATCCGCCAGGAATGGAACAGACCCGCCGGAGGTGAAGGCGCTGTCGCCAATCGTGCAGCGAGGATATTTTCGACGATGTCAAACCGGGCTGCCCAGTCTTTTGCAGCCTCCGCATGGCTCATGAGGAGGCGTGAAAATCGACTGTCGACATCCTCCAGTGCCAGAGTTCGATCTGTAAGCAGATCCATCGGCACCCCAAGAAGCATCTGTGCGCCAATTGGAGTGAAGCGAATCACCATAAAATCGCGAACACCAAAGGCTTCCCGGATCTGATGGCGATGCTGCAGAGCGACGATCGATGCGCTTCGGTGCTCGATCGTGCGCTTCGGGTCTGACGGGTCGATGATTCGATGAGGAGCAGCGAAGTTCAGCACGATCGCGACTTCACGTGATGGGAGGTGCCGCTCATGCAACGGTCTGGGCAAGAAGCCCTCACTGGCGAAGTATCCAAGGACGTAATCGCGGAGGCGCGGTTCTGAACTCCGCTGCGCAGCCCGCCAGCGACCGAGATCAGATTTGTGACCGGTTACTTCGATGCGGGTTGAACTTGCTAGCCCCATTTGCGAATAGTTGCCGCTCTTCACATCAAGCATCCGTCGGCTGCGTACAGCAATGTCCTGTGCGACAAGAACGGTCGTCGAAGCTGTCAGCCACCAGCTCGGCCACAGAAAACCCCTCATAGGCCCGAAGCCAAGTGACTAAGCGAGGACGAGAGGACGCGAGCAAAGGGAGACCTTTCACTATCGAGCCCACGGAGGAGTGAATGGATCTTGATTCGCCATTCTTGCCTGACCTCCAACGGGGAGGACTACCACCGCACAAAACGGAGCGCCACTCAGGTTGCTCAATTGGAAATCCGTATTCGCGGGGATGACCAGGGCAGTCTTCGAACTGAGTTCGTAGGTTTCTCCGCCAAGGAGGGCGGTTGCCGTTCCTTCCAACCCAATAAGAGTTTCTTCCCGGGTCACCTGGTGTGTTGTCCCAGGCGTGCCGCCCGCAATCGTCACAATCCACACGGAATTTTCCTTCGCGCCCCGACTTGGCGACGACATGCCTTGGAAGACGGCGCCATGCATGTCAAAGATAGGGCTGGTTTCTATTGTAATGAGTGGCATAGTTCTCCTAAACTGAACGAGAAGTGATAAACCACAACTTATCAACCAAGGTGAACGATTGTCAAACAGTCAACAGCAGGATTTTGGAATTCTCTTGAACATGGCCTTCAATTCGTTCCGTGAGAGCCTTGAGCGACAACTCGCCAAGCAGGGATTCGAAGACATTGGGGCACAGTATGGATATGTGTTTCGTTGCTTGGCCAGGGAGCCCCGCAACCTCCGGTATATCGCCAATCAGCTAAAAATGACTCCGCAGGGCGCCCTGAAAATAATCAAGGAGATGGTGAGCAAAGGGTACGTTTCCAGGGAGGCGCATGAAAGCGACGGGCGCATCAAATATTTGAGGCTTACCCCTCGCGCATCGCAAGCGGTCGCCTGTGCGCGTCGGTTTCATGCCCGATATGAAATGGATTTGAGTCAACGTTTGGGATCCAAATCCGTCCAGAACGCTCGCACGGTTTTGGAAGCAATTTCGGAGAACTCGGATTCCGACAGCTTGCTTCGTCCGATATAAAGCGCGCCCTGTACCGGGCGCTCGGTCAATTCCTTGCTCCTCTTTGGGGGAGACAAGGGGATATGATACCCATCCCCCGTCCTCTTTTTCATCTGGAATTCTGGCGCGAGAGTTCACGGGCCGTACGCCTATTGCAACAGCTTTAGCTGTTTGGCGCTGACGCTGGCAGCCGGCGCGGGTCCAAGGGAACGCCGTGCGATCCGCCGTCCGAGTCCGCGTTCAAGCCCGGTGACGAACTCCGCAGTACCAACTGGGCGGCCAGTACTTTCGGCGCGCCGAGGGGAAGCAAAGGCCTCATCGTCACGATCCTCACAATGAAGGGGACACGCGGCCACTTTCCTTTCCGAAGGCGATCTTGCCTTGGTCGCAATCGGAAAATGAAACCGTCTTTCCATCCGGCCGGTCGGTCCAGCCATAAGTGCTGGTCCACATGCCGTTCATCTGCTTGTGCAACTGGCCTGTTTCGCCTGTGAGGATGCGCCAGCGCAGCGTATCGCGTTCCGACGGCGCGATATCGACCACGGAGCCAGCAGCAATCCGGAAGTTAGATTTTCGATAACATTGCGCTCAAATGTTGATTACTTCGTCGTTTCCAAGTGGCCGGTAATTCAGGTGCAAAATGCGTCCAGGTGTAAGTTGGATAGTCGAAAGGACACGTGAGACCAACAGATGTCCCCGTTTTTAACCTGCTAAATTGTTTGGGCGGAGGATTCATGTGCAAGTTTGTCTCCAGGGAGTTCGCAGTCATGGCGTTGGCCTGCTGTGCGGCACAGTTTAGTGTCGCGCAGAATGCGCCAGTGGTCTCTCCTGAAACCGAGCAGCACATCCAGCACGTAACGTCAGGACTGACCAGCGATGTAGTCATCAAAGGCGATGAGCACGCCACCCACATGCTCGCTGATCGAATGAAGGAGCTTAATATTCCCGGCGTAAGCATCGCAGTAATTCATGAGGGCAAGATCGAGTGGGCGCGCGGGTTTGGCGTCAGCAGTATCGGCGGATCTCGGGTGACACCCAAGACAATGTTTCAGGCCGGCTCCATCAGCAAGCCCCTGGCGGCCATGGTGGCGCTCCGGCTGGTCGAGCAGGGCAAGCTCTCGCTGGATGCGGACATTAACACGTCTCTTACCACTTGGAAATTCCCCGCCGACCCAGTGGCTGTGGGCAAGCCAGTGACCCTGCGTGAGTTGCTCACCCACACCGGCGGCACCACCGTTCATGGCTTCCCTGGCTATGCCTCCACGGAGCCGGTTCCCACCCTGGTGCAGGTGCTGAATGGCGAGAAACCCGCCAACACCCCGGCCATCCGTAGCGAGGCCGTACCTGGAGCAAAATGGAACTACTCCGGCGGCGGCTACACGATCATGCAACAGGCGCTGATCGACGTAACCAAGGAGCCGTTCCCCAAACTGCTCCATGACACAGTGCTGGCGCCCATCGGCATGACGCAAAGCACCTACGAGCAGCCATTGCCCAAGGAGTTTCAGGGCTATGCGGCGACCCCTTATTCTGGTGACGAAAAGCCTATCAAGGGCGGCGCGCATACCTACCCCGAGATGGCCGCGGCCGGACTGTGGACCACTCCAACCGACCTGGCCCGTTACGCAATCGAGGTTCAGAAGTCGCTGGAAGGCAAAGCGAACCACGTCCTCTCCGTCGAGATGACGCGCCAGATGCTGACCCCGGGGATGGGGCAGTGGGGCCTCGGCCTGGAGATGGGCGGCGCCGAAGCCGACCCATACTTCACTCACGGTGGAGCGAACGAGGGCTTCGTCAATAACTTCGCTGCTTACGAGAAGAATGGCGAGGGCGCGGTGGTCATGACCAACTCTGCCAACGGAGGTCTGATCGCCAGTGAGATTCTGCACAGCATCGCCGCTGTCTACGGATGGCCTGACTTCCAAACCACCGTCCGCACCGTCGTTTCGGTCGATCCAAAAATCCTAGCTCAATACGCCGGAGTCTACGCGCTCGCGCCCACCTTTAACATGACCATCACTCTCGTCAACGGCCAACTGATTTCACAGGCGACCAGGCAAGGCAAGGTTCCTTTGTTTGCTGAGTCGGAGACGATGTTCTTCCCCAAGGACATCAATGCCGAGATTGAGTTTCCCAAAGATGAAAAGGGACCCGCAACCCAGCTGATCCTTCATCAGAATGGCCGGGATATGACCGGGAAGCGGCTCGACGATGTCGAGGCAAAAAAGATTGCCGATGCCGCGGCTGCATTTGACAAGAGGTTCAAGGATCAAACCGCGGCGCCAGGGAGCGACGCCGCTGTGCGCAGGATGATCGGTGGCCTCCAGACTGGCAAGCCCAATTACGATCTCATGAGCTCCGGACTCGCCGATGTAACACGCCAGCAGTTGCCTCAACTGCAGTCAATGATTGTCGCGATGGGTGCTTTGCGGTCGGTGATTTTTAAGGGAGTCGGACCGGGCGGCGCCGATATTTATCAGGTCAATTTTGAGAAGGGATCGATCGATTACCGCATCTGGCTCGGAGCAGACGGAAAAACCGAGAGTGCGAATCTGCGCCCCAGCGAATATCCCACACCCATCGTGCCAGCCACGCATTAAATAGGGGGGCATGGTGGAAAAGCCCGCAAGCGATAACAGCTGGCGGGGCATTGGTGCTCGCAATCGCCGCAGCGTCCGGGAATGGCGTAGGGCCCTGATGGTCGCCAAACCGTCAGTTAGACGTTCGTCAATACTCGACACTAACTGCCGGTTGGCCGGTTACTCGACCATCACCTGGAAAATGACAGTTCGAAGCTGCACATTACAGGTTCGAGAAGATGTCTACGGGATGCAGACAGGATCAACAACCGCAATCCGAGCGGCGGGTGTCATTTCTTGCCACTCTGGCGGCTTGATGCTCTTGACCGAGCGTGACCACTGAATCAGCGGCTGTAAGACTAAGCCCGCTTGTTCCCACGCGCTCTGATGTTCTTCAGCGTTTTTCGGTGCTCTGCCCTGCCAGGTAAGGGTGCCGACTTTCTGCACCTCTGCCCCGCGCTGGATTTCGGCTATGAATGACCAAAAATCGTCCGAAGCCATTGGTAACGTCGGCATGGGAAATGGTAGGAGGCTCTTCACGGCAGCTGAGTCGAGAATGGCCCGGAGATATGTGAGTTCTTGCGCCGAAAGCTTCCCCTCGTAGCCGACTACGCTGGCACTTCCATAAAAGAACTCCTGCCTCTGAAGTTCAAGGTATGAACGGCCGCCAGGATACACGACCATGCAGTTGCCCACGGTATTCGGCCCGGCGGTTGGCGTCAAGTTTACCTGTACGTCTGAAATTCGCACGAGGAACGGTTCGGACTGGGGAGTGGAAGTCTGTCCCGCTGCGACGTGCACCGCCATCCATACCAGAAGCAGTGATGAAATAGCGAGTTTCAAAAGAGTCTTCCTCCGGTACTTCCTTGGACGGATGTTCTGAACGATTAGTCGCCAACCCGGACATTATCCCCACAGCAGCAATCTCAACTATAGAGCCGTCATGGCTGAAAACGGGGTTTGAGGTAACTTGCCGCGCCCATTGCCCTCTGGTCAAGAGAGACGAAAATGCGACTTTTCGGGCATACCGCAAGAGCGGCACATCTCTCGTTGAGAGCATTGACGATGGCGCACTCGCGCAGGGAAGCGGAATAATCTGCTGTTGTTATCGAAACCAATGACTTGGTTATGGATTCTTAGGAGTTCCGCTTCTTTTCGTGTTTGCTGACAGCAGCGTGTCGGCCCAGTTCGCAATGATTTGGGCGACGTGGTCCTCCTGTCCGTCATACATGTGATCGGCACCCTGGATCAGAGGAGTATCTACGCGACCTGGGCGCGTAGACAGCCGTTTAATTGAGGATTTGATCCCTTCCAGATCCTTTTCGTTTCCAACGTCTCCATCTGTTCCTAAAAGGACGAGCAGAGGACATTGAATGCGGGTGACGGTAATGCGGTGACAGCATAAAGTCCGCCTGTAAGTTATTGACCCTACGTAGAAGGAAATTTCATTCCGACACAATCTTGTGGTATTTCCCTTTGGTCTTTGTATCTCGCGTCGCATTTATCAAAGCGGGTTCCAGATCTTCCTTGCGAATATCTTCAATATCCCCCTCAGTTCCTGGGAGGTTATTCGGGCGAAAGCCCGCGTTCGTTGTCTTTCCGTCTGCGCGCGGCGGCAGACGTTGCCCGGCAGCTCTGACGAATAAGGACGCTTTCCTCCCCCCGCGCGGTTCACCCTTCCAGATCCATTCTGTCGCGCCACCGGTTTCGATGGGTGTGGACCAGGGATCCTTGTCTGGAAGGTCTTTTAACAGACCAATAATCTCTAGAACGTTCGATTTTCCGCACCCGTTGGGGCCAATGAGGATGTTTAGGGCCCTCAGTTCAATCGGTTGAGTCTCGGGGCCAAACGACAGGAGATTGACTGGTCGAACGAGCTTGAGGAAGGGATGCGTCATGGAATCTCCACATCCTTTATAGCGGAAGGCTAGCGGGTCGTCGAGAAGCCCTCGATGACAAACCCGGTGACAGGTCACCTGGTTTTCGAGGGTGGTGAATAGGTATCAGTGTGTCGGAATGAAATTTCCTTCTACGTAGGGTCAATAACTTACAGGCGGACTTTAGTAGGCGATGCCTTGTAAGTCATTGATTACAGATTGGGGAAAATCTATCTCCGACACACTGGTATCGTGTCACCGCATTTCCCTCCGCCGCATTTCCCTCCGTGATGCACGATCATCGCCGGCGGCTCGGCCTAGCGGAGGTGAGCGGAAATATGACGACCTCGAAAAGCGGCTGGCCGCGCTTCCTGTCGTCACCGTGCCGGCCATCACCATGGAAGGCGACTCCAACGGGGCAATCCACGCGCCCAGCACAGCCATCGCAACAAGTTCTCCGGCAAGTATGACTACCGGCTCATCACCGGCGGCGTCGGCCACAACATTCCGCAGGAAGCCCCGCAGGCCTCTGCCCAGGCGGTCATTGATGTCGATCGCCTTTGATACACCTTAACTACCGCGGGGGCTGAAGAGTCTGCGTGAGAGCTCGGACCTGGAAGGGCACGGCCTGAGCCGGGATGTGTCGTTCCTGCGGGACTCGCCGGATAAACCTTAGCCTACCCGGCACTGACGTGCCGGGCTACAGGTTGTTCCGTCCCCGTTCGACAAGCTCAGGGCAGGCTCTGCGGGACTGCTTTGTTGCGGCCCGCAAACCTCATGGTCGCCGTCCTCAAAAAAGATCGCCTCACGACGATTCCCACGTTGTGTAACGTGATGGGGAAGGCCGGCAACCACCGTACGCGCCAATCGTGCCATGGGAAAAATTAACACGAATGACGAAACCGGGGATAGGTATCATATCCCCTTATCTCTCCCCCTTATCTCTCCGTATCTCTCCGCTGTTCTGAAGGAAAGGGTGCGGACCGTTAGCGTGCACTAAGATGGGCCGGGTTGTTTCTTCAGAAGCCTCCATAGCTGGTGCACCGCACCCGCCATCTGGTCTGCCGGAGTGGTGGCAAACCCAAGCACGAACCCATGGCGCGGCTTATTCATATAACAGGGCGACAGTGGCCATAGGCATAAGCCGTACTTTGCTGCCTGACTCGCGATTTCTGCGTCGTTAAATCCCAAGGGGAGGGTCACCGTCAGGTGCATTCCGGCTGCCGCGCCGTGGATCTCCAGCATATCCCCGCAAGTGTTCTGCACGCTCTCCACCAGAGCAGTCCGGCGTTCCTTATAGAGTGCCCGCATGCGGCGAATATGCCGGGCAAATCGACCGGCACGGATGAAATCTGTGAGCACTTCCTGGAATAAGTAGGAGGGGAAGATACCTAAGGAGAATCGTACTGCCATAAATCTTTCAATGAGATCGGGCGGGATAACAATATAACTCACTCTTACGGACGGAAAGATAACCCTGCTGAATGTCCCAATGTAAATCACGCGTGCGTCCGAATCGATCCCCTGAAGGGAGGAAACCGAGGGAGTGTCGTAACGGTATGCGCCGTCATAGTCGTCTTCCACCACCCATGCTCCATTATCCCGAGCCCAATCCAGCAGACGCAGCCGGCGAGAAGCGCTCATGGTAACGCCGAGGGGATATTGGTGCGACGGGGTAACAAACGCGGCCCGCGCTTTGGGCAGCAGATTAACCCCTGCAGACACATTGATGCCTTCGTCGTCTACCGGGACGGGGACAATTCGGCAGCCTGCCCCGAGCAGAACCGACTGTGCAAGCGGGTAGCCCGGCTCTTCGATCCACACCGGGTCGCCAGGATCCAGCAACACCCTCGCCGTGATTTCCAGAGCCTGTTGCGATCCCGATACGATCATGATTTGCGACGGGTCGCATTCGACAGCCCTGGCGGTGCGGAGGTAAGAGCAGATTGCGTCTCGGAAGCGATCAAGCCCCATCGGGTCGTTGTGATGAATGGCGCGCAAACGTGGTTTTCGACCGTGTTCAGCCAGCAGCTTCGACCACGCTGCGAAAGGAAACTGATCGAGCGCCGACTGGTGGACCCCGAAAGGTCCCCAGCCATGTCGCCAGGGAACAGTTTCGCATCGCGGTAATAACGAGGAACGCCGGGAAAGACAGCGAGATCCTCCCGTGGTTGACCGTGATCTTCTACGGTGTGGGAGTTGACCCGGCAATGATGCCGAAACGAAGGTTCCCGATCCGACTCGACTTTCGAAGTAACCCTCGGAAAGCAACCGTGCATAGGCGCCAAGGACCGGACAACGGGATACTTCCAGATCTTCCGCCAGGTGCCTGCTGGAAGGTACTTGTTGTCCGGGCTGCAAATGGCCGCACAGAATTGCGGTACGGAACCCTTCCCAGATCTGGCGGTGCAGCGGAAGCGTATCAAGGCGGTCGATAGGGATGACGGGTGCAATTGCTGACAAGTCCTTCGCCACTTCTCTAACTCCGCTGGTATTCGCCTGGTTCGCCTTGAGCTGAAGAATGCAGTGGATCCGAACCGGTGCCCAGGGCCGCTGCAGAAGACGCTGGTCGACGGGCTCCCGTCACCCTTTGCTTACTGCTGACGGAAAGGTGGATTTCCCGCCGAAGTAGCACTCAATGCTCTCCACTTTCCCGTCTCTGAGCCGGAAATACTCTACATTCCGGAATGATTTACCGTTCCTTGTGTGGCAAAGATACTTCACCAACGCCTCGTTGCCACTTGCGAACACCCGCTCCAGATCAAATCGATCGATAAAGTTAATCTGTGTATCCCAGCATTGCGTTTTGAAAGCGCTCTTACTGATGTGGTCGTCGCCGGCCGCGCTGGTGAAGGTAAAGTTGTCGGCCATCAGGGCCTCAAATTGACCCTGGTCCTTTTTCTCCCATGCCTTATACCACCTGCGGACAATTTCTTCGTTTGTCGGGCTCCGCTCCGTACCTGCGCGCGCCCGTGGGGTTAGCAAGAGCCCCGCCGCTCCAGCCAGTGCGCAAGCTCCCGATTGGAGCGCCTTCCGCCGTGATAGTCCGATCCTTGTCATGTCCATCCGCCTTTTCCAGCTCTTGGGTTAGTGGCTTCTGGGGCCACGTTATCGAATTGGCAACCTCGTATCATTTCGCCCTTCGGCGCCGTTTTGGGACTGTTGCTGAAATTCCCGATCGCCTGGGCGGGGCGGAAGACGGCGATGGTTGGAACAGCAGCTCGATGTATCGCCGCAGATGATCCATGCACTGCGCCGCAACGGCAGCACCACCCCGGGCCTTGGCCAGGATGAACGCGCCCTGGAGGGTGGCCTGGGTGTAGAGAGCGAGACTTTCGGCGGTCCATTGGGGGTGCATGCCGCGCTGCCGCATCGCCGCTTCCACGTCGGCCAGCAGTGTTGCCGCGTGCCCGCTGATGCTCCGGTTGCATGCCTCGCGGATCGCCGGGTGGGTGTCGTAGACCTCCTGCACCATGGTCCCCGCCAGGCAGGTAAAGTCGGGCAACTCTCCCGTCAGCAGCGCCTTACGAAAGTCCACGTAGGCCAGCAACCGCTCCAGCGGGTCGGCTAGCTGGTGGTAGGACGCGGAGCCGAACCGCGCCTCGGTGCCCTCAATCCAATAGTCGGCCGCGGCCAGCGCCAGTTCGTCCTTGCTGTCAAAGTGGTGGAAGAAGCTTCCTTTGGTCAGACCAGCCGCCTCGCAGACGTCCTCAACCCGCGTGGCCGTATATCCCTTGACGCGGATCACCCGGATCGCAGCCTGCAGGAGTTTGGTTTTCGAATCGTGTCTCGCTTCGGCTATCGGCATTTTGGTACCAACCAGTGGGTATGCGTGTACTATACGGACCGGTTGGCACGCTAATCAAGATGAATCTTTGCAGGTTATGGACAAGGCCCAGACAAAAATGACCCTAAAGGAAATGCGTTGGATTAAACGCCAAACGTTGCTTTCTCTTAAGGTCGTAGTGGAGGGATGACAAGGGTATGGCGGTTACGTTCCGGAAGAATCGCGACTCGGATGGACGGAGTTACAAGCGGCTACTCCGCGAAGACTGCAGATCCCTTGTATCTAGGGTAGAGGCGGCATTTGATGTGAGAATGTCGTTGCGCGAGACCCGAACGCAATCGGGTCTCGCGCATGGTGGGCGGCGCCCGTGATCCCTCCGGCTACAACCGCAGTGGAGCGTTTGGGACCGCCCGCCATTGGTCACTTACGACCGAACAGTCGCCAGACTTCCAGTCGAACGCACAAGGCAGGTTACCGTGACCAAGCAACCATACCCTATTGTGGAGCCAAGCAGATGATTTGTGGAGTGGATGTTTCGTCGAAGTCTCTGGATGCCCGTATTGGCCGTGATGGGGCATTTGCATCTTTTACCAACGACCCGAAAGGGATTGCCCAGCTGGCTGAGTTTTGTCAGCGCCATAAGGTGAATTTAGTGGCCATGGAAGCCACCGGGGGGTATGAAAAGAAACCCTTCGCGCTGCTGTGGGCAGCAGGAATCCAGGTCGCAGTGGTGAACCCCCGGGCGGTACGGAATTTTGCCCAGGGGATGGGTCTTTTTGAGAAGACGGATCGTATCGATGCCGGTGTGATCGGCTGGTATGCCCAGACCAAGCAGTGTGTTGCCGTGAGCCCAGCTTCGGCTCAGCAGCAGCAGTTGAAGGCGATGGTGACCCGGCTGCGCCAGCTCACTGAACTGCGCGCACAGCAGCGCAACCAGCGTCTGTTGGTGACCGACAAGGTAGTGCTGAAGTCCTTTCGCAAGTTGCTGGACCTTGTGCAGAAGCAGATACGCGATCTGGAAGTGGCTATCGCCGGGCTAATCGACGCCGATGCTGTGTGGCATAAGCTGGATCAGAGCTTTCGCTCCATCAAGGGAGTTGCCGACCGCACGGTGGCCAGGCTGATGGCGGAGATGCCGGAGATCGGCACGCTGTCCAATAAGCGGATTTCCAAACTTGCCGGTTTAGCCCCGCTGGCTTGTGATAGCGGTCAATGGAAAGGCAAACGTACCGTACGTGGAGGACGACGCACCATCCGGGAAATTCTCTTCGTAGTAGCTGCTGGCGTCAGCCGTCATAATGCTGACTTCGGCGCCTTCCGCGAGCGTTTAGAGGCGGCCGGCAAGGCCAAGAAAGTTATTCGTATCGCTCTGGCTCATAAACTCCTGGTGCGACTCAATGCCAAAGCTCGGGACGTGCTGCAACAACTCAGAGAGGCCACACCCGCGGCTGTTTTGCTTTCTTAAATACTCCAGCCGACGCAGCGTTGGGGGAAAGTGGGAAACGCAGCCGCGTTTCCCAAGTGGACCTCCGTCCACGTCTTTTCCACAACCAAACCAACCCTCTCACGCTTGACAAAACAGACAGTCGCTCCACT
>Ga0302324_100010860_pt1 | contig 18779 bp, 18 predicted proteins | sample Palsa_T0_1_FD_201949 | JGI IMG/M metagenome (GOLD analysis project Ga0302324, IMG submission 201949) | Peat permafrost microbial communities from Stordalen Mire near Abisko, Sweden - Palsa_T0_1 | ecosystem: Environmental > Terrestrial > Soil > Palsa > Peat permafrost | place: Sweden: Abisko...
GCGGTCACCACGTTTGCCAGCCCGGTGCCGCGAGTGTTGTGGAAATGCAGGTTCAGCGGAACGCCGGGGTACGCGAGACGGAACTCGCCGACCAGCTCGCGGACCCGGCGCGGCGTGGCCATGCCCGTCGTGTCGCCGAAGGAGATGCTGTCCGCGCCGTCGGCCACCGCCCGGCCGGCCACCCGCACCACCCGGCCGACCGGCACGTCGCCCTCGTACGGGCAGCCCCAGGCCGTCGACACGATCACCTGGCAGGTGGCGCCGCGCTGGTGCGCCTGGTCGATGATCACCGCGATGTCGTCCAGCGACTCCTCGGTGCCCCGGTTGACGTTCTTGCGGTTGTGCGTGTCAGAGGCCGACACCACGGCCTCGAGCTCGGTGAGCCCGCTGTCCAGCGCGCGGCCGGCGCCACGGAGGTTCGGCACCAGCGCGGAGTAGCGCACCGACGGCGCCTTCCTGATCCGCTGCCACACCTGCGCGGCGTCGGCCATCTGCGGTATCGCCTCCGGCCGGACGAAGGACACCGCCTCGATCCGGCCCACGCCAGTGGCCGAAAGCCGGTCGATCAGCTCGATCTTGGCGTCGGTCGGCACCGGGTCCTCGTTCTGCAGCCCGTCCCGAGGGCCGACCTCGCGCACCGAGATCCGCCCGGGAAGATCACTCACGCCCGGCCTCCGCCGACTCGCCGCGCACGCCCCGGTGCGCCCGGCGGCGACCCCCGGCTAGCGTCCCGGCCACTTCGGCTGCCGCTTCTCCGTGAACGCCGCGATCCCTTCCCTTCTGTCCCCGGAGAACGCGGCGGCCCGCCAGGCGGCGTCCTCGACCTCGAGCCCAACCGCGAGGCTCGCGCCCGAGCCCTGCCGGATGGCTCGCTTGGCGGCCAGCACGGCAACGGGCGAGTTGGCCGCGATCTGTCCGGCCAGCGCCAGCGCGTGCTCGCCCGCGGTGCCGGCCGGCACCCGCCTGTCCGCAAGGCCGAGCCGCTCCGCCTCCGCCGCATCGACCTGGCGGCCGGTCAGGACCAGGTCGCCGGCCCGGCCTGGCCCGAGGCGCCGCAGCGCGAGCTGGGTGCCGCCGCCGCCGGGCACCAGGCCGACGGTCGTCTCCGGCAGCCCGAACGTGGCCGTCTCGTCGGCCACGATCAGGTCGCAGCACAGCGCGAGCTCGCAGCCGCCGCCGAGGGCGTATCCGTGCACCGCGGCGATCACCGGCTGCGGGAGGTTCAGCACCGCGCCGAACGCGGCGCGGAACACCGGCCGCTGCGCCAGCAGCTCGGCGTCGCTCATCGCTGCCCGCTCCTTCAGGTCGGCGCCGACGCAGAAGGCGCGCTGCCCCGCCGCGGCCAGCACCACCGCTCGGACGCCACGGTCGGCCGCGACCTCGGCGCAGACCTGCGCCAGGCGCGCTGCCATGTCCGTGTTCAGCGCGTTCATGGCGGCCGGCCGATCGAGCACGACCTCGCAGATCGCGCCGCTGCACCCCGCGGCGTCGTGCCGGTGCGCCCGAACGCCGCTTGCTGGCTCCACCTCTGCAGGCTAGCGGGAGCCGGACGACGGGTAGTCCGGACCCTCGGTCACAGACCCGTTCACGGTCTTCGTGCCATCCGCGGTGACGTCGATCTTTACCGACTCCGACTGGTCGTAGAAACCAAAGTTGTAGTCACCCTTGCTGTTGTAGACGCAGCCCCACGACGTGGGGGCGAACACCACGTTCACGCCGCCGGTCGGTACCCCGTGAATGGCGTACTTGCCTTTGCTGTTCGCGCAGGCGATGTACCATCCTTCGGTCGAGCCCAGGTTGAGGTTGTAGGCGCCAGGAATGAGGATGCCGACGGGAGGCGAGTAGACCGCCGGGCCGCCGAGGGTCGAGTCGGTGACGGTGCCGGAGATCGTCCCGCCGAGGGGGATCAGGTTGACCCCGAGCGCGGTCGTCGCGTTCTTGGCGACGGTGAACTTCGTGGCATCGGCGGGGACGTAGGTGTTGCCGTGGAAGATGTCGACGTAGTTCGGGTTGACCGCACCGCCGATGTTGGCGCCGCAGTTGTAGAACAGGGCCACGTAGCTGCCGACAGGCACGTTCGGCTGGCTGAAGAACCCCCGCAGACCGCCCGTGCCGGTCGGCGCCGTCGTGATCGGATCACCCTCGGCGTAGCTTCCCTTGTAGAGGTTGACGCACATCCCGTTCAGCAGCACCTTCGCCTCGGTCTTCACCGTGCCGGTCACCGTGCCGTAGGCCGGCGCCGCCGGCTGCGCTGGCGTCTTGGCCTGCGCTGGCGCGACGGCGGCCAGCCAGCTAGCCACCACGAGCACCGGAACTATCCAGAGCTTGCGCATCGTCGAACCCATTGCCCTCCTTGACGACCTGCTTTCGCCGTCGTGCCAGCCGGCCGGCCGCGGTGTTTCGGCTGGCCGGGCGCCTCCCGCTACGGCCTGACTCTATCTCCCGGCAGGACAAAGATCTCCCAGCAGGACAAAGCGTCCCCGGACCGGCCCGGGACGCTGCTGGCGTTCCCGCGCTGCTGGCGTTCCCGCGCTGCTGGCGTTCCCGCGCTGCTGGCGTTCCCGCGCTCCTGACGTTCCGGGCGCTACTGGCGTTCCTCGCGCGCCAGCCGGGCCTGCTCGTCCTCGACCAGCTGGAACAGCGTGGCCTGCACCTGCTCTACCGTGGGGATCGCGTCGAGCACGAGCTGGCCACGCTCCCCCGCGGACTCCACGACCAGCCGCCCGCAGCCGAGCAGCCGGTCGATCAGGCCGTGCGAGAAGGAGACGTCGCTGATCCTGATCAGCGGGAAGTCACGGCCGGACCTGGCCAGGATGCCGCGGCGCAGCCGCAGCCGGCGGCTGGTCAGCTCGTAGGTCGTCGTCCGCCACCGCAGCAGCGGGACCACGAACCAGGCCACGATCGCCACGACGGCGGCCACGCCGATCGCCAGCCTGGCTATCCCGGTGTCGCGGTGCGACGAGAGCAGTATCAGCAGCGCCAGGGCCGCGGCGACGACCACGACCAGGACCAGCACCGGCCGCAGCAGCGTCTTCCAGTGCGGATGCAGCTGCAGCACAAGGTGCTCGCCCTCGGTCAGGGAGCCGTCGCTGGCCATAGGCCACATCGTGGCACGTATCACGGCGTCGCGCGCAGCCGAGGCGTCACCGCAGGTGCACGACGTCGCCGGCGGTCACCGGGACAAGGCCAGATCCGGTCAGGACCACCAGCCTGCCCGCCTCGTCCACGTCCTGCGCCGTGCCGGTCAGCACGTGCCCGCCCGGCAGCGACACGCGGACCGGCCGGCCGACGGTTCCGCTCAGGCGAAGGTACTCGGCGCGGAGGCCGCCGGCGCCCGCCGCGCCGATCCAGGTCAGGTACCAGCGCGCCAGCTCGGCGAGGACGCAGGCCAGCAGGTACTCCCGGTCCGTGCGGGCGGCACCGGCCAGCGCGAGCGAGGTCGCCCGGCCCGCTGGCAGCTCGTCCTGGCGGGTGGACACGTTGATCCCGATACCCACCACGATCGCGTCGCCGTGTCGCTCGGCGAGGATGCCCGCCACCTTCGCGCCCTGCACGAGCACGTCGTTGGGCCACTTCAGGCGGGCGTCCAGGCCGGCCCCGGCGCGGAGCGCCGAGGCGACGGCGACCCCGGCGAGCAGCGGTACCCAGCCCTTGCGGCCGGCCGGCACGCCGCGGGGACGCAACAGCACGGAGAACGTCAGGGCGGCCCGCGGCGGGCTGGCCCACCGCCGCCCCAGCCGGCCCCGGCCGGCGCTCTGGTACTCGGCGGCGAGCACGGTGCCTTCCGGGGCACCGTTCCTGGCGTCGGCGAGCAGGTCCGCGTTGGTGGAGCCGGTCTCGCTGACCACCCGCACGTCGCGCCAGCGGGCTCGCTGCCTGGCCAGCTCGCCGCGCAGGGCCGGCGCACTGAGCGGCGCACGATCTTCGGCAGGAACGGGCGTACTGGCGGCAGTCACGGGGTCTCGTCGCAGTCTCACTGGTTGTAGCCGTCCATAACGATCTTGCTACCGGGATCGTGCCTGGCCTCAGACTCTACGAGGACAGCGGCAAGCCCAGCCACCGGGAGAACCACCCTCACGGCGGCACGCCCCCGGCTGCTGGCCTAGCCTGTCCGGCATGGCCATCGATGACCGGGTCGCGGCCGGGCAGGCCGGCCAGCCTGACCTGCACACCACCGCGGGAAAGATCGCCGACCTGGACCGGCGCCGGCGCGAGGCGGTGCACGCCGGGTCGCAGCGCGCCGTCGAGCGGCAGCACGCCAAGGGCAAGATGACGGCGCGCGAGCGGATCGACCGGCTACTCGACCCCGGGTCGTTCACCGAACTCGACGAGCTGGCCAGGCATCGCGCTACCGACTTCGGGATGGCCGCCAGCCGGCCCTACGGCGACGGCGTCGTCACCGGCTACGGCACGGTCGACGGGCGGCCGGTCTGCGTGTTCAGCCAGGACTTCACCATCTTCGGCGGCTCGCTCGGCGAGGTCTACGGCGAGAAGATCGTCAAGGTGATGGAGCTCGCGCTGAAGACCGGCTGCCCGGTGATCGGCATCAACGACGGCGGCGGCGCCCGGATCCAGGAGGGCGTCGTCGCCCTTGGCCTGTTCGCCGAGATCTTCCGCCGCAACGTGATCGCCTCCGGCGTGATCCCGCAGATCTCCCTGATCATGGGACCGTGCGCGGGCGGCGCCGTCTACTCCCCCGCGATCACCGACTTCACGCTGATGGTCGAGGGCACCTCGCACATGTTCATCACCGGCCCGGACGTGATCAAGACCGTCACCGGCGAGGAGGTCAGCTTCGAGGACCTCGGCGGGGCGCACGCGCACAGCGTCAAGTCCGGCGTGGCGCACTACCAGGCCACGGACGAGGACGACTGCCTGGACTTCGCCAGGGAACTGCTGTCTTACCTGCCGTCCAACAACCTCGACGAGCCGCCGCGGCTGGCCGCGCCCGGAGCAGCACTTGACGCCGCGCCCGGCGCCGGCCCGGGCGCGCTGCCCGAGGTCACCGACGAGGACTCCGAACTCGACACGCTCGTCCCCGACTCCCCCAACCAGCCCTACGACATGCATGCCGTGATCAGCGGCGTGCTGGACGACGGCGAGTTCCTGGAGATCCACGCCTCGTTCGCGCCGAACATCGTGGTCGGCTTCGGCCGGGTGGAAGGCTCGTCGGTCGGCGTGGTAGCCAACCAGCCGATGCACCTGGCCGGCTGCCTGGACATCAACGCCTCGGAGAAGGCCGCGCGCTTCGTGCGGACCTGCGACGCGTTCGGCGTCCCGGTGCTGACCTTCGTGGACGTGCCCGGCTTCCTGCCGGGCACGGACCAGGAATGGGGCGGCATCATCCGCCGCGGCGCCAAGCTCATCTACGCCTACGCGGAGGCCACCGTGCCGAAGGTCACGGTGATCACCCGCAAGGCCTACGGCGGCGCCTACGACGTGATGGGCTCCAAGCACCTCGGCGGAGACGTCAACCTGGCCTGGCCCACGGCGCAGATCGCGGTGATGGGCGCCCAGGGCGCGGTCAACATCCTGTACCGGCGAGAGCTCGCTGACTCAGCTGACGCCGACGCGCTACGAGGACGCCGCGTCACGGAGTACGAGGACACGCTCGCGAACCCCTACGTCGCGGCCGAACGTGGCTACGTGGACGCTGTCATCCGCCCGGCGGAGACCCGCGCCCAGGTCGTCGGCGCGCTCCGCGCGCTGCGCAGCAAGCGGCAGACGCTCCCGCCGAAAAAACATGGGAACATACCGCTATAACCGGCCAATGGCGAACTCGCCGTGAGATTGGCCGGCACCTGCTCCCGGCGGGTCGGGGGATCGATGGGCACCTGTTCCCCGAAGGTGCCGCTAGAGTCGGACCACCATGACCGAATCTGGCTCGCCACTGCCGCTGCTGTCCCGCTACGCGATCATGATAGATGTCGGCTACATCTACGCGTCGGCAGGCGAGCTGCTCTTCAGCACCGCGGCGCGGCGCGAATACCGAGTGGACACCGACAAGCTCATCCAGGCGCTCACCCGGCACGCGGACGACCAGGTCAGGGGCGAGCTGCTCCGGGTGTACTGGTACGACGCGGCCAGGGACCGGGTGCCGACCATCGACCAGCGGGTCATCGCGCAGATGCCGTGGGTCAAGCTCCGCCTCGGCAACCTCAACGCGCGCGGGCAGCAGAAGGGCGTCGACGCGCAGATCCGCGCGGACATGGAGGCACTGGCCAGGCACCGCGCGATCACCGACGCCGTGCTGGTGGCCGGCGACGAGGACATGGTCCCCGCGGTCGAGGCCGCCCAGGCGTTCGGCGTCCGGGTGCACCTGTGGGGCGTGGAACCGCCGTACGGCACCAACCAGGCCGAGCGGCTGGTCTGGGAGTCGGACACGGTACAGGTGCTCGAGCGCTCGTTCATGGAGCCGTTCTTCACCAGGCAGCCCTCGGCCGACTCCGCGCCCGGGCCGGCCGGCCCGCCGGCCAGGCAAGCCCAGCCGGCCGGCGCCAAGCCCACTCCCGCGCTGGTGTTCGGCGAGCGGCACGCGCCGCGGCCCCCGGCCAGGCCTGGCCCGCTCCCGCCGCCGCCGCCCGCCAGGCTCGGCCCCGAGCGCGAGCGGGTCGAGGAGGCGGGTGAGCACGTCGCGCAGCGGTGGATCCTGACCCGCGGCGAGGACAACATCCGCGACCTGCTGCCCGGGCCGATCCTGCCGCCGGTCATCGACAAGGAGCTGCTCGTCGACGCCGAGAAGGAACTCGGACTGTCGCTGCGGGCCTACCAGGAGGCAAGGGAGTGGCTGCGGGACGCGTTCTGGGCGCGGGTGCACCGGCAGTTCGGCATCGGCGTCGGCAAGTCGCGGAGCTGACTGCCGTGCCGCCTGCTGCCGGGAAAAGACCGGGCCATAACGGGGCCGTCCCGCCCGGTCCCGGCGCGCGGCCCGGCGTCCCCGGGGCGCCGGTGCTCACCGTGGTCAGCGGGAACCCGTCCGCCGAGGAGGTCGCGGCCCTGGTGGCCGTGCTCGCCACCCGTTCGGGGCCGGCCAGCGAGCCTGCGGTGGCGGGACGGCTGCGTTATGAATGGTCGTCGAGATCCCGGCTGATGCGCCCGCCGCTTCCGCGCGGCCAGGGCGGCTGGCGTGCCAGCGCCCTGCCCCGCTAACCGCCCCGGCCGCTAGCGGGTGCCCCCCGGTCGCGTCAGGGCAGCTGGCCGAGCCGGCTAACGGCGATCTGCAGCAATGCGCCGCCGGTCCGGTTCCGCCTGATCGCCGCGCGAGCCGGCAGGCCCGGGCGGGCGACCCTGCACATTCTCACTAGACTCCTCGCAGTCGAGAGGGGTGGGTTTCGTGCGCAAGGTCCTCATCGCCAACCGCGGCGAGATCGCGGTCCGGGTGGTGCGAGCATGCCGCGACGCAGGGCTGGGCAGCGTGGCTGTCTACGCCGACCAGGATCTCGACGCGCTGCACGTCGTGATGGCAGACGAGGCCTATGCGCTGGGCGGCCAAACCGCAGCCGAGAGCTACCTCGACATCTCCAAGATCCTCAAGGCGGCAGCCGACTCTGGCGCCGACGCCGTGCACCCCGGTTACGGCTTCCTGGCAGAGAACGCCGACTTCGCGCGGGCGGTCGCGGCTGCGGGCCTCACCTGGATCGGCCCGCCGCCGGCGGCGATCGAGGCGCTCGGCGACAAGGTGGCGGCGCGGCAGATCGCCAGGGCCGTCGACGCTCCGCTGGCGGCTGGCACCGATGGCCCCGTTTCCGGTGCTGAAGAGGCCGCCGCGTTTGCGGCCGAGCACGGTCTGCCGATCGCCATCAAGGCCGCGTTCGGCGGCGGCGGCCGCGGGCTGAGGGTCGCGGCGACCATGGCCGAGATCGGCGAGCAGTTCGAGTCCGCCGTGCGTGAGGCGGTGGCCGCGTTCGGCCGCGGCGAGTGCTTCGTCGAGCGTTACCTGGACCGCCCCCGGCACGTCGAGACGCAGTGCCTGGCGGACAGCCACGGGAACGTCGTGGTGGTCTCGACCAGGGACTGCTCGCTGCAGCGCCGGCACCAGAAGCTGGTGGAGGAGGCGCCCGCGCCGTTCCTGTCCGCCGCGCAGGAGCGGCTGCTGCGGGAATCCTCCAAGGCGATTCTGCGCAAGGCAGGCTATATCGGGGCCGGCACCTGCGAGTTCCTGATCGCTCGCGACGGCACGGTGTCGTTCCTTGAGGTGAACACCCGGCTCCAGGTAGAGCACCCGGTGACCGAGGAAGTAAGCGGGATCGACCTGGTGCGGGAGATGTTCCGCATCGCCGACGGCGAGGAGCTTGGCTACGGCGACCCGGAGCTGCGCGGGCACTCGATCGAGTTCAGGGTCAACGCCGAGGACCCGGCGCGGAACTTCCTGCCCGCGCCAGGCACGATCTCGGCGTGGCGGCCGCCGTCCGGTCCCGGCGTCCGCCTTGATGCTGGCTATGGCCTGGGGACGACCGTGCCGCAGGCGTTCGACTCGCTGATCGCCAAGCTGATCGTGACCGGGGCCAACCGCGAGCAGGCGCTGCAGCGGGCCCGCCGCGCGCTGGCCGAGTTCGAGATCGGCGGCATGCCGACCGTGCTGCCGTTCCACCGTGCGGTGGTCAGCGACCCGGCCTTCACCGCTGAGCCGTTCGCCGTGCACACCCGGTGGATCGAGACCGAGTTCGCCGGGAAGCTCGCGTCGCAGGACGCGGCGTCGCAGGACGCGGCGTGGGAGGGCTCGGCGTGGGGGGGCGGCGATGCCGGGCAGCCCGCCGCGCGCGAGCGGATCACGGTCGAGGTGGGCGGCAAGCGGCTGGAGGTGACCATCCCGGCCGGGCTCGCCGGGGGGACTGCCGGTGGAGCTGGCGGGACGGGCCGGGCAGGCGGAGCTGGCGGGACGGGCCGGGCCGGCGGAGCTGGCGGGACGGGCCGGGCGGGGGCTAGCCGATCGCCCGCCGGGCGAGGCCGCAGCCGGTACACCGCCGCGGCAGCCGGTGCCGCCGGGCAAGCCGGTGCCGCCGCGGGAGCCGGTGCCGCCGGGGGAAGCGCGGGCGGCGACGCGCTGGTCAGCCCGATGCAGGGCACGATCGTCAAGATCGTCGCGACCGACGGCCAGCAGGTATCGGCCGGGGACACGGTCGTCGTGCTCGAGGCGATGAAGATGGAGCAGCCGCTGACCGCGCACAAGGACGGCACGGTCGGCGGGCTGGCCGTCCAGGTAGGCCAGACCGTCTCGGCGGGCGCGGTCATCTGCCAGCTGCGAGGCTGAGGCCGTGACCCGGCTGGCCGGTGATCCCGGGGTCGCCCGATGGCTGCGGTTCGCCGCGGGTTTCCGGCTTCCGGCCGAGAATCGCGACTGGGTCCGGCACGAGCTGACCGACGCGGGCTGGCGGGGCAGGACGGTGCTGCGCCACGTCGCTGTCATCATCCCGGTCTGCATCGTCGTCGCCGTCCTGCTCGGCACGCTGGTGCCCGCGCCCGGCTGGCTCAGCCTGACCATGGTGGCGCTCATCCTGTGCGGCAGCATCTTCACGGTGACGGCGTACGCGGACGACATCCGGGCATCCCGGCTCCGCCAGCACGGCCTGGACGTCCCCGACGACCCGGACCTTGGCCGCCCGGCCCACTGACGCACACAGCCGGCCCACTGACGCACAGAGCCGGCCCACTGACGCACAGAGCCGATCAGGTTCGTGACGAGCCGGGAGGGACACTGTTGTGTCATCTGGGCAGAGAACGGTCATTTGGGCAGAAAACGCCTGGTGTGGCTCATGCGTCCGCAGCGGGGCGCATGAGCTTCCTTGCGGCCTCGGTCAGGCTGCCAGACAGCGACGGGTAGACGGCGAACGTGTGCGCCATCTGGTCGACGGTCAGCAGCTGCTCCACGGCCAGGGACACGCCGAGGATGAGCTCGCTCGCCCGCGGCGCGACCACCACGCCGCCGAGCACCATCCCGCTGCCGCGCCGGGCGAACAGCTTGATGAAGCCGTCACGGAACCCCTGCATCTTCGCTCGCGCGTTGGTGGCCAGCGGCAGCTTGACGACCAGGGCGTCGGCCTGGCCCGCCGCCACGGCCTGCTGGGTGATCCCGACGGTGGCGATCTCCGGCTCGGTGAAGATCGTCGCGGCGACATGGCTGAGCCGGAGCGGCTGGACCGCCTCGCCAAGCGCGTGCCACATCGCGATCCGGCCCTGCATCGCCGCGACCGAGGCGAGCATCATGACCCCCGTGCAGTCGCCGGCCGCGTAGACGCCCGGCGCGGACGTCCGGGATACCCGGTCGACCGGGACGAAGCCCCCGCCGTCCAGGGTGATGCCGGCCCGCTCCAGGCCGAGGCCGCCGGTGCCGGGAACCATCCCGACCGTGAGCAGGCAGTGCGAGCCGTGCACGGTCCTGCCGTCGGCCAGGCTCACGGCCACGCCGCCGGCGGTGCGCTTGACCTCGGTGGCCCGGGACCGGCCGAGCACGGCCATGCCGCGCCGCCGGAACACCTCCTCGACCACCACCGCAGCGTCCGCGTCCTCCTGCGGCAGCACCCGGTCGCGCGAGGAGACCAGGGTGACCTGCGAACCAAGGGCCTGGTACGCGCCGGCGAACTCGGCGCCGGTGACCCCCGAGCCGACCACGACGAGCTCGCTCGGCAGCTCGCCCAGATCGTAGAGCTGCCGGCAGGTCAGTATGCGGTCCCCGTCAGGGACGGCACCCGGCAGGATCCGCGGCTGCGCGCCGACGGCGACCAGCACGACGTCCGCGCTGATCTCGCGGTCACCGACGGCGACCGTCCTGGGACCGATCAGCCGGCCCGTCCCGGCCAGCACCTCGATGCCTTCGGCGGCCAGCCGGCTGGCCACGTCGGCAGACTGCGCCGCGGCCAGCGCCCGGACCCTGGAGTAGAGCCGGGGAGCGTCCACGGCGGCCCGGCCCGTCCCCGCGTCGAGCCGAATTCCCAGTCCGGCCGATCCGTCCAGGGCGGCCATCAGGCCCGCGGTCGCTATCAGGGTCTTCGACGGCACGCAGTCGCTCAGCACGCACGCGCCGCCGAGGCCGTCCCGCTCCACCACCGTGACCTGGGCACCAAGCTGCGCGGCTACCAGGGCCGCCTCGTACCCCCCGGGCCCGCCGCCAATGATGACGATCTTCGCTCGCGGCTGGTTCACGCTGCCCTATTCTCCTGCATGCCGCGGCCCCGTAGCGCATCCCCCCGCCTCCGGCCTGGACGACCGGGCCAGACAGGGCCACACGCGGCCGCCCGGGCTCGTACGCTAATGCACCGTGGAGCTGTATGCCGCCTACGGCAGCAACATGAACCCGGCGCAGATGGCCGAGCGCTGTCCGCATTCGCCGCGTCAGGGCACCGGCTGGCTGGATGGCTGGCGGCTGACCTTCGGCGGCCAGGACATCGGCTGGGAAGGCGCCCTGGCCACCGTCGTCGAGGACGACGCCGAGCGCGTCTTCGTGGTGCTCTACGAGCTGTCCGACGGCGACGAGCAGGCTCTTGACCGCTGGGACGGCGCGACGATCGGCTACTACCGCAAGTTCACCGTGCGGGTGGCGACCCGCGACGGCGATGCCCTGGCCTGGCTGTACGTGCTGAACGACTACGAGGGCGGGCTGCCGTCCGCCCGCTACCTCGCCATCATGGCCGACGCCGCGGAGGCCGCAGGGGCGCCGGCCGACTACGTCGCGTGGCTGCGTACGCGACCGTGTACCCCGGCCGGCGGGTAGCCCGCCGCGAGAAATCCCTCGATCCGTGCCCGCAGCGAGGCGGCGTCCAGGCCATGCGCGGCCCGGTGCTCCGCCCGGGTGCCGTACCGGCGCAGCTCCTCGCGGCCCACGCCGAGCCCCAGGACCCGGTGCGGGACGTGCGACAGCGCCTGCGCCGCGGCCGGCCCGGACGTGCCCGCCAGGTAAGGCTCGACGAGCACTACGTCGGCGGCGCCAAGAGTGGCACGGAGCGCGGCACCGTCGAACGGGCGGATGGTGGCGGCATACAGAACCGTGACGTCCATCCCCTCTGTCGCCTTGAGCACCTCGTCGGCGAGCGGGCCGACCGCGATGACCGTGCCGCGGCCACCCGACCGCAGCACGGTGAAGGCGTCACCCGAGGTGGCCAGCACCGCGGCGTTGGAGTCCAGCGACAGCCTCAGGTACACCAGGCCGTCGGCGGCGGCCGCGGACCGCAACAGCCGCGCTGCCTCGTCTGGGTGGCCGGGGACGTGCACGGTCCAGCCGGGCAGCGTGCCGAGCAGCGCCACGTCACCCGGGGCCTGATGGGTTCGGCCGTAGGCCGCGTCGTCGTAAGACGCCCCGGCGCTGACCAGCACGGCGCCGACGCCCTGATGCACCAGGTCCAGCTTGATCTGCTCGAAGGGCCGCTCGATCAGGAAGCTCGCGAAGGTGTGCGCGATCGGTCGCAGGCCGGCCAGCGCAAGGCCGCCGGCCACGCTGACCAGGAGTTGCTCCCTGATACCGAGATTCACCACCCGGTCCGGGTGCCGCCTGCGGGCAGGCTCGAAGGGCCCGGCGGTGATGTCGGCGAGCACCACGGCGAGCCGCGGGTCCTCGTCCAGCAGGTCGGTCGTCACGCGAACGAAGCGCTCGCGCATGTTCTCCACCGGGGACTCCTCGCACTGGTCGATGGTCACGAGGACGCCTCGCACTAGTCGATGGTCACGAGGACGCCTCGCACTGGTCGATGGTCACGAGGACGCCTCGCACTGGCCGGTAGTCACCAGGACGCCTTCCTGATGACGGCGACGACGACGTGCGGCTGGCCCGGGTGCGGCGCGGTGAGCGCCTCCGCAAGCGCCGCGTGATCGCGGCCGTCGGCCCGCACCGCCGACCACCCCTCCAGGCTGAACCGCTTCTCGATGCCGCCAGGCCAGCCGTGCGTGGCCGAGGCGTTGTCCACGACCACGGCAGTCAGCTGGCCCAGGCCGCGGCGGCCTGCGAACGCGATCGCCTCGTGGTTGGATCCTTCGTCGAGCTCACCGTCGCCGAGCAGGACGAATACCCGAGTGCCGGTCAGCCCGGTCGCCCGCAGGCCAAGGGCGGTGCCGACGGCCAGCGGCAGCCCGTGGCCGAGAGACCCGCTGGAGATCTCGGCACCGGGCAGAAGGTTCCGGTCCGGGTGCCAGCCGAGCACCGAGCCGAACCCGCCGTAGCCGGGCAGCTCGTCCACGCCGAGGAAGCCCTTGGCGGCGAGCACGGCGTAATACGCCATCGGCCCGTGCCCCTTGGACAGGTAGAACCGGTCCCTCGACGCCGAGCCGAGCGTCTGCGGGCTGACCCGCAGTACCCGGTCGTACAGCACCCAGAGCACGTCGAGGGTCGATGCTGCGGCGAAGTCGTGCTTCTCGTCGCCGGCCATCAGCGACATCAGCCCGGGCAGGTCCGCATAGCCGTAGCGACTGCTTGCCGTCATTACTTGCATGCTCACAAGGATGCATGCTCAAGTTCACTTGAAGTCAACACAGCGCCAGCGGATGCAGTGCAGCGGATGCAGTGCTGCGGATGCGGCGCTAACGGATGCGGCGCTAACGGATGCGGCGCTAGCGGACGACGATGACCAGGACGAGCGCCAGGACCGGCAGCAGCACCGCCGCCAGCGACGAGCGGGCCCAGCTGGCCACCACCGCACCGTCGGCGGCAGCGTCGGCCGCGCCTGGTCGTCGCTCGCGTGCCTTGCTGGCCAGGCCCTGGATCTCCCTGGCCATCAGCTCGGCGGGATGCTGTTTCGCCGCGGCCCGCGCCTCGGCAGGCAGCCGCGCGTAGCCGCTCGGCCGGCTTGCCAGATTCCGGTCCCAGCGGTTCCCGCGCAACTCCGCCTTGAGCCTGGACCGGCGCGGCGAGTACAGCGCCCAGCTGCGCACCAGCTTGCCGCTAGCCGTCGCCCCGGGGGAGCAGGCCACCTGAACGGTCTCGCCCAGGTAGACCTCGCTGACCCGGCCCCAGGGCACCCGGTAGTCGCGCACCGGGTTCAGCACGGTGATGCCGTCGGCGTCGGTGACGACCCGCGGCCGGAGCGCGCACGCGTACACCACGCCGGTCACGGCGAGCAGGCCCACCGCGACCTGGACGGACGTCCTGTCGTGCCCCTGGATCGCGAGGTCCACCAGGTTGGCGACGGCGAACACCACCCACCCCCACCAGAACACGACCGGCCCAGGCAGGCGGAAGACCTTGCTCGCAGCCTGCTGCGCCGACCCGCTGCCGGACGACGGCACGGCCGACTCGCTGCTGGACGACCCGCCAGCCGTCCCGCTGCCAGCCGGCGGAACGCCGACCGTCTCGCGGCCGGCCTGCCCGTCGCCCTGGCGGGCCGGCCCCTGCTGTGTGGTCACCGCCGATGAACTCCCGTGACTCGACCCGGCCAGACGCCGCTTCGGCGGCGTCCACGAGCCCACTTTAGGTCCCCGCGGAGCCTAGCTGAAGCCCTGGCTCGTCATGCCCTGGCGCCGCCGGGCAGCGGCTCTGCCGCCGCCGCGTCCCCGCAGATCGCGGTGAGCGCGGTCGCCGCCATCAGCCGGACGCCCACGCCGATGGCGCGCTCGTCGACGTCGAAGGCGGGCTGGTGGATGTCGAAGTCGTCGTCCGACCCCGGCCGCCGCGTGCCGAGCCTGCACAGCGAGCCGGGGACCGACTCGAGGTACCAGGCGAAGTCCTCCCCGCCCAGGCTCTGCGGCGCGGGCGTGGTCGCCTCCGGCCCGAGAACCCGCTCGGCGGCCGCATCGAGCATCGCCGTGGAGACGGACTCGTTGACGGTCGGCGGCACGTTCCGCAGGTAGGTCAGCTCCGCTAGCACCCCGTACGCGCTGGCAACGGATTCGAGCAGCGCCTTGAGCAGGTCCGGCGCCGCGTGCCAGGCCTGGTCGTCAAGGCAGCGGACGGTTCCCTCCACGATCCCGTCGTCCGGGATGGCGTTCGCTGCCGAGCCCGCGCTCACCCGGCCCCAGACCAGGCTGAGGCTAGACCGCGGATCGACCCGGCGGGACAGCGCCGCGGGCAGTTCGGTAATGATCTTCCCCAGCGCGAACACCAGGTCGGCGGTCAGGTGCGGCCGCGCCGTGTGCCCGCCGGGCCCGGTGACCCGCACCGAGATCTTGTCGCACGCCGCGGTGATCGGGCCGCTCCTGGTACCGATCTTCCCGACGTCGAGCCGCGGGTCGCAGTGCAGCGCAAAGATCCGGTCGACGGAAGCGATACCGCCGGCCGCGAGCACGTCGAGCGCACCGCCGGGCACCTCCTCGGCGGGCTGGAAGATCAGCCTGACCCGGCCGCCCAGCCGCCCGGCGGCGGCTCGCCTGGCCAGGAACAAGCCCGCCCCGAGCAGGATCGTGGTGTGCACGTCGTGCCCGCACGCGTGGCAGGTGTTCGGCACGGTGGAGCGGTACGGCACGTTCTTCTCGTCGCCGATCGGCAGCGCGTCCAGGTCTGCGCGCAGCGCCACCAGGGGCCCCCGGGCGGCCGGGTCCCCGATGTCCGCCACCAGCCCGGTGCCCTTGGGCAAGGTCACCGGCCGCAGGCCGGCCGCGGCCAGCCGGCCGGCCACCCGCCGCGTGGTCCGGTGCTCGTGGTACCCGACCTCGGGATGGGCGTGCAGGTCGCGGCGGAAGTCAATGAGGTCGCGCTGGTGGCCGGCCACGAAGGCTTCGAGCTCTGGTTCGAGGTCATGTTCCCGCATGCGCGGCCTCCCCCGGGGCGACGAAACGATCCTCGGCGAACTCGGTGACCAGCGCGTCCACCACGTCGGCAAGCTTGCCCCCGTCGGCGACGATGCCGCGCTGGCGCTGGTAGGAGGCGCCGCGCTCGAGCACCTCGGAGACCACGGCGAGCTCAGCCGCGCAGCCGAGCCGGTCGGCGATCGGCTGGAGCTCGCGCGCCAGCTCGAACAGCTCGTCACGCAGCGGAGCGGTCGAGCCGGAGTCGTCGGTGATCACGATCGCGTCCAGGCCGTACCTGGTCGCGCGCCACTTGTTGTCGCTGACGACCCAGGCAGCCGGCCGCGGCAGCCGGTAGCCGCGGTCGAGCTGGACGTCGAAGAGCTGGACCAGGCACTGCGACAGGGCCGTCACCATGCCGATCTCGCGCAGGGTCGGAACGCCGTCGAACATCCTGATCTCGACCGTGCCGAAGTCGGGGTGCGGCCGGATGTCCCACCACACCTCCTTGATGCTCCGGATGGTGCCGGCCCGGAGCAGCGTGTCCATGTACTCCTCGAACTTGTTCCAGTCCGTCAGCGGCAGCGGCGGCCCCGCGGTGGGCAGCCCGCCGAACACGACCGCCCGGCTTGAGGCGAGCCCGGTGTCCTGACCGCTCCAGTACGGGCTGGACGCGGTCAGCGCAAGGAAATGCGGCAGGTACGCAGCAAGCGCATTGACGATGGGAATGGCCTTGCTCCCGTCACGGATGCCCACGTGTACATGGACGCCAAAGGTCTGGATCCTGCGGGCCAGCCACTGCAACTGCTCGACGAGTTCGGCATAGCGCTGGATAGGCGCCATCTTTGCATCTCGCCAATCACTGACAGGATGCGTTCCAGCACAGGCCAGCATCGTACCGCGCCCGTCGGTGATCCGCTCAAGTTGCGAGATTGTCGCGGCAAGGTCCTGCTTGGCCTCGGAAACGGTGCCGCAGATCCCGGTGACCACCTCGATGGTCGACTGCATGAGTTCATGACGCAGCTTCGGGTGCTCGCCGGCCTCGCTGAGCGCCGGCAGCGCGGCAAGCACCTCCCTGGCGTCCTGGCGCAGCATCTTGCTGCTCGCGTCGATGAGCTGCAGTTCCCACTCGACCCCCACGGTCGCGCCGCGAGAGGGGTTCCACCTGATGGCCACGGGCTAACCTCCATGAATCGCCGCTCGCCGCGGCGCGGTACTCGATGAGCTCGGGGGATCCGGGGAGGACGGCCGCGGCCGCGGGAGCGCCAGCGCGTCAGCGGGCTGGCGGACGCGGCGGCGAACAGCGGGCCGCCGGGCAGCTGACCATCACGAGGACAGCGGTCAGGGCGGGTTCTCATCGCAGCGATAACGAGCAATGGACGCGGAGGCGTGCATCGATAGCCGTCCGCATACATGGTCAACCGCCTGTTCCCGCTAAGGCGTCCCTACCCAGCCTCGCCGCGCCGACGCGCGCCGCGGGTTTTCCGCCCGCCTCCGGGCGGCATCAATACGCGTCCGGCGGCTTGTACGTGCCCCACACGTCACGCAGCGCGTCACAGACCTCGCCGACGGTGGCGCGCGCCCGCAGCGCCTCGCGGAGCGGGTAAAGCAGGTTCGCCGTTCCCCCGGCGGCGCGCCTGACGTCGTCGAGCCGGGCGCTGACCTCCGCGCCGTCGCGGTCGGCCCGCAGCTTCGCCAGGCGCTCCGCCTGCTCCTGCTCGATGGCCGGATCGAGGCGCAGCGGCTGGTAAGCCTCGTCGCCCGCATGGGTGAACTTGTTGACCCCGACGATCACGCGCTCCCCGGCGTCGATCTGGCGCGCGATGCGGTAGGCCGACCGCTCGATCTCGGCCTTCTGGAAGCCGCGGTCGATGGCGGCGACGGCGCCGCCGATTTCTTCCACCCTGGCCAGCAGCTGGCCGGCCGCCTGCTCGATGTCGCTGGTCATCGACTCCACGGCGTAGGACCCGGCGAACGGATCGACGGTCGAGGTCAGGTCGGTCTCGTGCGCGAGCACCTGCTGGGTGCGCAGGGCCAGCCGGGCGGCCTTCTCGGTCGGCAGCGCGATCGCCTCGTCGTAGGCGTTCGTGTGCAGCGACTGGGTGCCGCCGAGCACGGCGGCCAGCGCCTGCACCGTCACCCTGGCCATGTTCACCTCGGGCTGCTGCGCGGTCAGCTGGACGCCGGCCGTCTGGGTGTGGAAGCGCAGCATCAGCGACCTGGGGTCGGCGGCGCCGAACTCGTCCCGCATGATCCGGGCCCACATCCGGCGCGCGGCGCGGAACTTCGCCACCTCTTCCAGCAGCGTCGTCCGTGCCACGAAGAAGAAGGACAGCCGCGGCCCGAACTCGTCGACCGCCAGGCCGGCCGCGAGGGCGGTACGCACGTACTGGATGGCATTCGCCAGGGTGAACGCGATCTCCTGCACTGCGGTAGCGCCGGCCTCGGCCATGTGATAGCCGGAGATCGAGATCGTGTTCCACCGCGGGATCTCGCCGTGGCAGTAGGCGAAGGTGTCGGCGACGAGCCGGAGTGACGGCTGCGGCGGATAGATGTAGGTGCCCCGGGCGATGTATTCCTTCAGGATGTCGTTCTGGATCGTGCCGGTCAGCAGGTCCGAGCCGATGCCCTGCTCGCTCGCCACCAGCTGGTAAAGCAGCAGCAGGACGGCCGCCGGGGCGTTGATCGTCATCGAGATGGAGACCGAGTCCAGCGGAATCCCGCGCAGCAGGCGGCGCATGTCGTCGACGGAGTCGATGGCCACGCCGACCTTCCCGACCTCGCCGCGCGCGGCGGGCGCGTCGGAGTCGTAGCCCATCTGGGTCGGCAGGTCGAAGGCGACGGACAGGCCGGCCGCGCCCGCCTCGATCAGCTGGTGGTAGCGGCGGTTCGACTCCGCGGCGGTCGAGAACCCGGAATACTGCCGCATCGTCCACGGCCTCGCGGTGTACATGGCCGGGTAGATCCCGCGGGTGTAGGGGTACTCCCCCGGCTCGCCGAGCTGACGAGCCGGGTCGAAGCCGGCCGGCTGCCCTGGACGGTAGACCGGCTCGATCGGCAGCCCGGACTCCGTCTCGCGCGTCATGCTCCCAGATTACGACGCGCAGACTACGACGCGGCTACCTCAGCCAGTCAGG
>Ga0302324_100010863_pt1 | contig 18776 bp, 19 predicted proteins | sample Palsa_T0_1_FD_201949 | JGI IMG/M metagenome (GOLD analysis project Ga0302324, IMG submission 201949) | Peat permafrost microbial communities from Stordalen Mire near Abisko, Sweden - Palsa_T0_1 | ecosystem: Environmental > Terrestrial > Soil > Palsa > Peat permafrost | place: Sweden: Abisko...
GCGCTCAATTTTGAACCTCTTTTGAAGATATGGAAATATCGCAACCGGATGGAACGTTGCGGCCGGAACCGGATCTGAGAACGGCCGATTTGCGTTTCCAACAGCAATTGGAACATCGTTTAAATGAGCTCAAAGCTGATATTGCGGAGCGACCCTTTCTCTATGTGGGAATTGCATTTGTCGCTGGCTTCATCTCGAATACATTTCCGGCCAGAATACTCTTTCTGGTCGTGGTCAGAGTCGTCTCTTGGTTGTCGCTCCCCGCGACCCTGCTGCTCGGGATCATAAAATTGAGCAATTTATTCTCCGGTTCACCACGGAACGAGCCGACCATTGTACAGCGCCCCTGAATTGATTGATGGCCTGAGAGCGAAGGGGTGATCTGTAGGACGCGGACCAGTTTCATTTTACGGCAGACAACCGGGCAACGCTCTCGTTACGAATAGAGTGAATGACAAATCGGAAACTATCCCTTTTCATCTGGGTCGCGGGAATGCTGCTTCTTGGCGGTTGCAACAATGGCAGCCCGATCTCGAAGATCAATCGCGCCAATTACGATCAAATCCACGAAAAGGCTTCCAAACAGGAAGTTCAGGCGATTTTGGGGCCTCCAACCTCCACAAGTACGGAGGACAAGATTATTTATAAACGGACGACTTGGCGTTACACTGAAGGCGATAAATATATCAATCTAACGTTCAAGAACGACGAACTCGATAGCAAGGACACGAACTTGGGAACGTAGAGAACGGCGATGAAACTCCGGGCTTCTCCTCACGGCGATATTGACTACTGCGTCGGGCCAGCGCCGCGCCATGCTTCAAACGACTCCGCGGCAATCTGCCAATCCTCTTGGCTCTTAACAATTATCACACGAACGGAAGAATCCTCGGCGGCAATATCTGTGTCGGCCGGCGAAGAGGCGTTCAGGTCGGGGTTCAGACGGAGGCCCAGAAATCCAAACGCATCGCAGACACGTTCTCGAACAAGAGGTTCGGTTTCACCGATTACATCGGTGAAGATCAAAGTATCGAGGCGCCCTAAGCTTGCCAGCATCGCGCCGATGCCCGCTCGCAGTCGATGAATGAAGACATCCAGCGCTAGTTTTGCTCGTCGATTATGCTCGCGCGCCCTCGGAAAGATTATCCTCGTATCTCCCGGCATGCCTGACAGTCCGGCAAGACCAGATTGTTTGTTGAGTATCTGCTCGAGCGAATCCAAGGTACTCCCGTGTCGTAAGAGATAGAGGAGTAGACCGGGGTCGATTGCCCCGGAACGAGTGCACATCGCGATCCCGTCCATCGGTGTAAAACCCATCGTGGTGTCTACGCAGCGGGTCCCGCGCACTGCGGCTAGCGAGCAGCCGCCTCCCAAATGGCAGAGGATTTGACAGAGATGCCCGTCCTTCTGGCGACCGATCATCTCAGCCGCTTTTTTACTCGCGTACCGGAAACTCGTACCGTGGAAACCGTATCGCACGTATCCCTTATCAACCCATTCAAAAGGGCCGGCATAGGTTGCCGCGGCTTCGGGCAGGGTGCGATGAAAGGCCGTGTCAAAGACCGCGAACTGCGGTGTTGCGCCGCCAAGGATTTCCCGGCAGGCCGAAATTCCGGCCAGACTTTGCGGATTGTGGAGTGGAGCGAGTTCTCCAAGTTTCTCGATCGTCGCTTCAACCTCGGGAGTGACCAGTGTTGCGCGGCTGAATTCCAATCCGCCGTGCACGATACGATGGCCGACCAAGTCGATCTGGTCCCGCATTTCGAGAGCCGCAGATTGGCTTTCCCAGGATGCGCGGATCAGCGTTTCGAGTTTTTTCGGCAATGGCGAATCCCTCGGAACCCTCATCTCCTCATTCCCTCGCACCGAGGAAATTTGAGCGACAAAATAGCCTTCGGGTTGACCCGGCGTTGTGGAATTCAGTGCCGCCTCCCAGACAGGCGCTGACGGCGCCTCCGAATCGGAATTGATCGCATACAAAGCGACCTTCTGGCTACCCGATCCAGCGTTCAGGACAAGAATATTAGCCATAGAACAAGAGATATTTCTCCAGACCGGGAGGCCGCACACCGCGCTGACGACCGAAGATCGGTCTTAGACATTTTCCGAGCCGCCGAAAGGAGAAGGTTGAATTCTGGGTTAAATGTATTATATTTATGGCAATTATGACAAAATTTCTGATTGCTTTGTGTTTGCTCTCGGCGGCAAGTCTTTCGGCGTTCGCCGATACATTCAAGTTGCCGGAAAACAAACCGATTGTCTCTTTTCTTCTACCGGATTCGTGGAAGCCGACGGAAACCGACGCCGGACTGGAGGCGATCTCCGTGGATGGTGAGATTTATATCGCGGTAGAATTCGTCGATGCGGACAGCGTGAACGACGTCATCGATAGCAGTGTGAGCTATTTGGAAAAACAAGGTGTCAAAGTCGAAACCAAGAAGAGCGAGGGGGACTCGACAATCAATGACATGTCCATCAGCCACCTGAGCTATAACGGGACCGACAAAGATGGCCCTTGTGAGGTTTCGTTGAGTTTCCTTACTGTCGCGCCGGGGAAAGGTCTCATGATCACCTATTGGGGTTCCGCGGACGCCGCGGATAAGCACAAGGATTCGCTCGAGAAAATTCTCAATAGCATCACAAAAATATAGGCTGACCCATATATTCCTAAAAAAGTGGGATTGCCTTTCGGACCAAACCCAGGTCCTCTGTGCTGCCGGAGACTGTTACCGGGGTTCGAATATTAACCCGTTCGAAGAATTGCTCGGCGAGGTCTCGAGGCATCCGTACGCACCCGTGGGATGCGGGATACCCGGGAAGATAACCGGCATGCATCCCGATTGCCTCGCCGAATTGCATGTAGTACGGCATTGGAGCAGGTCGATAATGGAAACCAGGAGGCACGTAGGTGCCGGGAGTTGCGCTCGCTGTTGAGATGTTGCCCGAAGGATCGAGCACGGATCCGAAGCTCTGAGACCGATGGTCGATATCTTTGCTAATGACCGAGAATGTACCGGTTGGTGTCGACCAACCTGGCTTGCCTGATGCGATTGGAGAGATCAAACTGACTCTACCCCCTTCTATCAAGTATGCTCGCTGCTCGGACAGATTGATAATCACTCTTGTTTCCGGGCCCATGTTAGAGGCGCCTATGAAGCCGATAGCGACCGCCGGATTTGGAAGCGCCGCAACTCGCTGGTGGTAGGCGCAACCTGTGGCTAAGGATGCGAGAAAGATGTTTACAAGTACCATTTTATCCATATATAACGCTTATCTTACGATCGTTTCCGACGGCGGTTTCTGGCTCGAATCGGGAAGTTCGCTCCAATTAGACGTCGCAAGAGGGCCGACTAACTAACATGCCGAATATAGCGCCGCTTGATTAGTTCCTCCCATACTCTTCAAGATGGGTTACCATTGTCTTTGGGTATAGCCTTATGCCGCCAGTGGGCAGCGTGTCGGGGTGGCGGCGAAGCTAGCGTCCTGTCACCGAAGTACCTTTATGTGTTTAGCGCGGTATTGGTACCTGCTGGATCGTTCTCGTCCTCGACTTCTGTGGATGCGGGAACCGCGCCGATTGCCAACGACGTTGAAAGATCGAGAACGAGGACGACGACGAGGACGATTGGCGCTACACGGCGCTAAACACATAGAAAATACCTCGTATTCGGAAGCAGAACATTAGATGGGGCGCGGCTTGGAGTATCGCTCAGTCCATGTAGCCGAAGCGTCCCGCGCTGCTTCTTGATGCCGTTTTCCGGAGGGCGTACGTGGAACGGACGACGAACCGACCGCTCGCCTCTCGGTGAACGGTGAACGTGGAGCTGCCGACGGCTTTTGTCATACCAGAAAGCAATCGCTGAGAGGATGTAATAGTATTGGTGATTTGTATGAAAGATGTGGAGATTATCGTGTTGCTGGCCGTCTGCCAAGGACGGTTCAGATCGTAACTTATGAATAAAGCAATCGCCTTAACCGCTGCAGTGGTCCTTTCCCAAGCAATCGTGATCTTCGCCGGAGAAAGCGAAGTCTCTTCGAAGAATGTGGTCCAACCGGTTCCGCCTCCTCCGGTTTCTTACTTCAGAGCGAACGAGTGGGATCTGGGAATCTTTGGGACATACGATACGTCGTTTAATCAAAATCGGAGAGCGATCGGAGACCACGCATGGGGCGGGGGGATCGGTCTCACCTATTTTCCCTGTTTGTACGGAGGTTTCGGAATTGACGGAAGCCTCGTTAATACTGTGCCAGGCGATCGTCTTGGTCACCAGATTGACGGAAAATTCACTTTGCGCTATCCGCTGGATCTGATCTTTCCCAACCTTCACCTCGCACCTTACGGCTATGCAGGGGCCGGCGGTCTTTTCGTGCACACCAGCGGGAGCGACCATCATAGCAGCGTCCTGGGAAATGTCGGCGGAGGCCTCGAATATCGCTTTACGCCGCATATCGGGATCTTTTCCGATGCCGGTTATGAGGTCGTAGATGGACCAAAGAACAACTTTATGCAGGTCAATTTTGGGCTCAAATACGCTTTCTAATCATCCTGTTTGCGGGAGTCTGAAGAATTTTTATTAAACTGCTATGCGTAAAATATTAGAGTTCGAAGAACACGTTCAGATCCCGCCGGTCATGTATTCGGATCCGTTCTACCGGATCAGCTACCTCGTGAAAGAAGAGATCCGGAAGTATAAGTGGTTCGAAGGTGAAAAAGGCCGCGCGCTTACTTGGGAACGGGCCCGGCAAGAATGGACGGAGGCTCACCGGGAGCAATACGAAAACTTTTTGCTGGCTACTCTCTCGTTTCCTGAGGCAACTCCTCTAGCGGCGCCGCCCAAGGGGAAGCGGGATTTTTTTGATGGAGTTAATATCCTGGCGCAAATTCCGCACAGAAGCGGCGGGTAGGCGAAGAAGGGTTTCGGCGGATCGGCGAGCCTGAGACTGACAGTGGGCTTGTCGTGGTGTGACAACGAAGCTCGAGCTTTTCTCCCACCGACAACAGCTTCGCCAGACGACTCACTTCTTCATCTGGGCGGCGCGGTAGCTTAGGTAAGCGTCGCGCATGGCGATGTAGGGATCGACGGCTTCGGATTTCAGCTGGTCGTAGGCTTCGATCGCTTTAGGTAGCCCATTCACATAGCGAGTGGCGGAGAGGGCGATGCTCGCAGCATTACTGATGTAGGCGCAGTGAATGATGCCAAGAGTGTGCCAGTCGAGGGGAGAAATGGCGTAGTCCCCGACAAAACCAACCAGATCGCGGCAATCGGAGGGTCCGAGTATCGGCACGACGAGGTAGGGGCCGGCGGGGATTCCCCAGACGCCCAGAGTTAGCCCGAAGTCTTCGGCCGGAACGTTGGCGAGGCCGGAGATGTGGTCCGAGACCCGGATCAAGCCTCCGACGCCTGCTGTGCTATTGATGACGAACTTGCCGGTTTCCTGAGCAGAACGCGTGAGTTTACCCTGGAGCACCGAATTAACGAATCGCACAGGAAATTGAAGGTTATCAAAGAAGTTGGCGATGCCATTGCGGACGGGGAGAGGCACAACGACGGCGTATCCACGTGCGAAAGGCCGTACCGCATAATTGTTAAAACTGTCGTTGAGACCAAAAACGGTTCGGTTAAAGCGAAGCAAGGGATCATTCGCTTTTTCCACTGGGACGTTCGCAAAATTATCACCGACAGCTGAAGCGGTAGAGCGGACGGGTTGAGGCTCTGAGTGCTTCGCTGTCACTGCGCAGCCCGACAGACAAAGCAACAGCGCCAAGAGACTGAATATCGAGTGGTTCACGAGTGGGAATCCGCGGGTGCGGCGAGTTTCGTTTCGAGGGTCCGGATGACAGCAGGGGCGCCGCCGTTTTGAATAATTTCATCAAATTGCGCGCGGTAGTTGGCGACAAAACTGACGCCTTCGATCAAGACATCGTAGATTCGCCAGCCAGCCGGAAATTTTATCAGGCGATAAACCACTGCGAAGGGCTCGGTGCCAGAGCTGTTGGAGACCCGGGTGGGAATTTCGCGGCGGTCAGGCGCGAGTTCGACAGGCGCGCCATACGTAATTTTCGGCCGCTGCGTTCCGACAACGCGGGAGGAGTAGGTCCGGATGACGAGTTCGGTAAAAAGTTCGGTGACACGTTTTTGGTCAGCTGCGGAAAATTGACGCCAACCGGGACCCATGGCCTGGCGTGTGACGACGTCAAAGGCGAACGTTTTTTCCAATAGTGGTCGTACGCGCGCGACGAGGGTTTCGTTTCCGTGGCCGGAATATGCGATCGAGAGAACTTCGTCCGTGGAGCTGCGGAGCATGGCTGCAGGATCGTCGACGGATGCGGCGTTGGAGAGGCCCACGCTCCCAAGGACGAGCGGGACCAAAGCCGATTTCAGGATGCGATGGAACAGGTCGGTAAACATCTTTATTTGGACGCTGATGGCGAGGGTGCAGGGGAGGACGAGACGTTGCCGAAGGCGAAACGGCTGATGATCGATTCCAGATCCATGGCTGACTCGGTATCGGTAATCGTGCCGCCGGGAGGCAGGTCAGTGCCGTCGGCGCCCGGGACAAGCGCGACGTATTTGTCCCCGATGAGCCCGCTGGTTTTAATCGAGGCAATCGTGTCGGAGGGCAGGTGGACCTCTTGTTTGACTTTCAGGCGAACGATCGCGGCGTATTGGGAGTTGAGGTCGATCTTTTCCACGCGTCCGACCGGCACGCCTGCGATGAAGACCTGGCTGCCAGTTTTGAGTCCGCTAATGTTGGTGAATCTTGCGTTCACTTCGTACGTGGAACCACCAACGGCCGCGCCGGCGCCGGCTTGCACCGCGAACCAGACAATGGCAGCGACGCCCAGAAGAACAAACGCGCCGACCGACAGTTCGATGTTGGATTGCTTCATGCGATAAATGAGCTATTTGTCGAGGCTAGTCCGGAGTGTGACGATATTGTCGCCAAAGCTGCGCACAATGCAATCGTCCGAGGCGGCGAACTCGGCCGCGGTTCCTTCGAAACGTATCCGACCCTCTTCGAGCAAGGCGACGCGATCGCTGGCGGCGAGCGCTTCCGGGACATCATGCGTGACGATGACGGCGGTGAAATCAAACCTCTGCCTGTCGCGGACGATCATTTCGAAAACGGCGTTGCGCCCCGGCGGGTCCAGGCCGGCCGTCGGTTCATCGAAAAGCACCAGTTCGGGACGCGTGACCAACGCCCGGGCAAGTGCGAGACGTTTTTGCATTCCGCCAGACATCTGGGCCGGAAAATGATCCGCAAATTTATCCAATCCGAGGCTTTTCAACGCGTCCCGAGCGGTTTGCGCGATTTCGCGCCGCCCAAACCGGGTCGTCTGTTCCAAGGGTAGCGCAACGTTCTCGAGCGCGGTCAGCGAGTCGAAGAGGGCATTGCCTTGGAACAAGTAGCTGCAGCGGCGGCGAAACCGGCCCGGTCGGCCATTCTCAAAGCGAACCTCGCCGGCGTCCGGCGTCAGCAGGCCGGCGAGGCATTTCAGGAAAACAGACTTTCCGATCCCGCTCCGTCCGAGGACGGAGATGATGCTGCCACGAGGCACCACAAGGTTGACCGAGTCCAAGACAACGTGCTCGCCAAACTGCTTGCGCAGGCCGGAGACCTCCAGAATGGGTGGAAGCGACGCGCCGATCATACGAGGAAAGAGGTGATCATATAGTCAGCCGCCAGTGTGGCAACACTTGCCAGAACGACCCCTCTTGTCGTCGAGACGCTCACCGCGCGCGAACCTGAAACCCCGGCCCGCTGATGCGCGGTGAAGCCGCTGTGGCAGCAGATCGCGATCGTGATCAGACCGAAGACCAGCGCCTTTGAGAGGCATTCGCGCACGTCTGCCACCCGAACGGCGGCATGAACCGCCGACCAGTAAACGCCACCGTCCAACCCGAGTAACAATGAGCCGGACAGATATCCGCCGGCCAGTCCGACCATGGTAAACGCCACCGTCAGGATCGGGAAAGCAATCAGCGCCGCGAGGAGGCGCGGCGTGACCAAATACCCGAGCGGATCGATCCCCATGGTCGTGAGGGCGTCGATTTGCTCGCTGTTGCGATGAATACCGATTTCCGCCGCGATGGCGGAACCGGCCTGGCCAACGATGATGAGGGCGCCCAGGACCGGCGCCAACTCTCGCGTAAGCGTCAACGAAACAAATGTCCCGAGCACTCCCGCAGACCCGAAACGCGCCAGAACGTAATACCCCTGAAGGCCGAGCACCAACCCGGCAAACAATCCGACAATCATGACTACCGGCAGACAACGGACGCCCTGTTCGTGGACTGCCCGTATCCAACGGCGCCCTAAGTGGCGCGTCGCCGGCGCCGCAGTGGCTGCGCGCAATGCAAACGTGGCAAAGTCGCCTAGACCGGCGACAGTCGCCAGACTGTTTTGGCCGACCACTCGCAGCAGACGCATCATTTGGAGCCAGCAGAAGAACACGGCAAGAGATTTGTCAGGGAACCGTCCCGGATTGAGCTAATCATCCCTGAGCGGCGGTTCATTGGAGCGCCACTTTCAGGGCGCATTTTGCGCCACAGCTTTCGCTTCAAGACGCGGGTCGCACGACGACTTGACCGTTCTCACCGACGGCCAGTTGCACCCGGGTCGCCCCACTATCCTTCGCGTCGATCAACTCCATCGCAAACATATCAAACAATATGCGTTCCAGCTCACGAATACCGAATCGGCTGACTTTATCGTTGGCGATCAGCGCCTGCATAATCAACTCCGGTGCAACAAACTGAATACCGAGTCCATATTCCTTCGCTAGTTTGGAGATTTTGACCAGAGCGATCTCGGCTACAACCATCCCTTCCAGAGGCTGGAACACATAGACTTTATCAATCCGTCCGAGAATTTCCGGCCGAAAGACTTTCGATTCCGCGAGGTATCCTTTCACCGCATTGATCATCTCGTGATAATCTGTCACTTCTTTCTGGATTTGGCCGATCTCTTCCGCGTGAGCGTTGCTCGTAAGGATGAAAATACATTGCGAATAGTCAACCGCCTTGCCGCTTCCCTGCTCAGTGAGTCGCGCCTCACCCATGAGCTGAAGAAAGAGATCAAACACAGGCGGATACGCTTTTTCAATTTCGTCGAACAGGATCAAGCGTCGCGGATTGGCCATGACCGGTCGAGTGAGTTGCCCACCTTGCTCAGAACCAATATAGCCGGTCGGCGATCCGATCAGTCGCGTCTTCGATTCCGGTCCATTCAATTCCGAACAGTCAAAGCGAATCATCGCTTTCTCATCTTTGAACAAGTATTCCGCGATGGCCTTTGCCAATTCGGTTTTCCCGGTTCCGGTCGGACCCAGAAAGATCAGGTTCGCGATTGGTTTGTCCTTCTGTTGCTTTGCCGCCTGGAGGCGGATGAGTTTTGCCACATCCTGAAGAATCGCATCCTGGCCCTTCACTCTGGAACGAAGATGGGCAAGAAGACCCGCCTCATCAATCCGGGTAGTCGTTCCGGTATTTTTTTTGGCCAGCATCTCCTGCAGCCGGCTCCAATCTGTCATGTCATTTAAATCGGCCATAAAATCCACGAATTTTGATTTTCGCTCCTCTCTCTCCACAGTTGGCTGGATGAGTCCTAATTCCCAACATTCCGGATGGTCCCTCCGGCTTGCCGAAGGTAATCGTACCGCCCATTTTGAAATCTGTTGCCAGTCAAATTGATCACGGATCCTGCGCAAGAAATCGCTCCATACCCGTTATTGTTTTGTACGACGGAAGATTCAAGAAAGATTGTTCCTCCGAACTCTCGTCCTGTATCCGGGAGTCCGGCCTGAATACCAAATTGGTTCTTTTCGATTGTGCAATGTTTCGCAGTGAGCATTCCACCCGAGTAAGCCATCATTCCGACTTTCGGATGATTTCGCACATAAATATTATTCACTGTGGCGACACTGCCGTTCCCCCCCACGTCGACGCCGTCGCTGACATTGTTGCTGATCTCCCCTCCGTTGATCTCAACCGAACTTTTAGATTGAACAAAGATTCCCGAGACGTGATTGCTGAACACCGTTGAATCAGTCATCGTTCCATAGCCAGGCGTTCCGTCATCTGATCCGAATACCATGCCGTTGTATTTAGAGTTGCTGATGGAACAATTTTCCACCACTGCTTTCGCTCCGTTCATCACGACAAGGCCATTGTAGACAGCGTCAGAAATCGCCGACTTTGAAATCGAAACCGTCGTCCCGTCACCATTCAAATAGATTGAGTTACAATAAGCAATATACTGAGTATTGTTTGTGACGATACCTGTATCGGATAGGTTGACGTTGTCGAGTTGGGCCTTTCCGGCTGCCAGGACCGATATTCCTTGCTTATTGAATTTGCAGACAAGGTTGGTCAATGTCGCTTGCGCAGCTGTTTGAACACAAATCAGTCCCGCGGTCACATGGGCAGCCTCCAGACTTAGCCCATTGTTTTGGAGAGTACATCCGGCCATGGTTAGACTGCCGCTTTCCTGCGCGTAGATGCCGGCGGAGTTTTGTAAGAAAGTAGACCGCTCCACGTCCAGTGTCGCGCCGCTGCCGTCGACGCTGATGACGGTCCCGTAACCATTCTGATCGCCGTTATATTGGAACGTGCAACTGTCGACGTTGACCCGCGATTGATTCTGGACTTCAAGACCAAATTTATTGCCAATGAACTTGCTGCGCATCACGGTGCCGTGAGCTCGCCCGGAATAGATGATTCCATAGCCGATCTCAGAGGAGGTGAAAGCGGAGTCGCGGGCATCCAATTGCGCGTCATCGCCTGCTGAAACGCAGTAGGCGGATTTCGATGTAACCGAGCAATTCGTGAGCTCGACATGGGCTTGTTTCGCACAATAAAGCGCGGCAAACGATGTATTGAAATCCTGTTCTATCTGGAGATTTAAGAAAGTAACGTGGCCTGCCTCGATGTGTACCACATTCACCTGATCCTGGTTAAAAAATATCAGGACATTTGCCGGTGAAGTCCCTTCGCCTACGAATGCTAAGTCTTTATTAATCACCAGACTTGCTTCGTAACGGCCGGGACGGACCGAAACCGTATCGCCATTGCCAGCACTTCCAACGACTTGATCGAGATTGCGGCTGTCGGAGTCGGTGGCACCAGATTCATCCACAATCCAGTGGCCGGCTTTTTTCGCACGAAGCTGCACGAAGGCTGGCGATGGATGTACAGAAGGGTACGGCGTGACATACTGGGCCGGCGACGGAGCGGGCACAGGCGGCGAATTTTTCGCTGGAGTCGTTGCCAGATCATATATTCCCGCTCCGCCGGAGCAGAGTGCCGCGGCGAGGCAGAGCTGGAACCATTGATTGCGTAGGAGGACCTGCCAGTTCATGCAGGACTAATATTCGAATTAGCCCTCACGACGCTAAGCGTTCCCCGCGCATCGACGCTTAAATTGACTTGGGTGGCTCCAGCTTTTCGTGCGTTGGCGATCCCATCATTGGTTTTCATCTGGATGTAGGCACCCAACTGACGCACCCCATAACTCTTGAACTCTTCATTTCCTTCGACCGCAGCCATGATCAATTCCGGTGCGACGTAACGAACCTCAATTCCATATTGTTGCCAATGGCGTTGCAACTGCAGGCAAGCGACTTCTGCAACATGGAGAGGGGCGAGTTCGTCCATGAGAAAAATATCCGTCCAACGCGCAAGGAAAGCGCGATCGAATCCAGCTGCCTCAACGAGCGCATCGCGTGCCCGGCCTAGCCAGAACGCGGGATCGACGGTCTGGGTCCGAATACTCCGCATCGCTTCGACGCCGGCATTGCAGGTCCCAAAAAAGACCGATTTACTGAAATCAACTAACCGGCCGGAACTTTTTTCCCGGCAACTTGCAGTGTCCAGAATGTCATACAGGCAATGCTGAAGATCGCGATGCGCTTTATCGAGCTCGTCCAACACGATGACCCGGAAAGGATTCTCTAAAGCCGGGCGGGTCAGTGAGCCGCCGACTTCGAAACCAGAACTTCCCGGCGGCGGACCTAGCAACGTATAAACATCATCCGCATGCTTGTATTGATTCATCCGGAGAATCACCGGCTCGGAATTGGGATAAAGCGCCTGAGCGATCAATTGCGCCAAAAAGGTTTTTCCGGTGCCAGTGGGGCCAACGAGCATGTAAGCACCCAAGGTTCGGCCGGCGCGGGCGAGCGATAAGTTCCGCTGCAACTCGCCCACAAGAGCATCGACCGTCTCGTCCTGCCCGCGAATATTCTGCTTTAGCCAGGGTGCATAACGGGTCAGATCGGTTGCTGCCAGTTTTTCGTAGTCAGCGACAACGATCTCTCCGCGATCGCGCCGGCTTTCTTTTCTGTGATTCCAAATCAAGAGGCCGATGCCGAGGCAGGAAGCCAAAAAAACGATGGGCATGAACCAGGGACTTACTTTGTTTAGCCCGAAGATTGCGCCCGCGATCGCCAGGACAACGACGATGAGCATGTACGGATTGATCGTTGTTTCCGTCATCGAAACAATCGTGCGAGATTCGGAATGCGTCGAAGTCTTCATTGCGCTCTGGCTTGTAAATCGTCGCTTTCTCCCTGGCCCATCGCTTTTGTATGAATCGTTCCGGAGGTTTCAGATCTTACCCAGCAACTGATCTGATGGGAGGGTCCTGGCTGTTCCACGGTGAAATGGAATTGAGTGGGAGAATCCCTTCCAGCGGGAAATGATTGTCCTGTGGGATGCTCGGGCGTTAAAACGTCGTCGCCGATTACAGTGCCACCCTGCGAAACGGTGACATGCACGCGCGTCTCGACTGCCTCCGGCGGCAAGAGGCGTTTTGTATAAAGTGATTCCTCACCGTCTGCAATTCGCTGCAGGAGTTGCTTTGGATATCTCGCCAACTCTGGCGGAGTTCGACCAGCACGCAGTGCTTCTCGAGCGTTTGCTGTCGCGACCTGATCAATGTCCGCGACGGTCAAAACAAAATCACTTTGGGCATGCGGTCGCAGCCACTGCGGAATCTCGATTGCCGCAAATCCCAAGAGTCCGACAGCAACGGACAGGATTACCCAACGCTTCCAGTTCCTTGCGGGCGCCGGCTTCTTATGGTCTTCAGCAAACTCCGGTTTTGGAATGTAGGCCGTCCCTCGACTTGTGCTGTCAGCAAGCGATTGCTTTCCGGCGACCCGTTTGGGTGCAATCTCCTGACGCTGAAGCCCTTCTTTTTCCTTCTGCGGTTGCGGTTCCACAATGGTTTCTATTCACGAGACCGACGACGTCACTTTCCATCCATTTATTCGACACTTCAGAGGGCGACTTAAATCCAGAGGGACGATACCAAGCCGATTTTCACTAAGCCATAAGAAACGCGGCAGCCTTCTCCTGTAATCTGCGCGAGATCTGCGGAATCTGTGATTTCAAAACCGGAATTGTCGCTTGTGACTTCGAATGAATGGGTGTACTGAAGGGCGCCGCAGTGAACAGGATTCGGGTTCTTCTTTACTTCGCAAGTCGAGAACTGCGGTGAGCTTCGACGTCTCAACTATCTTATGTTCGCACGAATTCCTTTCGATAAAGTCAATTGGCTGATCAGCTCGTTCCTTATCGGAACTTTGTTTCTCTCACTTACAGCCGTACCGGCCTACCTGTATTTCTTCGGGATCAATCTCTTCCAGATCGTACTTTTCTTTGTAATGTTCTGCGCGTGCGGCTTCTCAATCACGGTCGGCTATCACAGGCTTTTTTCACATCTTACTTTCCAGGCGCATTGGACGGTGCGTCTCTTCACGCTGATTTTTGGCGCAGGCGCCTTTGAAAACTCCGCGCTCCTGTGGGCTTGCGAGCACCGTAGTCACCACAAGCACGTTGATCACGACGACGACCCTTACTGTATCTCCAAAGGCCTTTTCCACGCCCACATCGGCTGGCTGCTTTTCAAGCTGGATCCACCGCCACCTTTCGACAATGTGGCTGACTTGCAAAAGGATCCCCTTGTGCGGTGGCAGAATCGGTACATTCATTTGATCGGCGCGTTTGTTGCGTTTGTGCTGCCGGCCACAATCGGCTATTTCTGGGGCGGTTGGGTCTCGGCCCTTGGCGCTTTCCTGATCGCGGGCGTTGCACGCGTTGTCATCCTTCAGCACTGTACATTTTGCATCAATTCGCTCTGTCATTACCTTGGCACGCGCCCGTACTCTTCCAGGTGCAGCGCCCGTGACTCCTGGTTGATGGCGCTGGTGACGTTTGGAGAGGGGTACCATAACTATCATCACGAGTTTCAGTACGACTATCGCAATGGGGTAAAGCCATGGCAGTTCGATCCGACGAAGTGGATCATCTGGACGTTGTCGAAGTTGGGCATGGCCGGAAAGCTCAAGCGTGTACCCACAGAAAAGATTGTCCTTTCGGAACTCAACGAAGCGCAACGCCGGCTGGCGACGAAGCTCGCTGACCCCGGGTTGCCGGCGATGGCTGTCCTCTATGTGACCAACGCCCGCCAGCGTCTCGAGGCGGTGGCGCAAAATTGGACCGTCCGCAGAGCGCAGCAAATGGAGGTGACGCGCGAGATGCTCGTTGACCTGCGCAGAGAAATTCGGGCAGCGACAAGCGTTCTTCGGCTTCCGGCGCTGCGTACAGGCGAGCCGGCGTAAGGAGTTCAGGTCGCTTTGTGAGCGAAGCCCTCGAAAGTCAATCGATCCTTGATGGATTCTTCGACCCAAACTCGATAGGTTCCTGATTCTGCGATTCCTGACTCCTTGTTTACGAATGCGCGCTCCATGGAAACTGCTGTCGACATTAAACAAATAGCTTTCGTTGGGGATCATCTTCCTCGGCGATGCGGCATCGCGACCTTCACTGCTCACATCTGCGAAGCCATCGCCACGGAATTCCCGGGATGCGAATGCATCGTAGGGGCGGTGAACGATCGTCCGGAAGGCTATGACTATCCACCCTGGATACGTTTTGAGATCGATGAAATAGAACTCGATTCCTACCGGCGCGCCGCCGACTTTTTGAATATCAACAACGTCGAAGTTGTGTCGGTTCAACATGAATTTGGAATATACGGTGGAGCTGCAGGGAGCCACGTACTGGCTCTATTGCGCGACCTCCATATGCCGGTGGTGACGACGTTGCACACCGTGTTGAGAGAGCCGAATCCAGACCAGCGCGCGGTGATGAAGCAGCTCGATGAACTCTCGAACCGCTTTATCGTGATGTCTGACCGCGGCAAAGATTATCTTGAGGAGATTTTTGACATCGCGCAGGAGAAGGTTGACGTGATCCCCCATGGCATCCCGGACATACCGTTCATTGATCCGAACTACAATAAGGACCAGTTTGGTGTTGAAGGAAAGATAGTGCTCCTAACTTTTGGATTGTTGTCTCCTAACAAAGGGATAGAGCATGTGATTGAGGCGTTGCCATCGATTCTAGCGCAGCACCCGAATGTTGTTTATATCATTCTGGGTGCAACACACCCTAATCTGATCGCGCGTGACGGAGAATCGTACCGGCTTAAGCTGGAACGCCTTGTCGAGGATCGTCACGTTGCGCCGAACGTTATTTTCTACAACCGCTTTGTTACCCAGGAAGAACTGAAAGAATTCATTGGCGCAGCGGATATCTATATCACGCCGTACCTCAACGAATCCCAGATCACATCCGGCACCCTGGCCTACTCATTTGGCGCCGGGAAAGCGGTGATTTCCACACCGTATTGGCATGCAAAGGAGTTGCTTGCCGACGGGCGGGGGATACTGGTCCCGTTTTCTGACCCTGCAGCGATCGCAGCCGGTGTGAATCGATTTCTTCGCGACCCGATCCTGATGACAGCCACGCGTAAACGAGCATGGAAATTGGGGCGGGGGATGATTTGGCCGGCGGTCGCACAACAGCACATGAAAAGCTTCCAACGCGCCCGAGCAAGTTTGAGCAGGCCTCCGCGGAAGGCGTTCGCGGTTCGGACGTTGGATAATCGGCCTTACGAGTTGCCGCCATTAAAGCTGGATCACCTGCTGCGGATGACTGATGACACCGGCATTTTTCAACATGCGATATTCAACGTGCCGAACTTCGCGGAAGGTTACTGCACAGATGACAATGCGCGCGCTTTCATCTTGACCCTGTTACTCCAGGAAACGACCAGTCGTGTCGTCCAAAAACAGCTGGAGGGGTTATCGAGCACCTATCTTGCATTTTTGTGGCACGCCTTCGACCAGGACAGCTGTCGCTTTCGAAATTTTATGAGTCATCAACGTGGGTGGCTGGAACGCGCAGGCTCCGAGGACAGCCACGCACGCGCGCTGTGGGCTGCGGGCACAGCTTTGGGTCGCTCGCTAAACGCCGGCCATCGAAATCTCTGCGCAATGTTATTTCAACGCGGGCTTCCGGCAGTCGAGAAATTCAGTTCACCGCGGGCATGGGCACTTGCACTACTCGCCATCCACGAATATCTACGGGCTTTCTCCGGCGATCGAAATGCAAATCAACTCCGAGAAGTACTCACCGACCGCCTGTCGGCTCTTTTTCGATATAACTCCTCGGACGAATGGGTATGGTTCGAACCCGTCGCAACCTACGACAATGCGAAACTTTCTCATGCAATGATCCTGAGTGGTTACTGGACCTCGCGGGGCGACGTCGTCGAGATAGGAATGAGATCACTCCGCTGGCTGGTCGAGGCGCAGAAATCAAAGTCCGGCCATTTCACACCGATCGGCAGTGACGGTTTTTGGACACGCGGCACCGAGTATGCCCGCTTTGACCAACAGCCGTTAGAGGCCCACGCGATGATCTCCGCCTGTTTGGAAGCCTACGCGCTGACCCGGGAGGTGAGCTGGCACCGTGCTGCGCGGCGGTGCTTTGAGTGGTTTCTTGGACGCAACGATCTCGGGCAGTCACTCTACGATCCTACCACGGGCGGATGTCGCGATGCGCTGCACTCAGATCGCGTAAACCAAAACCAAGGCGCCGAATCCAGTCTTGCTTTTCAGCTATCACTGGCCGAGATGCACCAGGCTGAACCGCTGCTCTTCAGCGAAAGCCAAAAGATATTAATATCGTAAAGCTCATCCATGCCGGAATCGATTTTCGGCCGACTGCGACCCGGGTCCTCAATCGACCGTTTATCCCAAGCGGCGCCAGCCGTGTCAGAGGCGTTATCGAGCGAGTACTCGCTCTGAGCGAGATTGAGGTGGAATCGCAATTGGATCGGCTCCGCGCCGAATTGAGCGCTCGACACGCAAACCTTGAGGGATCGTGGTTACGCCAGTTCGACAAAGTACAAGCATACTTGCCGAATCACACGGCTCTTTCAGACAACCGCCGGCTGGTCCTCGGCGCGTATTTCACCGGAGAATATGCGATAGAATCCGCGGCTTTGTTTAATCCTTCGATCGTTCCGCACCCAGATCAAACGAACCTGGGCGAAGGGGATCTTCGGTTCATCCTGAGCCTTCGGGCGGTCGGAGAAGGCCATATCTCCTCTATTGAATTCCGTAGCGGAACTATCCGCCGGAATCAGGCTATTGAGATTGACAAAACTTCCGGGCTTGTCGTGGCGCCTGACCTCGATCCGGAGGCGACTTTTCCGAAGAGCATTTTCCTACATGGGCTGTACGACAACGGCCTCGAGAACAATTGGTCGAGATCTGTGATGAATCGGCTTGGCGCAACTTTTTCGCGATCGGACCTGGACAACTCGATGCAGCGCGCGTCGCACGAAGCTCAGCCTCATTCGGAGGATGTCTGGCGAACCATTGAGTTCCTGCACTGGCTTGTCGAATCGAACTACGAGGTCAAATTCAATCCCGCAGTTCCCTTACCTGAGCGCGTTCTCTTTCCAGTCTCGCTTAACGAAACAAATGGAATCGAAGATGCCCGTTTTGTTCGATTTGTGGAGGAAGACCAAAGCGCAACGTACTACGCAACATATACAGCATACGACGGTCGCCGGATTCAACCCCAACTGATCGAAACAACTGATTTTCTTCGATTTCGCATCCGTACCTTGACCGGGCCTGCGATTCAGAACAAAGGGATGGCGCTCTTTCCAAGAAGAGTGCATGGGCGCTACGCGATGCTTTCGCGTTACGATGACGAGAATCTTTTCCTGATGTTCTCGGAGGACCGCTATTTCTGGCGTGATCCGCTACTCCTTTTGCAGCCGGCGTGGCCTTGGGAAATTGCGAAAATTGGCAATTGCGGTTCGCCGATCGAAACCGAAGCTGGTTGGCTTTTACTCACTCACGGGGTTGGAGCAATGCGCAAATACTGCATCAGCGCGGCGCTTCTCGATCTGGATGATCCCTCAATTGTAATCGGCAGGCTCAAACAACCCCTCTTGGAACCGCCGGCCGATCGGATCGACGGCTACGTGCCCAACGTCGTTTACACCTGTGGAGCGCTGATTCACGGGAGCCAATTAGTTCTACCGTACGCACTTAATGATTCGGTAACCACAATTGTTACAATCGAGTTGGAGAGCCTGCTCGCTGCCCTTGCCGGATAGTGGCAGAAAGGTGTCGGCGTTTCGGCGAGCGTAGAGATCGATAAAGTCGAGGCTGCGCTCAGCTCTCAATCACATTCTTGCGTGATAAGGCGAAGGGTCCCACTTGGCTTCTTGAGAACCGCCGCTCGAAGCGAGACGCTAGTATTTTTTTAGCGCCGGTCAAACGGCCCGAAGGGCCCTGGAGTTTGGACATTTCAAGACGGTTAAGCCGGGTGAAAATTTTAGATTTTTCGCCAGGCAAAAGTTTTTTGTTTTTTTGCTGGCCTCGGAATTTCGTTCGGTGTAGT
>Ga0302324_100010864_pt1 | contig 18773 bp, 16 predicted proteins | sample Palsa_T0_1_FD_201949 | JGI IMG/M metagenome (GOLD analysis project Ga0302324, IMG submission 201949) | Peat permafrost microbial communities from Stordalen Mire near Abisko, Sweden - Palsa_T0_1 | ecosystem: Environmental > Terrestrial > Soil > Palsa > Peat permafrost | place: Sweden: Abisko...
TCGGTCATGAATCCGGCCGGCCCGCAGATATAGGCCTGCGCCTCGCGCGGCAGGTCCAGCTCTGCCAGCACTGCCGCCGATAGCCGACCTGCCGACTGGTAGTCGCGGCCGGGCACGTCGTCAGGTCCTGGCTGGCTGTAGCAGACGTGCAGGTGCGACCGCGGCAGCTTGGCCAGCAGTGACCTCGCCTCGGCCGCGAATGGTTCCTCGGCCCGGCTGCGCGCGCCGTGCAGCCACCACACCTCGCGGCCGGATCCCGCGCCGGCCAGCGCGTGCAGCATCGCCAGCACCGGCGTGGCGCCGACGCCCGCGCTGATCAGCAGCACCGGTGCCGCGCCCGGCTGCAGGATGAAGGTGCCGCGCGGCGCGGCGACCGCGAGCTGGTCACCGGGCCGCACGTGGTCGTGCACGAACTGGCTGGCCGCGCCGTGCTGCTCGCGCTTCACGCTGACCCGGTAGGACCCGGCATCCGGCGGTCCGGACAGCGAGTAGCTGCGCAGCAGCGGCGGCTGGTCCGGCTGCGGCTGCAGCCGGACGGTCAGGAACTGACCGGGACGGGCGGCCGGGAGCGCCGCCCCGGCCGGGTCGGCCAGCCGCAGCGAGATCACCGACCGGCTCTCCGGCTCGATCGCCGTCACCGCCAGCGGGCGGAACCCCGGCCAGGCGGGCGGCGGGCTCGCGGCGGCCAGCCCGGCGTTGCCCGCGCCCTGGCCGCCGTCCGGCTGGCTCGCCAGCTCGCGGAACGACGCCTTCCAGCCCTCCGACAGCGCCGGGATCGTCAGCGCCCTGCGCACTTGCTGCGCCGGGTGGCCGGGCAGGTACAGCAGTGCGTCTATCTCGGCCACGGTCATGGCCTGCGGGCCGCGAGCCACCCGGACGATCTGGTCTCCCGCCCGGACCGCGCCCTCGCGCAGCACCCGGAAGTAAAATCCGGGCCGGTGATGCGAGACCAGCAGCGCCGGGATCCGGGCGTCATTCATCCGGATGCCGACCCGGAAGCAGGTCACCCTCGGCTGCGTCACCTCGAAGATCGCCTTGCCGATCTGGTACCGGTCGCCGATGCAGACCTCGTCGTCGGCCAGCCCGCGCACGGTGAAGTTCTCGCCGAACTGGCCGAACTCGAAGTCGTCCCGCCCTAGCTGCTGCTGCCAGTACCGGTACGCCTCGATCTGGTACACGAACACGGCGCGCTGCTCGCCGCCGTGGCCGGCCAGGTCACCCTGGCCATCGCCATCGACGTTCAGCCGCCGGGCCAGCCGCGGGCCGTCGGCAGGCCGCTTCCACACCGCGGTGCGCACGGTACGGCCATGCCAGCTCACATCGCGGGGCAGGCCCACGTTCACCGAGAGCAGGCTGCCAGCCTGCCGGTCCATTGTCACCCCCCGGTAGCGCCGCCAGGCAATCATTCTCTCAGGCGCCCCGGTCACCGGTTCATAACGGCCGTCCGCAGGTGCTTATCTGGTGACCCATTCGTGTCTCACGCCCTCCTGTCCTGTGCCCGTTCGGCGTTGTCGGTAGCCCGTGCCAGGATCAGGACAGCGGCGGGCGGAGGCGTTGAGATGAAGTTCAGGGTCGAGCGGGACGTGCTGGGCGAGGCGGTGGCCTGGGTGGCGCGGGCCCTGCCATCGCGGCCGGTTGTCCCGGTGCTGGCAGGCATGCTGATCGAGGCCGGGGACGGCCTGGTGCTGTCCTGCTTCGACTACGAGGTGTCCGCGCGGATCCGCGTCGATGCCGACGTGGCGGAAGGGGGCACCGCGCTGGTACCCGGCCGCCTGCTCGCCGAGATCACCCGCAGCCTGCCGACCCAGCCGGCCGAGTTCACCTCGTCGGGAGAGGAGGTCAGCCTGAGCTGCGGCGGCGCGGAGTTCACGCTGGTCTCGCTGCCGGCCGGGGATTTCCCCGCGCTGCCCGAGCCGCCGCCGGCGGCCGGCACCGTGGACGGCGGCGTGCTGGCGGCCGCGGCCGGCCAGGTCGTGCCCGCCGCCAGCCGGGATGACACGCTGCCGATGCTGACCGGCGTGTGCCTGGACTTCGACGGCGACACCCTGACGCTCGCCGCCACCGACCGCTACCGGCTTGCCGTCCGCGAACTCCCGTGGGCGCCGGCCGACCCTGACGTGCGGGCGGTCGCGCTCGTCCCGGCCAGGACGCTCGCGGATGTCGCAAGGACCATGACGGCGGGAGTTCCGGTGACGATCGCGTTCGGCGTCGGCGTCAGCGTCGGCGGTGTCGGTAGCGGCGTCGGCGGCGGCGGCCAGGTTGCCGACGGCGCCACGCGAAGGGGCGAACGGCGCGGCGGCGAGCCACGGCCCGCCGAGGGCATGATCAGCTTCGAGGGCGGTGGCCGCCGGCTGACAGCGCGGCTGATCGCCGGTGAGTTCATCCGGTACCGTTCCAGGTTCCCCGCCGAGTTCGGCTGCCGGGCCGAGGTCGCCGCCGGGCCGTTCACCGAGGCAGTCAGGCGCGTGTCGCTGGTCGCCGAGCGGGCCAGCCCGGTGCGCCTGGCGTTCGGCCCTGACGTCGTCGTGGTGGAGGCGCAGGCGGAGGGGCGGGCGCGGGCGGTGGAGACCGTGGCCGCGGACTTCGAGGGCGACGAGCCCGTCATCTCCTTCAATCCGCACTACCTGCTCGATGGCCTCGCCGCGGTCGCTGCGCCGGTCTCGCCGCGCGCGGCCGGCGCATCCGGCGATGGCGGCGCTTCCGCCGACGTGCCACCTGAGTCCGGCGGCCGGATAAGGATCGAGTTCACCAGCCCGGCCAAGCCCGCTCTCATCACCTGGGCGGCGGGAAGCGGGGCGGGCGGCACGCGGGGCGAGGCGGCCGGCGATGACTCGGACGAGGCGGCCGGCGATGACTCGGACGAGGCGGCCGGCGATGACTCGGGCGAGGCGGCCGAGGGTGAGCGGGGAGGCGAGGACAGCCAGGCGGATGTCCCCGCGTTCCGTTACCTCGTGGTCCCGCTCAGGATGACCGCCAGGGCGTGAGTCGGCCTGTCCCCCAGGCCAGCGCAGCGCGGATCCGCGCCGCGAGGATCCGGGCGGCGACGAGGATACGGGCGGTGACGATCAGAAACGGCGGCCGTGCCGCCATACCCGCCGCAGCAGACCGCGGATCGTCGCGAACACCACCAGGAGGATCGCGAGCTTGCCCGGCAGCGGAAACAGCCGGAGCGGCAGCCAGGTGAAGATCAGCAGCCAGGCCAGCGCCATGGCGAGCATGACCGGGACGAACCCCGGACGGCCCCGGCGCCGCCGCTGGTAACCCGAGCCCTGCCAGCCGCCGCCCGGCGCGCTTCGTGTGAGCGGCGGCGAAGCCGATGGCGCGGATGCCGGCGACGCGCTGTGCGGGAGATCCTGGGTCAGCTGGCTGAGGTCACGCTCGGTGGTAGCGGAGAGCGCCGCGCTCAGCCGCTCGTTGAACTCGTCGAGGGTCAGCCGGCCCTGGGCGTAGCTCTCGCGCAGCCGCGTGGCAGTAGCGTCGCGCTCGGCGTCACCAACTCGCAGGTCCGGTCTTGCCGCCATCTCTTCCTCCCGTACCCGAGAGCTCCTTACCGCATTAGCAAGAAGATATATCTCGACATGCTCATCGGCAAGTCCCGTCGCCATGGTTCCGAGGCCGTCGCAAGTCAGAGATCGCTGCTCGGCCGCCGCCGGAAGCTGCCCGCGCGCTGGCCACGAGCTACCGGGCGCCGACCGGGAGCAGCCCGGGTGGCCGCCGGAAGCTGCCCGGGCGCCGGTCAGAAGTAGCTGCTCCCGCCGGTCTCGGGGTTGGTGATCTCGGCCTGGACCGAGACCGGGCCGGCCCGGGCGAACACCAGCGTCAGGGTGACCTCTGTATCACCGCGCAGCGGCCTGGCGCCGATGATCAAAAGGTGAGGGCCATTAGGCACCAGCCGAACGGTGGCTCCGGCGGGAATGCCGATGCCGGGCAAGGTCCGCATGATGGCCGATCCGGCACTGACCGGGCCGCGGAAGGTGACCCGGCCGCCGTCGCTCGTCCGCGCCGAGATCAGCCGGTCCGCCGGGCCGTTGTTCTGGATCACCAGGAAAGCGTCGGCCATGCCGCCCGAAGCGGCGGGCTGCGGGATGGAGGCCGTGCCCAGCCGAATCTCCGTGGTCGCGCTGGCCGCCTGCGCACAGCCGGCCAGCAGGGAGCCGCCGGTCATCAGCACGCAGGCCACGAGCGCGGTCCGGGCCGCAGCCGGCACCCGGGTCCGCAGCAGCCCTGGGCGCTGCACGAACGGGCCGCCAGTTCCCAGCATGATCACTTACCTTCGCGTCAGTTCCGGCCGCGCCCATGGTCTCACGGCGGCCGGGTGGCACGCCGGCCGGGCGGTATGCCCGCTGGTCAGGAGTAGTCGCGGAAGGCCCGCCAGTCCGACTCCCAGGTGGACCGCCGGCCGCTCACGATGAAGACCTGGGCCCCTTCCTCGTCATCGCTGACGCCAAGCCCGTTCCTGAATGTCGCCACGAGCCGCACATCAGAGAATTCGCGACGCAGCAACGCCGGATCGATGTTCACTACGACGGCCGAGGTGTCGGCGGCCGGGGGCGGTCCCCACAGCCAGAAGTTGTTGGCGCCGCTGTAGACCTGCGGCAGGCCGTACGCCCGGCCGTAACGTCCTATGGCTCCGGCCTCGCCGTAGTTCCCGGTCAGTATCGTGGTCAGCCGCCGCCGCGGAGCGGGCAGCGAGTGGTACTCGCGAGCGACGAGCGCCACGAGCTTAGGCCAGGCAATGGTCTCGCCCAGATCGTAGTTGATCTTCTGCAGCGGGACCGCGTGCAGCGCGGCGGCCGGCAGCACGGGAAGCGCGACCGGCACGGCCAGTGTGGCCGAGGCGAGCATCGCCGCGGTCATCATGCCAGTGGCCGGGATCCGGCCGCCCAGCGGCCTGCGCGCCGACAACCAGCGCTCCAGCGGCACGGACCCGGCCGCGAAGAGGAAGATGTAGCTGGCACCGGCGTAGTAGGGCTTGCCGCCAAGCACGAAGATCAGCACCAGGACAATGGCGCAGGCGATCGCGACCGGCCGGAAGCGGCGCGCGGCCTCGCTGCGTAGTGACCATGCCAGGCCGGCGATCCAGATCGGGGCCAGCGCCACGCCGGTGTAAACGATCTGAACTGGCCAGTACGTGATCCGGTTGTGCCACGCCGCGCCTTGCAGCGCGCGGAATACCTCCACGTTCGGCCAGCCGTGGATGGCCTGCCAGATCACATCCGGCGAGGCGAGGACGGCCGCCAGCGCGATGCCGAGAAGCAGGTAGCGGCTCGTCAGCAGCTTCCTGGCGGGAGTGAGGGCGAACCCGGCGGCGAGCGCCGCGACCAGGAAGCCGATGTTCCACTTGGCATCGGCCCCGATTCCGGCGCAGGCGCCGACCGCCAGCCACCATCGCCGGTCCTCGCTGGCGAGCAGGCGCATGACGAGCAGCAGCAGCACGGCCCAGGCTACGAAATCCGGGACAGTAGTGGTCAGCAGGTGCATCGCGGCGAGGTACTCGGCGCAGGTGGCGGTGGCCAGCGCGGCGAGCAACTGACCGCCGCGTCCCGCGCCAAGCATGCGGCTCAGTGCCGCGGTGACCACGATGACGGCTGCCAGGGCAAGCGCGGGTATGACGCGGATCCCGGCCAGCGAGTTGCCGAACACGGCTGAGGAGAACCGCGCGAGCAGTGGCGTGAGCGGTGGCTGGTCTACGTAGCCGAAGGCCAGGTGGTGTCCGGCCGCCAGGAAATAGAGCTCGTCCCGGTGATACCCGTATCGGGCGCTTACCGCCATCTCGAGGGCGACCGCTGCCGTCGCGATCAGCGCGATACCGGCCACCGGCGCGCGACCAGGCCGGGCGCGGCGGGCGAGCGCGACGTGTCGCGGCAGCGGCGGCTCGGGGGAACTGGCGGCGGATCCGGGCAGCATCGGCTCCGGAGAGCTGGCGGCGGGTCCGGGCAGCGGCGGCTCGGGGGAACTGGCGGCGGGTCCGGGCAGCGTCGGCTCCGGCGAGCTGGCCATAAGTTCAGGCCGTGACTTGGCCGGTGGGCAAACGGCTGTTCCGGTGATTGGCCGCCTGGAGGAATGGGCGACTAGCTCAGGCTGTGGCTTGTCTGGCGGGCAATCGGCTGGTTCGGGCCGGTCGCCGGCCACGGGGATCTTCATAGCGGCATCGTGCCCGCGGTCTGCCGGCCGCGGCATCGCCCGCCGCGGCGAAGTCCCGGCTCCGCCGGCCGGCCGAGATTTGCGCTCTGCCGCCGCTGCCGATCAGCCGTTGGTAGCAGGCGCCGGATCCGCCGCACAGGCGATCCCCGCCCCGAAAGCCGGTCGTACGATCAAGCAGTGAACTGGGTTTCCGCCAGGGCGTCGGCGCTGAGTCCGCGAGTTCAGGATCTGGTCCTGGCGGTGACGCTGGCCGCCGCGGACCTGGCGGTCCTGCTGGTGTATGCCCGCCGGCTGCACCCGCTGGGCTGGGCGATCCTGCTGATTCTCGGCGAGAACATTCCGCTGATCTGGCGCCGGTCGCAGCCGCCGGCCGTCTTGGTCGTGATCGGCTTTGCCCGGGTGACCTACGACCTGATCGGGCTGGGCTACGCGCCACTTCCGCTGGGGCCAGCGATCGCTTTCTACACGGTGATGGACCGGTCCAGGCCGCGGGTGCGCGCGGCCGCCTGCGTCCTGACGCTGCTGGCAATCTTCACGTCGCAGCTGGCGCCTGGCCACAACGAGCCTTATGACTTCGTTGTGGCTGTCCTCATCTTCGCTGCCGCCGGGATGGCCGGCATCCTGTCCCGTACCAGGCGGGCTTACGTCGGCGAAGTCGAGGCCCGCGCTGCCCTGGCGGAATCGGAGCGCGACCGGGAGTCCTCGCAGGCTGCCGCCGGGGAACGGGCCAGGATCGCGCGGGAGCTGCATGATGTGGTGGCACATCACGTCAGCCTGATGGCGGTCCAGGCCGAGGCGGCGTCGTCGCTGCTTCCCGGGCATCCCGCGGAGGCGAGGCGCTCCGTAGAGATCATCGGGGACACGGCCCGGCAGGCGCTGACCGAGCTTCGGCGGCTCCTCGGCGTGCTGCGAAGTCCGACCGAGGAGCTGGAGACGGAGCCCTCGCCCACGCTGGGCAAGCTCGGGGCCGTGCTGGAGAAGGTGCGGTGCGCGGGCTTGCCCGTCGACTTCCAGGTCGAGGGCACGCCCTGCCCGCTGGCACCCGGCATCGACGTCACGGCATACCGGATCGTGCAGGAGGCGCTGACAAATACCATGCGGCACGCACCGTCCGCGCGGGCCACCGTGACCCTGTCCTACGAGCCCGGCTACATAACGGTCGCCATCACGGACTCCGGCGCGGCGAATGGCGGTCCGCCGGGCGCGGGCGACGCGGCCGACACCAGGGACCGGCCTGGCAACGGGGCCGACACCAGCGACCGGGCTGGCGGCCGGGACCGGGCCGCCGGCGCGGCCTGGCTTGGTCCTGGCGGATTCGGCCTCGCCGGGATCGCCGAGCGGGTTGCCTCCTGCGGCGGCAACCTGACGACCGGCCCGACGCAGGCGGGTGGCTTTGCGGTCAGCGCCAGGCTGCCGGCCCGATGATCGCCAGCCCGATGGACCCTGATCCGCTCGGTTCCGGCCCGGCGGGCTCTGGCCCGGCGGGATCCGGCTCAGCGGACTCGATCCGCGTTCTGGTCGTCGATGATCAGGAGCTGGTCCGGTCGGGATTCTGCGTCATTCTCGAGGCGGCTGACGGCATCACCGTCGTCGGCGAGGCCGCCAATGGAGCGCAGGCGGTCGCCGCGGTACGGGCAACCGGGCCCGACGTGGTGCTGATGGACGTGCGGATGCCCGAGATGGACGGGCTCCAGGCGACCCGGCTGATCACCAGCACCGAAACGGGCGCGAGACCCAAGGTGGTCATGCTGACCACGTTCGACCTCGATGACTACGTCTATGAGGCGCTGCGGTCCGGCGCCAGCGGATTCCTGCTGAAGGACGCGCCGCGCCGTGACCTGATCGCCGCCGTACGGGCCGCCGCGGCGGGCAACGCCCTGCTCGCGCCGACCGTAACGCGCCGCCTGATCGAGTCGTTCGCCCGCCGGCCGGCCGCGCTGGCGCCGTCCCCCGCGCGACTGGCCTCGCTTACCGCGCGCGAGAGCGACATCCTGCTGCAGGTCGCTCGCGGTCGCAGCAACGCCGAGATCGCCGTCGCCCTCTTCGTCAGCGAGGCGACAGTGAAGACGCACATCGGCCACGTGCTGGCGAAACTCGGCCTGCGCGATCGAGTGCAGGCCGTGATCCTGGCCTACGAGGCCGGCATCGTCATGCCTGGCGATTTCCCCGGCTGACCCAGCGACTCATGACATCGGCCAAACGGCTGCACTGACGGTCACCAGGGAGCTGGCCGCTTCATGGTGACTGGCCAAGCGGGGAGTGGAAGAACCAGAGCTGGCCCTCGGGATCGCGCGCGCCGTATTCCCTGACCCCGTAAGGCTGGTCAACTGGTTCCCTGATGATGTCCGCGCCGGCTTCCTTGCTGCGGGCAAAGTGGGCGTCGGCATTGTCGACGGCTATCACGGTCATGCTGGAGACGCCCCCGAGCGAGCGGGGCGACTGGTATTCCTTCCCGGCCGGGTGGAGCCAGATGACCTGGTCGCCTGCTCTGACCTCGGCGTGCACGGCCTGTCCGTCGGCATCACGATCAAGGGGCCCGGCAGCAAGGCCGTACACGCGGACGATGTACTGCTGTGCGGCGGCCAGGTCGTCGTAGACCAGCAACCCCGTGGTGCCGTGAATGGTCTCATCGAGCATGGCCATCTCCTCCCGCGTCTAGCGGATCCGGATCGGGAGCGTGCGCGGCCCGCGGATCTGGCCCGCGGCCCATGTCACCGCGGACGGGTCGTCGAGGGTGAACTCGGGGATCCGCTCGAGCCAGACGTCGAGAGCGGCCCGTAGTTCCATCCGCGCCAGGTGAGAGCCCACGCAGCGGTGGATGCCGAGGCCGAACGCGGCGTGCCGGTTGGCCTCGCGGTCGATGATGACCTCCCCGGCCCGGTCGAACTGCGCCGGGTCGCGATTGGCGGCCGGGAACGACAGCAGGATCCAGTCATCGGCCTTCATATCGGCGCCGCGCCAGTGCATGTCGCTCCGCACCAGCCGCGCCATGGTGACGGGGGCGTAGGCGCGCAGGAACTCCTCCGTCGCGGTCGCCAGCAGCGTGGGCTCGGCGACCAGCCGAGCCCGGTCGCCGGGCGTTTTCGCCAGATGCCACAGCGAGGCGCCAATCGCGCTCCAGGTCGTGTCGATGCCGGCGATGAGCAGCAGGGCCATCGTGCCGATGACATGGGACGGATCGAGCTTCTGGCCGTTGAGCTCGGCGTTGATGAGGTAGGTCGTGAGGTCGTCACGCGGGCTGGCGAGGTGGTCGTGGATCTGTTCGTCCAGGTAGTCGAACAGCCGTGAAACCCGCGTGATGCGCTCATCCGGCGGCAGGTTGATGCCTTCGAGCAGGTCCTCGACGAACTCGCGGAACTGCGGCCCGTCCTGCGGGGGGAACCCGAGCATTCCGGCGATGACCTGTACCGGGATGTGCTGCGCGTATTCGCAGGCGGCGTCAACGACATCCCGCCCCGCGAAGGCGTCGATCAGCGAGTGGCAGTACCTCCTGGTCGCCGGCTCGTACCTGGTAACCGCGGTCTTGGTGAATGCAGGGAGCAGGAGCTTGCGCGCCTCGTGGTGGAACGGCGGGTCCGAGGAGATCGGCGGTGAGCCGCCGACAGGCGCCAGCTCACGCGGTGGCCGGAAGTTGCTCAGGATGATCGACCGCGAGGAGAAGCGCCCGGGGTCGTAGGCGATCGCGGCGACGTCCTCGTAACGCGTCGGCAGCCAGGCGCCGCCGAACCGCTCGGTACGGGCGATCGGGCAGCGCTGCCGCAGGTCGTCTTGGATCGGGTAGGGGTCAGCGGACCACTCCGGGTCCAGGTGGGAGAAGTCGGTTGCCCAGTCGCCGACCGGCCCGGCGACGATCTCGCTGCGCACGCCCGGGGAGTCGTCCTCGTCCGTTTCCCGGAAGTCCTGGGTGAAGCGGTCATCGGCGGTCAATGTGACGGCTCCCCGGCGAGCTCGATCGCGTGCTCGGGACAGTTGGCCGCCGCCAGCCGCGCCTCCTGTTCCTGGCCCGGCGGCACGGTCCCGTCGCCAAGGACTGTCCCGTACCCCTCGTCGTCCTCGCCGAACAGGCCGGGGGCAAGGTCATAGCAGCGGCCATGGCCCTGGCAGCGCTCGGAGCTGATCTGCGCCTTCACCGCGTCATTCCTGTCTATGCCGTGACGCCAGAATAACCACATTCGCTGCCAGGGATCAGCCGCGGTCGATGGCGGTGCCGAGCAGGCCGAGCGGCGGTGAGCCGAGGCTCATCATGGCGGCGTGGAACCGCAGCAGCGAGAAGCCGGCTCCCCATGCGCTTCTCGCCCGGTCGCGCAGGCGGAGGATCTCCAGCTTGCCCCACGTGTAGCGGCCGTAGGTCGGGTCGAAGGTGGCCCGCCGCGCCTCGGACAGCGCGGCGGATCCGGCCAGGTGGGTATCGGCCTCGAACCTGCGGGCGCCCTCGGCCACGGTCATCCCGGCGGTGTGCACGCCGATGGCGCAGGCGAGCCGGGTGACCCGGACCAGCGCTTCCAGCCAGATGCCGATCGCGAACCGGGGATCGTCGGCGCAGAACCCTTCCTCGACGCAGAGTTCCTCCGCGTAATGCGCCCAGCCCTCGACGAACGCGGCGGAGTGCAGCGTCCGCCGCACCGGGGTGGGCGCCCGCCGGATGGCCCGGCCGTGCGAGAAATGCCCGGGCGCGACCTCATGCACGGTGATGCCGGGCAGCGTGGTGTCGCTGAAGACCTCAAGCCACTCCTGCGCCTCGCGATCGGGCCAGGAGGGATCCGGCGGCGTGATGTGATACCACGACGGTCCCTCCGGCTCGCCCGGCCCGGCGCAGGTCATCATCGCCATCGCCCAGCGCCGCGATTCCGGGGCTAGCCCGACCAGGCATTCCCCGTCCTGGTACGGCACCAGATCCCGCTCTCTGGTGAACTCGATGGCCCGCGCCGTCCAGCGCCGCGCCGCCTCGATGACGCCGTCGGCGTCAGGGTGATCGCGGACCAGCTCCCGCGCGACGTCCAGCGGCGGCCTGCTGGGATCGACCCGGGCGCAGCTGTCGGCGAGCAGCGCCGTCAGCCGGTCCCGCTCGGCATCAGCCCGCTCGCTGAGCCTGCCGAGGTCGACATCGATGGCCTCGGCGCTGCTCATCAGGGTGGCCAGCGCCCTCGCCCCGAGGGCGGCGTCCGGGTCGCCGTGCGCTGCGGCATGGTCGACGTGCGCCACCAGCCGGGCGTGCGCGGCCAGTGCCGCGGCGCGGGCCTGCTCGCTCGCAGTTGCCGGGATTCCGGCTGCGAGACCGCGGATGCCGGCCGCCAGCGCCGTCGCAACCGGCGCGCTGACCATGTCGAGCGCGTCGATCGCGGCGTCCGCGGCCCGCGGCCACCCGGCCAGGTGAGCGAGCCGGGCGCGGTCGCGCTGCTCCCGTGGCGCGTAATCCCTGTCGTAGCAGGCCAGATCCATCTCGGCCAGGTGCGGGGCCGGGCTTCGGCGATGCAGCTCAAGTTCGCCGAGCGCCACCCGGGTGCTGTTCTCGAAAGCGGCAAGCTGCGCCTCGTCGTGCGGATCGTCCAGCCGCGGCCCGGCGGCCGCCGCGGCGGCGAGGCGGCCGAGGCCGCCTCGCACTCCCGCGCGGGACAGGTCCTGGATCACGCCGTCGTATTCGTGGCGTCCGCTGTACTCGCGCATCTCGGCCATGCCGAGATCGCAGACGGCGCGCAGCCGCGGGGTCAGTTCATCCATGCGGGCACGGTACCGGCTGCGGCCGGCCCGCGCGGTCGCGGGCACGGTACCGGCTGCGGTTGGCCCGCGCGGTCGCGGTACCGGCTGCGGCTGGCCCGCGCAGTCAGGCTCCCCGAGCGGGCGGAGCCGCCAGGGGAGCCTGACGTTGCTAGGCCGAGCCGCGGCGGGCGAACCCGGCGGCGAGCGGCTGAGCGCTGATGATGCCGCGCCCGTCCATGGACGCCGCGCAGGCCATGAACCCGTGCCGGACCGCGACGTCAGACTTCGCGCCGGGCAGGCGGACGACGAGCCAGTGCACGGTGACCGGATGGCACGTCCCCGCCGGGTAGTTCGCCGCGTTGGCGATCTGCAGCCAGGCATGCGCGGTCCCGCCCGGCAGGACCTGGACCGGATGGGCGGCCACGGCCGCATCCCGCGACGCGGGCGCGCCGATCCGGTGACCATCGCCGGTGGCGAACCAGGCGCCGGGATAGCCATCCAGCCGGCAGCTGGCAGCGGCGGCGCTGGTGACCTCGATGGGGTAGTAGTCGTTCCCCGTCGCGACTCCTTCCGCGGCGAAATCGACCCTTACCTTCAGCGCGGACGCGGCGCAGGAGGCTTCCGCGCTTCCGGTCGCCGACCTGCCCGGGCTGGCCGTGCCGCCTGCCGAACCGCAGGCCGCCAGGACAAGCGCGGCGGAGCAGGCGGCAGCGGCGGCGGCGACTCCCCGGGCTGAGCCCGGGCCTCGCGTGATGCGTAATCTCATCGGACGTTCCTCTCAGTGCTGGGATATGGCATTAGGAGCCCGGGGTGACCGCCTGCACGCTGAGGATCCTGACCAGCTTGCGGTGCGCGGAGCAGGCCGGGGCGGTGAAGCTGAGGTAGATCGGCGCCGTCTGGTTCGGCGGGTAGACCTTCAGCGTGTGCGCGGTCACCAGCCGGCACTCCGCGGCGGGGTAGTTCAGCGCGTCGACCACCTGCAGCATGGAGTGGGCGGTGGCGCCGGGCGCGAGGGTGACAAGATGGCTGGCGACCAGCGGGTTCCTGCTCGCCGCGCGGCCGATCTGGCTGCCGCCGGCTTCCGTGACGAACGAGACACCGGGGTAGCCGAGCAGCGTGCAGGCGGCGGCCGAGGTGTTGGTGAAGTTCAGCGAGTAGTAGGTGCTGCCGGCCGCGCCGTTTCCCGCCCCGATCGTCGCGGGCAGCGCCGAGGTCGCGCACGCCGGGGGCACGCTGGCCGACGGCGACGGCGTGGCCGTGGGAGTGCTGGCCGGCGGCGTGGCGGTGGTGGTCTCCGTCACCCGGGGAGCGGGCGCGCCGACGTTACTTCTGGTCGAGCCGCAGGCGGCGGCCAGCATCGCGACCCCGCAGAGCGCCGCAGCCGCGGCCGCGCGCTGCGGACCGCGCCGCAGATCACGCCGCAGACCGCGCCGCAGGTCGTGCCCCGGATCGCGCCCGAGATCGCGGTGGGATGAGGTCATCGCAGTGTCCCTTGTCCTGGCGGGTGGCCTCGCGGATGATCTCCCCGAGACCTTGTGACACCTACGACGCCGGTGGCACCGGGCTGGTTGCGGCTCGCGCCGCCGGCCTGGTCACAATCCGGCCGCGACCGCGATGAGCGGCATGCTCCCGCGCGGTAGCGTCGTGATGATCCTTCCCAGCGCTGGAGGCGCCCATGCCCGGCCAGGCCGCGTTCACCACCAGGCCGCAACTTGCCGGGACCTTCGGCATGGTCGCCGCGACGCACTGGCTGGCCGCCGGGACCGGCATGGCCGTGCTGGAGAAGGGCGGCAACGCGTTCGACGCCGCCGTGGCCGCCGGTCTCGTACTGCAGGTAGTCGAGCCGCACCTGAACGGGCCCGCGGGGGAAGTGCCGGTGCTGGGCTTCGACGCGGCGTCCGGTGACGTCTTCGTGCTGGACGGGCAGGGCCCGGCCCCGGCCGCCGCCACGCTCGGGCACTTCGCGTCGCTCGGGCTGGACCTGGTCCCCGGTACCGGCCTGCTCGCGGCCTGCGTGCCGGCCGCGTTCGGCACCTGGATGCTGCTGCTGCAGCGGTACGGCAGCCTGGCCCTGCGCGAGGTGATGCAGTACGCGATCGGCTACGCGCGGGACGGTTACCCGCTGCCGCCAACCGCGAGCGCGGCCATCGCGGCGGTGGCCGGCACCTTCCGCGATCACTGGCCGGCCTCGGCCGAGATTTACCTGGGCAACGGGATGCCGGCGCCAGGCTCCCGTTTCGAAAATCGCGCACTGGCGGCCGTCTACGCTCGCATCCTGGCCGAGGCGGAGGCCGCGGGGGCGGGCCGAGACGCGCAGATCGAGGCGGCCCGCCGGGCCTTCTACGAGGGGTTCGTCGCCGACGCCATCGAGGATTACCTCGGCGAGGCGGAGGTCATGGACGTCACCGGGCAGCCGCACCGCGGCGTGCTGGCCGGCCAGGACCTGGCAGGCTGGCGGGCCGCGGTGGAGGAGCCGGTGACCTTCGGCTACGCCGGCCTGACCGTCTGCAAGACCGGTCCGTGGGGGCAGGGGCCGGTCTTCCTGCAGCAACTCGCGCTGCTCAGCGGGTTCGACCTGGCGGCGATGGGCCAGGGCAGCGCTGATTTCATCCACACCGTGGTGGAGTGCGCGAAGCTGGCGTTCGCCGACCGGGAGGCCTGGTACGGCGACCCGCGCTGGTCCGACGTGCCGATGGAGGCGCTGCTGTCGCCGGAGTACGCCGGCCAGCGGCGGCGGCTGGTGACCGGCGAGGCGTCGGGTGACCTGGTTCCCGGAGCGCCCGGCGGCGCGGCGCCGCGGCTGCCCGGCTACGCGCTGGCCGGCTTCCCCGGCGCGGCAGGCGCGGCAGGCGCGGACGGTGCGGCATTCGCAGGCGGGGCGGCCCCGGCCGGCCTGGCCCCGGGTGCGCGCGGCCATGACGCGGGCGTCGGCGAGCCGCTGGCGGGACAGGCCGGGCAGCCCGGATCAGCGCCCCCCCTGGCTCCCGAGCTCGGCCCCGGCGACACCTGCCACCTCGACGTCGCCGACCGGTTCGGCAACATGGTGTCGGCCACGCCGAGCGGCGGCTGGCTGCAGAGCTCCCCGGTTATCCCCGGGCTCGGGTTCTGCCTCGGCACCAGGGCGCAGATGTTCACCCTCACCCCTGGCTTCGCCAGCACACTCGCGCCCAGGCGCCGCCCGCGGACGACGCTCTCGCCCGGCCTGGCGCTGCGGGACGGCGAGCCGTACCTGGCGTTCGGGACTCCCGGCGGCGACCAGCAGGACCAGTGGGCGCTCTCCTTTTTCCTCAACCACGTGCACTTCGGCATGAACCTGCAGGAGGCGATCGACGCGCCCGGCTTCCACACCGACCATTTCCCCTCGTCGTTCTACCCGCGCGGCTCGCTGCCCCGGTCGCTGGCCATCGAGGCGCGGGCCGGGGAGCGGGTGATCGCGGAACTCCGGCGGCGCGGGCACCAGGTAGAGGTCATGCCGCCGTGGTCGCTCGGCCGGGTCAGCGCGGCCGGCCGCGGCGGCGGGTTCCTGTGCGCGGGCGCGAACCCGCGGGGAATGCAGGGCTACGCGGTCGGCCGCTGAGGTCGTCCTGCTATGCCAGGACCGCCTGTTCTTGCTCCGGGGTGAAGCCGCGGGCCAGCGGCGGCTCGCCGCGCTGGCGGACAGGTCGGTCCCGGTCCTGCCCCGGCCGAACAAGGTCACCTCGGCTCCGACGCGCAGGGCGTCCGCCACGATGGCGCGGCCCACGAAAGACGTACCGCCCAGGACAAGGATCCGCACGGACCTGAACATTACCCAGGCCCGGGAGCCAGGCAGCCGCGAGGAAGTCTGGCGCGATGCCGGGCCCGGTGGGCCAGGACGGGAGTCGGCCAGGCGCATCGCTCGTCGGTCAGGCCGGCGGCAGCGCCGCGGCGGTCAGTTCGCCGGCCAGCACCGTCACGGCGTGGCCGGCCAGCAGAACCCGGTCCGCCGCCAGCCGCACCCGCACGGTGCCGCCGCGCGGCGACGCCTGGAAGCCGGTCAGCTCGGCCCGGCCCAGCCGCCCGGACCAGTACGGGCCTAGCGTGCAGTGCGCCGAGCCGGTCACCGGGTCCTCCGCCACCCCGACCGCCGGGGCGAAGAAGCGGGAGACGAAGTCGGCGCCCGCCCGGGACGCGGGCGCGGTGACGATCGCGCCGCGCTGCGTGCTGGCCGCCAGCTTGTCCGGATCCGGCCGCAGGCTCGTCACCTCGTCCTCGGCGGCGACGACCACGAGGAAGTCCTCGGGGGCACGCCCGGTCCAGACCGGCGCCGTGACGCCGAGCGCGTCGAGCAGGCCGGCCGGCGGCTCTTCCTCGCTGGCCGGCCGGGCCGGGAAGTCGAGCACGATCATGCCGCCGTCACGCCGCGCGGTCAGCGTGCCGCTGGCCGACTCGAACGCGACCATCTCGCCCGCCCCGGCCAGCCCTGTCTCGAACAGGACATGCGCGCTGGCCAGGGTCGCGTGCCCGCACAGCGCCACCTCGACGACGGGCGTGAACCAGCGCAGCAGCCAGCCGTCCCCCCGAGGCTCGACGAAGGCGGTCTCGGCCAGGTTCATCTCGGCCGCGAGCCGCTGCATCCACCGGGAGTCCGCCGGCCGGTCGAGCAGGCAGACGGCCGCCGGGTTGCCGGCAAACGCCGCGTCCGCGAAAGCATCGACCTGGAAAATCCGCATAACTGCAGGATATTACGCAGCCCTCGCGGCGAGCCAGGCCGCCAGCGCCGCGAGCACGCCGGGGGCGGTCGAGCGGAACCAGCCAGGTACCCGGCGCCGTCCAAAAGGCATGACACGCAGATGCGGCCAGGTGCGCTGGGCGCTCGCCGCCGCGGCCATGCTCGCCGTGGCCGCGCTGGCTGCCGGGTGCAGCTCCACGCCCGGCGCCCGGGCCTCCGCGCCGGGGGCCCGGGTCTCCGGCGTTCCCGGGCCGGCGGACTCTGGCTCGGCGCCGCTGCTGCCGGCGGCGTCACGCGGCGCCGCCAGGCAGCCGTCGCAGTTCATCTCGCTCCGCCTCGAGCCCAGGCGGCTTCGTGCCAGCAACCCGGCCAGCTACCTTGAGGTCGCGGTCAGCAATTCCACGACGGGCGCGATCATCCGGCGGCTGCTCCCGGCCAGCCGGGACGGCATGCGGGTAACGGGCCTCGCGCTGGACCGGACGGGCAACCTGTGGATCACCTACAGCCGGGGGCCGGTCTCCCGCGGCGACACCGAAGGGGGTGATCCGCGCCCGGACAGCTGCGGCAACATGATCACCATCCTGCACGCCGGCACCGGCCGGGTCACGACATTCCTGCGGACCGGCGACAGCGTCCTGATCAGCGGCGCGGCGCCGAGCCCGGACGGCCGGCTGCTCGCCTACGGCGAGTCCGGCTGCGCCACCGGCTACCTCGACTCCTACCTGCGAGTCACCGACCTGGGCACCGGGCGGAGCTGGACCATCGGGCAGGGACTCCCGCGCTGTCACCTCATCACCGATCCGTCCTGGAGTACCGACGGCCGGGCGCTGATCGTCGGCTACGCCCCGGCCGCCAAGCCCGCCTACTCCGGCCCGCAGGGCACCTGCCTGCAGCCGCGCCGCGAGCGGGTCGTCAGCCTCGCGACCGGCGCGGCCCAGCCCGGGCTGGCCGGCGCCGCCGCCGAGGCAGACCCGGGATGCCAGATTACCTCGGCGGCCGGCGCCGCAGGCGGCGGCATCCTGGCGATCGATGCCTGCGGCCGCGGGGGCTACCTGCAGGGACGTGCCCGGCTGCTGGTCTTCGGCCCGCGCCTCGGCCTGGCCAGGCGGATCACGCTGGGAGCCTGCACCGACGGCAACGAGCTCAGCGCGGATCCGTCCGGCGGCAGCGTGCTGGTGAGCGCCTACCTCTACTGCAACCCGCCAGGGCGGCCCGGGCCGGTCACCCGGCTGTGGAGTTACGCCGGCGGCGCGCTCCGCCTGGTCACCAGCGTGCCGGGAGACTCCATGGGCGTGTCCCTGATGACCTGGTAGCGCCGCCAGGCGGCAGCACGGGCCGGCCCGGACGCGGCAGCATGGGCCGGACGATCTGCGCCGGTCAGACGGGCAGCGCGAGCGCGCCGGCCGCGACCGCGGCCACCGCCGCGAACACCCGCAGCAAGCCGGAGGCCGGGCCGGTCCCGGCGGCCGGGAGCAGCGCAGCCCCGCAACAGAGCACGAGCAGCCCGAGCCCGGCGGCGAGCACCGGAAGCTGCGGCCGGAGCGCGGCGGGCCGGGCACCGGACTCGACAAGGTGGACGGCGAAGAGAAAGGCGATCAGCGCGACGGCGAGCAGCCCGGTATGCCACGGCCGCGAAGGGTGCAGCGCCTCCAGCGCCAGCGCGGCGATGACCAGGCCCCCGGCCCACGGCCCGGCCTGCAGCACCTCGAGCAGCAGCCGCCAGATCCTGTCCACCCGGGTCTCGAAAACACCCGCATCGGTGACCCGGTCGCCGACCGCGAGCCGGGTGACGGCCAGCGCGCCGCAGCTGATCCCGACGATCAGCGCCAGGGGGCTGCCGGTCCCGCCGTCGGCCAGCGGGCTCGCCGACCAGGCCACGCAGGCCGCGGCGAGCAGCCCGGCCGCCACCGTGCTCCGTGCGCGCGCCGTCAGCCGCGCGCTCGTCTTGCGCGTCACCGGCGGCTCACCATCACCCGGCGGGTGTACGGGGCCAGCGGCTCATCCAGGCTCTGCTCGCCGTCCCAGTGCACGACCGGGATGCCCAGCTCGCGCAGGGAGAACCTGATGGCATCCTGCTCCATCCGCCAGATCCGCCTGGCCAGCTCGGCGAAGCGGTCCTTCCCGCCGCCGGGATCGGCGTTCAGCACGTCGACGATCAGCAGGGTGAAGCCTCGCCCGCGCAAATCGCGCAGGGTCCCGACCAGCCGGTTATCGAGCAGCGGGCTGAACACGATGATCAGCG